>Ga0335078_10018357_pt1 | contig 10401 bp, 6 predicted proteins | sample Lox_Sample_32_FD_206711 | JGI IMG/M metagenome (GOLD analysis project Ga0335078, IMG submission 206711) | Soil microbial communities from Loxahatchee National Wildlife Refuge, Florida, United States - Lox_Sample_3.2 | ecosystem: Environmental > Terrestrial > Soil > Wetlands | place: USA: Florida...
CAAGAGTCAATTGATGAACGCGCGCGGCAATCTCTTCAGCTCCCGAATCGACGCGGATCACGCTGTGCACTACGCCCAGCTCGCTCAGGCGGCGCCACTCGGCCTGCTGCTCCTCCATTTCGAAGGCCGCGAGTTCCTGTTTGCGCTGCAGGATGCGGTGGGGGTCGTCTTCAAGCAGTATGACGAGGTCTGGTTTCGGCGTGATCTTCCAGAGCAGCCGGGTGCCGGCCTTGGAGGAGAGAGCGAAGCGGACCGGGTCCACCTGCATGTCCAGGGCGCAGCGGTCGTAGACGATCAGAGCCGATTCGGGGCAGCGGATGCGGTCTTTCCAGAGCGAACCAAACAAGAAGTCGAGAAAGTAATAGCCGACGCGAAGCCAGTGGAAGCGGCCGGGCGTTCGACGCGGGCGATGGTCAGCGGCAGATGGTTGGCCGGTGGCGAGATCGCGGAGATTGGGCAGGAGGCCGGGACGCCAGCGGCGAACCTCGAAAGCGAGCCAGGGCAGCTCCCGCCGCAGCGATTCGCGCAGAAGCTCGATTACGGTGGATTTGCCGACGCCATCGGGGCCCACCAGGGCTATGCGCGTGATTCCTTTGCGGCGGACCAGCCGCGATGCGGCGGCAGAGGCAGTCCGGGGCGTGTCGAGTACCGCGCTCATGCCGGCGTTGCCTCCATGGCGCGGATCCGGGCGGCGCTACCGTGCAGTACCCGATGGCGGCTGACGAGGAGCGCGAGAATTTCGCGGGTTACGGAGTCCGCATCGGCCTGGCGATCGACACGAATGTCAGCGTCTTCCGGCCCAGTCCAGCGAACCAAAATGCCGCCATGTTCAAGGAGCGGGCGATCGAGGGGATGAACGGTGGCGCTCCGCGTCTGGCGCCATTCATAAACGATTCGGCGGGCGGAGAGCGTGTCGAGAACATGCACGAAGGTATCGCGCTGCTGGGGCGTTTCCGCCCACACATTGACGGTCCGGCCGCACTGGCGGCTGTGGAACCGCAGACGGTTTTCGGCGCGGCGAACCAGCGCGTAGCGAATGGCGGTCACGGGCCGTTTCATCAGCGTTCGCAAAACGAAATGCATGCGTGCCCAGCGCATGCGGCGCAGGAAACCGGCTTTATCGCCAAGGCAGAGGCGTTTCACCGCCGCCGCGGCAAACGGAGAGAAGTATGATTTCAGGACGCGAACGAACTCTTCCGGCTGTTGGCATGCAAACTCCGTGAGCCGTTTCGAGTACCGCTCGATTTTTGCCGGGTTGCCGCCGGAGCGCATTTCGGCTGCGATCTGCACGGCGCAATACATGTTCTCCTTTGCCGGAGTGAGGTGGAACAAATCGCGGCAGCCGTCGAAGATGCGATCCTCGAGCATTTGCGGTTCATCGAGCAGCGGCAGGCCGCAGACGATATGCGAGTGGAACGTTTCGACCTGCAGGTATTCGAGCGGCGCGACGCGATAGAGCCGGAAAACCTCATGGCGATGGTGAACTGCCGGGGATTGTGCGTAGTGATCGCATTCCGTCATCGCATCCCAGCCGCAGTCGTCGGCAACACGCATCAGGATGGAGCGGAAACGATCGAGGTCGGCGTGGTACACGGCGAGGTCGAGATCGGTCAGCCTGCGACCGCCCAGATCGAGGTTGGGGAGTTGTTCGTAGTTGCGCAGGATCGCCCAGTGGAGACCCGCTTCGGTGAGTTGCCGAAACAGCTCGGTGACCGGATTCATCTCTGTCTCCTCATCCAAAAATCTGCGCTCTGAGGCGCGGCAGAGCGTACTCGGGCTGGAGCAGCATGGCCAACGCAATCTCACGCATGGAGACAACGCGATGGGCGGCCATATAGTGCTGCGCGGATTGCCGGTAAAGCCGCTTGGCGGACATTTTGCGCCAGCGGTTCAGGCGCAGCCACCAGGGCGCCGCGTGGCGTTCTTCCAGGAAACTCACCCACGACGGTTCGGACCGGCCTTCGCGCCGGGCGATCGTACAGGCGCGCGCCCACATGCTTTTCAGCCGGGTATGCCCGAAACGGCTGGCGCTCATGGCGGCGTCATGGATGCGGTATTCCATGAGTGTTTCGGGCTGCACCAGGATGAGATGCTCGTCGCTGATGCGGCACCAGAGATCGATGTCACTCGGCGGATCGAAGGCGCTGCGGTAGCCGCCCACGCGGGCGAGCACCTCACGGCGCAGGAAGGCGCCCGGGTGCAGAATGCCGATGGCCAGATTGTGCTCGCGCGCATGGCGGAACTGCTGGCGGGTCAGGGCATCGCTGACGGTGCGTCCGGTCCGATGGCCGGCGGCATCGATGTACCAGGCGAGGCAACTGGTGACGGCGATGTCGGGATTCCGGCGCATGAAGGCAAGTTGCCGCTCGAACCGGGTGGGCAAGGCGACATCGTCGGCGTCCATGCGCGCGATCCATTCGCCGCGACAGACGGCCAAACCGCGATTCAGAGATTCGCTTTGTCCGATGTTGCGCTCGTTCCGCAGGAGAACGATTCGGGGATCGGCAGCCGCGGCCCGTTCCAGATATTCGCTGCTTCCGTCGGCGCTCGCGTCGTCCACGATGACAAATTCGAAGTCGGCAAACGTCTGGGCGAGGATGCTGGCGACGGCGGGTTTCACGTACGGGAGCCCGTCTTTGACCGCCATGAGGACAGAGATTCGAGGTTGGTGCACGCTCATGCCGATTCTCCGTTTGCATCCCGGTCCTGCGATTTCCAGAAGAACCAGAGAACAAGCACCAGCGCAGCCGAGGAAATGTGAAGGCCGGCAAGCGCGCCGGCGACGCCAAACCGCATGGCCAGAGGAATGCCAACTACGGCGGCCACGGCGGCCGAAGCGATGTAGGCGTGGAAGACACGATCGGGCCGTTCGATGGCGCGCAGCGCGTTGGAAAGGACGGTGGTGATGCAGGCGCTCACGGGAAGCAAGGCGGCCAGCGCGAATGGAAGGCCGCGGTATTCCGCGTACCGCCCTCCGTACACGATCTGGAACGCCTGGTCGCGGAAGAACCAGAGGACAAGCATGTACAGCAGACAACCGGCGCTGAAAACCGCCAGGTAGAACGCGATGGTGCGGTTCATGGCGGGACGGCCGCCTTTACGCTGGTCGCGGACAAGCGCAGGGAGCAGCAGCAGGCTGAGCGCCGAGATGGACTGCAGCACGGGCATGGCGAAGTTCGTGAGGACGCGCAGGGCGGCGGAGCCTCCGAGGCCCAGCCAGGCAGGCAGGATGGCGTAGTAGATCTGGGTTGGAAACCAGGCGAGCGCCGCGGACGCCAACGCCCAACGGCCGTAGCGCCAGTGTTCTCGCGCCGCATCGCGGAAGCTGGGGCCGGGCAAATCTGCGCGGACGGAGCGGAAGAAGACCGATAGCAACAGAAGGCTGGTGATCAGGCTGGCGATGCCCATGCCAAGAAGAGTGGAGAACGGAGAGAGCAGCCCGGCGGCTCTGAGGATTCCCACGCTGCCGGTGAGGGCGGCGAAATACAGCGCGCTTCCGATGACGCTGCGCTTCGGGTCGGCGACGACGTAAAACACGCGCCGCACCAGCCAGTAGAGGAGGATCATTCCGCCGCCGGCGGCGAGGCCGATCAGCGCGCGGCCCGCTTCGAGCGAGGAGGAGCGCGCCAGCACGAGTCCCGAAGCGGCGAGCAGGAAACTTATGGGCACGATTGACGCGGTGTGCATGCTCAGAAGCGTTTTCAGATACGACGCGAGCGCGCCGTCGTAGCGGCCGGCGCCGAAGATGACCATCGGTTCGATGATGACCGCCATGTACGCATTGAGGGCCAGAAGGAAGACGGCGTACGCCAGCGAGTAAGCGCCATAGCTTTCGGCGGTGAGCCAGCGGGCGAGGAGCACATTGACGGCGAAGTTCGCTCCGGAGAACAGCGCCTGATCGGTGACGGTGAAGAAGGCTTTGCCCGCGAAGGCGCGCACGCGCGCGAACGCCGGCGCGAAGGACCAACGGGGCGCAAACTGCGGCTGTTCCGCGATGGCCAGCTCGCGGACCTCAGGCATCAATAAGCTCCCCGGCCAGTGACAACCACGAGGGGCGTCTCCAGAAGGATTCGCAGGTCGAGAACGAGCGACCACTCGCGGATGTAGTCAACGTCGAGCTCGATCATCTTTTCGAAGGGAACGTCGCTGCGCCCGCGTATTTGCCAGAGGCCGGTGATGCCCGGCAGCACGCGTGAGCGCCGTTCGGACCAGACGGCGAATTCGCTGCTCTGGCCATCGGGGTCGAGATCTTCGGCGGGAAGCGGCCGCGGCCCGACTAGGCTCATTTCGCCGCGCAGTACGTTGAACAACTGCGGCAGCTCGTCGAGGCTGAATTTGCGCAGAACCCGGCCCAGCGGAGTGATGCGGGGGTCGTTCTTCACTTTGAAGAGGTGGCCGTTGGCGCCGCCGGCTTTTTTCAGGTCCTCGCGCTTCACGCCATTGATGCGCATGGAACGGAATTTCAGAAAGGTGAAGTAGCGGCCGCCGCGGCCGACGCGAGGGGACCGGAAGAGAATGGGGCCCGGGGAAGTCAGTTTGATGAGAACGGCGATCAGAAACATCAGCGGCGCCACCCCGAGAATGGTCAGCGAGGACGCCACGATGTCGAAAGCACGCTTGATGCGCTCCTGGCGCCGGGTAAAGGAGACCGGGGTGAGTTCAAGCAAGGGCAGGCCGAAGCGTTCCGCGAATTCCACGCGCACGGCGGTCTGCGGGACATCCAGTGTGCGGCTGAGCACGACGCCCATGCGCTTGCTGATGACGCCGCAGTACTCGAGCTCTTCCTCGGTGGCGCAGCCGTTCACAACAATGATGCGGTCCAGTTGCTTACGGTTAATCACTTCAGCGAGCCGGCTTGTGGTACCGAGCAGCGGCAGCGAGGCGGCGCGCGCGGGAACAGGGCTCATGGCGGAGATGGTCACGGTCCGGCCACCCACCGCAGCCGCCGCCAGCGAGGCGCGTTCGGGCAGAATCACGCCGGTCAGAGACACGCCAAAGCCGGAGTTACGGCGGACACATTCGATAGCTTCACGGAGGTGGTGGCCGGTGCCTACCATGGCGATCCGTTCCGGCGAAGGCCAGATGTCGTCGATGAGGCGCATGGTGAAGACGGCGCAATAGCGCGCGAACAGGAGAAAAACAAAGTTGACGGGGATGGAGACGAGGACCCAGGATCGCGAGAAGCCAGCGCCGAAACCGCGCAGGAAGAAGGTGACCACGACGTAGAGCGCCGAAGCGAGAAGGGTGGCTTCAAAAAGGCGCGCGAAATCTTCACCGACGCGGGTGCGCCTGGGGGGACGGTAGAAGGCCATCCAGACGGTGACGCCGACCCACAGCAGCAGCACGGCAGAAACCGGCGGAGCGGAAGCGTACAGTTCCTCGATCCGGAAGCGGCGCGCCGTGAGCGGATTCAGAAGCAGGCGCATCTGGACGGAGCCGTACCACGCCACGGTGAGCGCCGCCGCGTCAAACGCGTATTCGACGATCCGTTTTGTAGGTTGCCGTCTGCGCATTGGGTTTTCCAGCCGGATGAGCCCGTGTTATCTCGACCCTCCGCCGTAGGCATAGCGGTATGCGGAGTACGCGCGGTCATAGCCGTAGGGGGCGTACTTCGGATTCCAATCGTTGAGGACGGAGCCGAGCACGGGTATGCCGTCCTCGTAAAAGCGCCTCAGCGTGGCCGCCGCGGCATCCCGATAGGTCTTGCCTGCGCGGAACACGAGAATGACGCCATCAGAGAGGCCGCCGAGAATGCGCGCATCGGAGAGCTCAAGCGCCGGTGGGCTGTCGATGAGGACCGCGTGAAACTCCAGGCGGAAGCGCAGCAGCAGCTCCGTAAGACGTTCCTGATAGCGGAGGCTGGAAATGTTCACCGCGCCCGATCCGCTGGTAAGAACAAACAAACCCTCCACCGCAGTGGGCTGAAACAGCTCATTGAACAGGTAATCCTCGACGGGCCGCTCGTCTTCGAGCACATTGGCGAGGCCGAAATTGTTCTCGAGATTGAAAGACTTGTGCAACTGCGGGCGGCGCAGGTCGCCATCCACCAGCAGCACACGACGGTTCGTATTTGCAAGGGCGATGCCGAGATTGGTGGTCATGGTGGTCTTGCCTTCGTGCGCCGACGGGCTGGAGACCACGAACAGGCGCAGTTGCTTGCCGCGCTTTCCGGCGAACCATAGCGAGGCGAGCGTGGAGCGGAAAGACTCGGCGAGGATGGAGGCGTCGTCACCCCAGTCGGCAAGCCGGTCGGGCGTTTTGCGAATCCACTTCAAGGCTCCGTTGCGGGAATGCCCGTTTCTCCGAGCTTCCAACACCACCGGTCCGCGCGAGTTTACTGGAATTCTGCGTTCCAGCCTGCGCGAGGGGATTGCGCCGAGCTCGAGCAGATTCAGGTGGCGCGAGCAATCGCCGGGGTTGCGGATACGGCGGTCGGTCTGGTCGAGGATAAGGACGAAGGCGGTGGAGAGGAACAAGCCCGCGAGCAGCCCGGCGCCGGCGTTCCACAGCGGCTTTGGGCTGACCGGGTGCATGGGGACGCGGGCCGCACTGACGATTCGAATATTGCTGGAGCGGATGGTGGAGACGATGCCCGCCTCCCTCACCTTCTGGAGCATAGCGTCATAGAGCGAGCGATTGGTTTCGAGCTCGCTCTTGAGCGTTTCATACTGAATGGCCTTGGCCGCCTGATCGGAAACCAGGCCGGCCTGCTGCTGGTAATTGGTCTGGATCAGTTTTTCGCGGCGGGCGGCGGCCTGATATTCATTGCGAATCTGTTCCAGCGCGGTGGCGCGCTGGCGGTGAATGATGGACTCGACCTGGGCGATCTGAGCGCGAACGTTCTTGAGCTTGTAATAGCTGGGGGTGAAGGTGGCCGCGAGATCGGCTTCCTGACGCTTGAGCTCGGTAAGGCGATCCTGCGCATCGCGGAGAGAAGTCTGCTCGACGAGGTCGGGAAGCGAATCGAGCGGAGCAGCGGCGGCGATTTCGTACCGGGATTGCTTGAGGGCACGGTCCGCCTGGGCGCGGGAGAGCTCTTCCTGGATCTGGCGGAATTTGTCTTCGGCGGCGGTGTCACCCTTGTCATCGCTGAGAATCAACCCGGCGGTACGCGCGAAATTCTGCAGCGCGGTGGCGGAGTGCGCGAGATTGGCTTTCAGATCGGCCATGGGGCCAGCCAGCCACTGAGCGGTCTTCTGAGCGGCTTCCCAGCGGGCATCGAGATTCTGCTCGATGGACTCGTTGGCGAGGGCATTGACGAAGCCGGAGGCGAAGCGCGGGTCAACGGAATCGAACTGTATGTCCACCAGGCGGCTTTGCGGAGCGTTGGCGACGGTAAGGTTCTCGCGAATGCGCGCGATCACGTCATCGTGCGAAACGGGGCGCGAAGCGGCAAACCGGGAGAAGCCAAGATGGGTGGCCCAGTCGCGAAATCGGGTAGTGGGGCCGAGAGCGGACGGACGGACAAACGCATCGGTCTTGGCGGCCACGCGGTCGAGCAGGGCTTCGTCTTTCAGAACGCGGGTTTCAGCTTCGACGTAAGAATCGGCAGTGGCATCGGTGGTGGGTGTTTCGCCTTCCCGCATGCTCAGCAGATTGTCAGCGGGATTCTGGACTTCCAGGGTCGCTTTGGCGCGGTACACCGGCTTCATGGGAAGGGTGAGGAGATAGCCGAGCAGAGAGGCAACCAGAGCGGCGCCAAGGATGAGAACCGCGTTGCGCCGGAGGATACGGGCGTAATCGAGCAGGCCGCCGGATTCGGGCAGGGGAATGGGTGGGGGCGCGCTATAAAGAGGCGCGGAGGACGTGGAAGACGCGGAAGACGGCCGTATCTCCAATGGCCGCCGAGCGAGCACGTTAAGACTGGAATGGGTGTTCTCCACGGCTCCTCCTAGAGCCTCCACGCGACGGCGATGGCCGCCTGCAGGGCGGCGTCGATGGCCTTAGCACCGGCCTTTTTCGGGCCATTCGTGGGAATGAAGAGAATGTCGTCGGCGCGGAGATCCGTTTCCGCGCCCCGGCCTTCGAGCAGCTTTTTCAGATCGACGGGAATCTCCTGATGCTGAGCGCTGCCGTCGATCTGGCGCAGGATTTTCGCGCGCTGCGGCGCGGCGGTTCCGGTGAGTCCTCCAGCGAGCGAGAGAGCCTGGAGGACAGAGTAGTCTTCCCGGTCACTGAGCGGGTAGCTGCCGGGCTTTGTCACCTCGCCCATCACATAGATCACGTGAGCGCGGGGGACGGTGATTACGTCGTTGGGCCGAATGGCGACATTCAGTTCCGGATGACGCGCTTCCATGAGCGGGGCGAGGAGGATGGTGGCAGTACTGAACCCGGTATTCTCATCCAACTTTTCGCCGGGAACGCCGATGGGACCCCATTCGCGGCGGCGAGCGATATTCGCTACGCTGCCGCTGTCGCTGCGCAGTCCGCCGGCCATGGAAAGCATTTCCAGCAGTGTTTTCCGGCCGCGCAACTGGAGAACGCCGGGAGTATTGACGGCGCCCACCACGGAAACGGGCTGGCTGTGAAACTCCTCGAGGGTGACGGTGATTTCGGGCGCCTGAACGATGGCCTTGTAGCGCGCGACCAACCGATCGCGCAGACTTTCGATGGTTTCGCCGGCAGCCATGACGCGGCCAATCCAGGGAAGTTCAACGAAGCCATTGAGGTCTATGCGTACCGGTCTGTCGGCGAGCTCCGGCGCCTGGGCCACATGCACGGCGATGATGTCTTCAGCGCCGAGCACATAATCGTTACTCGCAGTTGCGGTGTAGGAGGCAGCGGGGCTGGCGGAGACCGGGGCAATTGAGCCGCCAGTGCTGGCAAGGAAAAGCAATGTCAGAAACAACGTCACGGTTTCAGCCGATCTCTCCGTTCCTGGAGTTTAGGGGCTTAATCAGCCCGCAACAATCTCACGGACGTACCGGGCCTGTGACGAAACGAACGAGGAAGTTCCGGTACTATCTGGCGGGGTACCCCCAGATTCCGGAACTAGCTGGTACGGAACTTCGTAGTCCTGGATTGAGGCCTGATACATGTCTGGGTTCGTGAGCGATCTTCGTCAGGCGGTGCGCGCGCTGCTTCGCGACCGCGGGTACACAGCCGTTGCGCTGACGACTCTTGCTTTTGGCGTCGCGGTGAACACCATCATTTTTTCAGTGGTGGATTCCGTGCTTCTGCGACCGCTCACTTATCGCGATCCGGGGCGCCTGATGGTGATCAGCGAGGTGGTGCCGGAAGTAGCCCAGGCGTATCCGCGCCTGCCCGCGAGCGCGCGGCATTTCTTCGAGTGGCGCGACCGGGCGACGTCATTCGAACAATTCACGCTGATTGAAGCGCAGATGTTCGTGCTGACGCGCGCGGGAGAACCGGTGCAACTGCACGGCGCCAACGTGTCAGCCAATCTTCTGACGACGCTGGGTGTGCAGCCGCAACTGGGGCGCGGATTCGCCGATGAAGAAGAGCAGCCGGGGCACGAGCACGAAGTCCTCATCAGCGATGGCCTGTGGAGAGGGCGCTTTCACGGCGATGCATCGCTGGTGGGCCGCACGATCACGCTGGATGGCTCGCAGTGGACGGTGGTGGGGATTCTGCCGGCGTCCTTTCACTTCCCGAAGAGCGACGGGAGTCAACTGGTGAACTTTCCGAAGAGCGCGGACGTATTTCGGCCGGCGGCTCTCAAGCGCGACGCACTCGACTGGTTCGGCGAGTTTAATTATGTGGTGATCGGGCGCCTCAGACGTGGCGTCTCCGAACAACGCGCGCTCGCCGAGATGAACGTGCTGCAGGCGAACATTGCAACGCACTTCCCGGAAAAGATGCATCTGCGCGCGGCGCTAACGCCCTTGCAGGAAGAAGTGACGGGAACGGTGCGAAAAGGGCTTGCAATGCTCTTCGCGGCGGTAGGCGCGGTGCTGCTGATTGTCTGTGTGAATCTGGCGAATCTGAGCCTGGCGCGAGCCGCTGGACGAAGCCGTGACCTGGCAATCAGGACGGCGCTGGGCGCCGGGCGCGGGCGACTGGTCCGCTACATTCTCAGCGAGAGCCTGATGGTGGGGTTGGCGGGAGGGCTGGCAGGAGCGGCGCTGGCGTGGGGAGGCTTGCGGGCACTGCTGCGGTATGCGCCGCTCGATCTTCCGCGACTGGATGAGATTCATTCTGATGCGCGGGCGCTGGTGTTCGCGCTGGGCGTGTCGGTTCTTACAGGGTTGATTTTCGGACTGCTGCCGGCATGGCGAGCTTCCGCGGCGGACCCGCAGATCGCGCTGCGCGGAAGCTCACGAAGCAGCACGGAAGGGCGGCAGGGGCTGGTGACGCGCGAGCTGCTGGTGGGTTTCGAATCGGCTTTGGGTGCGGTGTTGCTGATTGTCGCTGGTCTGCTAATTGGGAGTTTCATCCGGC
>Ga0335078_10018358_pt1 | contig 10401 bp, 8 predicted proteins | sample Lox_Sample_32_FD_206711 | JGI IMG/M metagenome (GOLD analysis project Ga0335078, IMG submission 206711) | Soil microbial communities from Loxahatchee National Wildlife Refuge, Florida, United States - Lox_Sample_3.2 | ecosystem: Environmental > Terrestrial > Soil > Wetlands | place: USA: Florida...
TTGCAACCGGTGTTGGAGTCGCAGGCTTTCCCGGAGGCGCCTGCTTCACCAACGGCTGTGAGGGAGAACTCGCCGGACGCATTTTTTGTAGTTCCTGCCGCGGAATCGGAACGCCAGGCTGACGCGAGAGTGTCTGTTGGCGGGCCGCGAACGCTGGAGGCGGTGGCGGAGGAGTGTTCTTAGCTATCACGGTTCGCTGCGCAATCGCCTGCGGAGGCGCAGCGACTCTTCCGGCTGTATTTGCATGTGCTCCTAGAACGGCTTGCGCCACGGGCGGAACTGCTGCGCGTGAGCTCACGGGAGTTCGCGCAATTTCATTCGAATTCACGCGAACAGCAGTTCGCGCCACAGGCTGCGCGCTTGCGAACGCCTGCTGCGGCATCGCGGTAACCGCTCCTTGCACGTTGCGATTCACGTAATTCACGTTCGTAATCGTCGTGTTCTTGTTGACGATCGTCGTGTTGTACACGTTCGTGATGGTTGTCTGATTCACGGTCGTGTTGCTGATATTCACGCGGTTTACATAGGCCTGGCTGACGTTGTAAGAGGGCACATAAACTTCGCGCGGGCCGAGCGGAAACCACGCGACGTTATTGCCGAATGCCATGCCTCCACTGCCCACGAAGACGACAAGAGCGGGCGCGTACACCGGATAGGCTTGCACTGGACCGGGAACCCATCCCCACCGGTTGCTGATGAAGGCCCAGCGTCCGTAGTGAAACGGCGCGTAGCCCCAAGGCTCGTCATCGACCCAGGTCCATCCCCACGGATCGATCCAGGCCCAGTGTCCTTCGTGGTAAGGAGCCCATCCTGTATCTACGCGTGGGTACCAAACGTTGCCATACTCCGAAGACGGTTGCCATTGGCCGTATTCATCAAGATCGTCGTAGCCGACCATTTCGCGCGAGCAGTAGCGGCGCGACGGTGAGTCGTCATAACGGCGCCAGCGCGATTCGCTCCAGCGATCGAAATCATCGGGCTGGCCGACTTGTTCAACTTCTGCATTCAAAGAATTGGTGCCGCGGAAAGTCGTGCGCTGCCCTGCGTGCAGCGTGTAGCTCTGACCGTTGCCGGTAGATTCGCCAGCTCCTTCCCACACGGTGACTGCGGTGTAGTCGCCGTTCTCGGACGTTTCAATGCGATAACGTCCCGGCTCTGTAACAGTGAACGCCTGGTTCGGTGTATCGATCTCGTAAACGCTGTCGCGATCCAATGACCACACACGAATGTTGATTGATCCGGCGGTGATTTCCATTTGCGCGGTGCGGTCATCGAGATTCAAAAGAGAGAAGCCGGTATTGGCAGCGAGTTCGATCCTCGACGAGCCCAATTGAACTTCGGCTCGCGCATCGCGATCTGCCCACAATTTGTCGCCCGTCGTCATCGGGCGATTCCCCACGGCCTGTACCCATTCGTTCTCGCCTGCGGGTTGGAATGAAACTGAACCTTGCATGTATCCCAGCCGTGCCACTCGCGACGGCGGATCGTCATAGTCCTGCGCATTTCCAAACTGCGGAACTGCTACGCTGAACAGAAGAATGCACATCAGCGATGTGCTCAACTTGAGCGCGCCCAACGCGGTTCTTTTCATGACTTCGTTGCTCCGTTGTTGATCTGGACCGCGGCGAAATTCCGGCGCTGCGTAAAGGTTGGAACCCCAGCCTCGGCCTGTTCGCGAAATGGCGACTGGATACTTCCCGAGCAATGCTTGGATGCGTTCCGAAAGGATTCACCGCATACTGTGATTTGCGTAGAGTCGCTGCGTGACGGTAGTAACTCGCTGCTACAATGCCGTGTTCCGGATAGAGCGGATCGGGAAACTTAAGGTGGCTCCTTCACGTACTTCCCAGTAGGCCGCCTGGAGAAGTCTCCCGCTGTCGAGGTCCAAGGCAGCCTAAAGTCTCAGTAGCGAAGCATTTTTTCCGGGGAGAGCAAGTGGAAGACGTCCAGGTCGTTGCGATGCTGGTCCGGCGATGTATCGCCGGGGACGCCGCTGCCTGGGAGGAAATCGTGCAGACCTACAACCGGCGCATTTACAACATCTGCTATCGCTTCGCCGGATCCTCGGACGACGCCCAGGATCTCACGCAAGAGGTCTTCATCAAGATGTACCGCACTCTCTCGAGTTACGACTCATCCAAGGGCGCGTTTGTCACGTGGGTGACGACCATTACGCGGAACCTGCTGGTAGACCATTTCCGCAAGACGAAACAGGACCGGATGACCGACTCCATGGATACGACAGCCTCGGACCATGAGGACGCCCAGCCCCTCTCCGAGCAAATTCCGGACCAATCGGCCCCGCCGGACACCCATGTACGGCAGCGGGAGGTCTCGGAAACCGTGCACCAGGCTTTGGGCAAACTTTCTCCAGAACTGCGGGAAGCAGTGATTCTAAGGGACTTACAGGACATGGATTACAAGGAAATTGCCTCTGTTTTGAGGGTTCCGGAGGGCACCGTGAAATCAAGAATAAATAGAGGGCGGGCGGAACTTGCCAGGCTCCTTCAACGTACCTATAGGCAGGTGATGTGATGCCAGATCACACCAAAAACGGAATGCAGTGCAACGAGTTCGACCTGCTGCTCACGGACTTCATGGATGAAGTCCTGACAGGGGCCGCGCTCGACCGCTTCCAGGCCCACGCCCGGACTTGTTCCGCGTGTGGGCCGCTGCTCGCCGAAGCCCAGGCGGGCCGCAACTGGCTGAAAGGTCTCACGGAGGTGGAGCCTCCAGCCAGCCTGGTGAACAATATTCTGGCATCCACGACGGGCGTTGACACCCAACGCCTGAGGACTCCTGCCGCTTCTCACCAGCCGAAAGTCTCCTGGTGGGAACAGGTGCAGGCGTCGTTCCTGGAGCCATTCTGGGGAATGGTCCGCCAGCCGCGCTTCGCCATGTCATTCGGCATGGCGTTCTTTGCGTTGTCGGTGGGCCTGACGGTTGCGGGAGTAAAGCCGGCAGATCTGAAAGAGATCAGCCTGCGGCCTTCGGCGATTCGTCACACGTACTACAACACCCAGGCCAAACTTGTGCGCTATTTCGACAATAGCCGCCGGGTTCTGGAATTACAGGCTGCGATCCGGGTAGTCAAGCGGAACATGACTCCTCCGGCCGAGCCAGGAAAGAAGCAGAAGAATCGCAACAACAACGACACATCACAGCAGCCCGAGCAGAAGCAGGAGCGCAATTACAGCCAATCAGGGGAGCAGTTAATCATGGCTAGCGCTCAGCTGGGTCCATCTCTTCGCGATCTGCCTGTAGTGACGGTGACCACGTACAGGAGGTTCGTATGAATTGCGCCACGCACAACGATGTTGCTGCAGTGGCCTTCTGCCGCACGTGCGGCAAGCCACTTTGTAACCAATGCACCCGCGATGTCCGCGGTGTGATCTACTGCGAGTCGTGCCTCGCCGCGCGTATGGAGGGCACGGTTCCTGCACCTGGGTATGTGCCGCCCCAGAATGTTCCTCCACAGACGGGGTATCAACAGTTCATGGATCAAGGCCTCGGCGTGAAAGTGCGTCCAGGCCCGGCCTCAGGGCCGAATCCCGCTGTCGCTGGAATTCTCGCCGGATTCTTTCCGATTGGCGTCGGCGCAGTCTATTGCGGCCAGTACGCCAAGGGACTCGCGCACCTGGTCATCATGGTGCTGCTGATTCTTGGACTCGGCTCTGATCTGCCCTGGTACGTGATCACCATGCTGGGGATCGCGACGGGATTCTTCTACGTCTACCAGATCATTGATGCCGTTCGGACTGCGCACGCCGTTCAGGAAGGCCAGCCTGCGCCGGATCCGTTCGGACTCGCTGCGGCCTTCGGCGCTGGTGAGAAATTCGAAGGCACCAAAGTGCCTACTGGCGCCGCAATTCTCATCGGACTCGGTGTGCTGTTCCTGCTGCATACCGCGGGGCTGTTCGAGTTCGGATTGGATCGTTTCTGGCCGCTGATCCTGATCTTCCTCGGCGTCTGGTTGTTCGCCAAGCAGTGGGGCTTGTTGACTTCAAGCCGCACGCTGTGTCAGTGCCAGAACTGTCGCACTCGCAGATTGATGGGCCCGGCGATGCTGGTCACGCTCGGCGTGCTCTTCTTGCTCGACAGCGTTTCTCACATCGGATTCGGACGCACCTGGCCTGCGATTCTGCTGGTCATTGGCGTCGTCAAGCTGGTGCAGAGCAACGCGTCGTCTGCAGGACATGTGGGCCCGCTGCCGCCCGGAGTATCGGGCTTCGCGCCGGTAAATCCACCGCCAGCAGCGCCTGCGACCACTCCAGAATCACAACCTTCGTCGTCGGAGGAGGTGAAAAATGTCTAGCCCTGTTATGACACCACCTCCGGTTACGCCGCAGCCGCCGCGCCGCCAGCGTTCGTTTGCTGGACCGTTTGTGCTGATCGTTGTCGGCACGGTGTTCCTGCTGGGTACGATGCACGTACTCTCTGTCGCCCGGCTGGCTCACCTTTTCGCGAATTACTGGCCGGTGCTCCTGATCCTGTGGGGCATCATCAAGCTTTTGGAGCACATGCAGGCGCAGCGGGAAGGCACGCGCGCTTCGGGTATTGGCGCCGGCGGAGTGCTGCTGATTATCATGATCGTGGTCTTCGGCCTGGTCGCCACGCAGCTCGAACGTGTCGATTGGTCCGGCATTCGCGAGAATTTCAATTTCGATAACGGCGACTTCCCCATCTTTGGCGGGCAGAGCTACAACTTCAACGATCACGTCGAGCAGGACTTTCCTGCCGGCGCAGCGCTCAAAGTCATCGACACGCGTGGCTCGGTGAGCGTGCATGCCTCCGACGATAACAAAATCACGGTCGCTGTCCGGAAACGCGTCGGAGCGGAGAGTCAGGGCGATGCCGATAAGTACAACACAGAGACTCGACCAACGATCAGTTCTACCGGTGGACTGGTAACGCTCGACGCTAAAGCCGAAGCTGCCGGCGATCATCCGGTTGAGGTTGATCTCGATATCTCGATCCCGCGCAAGGCGGCGGTGACCATTACTTCCCGCCGGGGCGATGTCAACGTCAGCGGACGCGATGGAAATCTCGAGGTCTCCAATCAACACGGCGACACGACGATTGATGACATCAATGGCAATGTCAAGGTGAGCCAGGAGAAAGGCTCTGCAAAAATCGAGCAGGTCGGCGGTGATGTACGCGTGGAAGGACGCCTGAACGACGTCTCGGTTTCCGACGTGAAAGGGTCACTGCAGCTCGAAGGCGAATTCCAGGAAAGCATCAAGCTGGAGCGCATCGCGAAGAGCGTCACATTCAAATCTTCCCGCACCGACATGGAGTTCTCCCGGATCGACGGCTCGCTTGAACTCGACTCCGACGAACTTCACGCCGAACAATTGACCGGACCGGTTCACCTGACCACGCGATCCAAAAACATTCGACTGGATAGCGTTTCCGGCGATGTCCGCTTGCAGGATGACAACGGCGCTATCGAGCTCGGCATGAGCAAAGTCGGTAACGTGCAGATCGATAACCGGAACGGTAGCGTGCAGGTCCGTCTGCCGGATAAGGCAAGTTTCCGGCTCGATGCCCGCACGCGCGACGGCGAGATTCAATCGGATTTCGATGGATTAAAAGTCGACAACCAGGAACATGAATCTCATGCGAGCGGCAGCGTTGGCAATGCAGCGTCGCACATCGTGATCAACAACGAGCACGACAACATCGAGATCCGGAAAGGATCGACGGTCGCAACGCCGGTGCCACCGGTTCCACCGAGTCCTGGAAAGCCCGGCAAGACATTGCCCGCGCCCAAGGGTGATGTTGAGCCAACGGAAAACTGAGTTAGAAGCAAAGTTTCAAAGTTTCAAAGACTGAGGACACGAGATTCACGAAGCAATTTCCTTCGTGAAACTTCGTGTCCGTCGTCGTTTGTGCGGTTAATTGGAAGACGCGGCAGGAGATATGGGGAGCAACTTTGAAACGTTGAAACCTTGAAACTTTGCTTACGTCCCGTTCGCCTTCTCCCTCTCCCGTGCTAGCGCTTCCACCTTGCTGAGGACTTCGTCTTCACTCATTGACGTCGAATCAATGACCACGGCATCTTCCGCCGCCACCAAGGGAGATGCCGCTCGCGTGCGGTCGCGGTGATCACGCTCGCGAATTTCTGCGGCCAGGCTTGAAGTCAGCGTACCCGCATTCTTGTTCTGCGCCAGCCGCCGCTGCTCACGAACGACAGGGTCCGCATCGAGGAAAATTTTCAGGTCTGCGTCGGGAAAGACCTTCGTTCCGATGTCACGGCCTTCCATCACTACGCCGCCACCGAGTCCCATCGCACGCTGGTGCGCGACCATCCATTCGCGCACTTTAGGATGGACTGAGACCTTGGATGCGCCCTCCGTTACGTCGCGTTCGCGGATGCGCGCGGAAACATCGCGGCCATCAAGCAAAGTGCGGTTCCCGCCCATCGTTGGCTCAAGCCGGATTTCCGAGCTATCGGCCAACTTCACGAGCGCCGCTTCATCATCAAACGACGCGTCCTCGTCGATCGCTTTCAACGCGAGTGCGCGATACATGGCGCCGCTTTCCAGGTTCACATAGCCAAGCTTGCGTGCCAGGCGCGACGCGATCGTGCTCTTGCCCGCGCCTGCCGGACCGTCAATCGCAATGATTAATTTTCGCGGCGGATTGTCAGTCATCTCGGAATTAGAGATTGTACACATTCCTCAGTTGGCGCTAGCGGGTACTTCTCAAATCACGGGCATCGTTCTTTTTCCATTCAACGCGCGATTGCGACCGGTCTCCCCGATGTACTCATGGGCGATGCAAGGACTAAGCCTTCTGAACTGCCGCGATGGACCTTCGGATACCTGTCGCAATTTCGTGTTTCGAATAAGAATATCGCCCCAACGGTACACCAATCTGCCGCGGGGCCGGCTAAAGCCTTTGCGCCACCTGTCAAAGGAGAACCATGTCCCAGAAGCTACATCTCCGCCAGCTCATAGACTCGAACTCTTCCACTATCAGGCGCTGGGGGCTCTTGCTGATCACGCTCATGTTTTGCATGGCCAGCGCAGTCCACGTGGCAACGCAGTCGGCGGCAAGCGATCCCGGAGTCCGCACCGGCCCTCCGGGTGCCGGAGGCGCGATCGCAGGCCTCACCACAAACCAGTCAGCGTTCTTCTCAGCAGGACTCGCGACCTTTAATGAAATCGAATCCGTCCGCGGAACCGTCTCGGGCACGGGCTTAGGCTTGGGGCCCGGGTTCAATGCCGAAGGCTGCGCTCAGTGCCATGCGGCACCTGCGCCGGGTGGAAGCAGTCCGGCGGTGAACCCTCAAGTTGCAATTGCGATGGATCAGGGAGCAACGAACCAGATTCCCTCGTTTATCACGCTCAATGGCCCGGTTCGCGAAGTGCGCTTTCCATTGACGTCGGATTTGCGTCACGCGGATGGCGGCGTCCATGATCTTTTTACAATCGCCGGCAGGACCGATGCCGCCGGGTGCAACGCCAAGCAGCCAAACTTTCAACAATCCCTGGATCAGGGCAACGTGATCTTTCGCATCCCAACGCCGGTTTATGGAGGCGGATTGATTGAAGCCATTCCGGAGACGGCGATTCTTGCGCAGGTCAGCACCCAGGGTAATCAGAAACAACGCCTGGGAATCTACGGACGTCCGAATCGCTCGCCTGGAGGTGGCGTTACGGGCACGCCCAATACAAGCGGAAATGACGGCACCGTCACGCGGTTTGGTTGGAAGGCGCAGAATAAGTCCCTCGAGATCTTCGCTGGTGAGGCCTATAACGTCGAGATGGGGGTCACCAACGAATTGTTCCCGAATGAACGCGATCAGACTCCGGGCTGCGCGTTGAATGGTACACCGGAGGACAGCACGAAGTTCGACGTAACCGGCCCCGAAATGGCGAGCGACACTGTGCAGTTCGCCACGTTCATGCGTTTTCTCGACCAGCCGCAACCCGGGCCTTCCACTGCTTCGACACAGCATGGCTCAAAGGTCTTCCAGCAGATCGGATGCGCTCTTTGCCACAATCCATCCTTTACAACGGGGCAGTCCTCCGTTGCAGCGCTCAGCAACGTCCAAGCCAACTTGTTTTCCGATCTCCTGCTCCACCATATGGGTCCGAATCTGGCGGACGACATTGCGCAAGGGCAGGCACAGGGAGACGAATTCCGAACCGCTCCTCTATGGGGACTTGGTCAGCGCCTCTTCTTCCTGCATGACGGGCGCACCAAGAACCTGATCAATGCGATTCTCGCGCACGCCAGCCGAGGCAACGGGCGCTATCCGGACTCGGAGGCGAATGGCGTGGTCTACAACTACAAGAATCTTGCTCCGCAGGACCAGCAGGATTTGTTGAACTTCCTTCGCTCGCTTTAACAGGTTGCGGATGAGGCGGGGCCGAGGGCGGCTTCGCCTCATCCGACACCGAATCCTTCCTGCCTCCGCGCCGAAGTGTAGCCGCTTTGGTTTCTTGGGTTTAACTGTCATGACAAAATCGTATGCCCCATATCGTGATGACGATGTGTTCCTGCAGGAACACTTTGGCCGAGATCCAAGTCGCCGCTTTTCAGAGGATTTTCCCTGTACGAACCTGCTCCGGCGTCCAACCTGCTTCTCTGAGTTTGCGGATGCTGAGCGAGTCATGTCTTTTTGCCAAACGTACTCCGCCTTCGTCGCGCACCAGATCACAGTGATAGAAATCCGGGAGCGCGAGGCCTAATGCACGGAACAAGAGAATCTGTCGCGCCGTCGACTTCAAAAGATCCGCTCCGCGAACGACTTCGGTGATTTTCATCGCCGCGTCGTCGACCACAACTGCCAGTTGATATGCGGGAACGTCGTCGCGCCTCCATACAATGAAATCGCCGAAATCGCGTCCGGCGATCATTCGTTGCAGCCCAAGGTGAAGGTCCTGGAAGAAGATCTCCTCGCCATCCGGAACTCGAAATCTCCAATTCAATCCCGCGGGCAGCACGGAACTTGTTGAGGCATCTGCCTCGGATGTCTCGGGTCGACACTTTCCGGAATACAGCGGTTCATCATCACCCTCGTTAGGAGCGCCGGCCGCATGCATCACGTCCTTGCGCGAGCATGTGCACGGATAAATCACCCCCGACTTCAGCAACGCCTTCCAAGCGTTCAGATAATGTTCGTGCCGCTCGCTCTGCGTGTAGGGCGCGAAAGGTCCGCCGCAATCCGGGCCTTCTCTCCAATCGATCCCGAGCCAACGCAAATCCTCAAACATTGCCTGGACAAAATCGGGACGGCAACGCTGGGGATCAAGATCTTCGTTTCGGAAGATGAGAACTCCGCCCCGCTCGCGGGCTCGCTCGGCAGCCGCCCAGAAAGTTCGAGCATGCCCAATGTGAAGAAGTCCGGTGGGAGAGGGCGCAAGGCGGCCGCGATAGGATGATGCTTTGGGAGACGATCCGGAATCTATCACGGCTTAGACGATCTCTAGGTCCAGCGGGCTTGCAATCGATTCAGATGCGGCATATTCAATATGAAGCACGCGTCTAGGCAGTTCCGTGCGAGATTTCGATGACGCATGTAAGACCAGCGGACGCATCGCAACGACGCCGCCTTTGGGAACTACACACTCGACCGACCTAATTTGTTCCGATAGGGCGTGGATGTCATCATCACTCAAAAGCCCCAAGTTGTGCGTTCCAGGCAGGACTCTGAGCGGTCCGTTCTCCGAAGTTGAGTCATCCAAGTGGAGCCGCAATGCCAGAACCTGCGAGAGAACTTCTGCGGGGGCATGTGCATACTGAATACCTTGCTTGGTGGACCAAGGGCCCCATCCCAGTACGTCTAACTTGTGCTCCAATGGCAACGCTGTATCCTGATGCCACACAACGAGCCAATTCGCGGCTGGAGACTTTTCAAAAATCGTAGCCCGAAACGGAAACGCTGATCCGCCCAATATTTCGTAAGCTAGTTTCCTCATTGCTTGGCAGGATGCTATGTCTCGGACCGAACGCAAGGACATCGCATGTCGCATTCCGGCCTTATTGCGCAACGGGGATCGTCTGATGTCCTCATCCAGAGCCTGCATCAGCCCGGCGTCTGTGACGGCGATATCCCGGATCGCAAAACCGTTAGCTTCGACTTCTTCGCGCAGTGACATGTCGCTAATGTCCCGCGCTGCGTGGAGTTGAGACCGCCACCACTTTCGCCGGCGTGATTTGCAGCATCGACTTTCCACCAACGTGCAGGAAACTCAATTCACGCGCGGAAAGCAGTGCGTTCACCGCGTCTTTCACCTTCGACCGAGCCACAAAGTTACCCAGGAAGGTTTCGAGTTCCGGCTGCTCGACTGCAATTGTGCAGTCGACGTACTTGGAAACCAGCGCAGACAACGCTTCCGCCACCGATAACCCGACGCCTTCTTTAACCGCGTCCGGCGCCCAGCGGTA
>Ga0335078_10018359_pt1 | contig 10401 bp, 12 predicted proteins | sample Lox_Sample_32_FD_206711 | JGI IMG/M metagenome (GOLD analysis project Ga0335078, IMG submission 206711) | Soil microbial communities from Loxahatchee National Wildlife Refuge, Florida, United States - Lox_Sample_3.2 | ecosystem: Environmental > Terrestrial > Soil > Wetlands | place: USA...
CGTTTGCTTTTTCTGATTCTGTGCTGGACGGCGGGAAGCCTTCTTTTCGAGCTGATCGGCCTGTCGTTGTGCCTTATCGGATTTTGTTCGTTTCTCTGACACGTAGACCGTTTCTCTTTCGATTGGGCCACATAGCTATTTCGTTAGGTTGCCGGTGCCTTTGGTAGGTACCGTCTTGCCGCGGCAAGGCAAGGGCGTAATCTTTGAAATCACGCACTAACCGAGATTGTGGCTGGCTCCCAGGTCGAAGTTGGCCCCTCCTTCCTGCTGGCAGGCTACTGCTAAACGCTTTTAGTTAAGCTACAGCACTGCGGCGTTTACTCGACATGAGCTCGGCCTCAGCCCGAAGCCAATCATCCAGGTCGTGCCCTTCTTCCTTGCCGCGCTCCTCATACAGTTCGTAAGCACGCGCGCGAATCTGAGTTTCAAGGTTCTCCGGCGTGGCACTGGCCGATACTGCCGGTTTCTTTTGTAGTTCTTTCGTCATATCAAACCTCTCTCATTTCTTGCTTTTGCCGGTTAGGACTCCCGCGCTTGCTAATCGCTGCTTTGATACCGTTGAGCCTGCTTTTGCGCATCCGACCTCTGCAAGAGAGCCTCTGGTCAGAACATGATCCGCGCCTCGTCGACCCTTTCCAATACACGTTCCACAAGTCCCAGCTTCTGTTGCAGCCTAAGGCGCAAGGCGGAGTTCTGTCGGCGGGAGATCTCACTTTTGAGGTCGCGCTTGTGCTCTGTCAGGAGAACAGCCACTTCTTCGAGCTCATCTCCGTCGAGTCGCAAATCTCTGGCCAAAACCTTATCCAGTAAATCGTCGTAGCGCCGAGCGGCTTGTCCCATCTCCCCATTCCCTTGAACGTCGGCAGTCGAAACCCTTTGGGTTTGGATCCTGCCGACCTGTTCCAGTAAGGTCTCCGCAAGCAAATTTAGCTCTTCTGCCTCGAGGTGGAGCTGCATAAACCGCTCTCTTTCATCGCAGACCGCGTTCTGCGATTCACTAACCGAACCAGACTCCGATTTTGTGTTCGCCGTCAGTTCCATTCGCCGCGGACCGTGAGCACCGGGCAATGCGCGTGCTCTAACACGTAATGCAGAGTCGTCCACGGCAAATGCGTTGATCCGACGCCTCCTGAGTGACAACCCATAACGATGAGTTCCGCATTCCTGGTGTCCGCCAGCAGAACGATTTCTACCTTGGGAATCCCAATCTCAACCTCGATGTCGGCCTTGTACGCCAGATCGGCGTCGGGTGGGATCATGTGGCTCAGTTTCTCGCGATCCTGTTGCTTCCATTCCAGCAACTCCGACTCCGATACCGGGTTACTCTCGATGACATGAAGTAAGGTCAACTCGGCCCGGTCCTCTTCTGCCAGCGATAGCGCATAGATCAGGGCTCGCATAGATCCAGACGAGAAGTCACTGGCATAAAGAATGTGGCCAAATCGCTTCAGCGACACCAATCGGACATGTGGTCCAACGGTAAGCACCGGGCAAGTGGCAAGTCTTACTACCTTTTCCGCCGTCGATCCCAGGAACAGTTTTTTGATTCCTCCATGTCCTTGCGTGCCCATCACAATGAGATCAACGTTCTTGTCTGACAGAACCTCTGAAATCACGTCCCAGGTGTCACCGGACCGTATGATCGCTTCGTGAGGAAGAACCCGCAGGCCCTCTGTATTTTCCAGTTCTGCCATGTTCTGTTCCGCGTTGTGCCGCATGACGTCGGCCACGGCCGGCCATGCCTCAGCCGCCGCCATGTTAGAACCTTCCGGAGGAAGGACGTGCGTGAGGAAAAGCGTGGACTGGTAACGCTTAGCCAAAGAGACGGCACACTGCAGAGCGTTTTGCGACTCGGGAGAGAAATCAGTTGCCAGCAGGATCCTGTTGATAGCTATGCGGGAGAGTGTGGCTTGAGATGCCATAGCACACCTCCGTGAATCTGCACAAGCGACACATACCCACTTTTACAGTAGATCGAATATTTGAAGAAGTCAGTGATCACAATCACTATGTAGAGTGATAGCCTGTGGTCCGCAGAAAATAGCGCGTTACGGATGGCGCCTGACCGATCAACCCGGCCGAGGCTATCGGGCCTGTGCATACCACAAGCTCACTCTCTTTCAGCGATAACAAGCGGCTGGAAGCTCCGGCCATCGCCCGGCCTGCTGCACCGCATATACTTTTGCTCTCATATTGACAATTATTTAGCTTAAGCACATACTTTTCTTGAATGCTGCACCGCAGCATAATGGAGGCCATTATGCCAAGACCGATTAAGCACGGGCCGACCACTCATCCGGCGCGTGAATCATCGTTTGTTTCCCTGCTGTCCGGATGGGTGCAGCAGGGCGTGGAGAACGTGTTTTCCACGCAGCGGATTCTGGTGGACTTGGCGATGAGCCAGAACGCCAGAGCTATGAACTTCCTGCGCGAACGGCTGCAGAATCCCACGTTCCGCCCTGCATCGATTCTGACCGAAGTTGCCAGTGAAGGTATGTCCAACTTCATCGAAGGGCAGAAGCTACTGCTGAACCTGGCGCAGAAGGAGTACGAAATCGTCACTCAGGGCGTAAAGGAGCGCGTTGGCCGTTATCGGGCTGCAGTGGCCATGACAGACCTGATGCAGCGCAGTTTTGACATCTTCGTCAACATGCAGCAGGATTTCCTGGAGACCGCGGACAAGCAGACGCACAATTGGCTGAACGCGATCAAGGCCGGCAAGCCCTATGATCCCGAGGGTCTGATCGAAGTCGCCCGCGACAGCTTCGAGACCTTCGTCCGCACCCAGAAGAAGTTCCTCAACGTGGTATCGGAAGAGATGACGAAAGCAACGAGCGGCAAGGACGGCGCCGCCAAGAAGCCAGTCAAGAAGACGGAGATCACCGCACTCGCGCGTCAGGCCACGGATTCCTTCATCGAAGCCCAGAAGAAGCTGATGGACGTCGCCGGCCGCCAGTCGAATGCCCAAGTCGAGGCCGTCGGCAAGATGATGGGGATGCTTTCCCCGCCACCTTTCATCAATTGGCCTGAGATGACCCGGGCGAGCGTCAAGAGCATTGTCGATGCGGAGAAGGCAGTGATCGATAGCGTAACCAGGCGCCGCGTTGGGCCCCGGAAAATCAGTCGGCCGACGCGCCGCAAAAAGACATCAGCCCGCACCAAGGTACAGGCTGGCGCCTGAGCGGTGAGAGATAGCTTTGAGGCGCAGTTCGGGCTGGCCGGATGCCACATGGCCAGGCGCAGTGCTGCCAACGCTTGGGTGCCGTTGCGAAACTGCAGCGGCACTCTCTTTTGTATCGTGGTAAATGGACTGCAGAGGGAGACGGCTTTAAGCAAAATCCCAAATGTGTCGATCGCGAGGCCGCCATTTGGAGGCCTTGCCGCTTCGAAAGAGACTGCTGCACGCATTCGTCTTCACCGGCAAACTCGGGCTGAGTTCAGTTCTGGAGGATCCGCTTATAATCTCTCTAGTTGTCGACCTCGTGCTGGAGCAGGGTATAGATGATTTAGAATCCTTTTCTCATAAGGACCAAAAGGCACACTTTCTCAGCTACCTAGTGTGCTGTCCCGGAAATACGTTCACATAGTCGCTGGACTTTAGCGAAGATCGAGTCCGCCGTTGCCGTCCAGACGACAGGGCCGGACGTTCTGATTATCCTTCTCCACGAATTGATCGATCTTGGTCACCAGTTCTTTCACGCTGCGGAAAGTTCCGCGCCGTATGGCCCGTTGGGTGATCCGGTTGAACCAGATCTCCACCTGCTTGAGCCAGGAGGCGTAGGTGGGAGTGAAGTGCACATGAAAGCGTGGCCGCGCCGCCAACCAGCGCTTCACGCGCGGATGCCCGACCGGAAGCATGAGGCCCGGCTTCACGCGTTCTTGCAAAAAAGCAGGGTGTCCTGCTGGAGGAAGGCGCTTTTGCGGGTTGCCTGCCGCGAATTACTGGAGCCCACAAGATCCCCCCGATGTTTTACTTTCGTGGACAATCTGCCGCGGACAACAACAGGCAAGACGGACAAGCGCAGCTTGGCGGACGCGTGGGAAAAGCAGTACCAAAAACAGGCGGCGAGGCTGGCCGAGAGAATGGTAAGGACGACGACATCACCGAGTTGCTGCGACCAGGTGGCGACAGTCCAGCCAAGCCCCGCAACAAACGCCAGTACACCGGCATAGAGAAGAAGGTTCAGCTCAAGAAAAAGCGAGAAGGGTTCTCCGCGAGAGAGGCTCGACAAGAGCGCGTACTGCTCCTGCGATATCGCGCCTTGTTCCTTCCAGCTCTCTAAGCGGGCGAGGATGGTCATGAAGTCTTCGTTCTCCGGACCTAGGGCAGCGTGTCCGGGCCCGGCATTAGATCTTGGTACCACCCGTTCAGCCCATGAGTCTACTCCAACTCCAACCAGTTGGGCCCTGGATTGCTAGCGATCCGAACCCATCCAATTGGACGTATAGTCGCCATGTCGGACTTGTGCTTCGGGGTCGAAGTAAGGGAGTACTGGCCTTCCTCCTGATCTTCAGGGCCTTCTGAACCGCAAGGGCCCTGCCACCGTTTCGTCATCTCGCCGAGGCATGAGAGCACGAAGTCTCAATAATCCTCAACCGACTTGAATGTCAGGCACGGCGCGATAAGCGAGTCATCATAATCGGTGCCATGTTGTGTATGCGGCCACCTTTGCCGAACTACCAGGGTGACCATTGCTGACGGAGCAGGCTTTTCCTCTTCAATTACAGGGCTGTACAAAGTGGCCACAAGGTCCGTGCCCGACAGCGTCATCACGTTGTACTTCTTGGTGTAATCACCTGGATAGCTGCACGAAATGTTATACGGGGCGACGTCGTTGACCCAACCCTGGGGGTTCTCAGGACTTTGGAAGCCCTTGGCCGGAGTCAGGTAGGCTTGCTGAATTTCCCACCCGGAACTGCCCAAGAAGTTCAAACGAATTGTCCACTTCGGGTCCATCCCCTCAGGTAAGAAATCCTTATGCCCAGTAAAGTTAGGCCCAGGACAAAAAATATTAATATTGTCGTTGGTCTTCCAGGTCACAGTCCGATAAGGCGGTAGAGGGAAGGCAGCACGTCCGTCAAGGCTATTACCGTGGAACGGCTTGCTCGCGCACGTAGATGTATCAATCGACGTTTCGACGTTCGCTAGATTTTGAGTAGTGAGATTGATTATGGTGAGCGACCACCACCAGTAAACAGTAGGCATGATGCCTCGGTCCGGCGGGTAGCTGGAGGAAACCTGGCCTGCGGCTGGCATGGCCGTCGCGATAAGTAACCCCAGCAACAGGGCCAGAGCTGATATGCTTCTTTGGCTAGCAGACATAGCTCATTCTCCTTTCCTCAGTGCGACTGCGGGTGCAGTAGCCGCGCTTTTAGTTCGTCAGCTATCAAGTGCACTACCAGGCGCTCTTGTTGCGTGGGGAGCCTGCCCGTTCCCATGGTGCGAACCATCTCGTAAAGCACCTGTTCTTGCGCGGGAGCGAGATCCTGGATGATGGAGAGGAGCATGAGAAGTCCCGGACGCCCCTGTTTGTCGAGGAGTTCCCGGATCCTGCCGGCGCCCGCCTGTAACAGGAACAGCTGCGTCGTGCCCATGGGAACCTTGTTTAACGATGGAGACGGAGCAAGGCCTGCCATGGCGCCGACGACAAAATCCTGCGCCCGCACCACCGTGACCGTGACCACAGGTTCGCGTCCCAGAGCACAAGTGTCATCATTAGCACCGCACGGGTACGCCTTAAAACCCCGCAGCACACCGACCTCCACCACTAAATTTGCTTCAGCAGCAGAGTAAGGACCATGGCTGCCGTCAGGGCTGGGCCCGGCATAGCGCGCCGGCCATAGGGAATAGACTGCATCGCCGGTAGTTGTCAGGGTGGACGGGTCGCAGGAGAGGCCAGACAGGACACATAGACTGTTCGGGTTGGGAACCACATAGGATGCTACCCACATCTTGCGCCCGTCGTCTCCCCGCGTGTTTTCCGTAGAAGTACTCCATGTGGCTGCCGTTGCCTTTCCCAATTCGACCATGGACAGGTATTGTTGAATCCACAAAGGAAGAACCTCCCCCCCGGATCCAATGAGGGCGACGGTCATGAACACAGCATGGAGTGAGGCCTTAAGTTCAGGTAGCCAATAGGCGGTTTGCTTGGCCCCAGTACTATTTCGATACATCCATAGGCCCACCTGGACGTCTTGAGAGACGGGGTCGGAGCAGATCGACCCGTCGTAGTTACACGGTCTGTACGGTACCCCTTTTACGGTGAAATGGACCCAGTTGTCGAGGTTGGCTGGTGGATCAATCGGGGCATGCGGCAGATCGCTAAAAGAAAACACCACCGGATACGGGTGGGAGGTCGTGTCTATGTAGTCCGCGATATAGCCCGGATCGCCTGGCTTGAGGAAGTCCTGTTCCGGAAGGCCGGGGATCAGACGGGGAATACCCACGGGAACGAACATAAATCTGTTAAGGCCCTCAAGTGTCATCTCCGTTTCATTACGGGCAGTGATCGACCAGTTCTGGAATACGATGTCGTACGGGGTGGCATTCATCAGTAGTACGGTGATGCTGTCCGATACGCCGTTGTAAACTGCCAGATCGGCGTTCGTTGGCGGTGTCGTGGAGTTTACATCTGGTTTAGGCCGCTTATACTGCCCCTGGGCGCCGACCCCCAGCAGCAGGAAACATAACGAGACAAAAATCCTGAGTGATCGTTGTCTCATAAAGCTTCTCCTTTCTGAATCGTTGCCCGAGCCAAGGCGGAACGCCTCGGCGCCCGCCATCTGGTTTGGGCGAGGCCCTTGGTATTCCTGCCCCTGGGCTGCAAGGCCCCGGAAGGAGCAGGAAGGCAATCGAGAGAAAGACCCGATCGCTGCTTACCTCATCAACACACTCCGTTCTTGTGTTCTCGTTTTTCGCCTCTATCGGTGACTGGGTGGAGCTATTCCACCGGCACGCAGCACCAGCGAAATCGTAATTTGGGATGCCGGAGGAATTTGTTGCCAGCAAATAGCGCCGACCGCTCGACCGCAAGCGCCGCCGGCGATCAAGCCACTGCAGCACTTCTGTCGGTCTGACCGAGTCAATGTTTGCTAGTCGTTGGTTGCGCCCAGAAAGGCAGTAGCGACCAAGACAGGGAGAAACCCTGGTGGAGGATTCTGGTGACCACGATGATCCTGTCACCACTTCAAAATCAGGATGCACCTAGAGCCGCTGGGAAACAAGTGCATAGCGCAAGTTCACGTTGTTTCGGAACCGTTTTGGAACGGTTGACGGAGGGATGGAAAGGCGGGAAAACTTTGAGGGTTCTTGGCGAAATCAGGCGTTATCGCAACGTACCCCAAACTAGCCGCCGCAGCCAGGATTACTTGCGCTATGGGGATTTTGCGACAATTGACGTGCAAGCTTCGCAATCGGTGACCAAGGATTGGTTGAGAGTCTCCGAGGTATCTCGCTTTAGTCTCTCCATGGGATTATCACTCGCCGCTGCAACAGCGGTCACTGACAGAGCGGCAATATCTGCTTTCAAATATCTATTATTGGGTACCTCGGGAGAGGCTTGGCCTTTCCCAGCCACAGTCGTCGTCTCCGCTTAGGCATTAAGCAAGAGCCTCGCTGCTGTCCTCCCCCAAGTGCCCGAGTGCGCCTTGGCCGATATCGTCTGACATTCTCATAGCCCTCAAACGAGGAGGACAAACCAATGCACTACAAAGCGCGACCGCACGGTTCAATCTCGGGCATGCATTGGAGTCCGACTAATGTGACTCTCGTGATCATGCTCACCTTACTGATACTCATATTCGTACTCTTGTTCATGACCATCACGGCGCAGACGGCACAGGGTCAAGCCTATACCGTACTCCATAACTTCAGCGGCCAGGCAGACGGAGCAAACCCCTGGGGCACACCGCTTCTCGATCCTCAGGGGAATCTCTACGGCACCACCAGCCGGGGCGGCAACATCAATGGCTTTGTCTGCGGCTCATACGGCTGCGGTACCGTGTATAAGCTCCGCCGTGCTGGTTCAGGCTGGATCCTGACAACCCTGTATACGTTTGGGGTGGGCGGGGAGAATGATGGTTCGGGCCCGCTAGGCCAACTGGCTCGAGACTCGTCCGGTCTCATCTATGGAACAACCGTAGCCGGAGGACAATACGAAGCATGGGGTGGCGGCGGTACCCTGTTTAAACTCACACCCCAGCCAAGAGCGCCGGTTTCCGTGATGGCTCCTTGGATGGAAACCCAGCTCTGGTCCTTCCCGAGCGGCTCTAACATGCGTCCGTACAGTGATCTCACCATGGACTCGGCAGGAAATCTGTACGGCACAACCTTCGGAGGCGTTGATTGGTTCGGCACGATTTACGTGCTCGCGCCGCCCTATAACGAAAGGTCTTTCTACACGCTTTACAGGTTTACCGGCGGCGCTGACAGCGGTAAGCCGTATGCCGGCGTCGTGGTGGGTCCCGACGGCATGCTGTATGGTACGACTTCCCACAGCGACGTTGGGGCATGGTGCGGCGTGGTGTACCAAATGCCACCATACCAGTGGGCAGCCTTGACGGTTCTATATACCTTCACCGACGGCGATGACGGATGCAATCCCGTAGCCGGGGTGACCTTCGACCAGTCCGGGAACCTGTACGGGTCAACCTACACGGGCAGGTCGCGGCCTGGGGGCGTAGTGTTCAAGCTCTCCCCGGGCAACAGCGGATGGACTTACTCTGTGATCTACTCCTTCGCCGGAACTGGAGGGCCGCGGGAAAGGTTGCTTATTGATTCAGCGGGCAATCTTTATGGCACCACAGAGAGGGACGGACCGTATAACTACGGCTCCGTATTCAAACTCACGCCCGTGTCCGGCGGCTGGAGCTATACCTCGTTGCATGATTTTACCGGCGGTAAGGATGGAGCTTATCCGGAAGCAGGACTGGTGCGTGATTCGAATGGCAATCTCTATGGCGCAGCTTCCGCCGGCGGAATCTTCGGCGGCGGGGTGGTGTTCCAGATTAGACCGTAGGGAAATTAGATGAACCAGAATTTCCGCAGCGGGATTGGGGGATCCGAGACGCTGGTTCCGTCTTAGCTCGGAGCATAGGCGGCGGGAACCGGACGCTTACGCGACGATTGGGTCTCTGCTATTAAGCCACTTCAGCTGTACCAAGGCATCACGTTTCCGGTAGGGAAGGGATCATGCGAGACCTCTCAGAATCGTAATTATTTAACTCGTACGAGGCGACGTGGGTCTCGATTTGTCGACCATTTTTCACGGTGAGTTTGCGAACAGTCGAAAGGACGATATCCCTGCGTCCGATTACCAATTCCCCCCTCGGGAGTAGTTTGCCTTCCGCGAGTATCGAGGTATTGGCGGAGATGGAAACCCGCTGGAAGGAAAAGCTGTTCAGCCGCTGGTTTGGGCTGAACGCGAACTAAGTCTTGGCCCCATGCTTGGGTTCCTCGCGTTACTGTAGCTTGTCTAGATCCACCCACTCATTGTCCTGCCACACTTCGATTTTTGTGATGGGGTGAATTTCCCAGAGCGTAGAACGAAACTTTTTCAGGTGGTTCCGATGGTCGGGATCGAGCATCAACCAGCCACTGATTCGCACCGGGTCATCCGAGTTGAGCCAAGGTGAGAGGGAGGATCTTTTCCATTTCGGATGTGTCCCGAGGAAGCGCGGAGTAAATTCAATGACGATGGAGGTCTTCTCTGCGTCTCCGACGCCTTCAACGAGCGCCATGTGGGTGTCTGTATCAGAAGCGCCATGAAAATGACAGTTCGTCCCCTCACCGCTTCCGCTACTTTGCGGCTTGAACGCCACCAAATAGCCGGTTGTACGCACAGCTTCACCTTCGAACGGCGTAATCTCGGCGAGTTGGTCGGCGGTCCAGTTCTTCCGCAACGGCTTAGCGACCGGATAATCCAGCTTGGCTATCGCGGCCCAGCTCACATCGTTGTATTGAATGCCGTCGTCCTCTGCCGTATCAGCGCGGTTCTTGTTGATAAATGTGGCAGGGTCGCTATTGTCTCCGTTCCAAGGGCAATCGCCTTCCTGACCATGAAAAGTCGTTTTCTTCGGAGTCGGCTTCGGCCACGTGCTGGAAACATCATCTGCCGGCTTGCCGGAGGGAGCAGATAGATTTGTACGAATCTTCTCTTCGGATTCTTTTACCGTCAAGTTCTTGGAATACGCGAACCCCTCTTCTCCATCGAGCGTGCGTACATGGTAGTAGTTATCGGTCGGGCTGGGGTCGATCAACTCAAGCTCGTCGCCAGCTTTGAGGAGGATCACTACCTTATCGCTGCTTGACGGGCCTTCCCGGAGGTAGGTGTTGTGTTTGACGGAGGCATCTTGTGCCTGGACAATGCCGATGGCCGCGCATGGGAGCAATAGCGGAACAAA
>Ga0335078_10018360_pt1 | contig 10401 bp, 8 predicted proteins | sample Lox_Sample_32_FD_206711 | JGI IMG/M metagenome (GOLD analysis project Ga0335078, IMG submission 206711) | Soil microbial communities from Loxahatchee National Wildlife Refuge, Florida, United States - Lox_Sample_3.2 | ecosystem: Environmental > Terrestrial > Soil > Wetlands | place: USA: Florida...
AGTGGTTCTGCATGGTCACGAAGCGCGCCAGCCCGAGGCGATCGGACGTGTAGAGCATTTTCGCGAGCTGCCAGGCGAACATGGACGACGCGCCGATATACAGAACCTTGCCGGAGCGAACCAGATCTTCGAGGGCGCGCAGCGTCTCCTCGATGGGCGTCGAATAATCGAAGCGGTGGATCTGATAAAGATCGACGTAATCGGTCCCCAGCCGGCGCAGGCTGTTCTCGATGGCGTGGTGAATGTGCTTGCGCGAGAGGCCGCGATCGTTGGGGTCGTCGCTCATCTCGTTGAACAGCTTGGTGGCAATCACGACGCGATCGCGCGATGGGCCGAAATCGCGCAAAGCGCGCCCGAGAATCTCCTCGCTCACGCCAACGGAGTACATGTCGGCCGTGTCGAAGAAATTGATGCCCAGCTCCAGCGCGCGGCGGATGAACGGCCGGCCTTCCTCCTCTTCCAGCACCCACTCGCGCCACTTCTTCGAGCCGTAGGTCATGGTGCCGAGGCAAAGGCGCGAGACCTTCAGACCGGTTGAGCCGAGATTGACGTAGTCCATAGATCTTAGTATGAAGGTGTCGGCAGGAGTGCCGACACGGCACGCTGAAGCGTGCGCTACGGATTGCACTCATCGCCGAGCGCTTTGATCAGCCGATAGACGAACTCAACGTGATCGTCGAAGATATCGACGCGGATACGCTCGTCACGCCCGTGAGCCCGGATGTCGGATGGATCTTCGAACACGCCAGTCGCGCCCCAGGTGGGAATGCCCGCGATGCGCATTTGGCGGCCATCGGTTGCGCCGGTTTCCATGATGGGCATCACAGGGACGCCCGGCCACATCTCGCCGGCGACCTGCTCAATGGCTCGGAGCACCGGGCCGTTCACTGGTGAGAACGGGCTCGGCTGCGCGGGCTGAGTTGCGGCGATGTGGACGGCGGGATTCGCCAACGCTTTCGCAAGCTTGTCCTTCACCTCCTGCTCCGTTTCGCCGGGCACCAGGCGGCAGTTCACGGTCGCCGTGGCACGCTGGGGCAGAGCATTTTCGGCGTGTCCGGCGCTCAGCATGGTAGCCACGCACGTAGTGTGCATGAGGGCGTTGTAGTACGCGTTGGCGGCGATGCGAGAAGTCGCTTCGGACGACGCCGTGCCGGCGGCGAGCGAATGAAGATCCTCCGCCATCCGGCCGGTCTCCAGATTCGACATGCGCTCGAAATAGGAGCGCGTCACGTCGTTCAGGTGAACGGGGAACGAGAAAGAGCGCAGGCGTTCCAGGGCGTCGGCGAGTTCGTAGATCGCGTTTTGCGGCGCGGGCAGCGAACTGTGGCCGCCGGGCGAGGTGGTCTCCAGCGTGAGCGTGAGATATGTCTTCTCGGCCGACTGCACCTGGTAAACCAGCCGCTTGCCATCCTTCAGCACGCCGCCGCCGGAGTCTTCGTTGATGCAGTACTCGGCGTCGATGAGGCCGCGATGCTGACGGAGCAGGAAATCGACGCCATTGTACTGATCGCCGGTCTCTTCATCGGCGGTGAGGGCGAGGATGACGTCCCGCTTCGGTTGAAATCCCTCCTGTTTCAGACGAATGAAATCGGCCACCAGCGCTGCGTCGCCGTCCTTGTCGTCGGTAGTGCCCCGGCCGTAGAACCAGCCGTCTTTCTCGGTGAAATGAAACGGATCGACGCTCCAGTCTTCGCGCTTCGCTTCCACCACATCGAGATGGGCATTGAAAAGCACGGGCCGGCAGGCGCCGGTTCCGTGAATCCGAACCACCAGGTTTCCCTTGCGCGGCGCGGGCGCGAGCACCTGAACATCCGCTTCCGGAAATCCGGCTGAGCGGAAGTGGGCGGCCATGGCCTGGGCGGCGGCGGTGATGTCGCCAGCCGAGTCCGTCGTATTGATCTCCACGAGCTCACGGAGGAGATCGCGTGCAAAAGCGCGCTGATCGGGGGTGGTCTGGGCGGAAGACGCGGCAGCGAGGAACGTGAGCAGGACTACAATGTGGCAGCGGGGCATCGATTCTTCAGGATAGCGGGTGCACGCCGGACGGGCCAGGCGCGTCATAATATAGCAGGTATGGAAAAGCGGCACAGGTGCGCGCGGGCCGCGCATTTATTCACAACAGAAACCATACGGCCGCTCTGGCCCGGGGCCTCCGTTGTGCGGCGGGCTTCTCCACAACGACGGCGCAGTTGGCGGGCGGGTTTTTCGCTGGTCGAGCTGCTGATCGTCATCGCCATCATCCTGATTATTCTGACGTTTGCGCTGCCGCGCTTCAACGTGGCGCAGATGAACGCGCACGAAGTGGCGGTGATTCAGGCGATTCGCACACTGCACAGCGCGCAGACGCAGTATATGTCCCAGTTCGGCACCTACGCCACGTCGCTTGCGCAGCTCGGTCCGCCGGCCAGCGGTGGGCCCGGTCCGCAGGCCGCGGATCTCATACCGAGTTCCCTGTCAGGCGGCGAAAAGGACGGCTACGTCTTCACCCTCACGGTCACGCCCAGCGGGTATACCATCAATGCGAACCCGAAGGTGTATAACAGCACAGGCCGGCGCACATTTTTCTCCGACCAGAACATGACCATTCGTCAGAACTGGGGGCAGGAGCCGGCTACGGCGACGAGTCCGGAACTGAAGTAGCAGCCGAAGACGCGGCTGACGCCGCATGTCCCTCGTTCAGACCGGGACGGTGACCGGCTTGACTTCCACGCTGCGGTAGACCTCGCGAACCTGATCGAGCGAAGCGAAGGTGACGCCGGGCAGTTGTGCCGAGGCGGTACCGGCCGCCACGGACCAGCGCAGACAATCGGCGAAGTCCTTGCCGTTGGTATCCGCCCAGACAAAGGCGGCCGCGGCGGCGTCTCCGGCGCCGATCGGACACAGGGCTTCAATCCGGGGCGGCGCCGCTTCGATCACCTGATCGCCTTTGATGGCCACCACGCCGCGGCTGCCCAGCGACAGCATCACCGATTCGGCGCCCATCGCTTTGATGCGCCGGACGGCGCTCCGGAAGTGGGCGCGCGTGATAAGAGCACGATTGAGCAGCCGCTCGGCCTCCTGCTGATTCGGTTTGACGATGGTGGGTTTGGCCTCGACCCCGCGCTGCAACGCGTCGCCATCGGTATCGAGCAGGGTCTTCACGCCGCGTCGGCGGGCCATCTCGATCAGGCGGCAGTAGAAATCGGGATCGACACCGGGCGGAGTGCTCCCGCAGATCATCAGCCATTGGGCGCCCTCAAGCCGATTGGCGACGGCCCGCTCCAGCGCCTGGATCTCTTCGGGGGTGATTGCGGGTCCGCGTTCGTTCAGCTTCACGGTGAGGCCCTGCTGATCGGAGATGGTCAGATTGTTGCGGATCGAGTGACCGATGCGCACCACCTCCGTGGTGAAGCCAGCCTCGGCGAGCAGTTCCTCGAAGCCGTGACTGTTCTCGCCGCCGGAAACGAGAATGGCCACCGTCTCCGCGCCGAAGGAATGCAGCACGCGCGAGGCATTGATACCGCGGCCGCCGGCCGATTCCATGGTCGACTCGATGTAGGCGCGATCTTCGAACACCAGGCGATCCACGGTGATGGTCTTGTCAATCGCAGGATTTGCTGTGAGAGTAACGATCAAACTCCAATGTTAACCTGAACGTTGGAACGGCAACCTCAGTTCAGAGCGTGGTTGGCGCTCACTGCGGTGTGCTTTTTCTGGGGCACGACGTATCTGGGAATACGGATGTCGCTGGAGTGCTTCCCTCCGGCGACGCTGCTCTCGCTTCGCTACACCGCATCGGGCGCGATCCTGCTGATCGCCGCGCGCCTCTCGCACGCGCGCATTCCTTCGGGCCGTGAACTGGCGTTTACCGCGCTGTTCGGCGTCATCACTCTTACCATCGGCAACGGGGCGCTGATCGTGGCGGAAGAGTGGGTGCCCAGCGGCATCGCGAGCATCTTCATCACCACGTCTCCCTTTTGGATGACAGGTGTGGAGGCGGCGCTGCCGCGCGGCGAGCGGCTGCACGCACCTACAATTGCGGGAATGCTGGTGGGACTCGCCGGCACCATCGTGCTGGTTTCGCGCGACGCTTTCGGACACAGCGCTCACGGCGGACTGCTGAGCGGGTTCCTGTTGCTGCAGTTGGGGTGCTGCGGATGGGCGATTGGGTCGATTTTGCAGCGGCGCTACGCGACCACCGCGCATCCGGTGGTGAGCGGGGCGGTGCAACAACTGGCTACGGGGCTGTTCGGGGCCATCCCGGCGCTGTTGCTGGAGCGCCACCCTCTGCACATCACCACGCGGGGAGTGCTGGCTCTCGGGTGGCTGGTGGTGTTCGGTTCCATCGTCGGCTACAGCGCGTTTATCTACGTGATGGACAAGCTGCCCGTTTCGGTGGTGAGCATCTACAACTACGTGAATCCGGTGGTGGCGGTGATCCTGGGCTGGTTGTTTTACCGCGAGGCGTTCGGGGTGCGCGAAGGGATCGGCATGGTGATCATCTTCGTTGGCGTGGCCGTTGTGAAGCGGTTCAGCTCGACAGCGCGGGTGAAGCCCGCGGCAGTGGTGGCCGGCGGCACGAAGTGAGCGCTCAGAGAGTTCGCGTGATCTTGCTCAGCGCGCGCGGGCGATCGGGATCGAGTCCTTTGATGTCCGCGAGACAGGCCGCGAATAACTGCGCCGGGACGATATACGGGATCGGCGTGTAGAGATCCGGCAGCTTTGCGGGAATTACGAAACTATTGCCGTGCCGCGCGGCTTCCCGATTGCCTCGGTCGGTGACGGTCAGGGTATCGGCCCGGAGCTGGGTCAGCTTGTCCAGCAATCCGCGCTGGCCCGGCCAGGTGACGCCCGAGGGCGCGAACAGGAACGCGGGGAACGAGTTCTCCACCATGGCGATGGGTCCGTGCAACAGGTCTGCGCCGGAAAAACGCTCGGCCACTACATAGCAGGTTTCCATCAGCTTCAGCGCGAATTCGAAAGCATTCGCGTAGTTTAGGCCGCGGGCCACCACCAGGGCGCGTTCCATGAAACGGTAGCGCTCGGCGCGCGTGCGAATCGTGTCTTCCAGCTTCAACGCCGCGGCGGCTGAATCGGCGATGCGCGCCAGATCTTCGACTTGAAAAGGCGCGCCGAGAGCCCACGCGATCAGATAAAGAATGAGCAACTGACCCGTGAAGGTCTTGGTTGCGGCAATGCTTCTTTCTTTTCCGGCGCGGACCAGGAAGGCCTGATCGGGGATGCGGGCCAGCGCGCTGCCCGCCTCGTTGGTAATGCCGATGGTAAACGCGCCGGCTTGCCGCGCGCGCGCGATGACCAGATTCGTGTCGGTGGATTCGCCGGACTGGGAGATCCCCACGGCCATGGCGCGAGTCAACGAGAGCGAAGAGCCGTAGAGCGTCGAAACCGACGGCGCGGCGAGCGAAACGGGAATCCCGGTGGTGATTTCGATGAGGTAGCGGCCGAACAGCGCGGCGTTATCGGAAGTTCCTCGCGCCGCCAGCACGACGAGTTGCGGCCGTTTCTCATCGCAACGGCGGCGCAGTCTGCGGGCCTCCGGCAGCGCGCTGCGCAGAGTACGCTCGATCGTCACTGGCTGCTGCCGGATCTCTTCCAGCATTTTCGACATGCCAGTTCCGAGAGTATCAGCTATGCTTAGGCAGAAAGCCGATGGCCGACGTCCACACCCCGGAGCAGCGGAGCCGCAACATGGCGGCGATTCGCGGCAAGAACACCCGCCCCGAGCACATTGTCCGCTCGCTCGCCCACCTCATGGGCTTTCGATTCCGGCTGCATCGGCGGGATCTGCCGGGCAAGCCGGATCTCGTGTTTGCCGGGCGCCGCAAGGTGATCCTGGTGCACGGCTGCTTCTGGCACGTGCACGACTGCCCTTACGGGAGAGTCAAGCCGGCAACGAACGCCGCATTCTGGGCGAACAAACGCGCTGGGAACGCTGCGCGCGACGGGCGCAATCTGGCCGCCCTGGAGAGCGCTGGATGGGGCGTGCTGGTGATCTGGGAGTGCGAGACGCGCGACGCGCAATGGCTCAGGCGGAAGCTGAAGACGTTTCTGGGCGGAGCACTCGCGCGGGCGGTCCACCGATAAAGCCGCCCGGCCAACTCTCCGCCCGGTTGTTGCAAAACCCTACGCGGTCGCCACGGCGGAACCACCGCTGGCCGCAGCCGGTCCGATGTATTTGGCGCTGCCGAAACCGAGCACCAGGTACCCGATGATGCTGAGCAGCCACAGCATGACCACGCCGAATACCGGGCTCTGACCGAACGACTTGGCCACATCGATGGCGACGATCAGGCTGATCACGATATTGACGATGGGAATCAGCATGAGCAGAACCCACCAGGCTGGACGGCCCGCGATCTGCAAAAGGACGATGATATTGTAGATGGGCACGATCGCCGCCCATCCGGGTTGCCCTGCCTTGGTAAAGACCTTCCAGAAAGCGACGATGCACACGGCGAGGATGGCCAGCCAGAACAGAAGCATGACCAGGCCGATTCCGGCCGCAGCCGCCACCCCGGCGGCGTTCCCGGAAGCGTCATCCTGCAGCAACAGCGCGAAAACATTTAACATCCTGTGTACCCTCCTAACGGGTTATTTGGCGAACAGATCAGCCTAGTATACCGGAGATTTTGCCGAGCGCAAGGGCTATTGTCGCCGGTACTTCCCGCGCGCCCGTTTCGAGGGAGCCTCTCGCCGGACCATGAAAAAGCGAGATGTCCGGCGCCCGCGAAACACTACCAAAGGATCGCGGATCGACCCTGGGCCGCGGATGTGCGGGTTGTCGCAAGGGCAAGCTGATGGGCCAGTCGCAGGGGCCGGCAGGTCAGGTTACCGCGCGATCCACTTCGCCAGGCCGGCATTGCCCGCGGCGTCGTAAACGCGGATGGCCACCAGGTGGTCGCCGGGGCTCAGGTGCTCGACGCGAATGTGAAACAGCGCGTGCGGGGAATCGGTGAGCCCGTCCACCGCTTCCACGGGCATCCACGGGCCGGCGTCCACGGAGTACTCGCAACGGCGCAGAGACGAAGCGGCATCGCGGGCATCCACCTCGATTTCGGCGGTGCTGTTGTCGCGGTGACCGGCGGTCACCGATACCACCGGCGGCGTGTTGTCGATCAGAACAGGCGAGCTAACGAGGTCGGCTTCACGCGCGGTGTCGGGACCGTTCGATGGGCGGTCGGACGCGACGACGCGGAAGAAATAGCGGCCATCGGCGAACGCGTCATTATCCAGCAGCAGGGTGTTTTCGAAAATATTGGCGCGGAGGAGAACCCAGGCGGTCTGGTCTTCGGGGCGAAACCAAACGCTGTAGACGAGCTTGTCGTTTTCGGGATCGTCGGCCTGCCAGGAGATCTGGATCTGCGAGTTGCCCGCGCGCGAAAGGGTCTGCGCAGGGGTGCCCGGCGAGGTCTGTGGGGCCGCTTCGCCGGTGTCGGTGACGGTGACCGAAAAACTGGCGTTGGCCGCGGATGCCGCCGCATTGGCGGCTTTTTGGGCGGCGCTTGGCGGACCGATCTGAGAAATCACCGTAATGCTGCGGACCACGGGCGGCGAGTTCTGCGGCAGATAGGCGACGGAGATATTTTCGACAGTGGCGTCGCCGGTCAGCGTGGCGCGCCATTGAATGTAACGTGCGTTGGGGCTTTGCACGCGCTGGATATCGCCGCTGGCGCGCAAGAGCTGCCAGTCGCTCCACGTGTTGTCGGGGCGCGCGGAATTGCCGGTGCGTGTTTCGAAGGTCACGTCGCCCGATCCGCTGTTGCGCCAGGAAATTCTCCCCCAGCGCGCCACCGCGCCCGCGTCATGCACGGGGGCCTCGTAGGCGCCCGTGGCCTTTCTGTGATCGGAGAGGCGGAAGAGGCGGCCAGTCTCGGCGGTCGCCGCAAGCAGGCCCGCGGAGGTGGAAAGCAATCGCGTCCCTTCGCCTTCGCCAGTCTGGGCGATCAGCGTGGGTTTGCCGTTCTTCAGCAATCGATAAATGCGCCCCTGCGCGTCGGTGGTGGCAAGAAGCGATCCGTCGGGCCGCGCCGCGATGTCGTAGATGTTCTCTTCCTTCGAGGTCCAGACGGTCTCCACGGTGTTGTCCGGATTGATGCGATAGATCGCCGATTTGTCCACGCCGGCGGTTTCCAGCGTCGGGAGCACGGGCAGGACTTGCTGCACCGCCTGAGGAACGGCCTGGCCGGCTGCCGGCCTGACTTTCACGTCGGGTCCGGCCTGCGCATCGGAGGCGTCGGTGACGGTAACGCTGCTGGTGGCGGCCGCGCTTCCCAGTACTCCGGAAGACAGGGAGATGGGCGTCTGGCCGGCCGTGCGCGCCGTCAGCGAGCCACCCATTGCCGCCGCGTACACCACGCCGTCGGGGCCCGGCACGATGGCGCGGATTTCCGGCAAGCCGGCGTTGTAAAGCGCGAAGGCCTTTCCTTTGGCGGCGATTCGATAGATGATGCCATTCGGCTCGGTGCCCACCAAAAGCCGCCCCGCAGCGTCGAAGGCCAGGGCGGTGACGTGAGTCTGGCCGGTTTCATACCACAGCTCGCTCGCGCCGGAAGCGGTTACGCGATACACATTGCCGGGAACGCCGGTGCCGGCGAACAGCGAGCCGTCGGGCGCGACGGCCAGCGCCCAGATGTATTTGGCTTTGGGTGTAAGAACGTCGGCAACCTTGCCGTGCTCAATGCGCACGAGCTTGCCGTCGGGCGAGGAGCCGGCATACACCGCGCCTTCGGACGAAACGGCAACGGTGAATACTTCGGGCTGATCCGCTGTCCACACCACCGACGACGAACCATCGGGAGCGATGCGATAAACGCGGCCGCGGTTGCCGCTTCCCGCGTAGAGTGAGCCGTCGGGCGCCTGAGCGAGGCTCCAGATGGCCGGCTGGCCGGAGGTGAAGACCGGCGTCATTTCGGGCGCCAAAGCGAGCCGGCCGTCGCGGTCGAGGGCGACGCCGTCGAAACGCCCGCGCACCAGATCCTGCCACGAGTTCAGCTCCCAGGTCGTGGTGGTCGCGGCGCTGAGCGAGAGCGCGGCCGCAAAGGCGAGCGCGGGAATCCGCGGCTTCATTCCTGCACTTCCACTTGCACGGTTTTCGATCCGGTAATCACGTTATCTCCGCCGTCGATTTCACGCTCGCCCAGGCCCGATCCGCGCAGCAGCGACAGCGCTCCTGGCGCGCCCTGACTCCGCGCCAGAATCAGCGCGAGCGAGGGCGGCGGGTCGGGCAGGTCGGCGCCCTGCACCTGGTAAGCCGGATCGGTGGTCCACATGCGCACGTAAGCCTTCGTGTTGGGGCGCAGATCGTTCAGGAACGAGAGCACCTGCGCGGGCGACTTCGGGGCGAGGCCGATGGTCTGGGCGTAGTTGAGCAGATTGGTGGTGACGGCGTCGGACACGGTGAACTGCACCGCGCCGGCGCGCGCTCCGATGGGCACGTTGAAATGGGCAGTCTTCAGTTCTTCGCGGCCGTTCTCGCCCACCAATCCCACTGTGACATCCAGACCTTCACCCGGCCGCACGCTGCGCCTCGAAGCCGAGATCTGATCGATCTGCAGGGTCCGCTTGCGTTCGTCGGAGCGGACGTTCAGGCGGATATCGCGGATGCGCAGCGCTTTGAATCCGGCAGCGAGCGCGTAGGCGAGAGGCGAAGCGATGGCCAGCGACGCCTGCTGCGGCACGGCGAAATCTCCCGCGAACGTGTTGTCCACGCGCAGCGGCGTCACGCTGCCCTCGAAGTCCACCTGGCCATAAATATTGAACGTGGAAGCGCCGAAAGTGCGCTCGGTGGCGTCGATGACGGAAAATACGGCGATCTGCAGCAGGAGCGGCGAGAGGACTGGATCGTTCACCGTGCGCATGTTGTAATGCGCCGTTCCGCCGTTTGCGCCGGTGAGATCGATGGCGATGGGCGCGGTGTCCGCTCTGCGCCCCAGTTCCCCGGAGACCGCCGTGCTGCGGTCCTGGAGGATGGTGCCCATCCATTGGCGCGCGGTAGAGATTTTGAAGGAGGCCTGATAGTTGGGAAGGATGGTGATCACATCGGCGCGCGCGAAGGGAAGCTCCGTGTCCCCCACGGAAAGAAACTGATGCCCGAAGGCGTAAATACGCTTGCCGTCGATGGCAGTGACGGTGCCGTCGGCGCCAACGCTCATGTCGCCGGACAGAAGCTGCACGCTGATCATGTCGCCGGGGCGCAGATCGGCGGGGTTGCCCATGGTGGCGGGGCGCCCGCCGCCGGACAGGCCCTGGCGCGGCTCCAGCCCGAGGCGCTTCAACTGAGGCGTGAAGTATTGGATGGTGCGCTCGGTGAAGCCGTTGAACGAGACGGGTGTGCTGATGGGCACCATCCGCGTATCGCCGAGGCCGACGGTGTCGGCCACCCGAACCGCGGCGGTGAGATCG
>Ga0335078_10018361_pt1 | contig 10400 bp, 11 predicted proteins | sample Lox_Sample_32_FD_206711 | JGI IMG/M metagenome (GOLD analysis project Ga0335078, IMG submission 206711) | Soil microbial communities from Loxahatchee National Wildlife Refuge, Florida, United States - Lox_Sample_3.2 | ecosystem: Environmental > Terrestrial > Soil > Wetlands | place: USA...
CGCCGCTGCCGCTCGCGGGCATCAGGGTGCTCGAATTCAGCCAGACCATCATGGGGCCGAGCGCGGGCCTCGTACTTGCCGATCTCGGCGCCGAAGTGGTGAAGATCGAGCCCGCGCCCGAGGGCGACAGCACGCGCCGGCTCGGCGGCTTCGCTGCGGGATTCTTCGGCTTCTTCAACCGCAACAAACGGAGCCTCGCGGTCGATCTGAAAAGCGCGGCTGGCCGCGCGCTCGTCCATCGCCTTGCGCGGCGGGCCGACGTCGTGCTGGAGAACTTCGCGCCGGACACGATGGAACGGCTCGGTTGCGGCTACGAGGCGCTGGCCGCGGAAAATCCGCGCCTCGTCTTCTGCGCGCTCAAGGGATTCCTGTCGGGCCCCTATGAGCGCCGTCCGGCGCTCGACGAGGTGGTGCAGTTCATGGGCGGGCTCGCCTACATGACCGGGCCGCCGGGGCAGCCGCTGCGCGCCGGCACGTCGGTCGTCGACATCATGGGTGGCGCGTTCGCGGTGATCGCCATCCTCGCCGCGCTGCGCCAGCGCGACAGCACCGGCAAGGGCCAGTGCGTCCGGAGCGCGCTCTTCGAGACCACAGTCTTCATGATGGGCCAGCACATGGCCGGCGAATTCGTGACGGGCCAGGAGATGCAGCCGATGCCGGCCCGGCGCGGCGCCTGGGGCATCTATCAGGTGTTCGCGACGCGCGACGGCGCGCAGCTTTTCGTCGGCGTCACCAGCAACAACCACTGGCGGCGCTTTTGCGAGGCGTTCGGCCGGCCTGATTTGCTGGCCGATCCGAATCTCGCCACCAACGAGCTGCGCGTTGAGGCGCGCGACCGGCTCATCCCGATCGTTGCCGAACTGCTCGCCGGCTTCGACAAGGACGAGATCGCGCGGAAATGCGAGGCGGCGGGAATTCCCTTCGCGCCGGTCGCGAAGGTGGGCGATCTTTTCACCGATCCGCATCTCCTTGCCGGCGGCGCGCTGCTCGACCAGGTGCTGCCGGGACACGGGCACACCAGGCTTCCGGCGCTCCCCATCGAGATGGACGGGCGGCGGACGCGCATCCGCCATCAGCCGCCCGCGACCGGCGCCGACACGCGCGAAATCCTGCGCGAGATCGGGCTCAGCGAGGAGGAGATCGCCGCTCTGCGCCGCGACGGCGTGATCCTTCTGGGCGATGAATGACGGCTTGACGGCGTTTGCCCGCTTCGGCTGAGCTTTGCCCGCAACCCGTGGAGATGCGCCATGTTCATTGCGATCGGCATCATCGGGGCATTGTGGTTCGTAGGCTTTGTCGTCGCGCCCGACAGGAACGCCCCGCCCACCGCGCAGAACCCGCCGGCCGCGATGGCAACCGCGAGCCAATCCGCCGCGCCGCAACAACAACCGCGCTGAGTTAAGGCGTCACGACCCAGGGCGGGCCGCAATTCTGGTTGATGCCGTCGGCAAGGCCCTGGCGCGTCTCCGCGCCCAAGGGATCGGACGGCGGCAGGAGCGCGGCCGTGGCGCCGAGCGGCGCCGCAGCAATCAGGGTGAGCGTGCACAGCGGCACCTTGGCGATGACGAGAGCGGGCGTCGCCACCGCCGTTAACACACCCGCGCCGCCGCTCGCCGGCGCGACAGGATCTCCCGGCGCCGCGACGCAGCCGCCGAGCAACGCGAGCACCAGACCCGTCAGCACGATCCTTCGCATGACCCCCTCCTCCGCCGCAGTTTAGCGACGGTAACAATCTTAATCTCGTCCTGCGACGTTTCTTCGGCTAGGGTCGGGCATCCATGATCGAAGTGCGCGACCTTCATAAATCGTTCGGCCGGGTGAGTGCCGTGCGCGGCGTGAGCTTCACCGCCAACGACGGCGAGATCACCGGCGTGATCGGCCCGAACGGCGCCGGCAAGACTACGATCCTGCGCCATATCTATACCGTTCTGTCGCCGGACAGCGGCACGACGCTCGTGGACGGCTTCGACGCGCGGCTCGAGCGCCGCCAGGTGCAGCGCCGCATCGGCGTGCTGCCCGACGTGCGCGGCCTTTATCCGCGCCTCACCGCGCGCGAGCACGTGCGCTATTTCGGCGCGCTGCACGGGCTTTACGGCGAGGGACTCGAGCGCCGCATCGAGGAGCTGATGCACACGCTTGTGATGGAGGATTTCATCGACCGCCGCACGCGCGGCTTCTCGCGCGGACAGCAGATGAAGGTGGCGCTGGCGCGCGCGCTCGTGCACGAGCCGCACAACGTGCTGCTCGACGAGCCGACGAACGGGCTCGACGTCGCGACGAGCCGCGCGGTGCGCGAGCTGGTGCGCCGCTTCCGCGCCGAGGGGCGCTGCGTCCTCCTGTCGAGCCACATCATGCAGGAGGTGGCGGCGCTCGCCGACCGCATCGTCATCGTCGCCGAGGGCCGCATCGCGCTTCAGGGCACGCCCGAGGAGCTGCGCCGCGCGACCGGGCTCGTCGATCTCGAGGAGATCTTCATGGCGGCGACGGCGGGCCGCGCCGAGCAGCCGGCGCTTTTGGCCGGAGACGATTGATGCCGACGGTTGCGGTCGTGTTCCTGAAGGAGATGGTCGATAATCTGCGCGACCGGCGCAGCATCGCGATGGCGATGATCTATCCGCTGATCGGCCCCTTGATCCTCGGCATGATGATCAGCTTCGTCGCCGGCTCGCTGTCGGCCGGCGCCGGGCGCGCGGGCCCGATGGTGATCCCCGCCGTGGGCATCGAGAATGCGCCGGCCTTGGCGCAGTATCTATCCGAGCACGACGCCGTCCTGAAGCCGCTTGGCGAGGAACCGGCCGAGCTCGTGCGCCGCGGCGGCGCGCCCTTCGTGCTGGTGCTGCCCCAAAAACAGGCGAGCGCCGACGGCGCGCTCGAGGTCCGGCTCGTCTCCGACGCCTCGCGGCTTTCGAGCGTCGTGCCGATCGCCGAAATGATGGATCTGCTGCACGGCTTCGAGCACGAGATCGCGACGCGGCGGCTTCAGGCGCTGGGCGTTCCGCCCGAGATCACCTCGCCGCTGCACATCGAGGAAGTGAATGTCGGCCGCGCCATCAGCCTCGGCGCCACCTTTCTCAACATGATGCCGCCGTTCTTCATATTCACGCTGTTCCTGGGCGGGGTTTACCTCACGCTCGACACGACCAGCGGCGAGCGCGAGCGCGGCTCGTTCGAGCCCTTGATGATCAACCCGGTAAGCCGCTCGGAAGTGCTGTTCGGCAAGTTCGGCGCAGGCGTCGTCTTCACCCTCATCGCGCTCTCGGTGCAGATGCTGGCGTTCTGGACCATGCTGCACCTCGTACCGCGCGCATCCCTCGGCCTTATGACGCCGCCGGGCGTGTTCCGCCTGTCGCTGCTTTTGCCGATCTGCCTGCCGCTCGCGCTGTTCGCGGTCGCTTCGCAGATCGTCATCGCCGCGGTGACGCGCAGCCTCAAGGAAGCGCAGACCTATCTCGGCCTCCTGCCGCTCGTGCCCGCGATCGCCGGAATGCTGCTCGTGTTCGCGCCGGTCAATCTCCATTCGGTCCTGGCCGCGATCCCGACCTTCGGCCAGACCGTGCTGATGGGCCAGGTCATCCGCAGCGAAAGCATGAGCTGGGCGATGATCGGCATCTCCGGGCTCGCCACGCTCGCCGTGACGATGCTGCTGCTGGCGATCGCCTTCCGCCTCTACGAGCGCGAGCAGATCCTGTTCCCGCACTGACGCAACGGCATTTCTAACAAAGCTTTCATTCGACATCGCCGCCCGCGCCGTTTTTTCTTATGGCGTGGAGGCCCGAGCGATGTCCGAAGGTGGAATGCTTTATCTCATCCTGGTGAGCGGCGCGTGGCTCATTTTCGCCGCCGTGCTGTTCTTGGGCATGATGCGGACGAGCCCGCCGAGCGTCGGCACGCACGCACGCACCGAGCCGCCGCCGGCCGGCGCGGCTCATCAGAAAGGATAAGGCTCAGCGGCGATTGAGCGCCGTCCAGAGCCGCCCCGGCGTTGCCGGCATGTCGAAGCGCCGCACGCCCGCCGAGCGCAGCGCGTCCATCACCGCGTTCATGCAGGTGGGGAGCGCGCCAGTAGTGCCGGCCTCGCCCGCGCCCTTGGCGCCCAGCGCGTTGCTCGGCGTCGGCACGGAATGGTCGGCGAGGCGGAACTCACGCACGAGATCGGCGCGCGGCATCACGTAATCCATGAAGCTGCCGGCCAGAAGCTGCCCGGTCTCGGGGTCGTAGCGGCAATCCTCGCCGAAGACGTGCCCCGCGCTCTGCATCACGCCGCCATGGACCTGGCCCTCGGCGAGCGTGGGATTGATCGCCCTGCCGATATCGTCGATGGCGGTGTAGCGCACGATTTCGGCTGCGCCGGTGTCGCGGTCGATCTCGATCTCGGCGACATGCGCGCCCGAGGGGAAGCAACGCTGCGGCGTCCACTCGCCGATCGTATCGAGCGGATGGGGCGTGTCCTTCTTGTGGCGCTCGATGAGATCGCTCATGGCGATCGAGCGGTCGGTGCCCTTGATGAAATAACGGCCGTCGCGGAATTCGAGATCGGCGCCCGCGGTCTCGAGCGCGTCGGCGGCAAGCGCGAGACCTTTCTTAATGACCTCCTCGCTCGCGATCTTCATCACCGAGCCTTGCGACAGGATGGTGCGCGAGCCGATCGCCGCGGCGCCGACCAGCGCCGGCCCGTCGGGATCGCCGGAGCGGCATTCGATCTTCGCCGGGTCGAGGCCGAGCCATTTCGCCACGAGCTCGGGGAACACGGTCTCGTAGCCCTGCCCGCTCGGGCCGGCGACCTGGTGCAGGATGAGCCTGCCGTCAACGGCAAATTTGAGCGCCACCTGGTCCTTCGGCACGCCGCCGCCGCCCGACGGCTCGAAGAAGAGGGCGCAGCCGATGCCGCGCAGCTTGCCGCGGCGCGCGGCCTCGGCGCGGCGCGCGGCGAATCCGCGCCAGTCCGACTGCCGCTCGGCCTCGTCGAGCAGGCCGGGGAAATCGTGGCTGTCGAGCACCGTGCCGGTCGGCGTCTTGTACGGGATGTCGCCTGTGCGCACGGCGTTCCGGCGGCGCAGCTCGAGCGGGTCGATCCCCAGCAGCGCCGCCGCCTCGTCCACCAGACGCTCGACGATGAGCGCGGCCTCGGGCCGGCCGGCGCCGCGATAGGCGTTGGTCGGCGCGGTGTTGGTCATGACTTGGCGGTGGCGGCCATAGACCGTCTCGACGCGATAGGGCCCGCCCGCCATGGTGAGGCCGTTCATCGAATTGGTGAGCACGCCCGCCTGCGAGAGATAGGCCCCAGAATCGCAGAGCCAGTCGGCGCGCAGCGCCAGGAAGCGCCCGTCCTTGTCGCACGCGAGCTCGCCAGCGACGCGAATGGCGCGGCCGTGATTGTCGGTGAGGAAATCCTCGCCGCGCGTGGCGCTCCACTTGATCGGGCGCCCGACGCGCTTCGCCAGATGAAGGAGCAGCGGGTGCTCCGCATAAGGCGCCGTGCGCGCGCCGAACGCGCCGCCGACATCGACCATGTGGACGCGCACCTTATCCGGCGCCACGCCCAGCATGATGGCGAGCGCGTCGCGCATCGCCGGCCCGCCCTGATGGCCGCAGCGGATCTCGTAGCAGTCGCGCGCCGCGTCGTACGAGGCAAGGCAGCCGCGCGTCTCCATCGTGTTGGGCGCGACCCGGGGACTTTCGAGCGTCACTTTCGCCACGTGCGGCGCGGCCGCGATCGTCTCGGCCGCCTTCGCCTCGTTGCCGTATTCGAACTCGAAGCAGACATTGCCGGGGATGGTGTCGTGGAGCTGCGCCGCGCCGGCGCCGAGCGCCCCATCGAAGCCGATCACAGGCGGCAGGTCTTCGTAGTCGATCGCGACGAGATCGGCCGCGTCCTGCGCCTGCCCGCGCGTTTCCGCGAGCACGACCGCCACCTCCTCGCCGGCATAGCGCACGCGATCCGTCGCCAGCACCGGCCGCTCCGGCACGATCAGCTTCTTGCCGCCGCGGCCGGGGAAATGCACCGACGGCGGCAACGTGCGGAAGCCGGCGTCGGCCACGTCCTTCGCGGTGAAGACCGCGACCACGCCCGGCGCGCGCTTCGCCGCGGCGGTGTCGATCGCGCGGATCTTGGCGTGCGCGCGGTCGGCGCGGCAGAACACGGCGTGGAGCTGCCCCGGCAGGCTCCAGTCGTTGGTATAGCGGCCCGCCCCGGTGACGAGCCGCAGATCCTCGCGCCGGCCGCTGAATTTCTCCGCCATGCCTTCGTCTCCCTCGATTTTCAGAAATCGTACTCGATCCGGTGCATCTGCGGCAGCGGCAGCTTGAGCGCGAACGCTTCCTTGGCGAACAAATCCTCAAGCCGCGGGCGCGGGCCGGTCAGCACCTGGTCGTGAACATAGCCCACGAGCGCGCCGTAATTGCGCCGGTTGCGCTCGGAAAGCCCGTACTCCCACGGATCGGGTCCCAAAAGCGCGCGTTCCTCCTCGCAATATGTCCGGTAGAACGCGAGCGGCACGTTGCGCGGATTGGCGAGCCGCTGATAAGCCAGTTGCTTCGCCTCCTCGAACGCGAGCGTCAGGCTCTCGACCACCCACGGGTATTTCGCGACGATGTCGGTCGGCACCGTCGTCACGTGCATGATCGGGAAGAAGCCGGTGCGGCGGTAATAGTCCGTCTCCACGTCCTTGTAGTTCGGCCAGAGCCGCGCCACGCGCGGATCGCCTTCGGCCTGTGCGCGGTTCACGTTCGGCTGGACGATGGCATCGACCTCGCCGGCGAGGAGCATGGCCTCGACCTTCTTGCCCTTGGGCACGACCTCGATCTTCAGGTCCCCGGGCGCCTTCGACGAGGCCTCGTCGAGCGTCTCGATCACCCAGGTGATGGAGCGGTGCGGCGCGCCGTTCTCCTCGAGATGCGCGCGCATCCAATAGTTCGCGGCGGCGCCGATGGTGCGGCACGCGACGCGCCGGCCGGCGAGATCGGACGGCTGCCTTATGCCCCTGCCGGTGTTGATGTAGATGAAACCGTGGCGGAACCGGCGGTGCAGGAAGACCGGGATCGCGGTGATGTCGGCGCGGCCGTGCGCCTTCTGCACGACATAGTGCCCGCCGTTATATTCGTTGACGTCGGCGGCGCGGCCCTGCGCCACGCGGTCGTGCAGCGCGCCGCTTCCGGGCGACTGCATCGGCACGAGCTCGATCCCCTTCGCCGCGACCGTGCCGTCGCGGAGCGCCCGCACGATCTCATAGTCGCCGGTCATGAAGGTGAGCCGCAGCTTTCGCGCGCCCCGCCGCGCCGGCGCTTTTTTCCGCGCGGGCGCCGCCCGCTTCGCCGCCTTTGCTTTTTTCGCTCGCGCCATGCCGCCCTCGATTCGCCTGCCGCGCCGATCATATCGGCGCGCGAGCCCCGCGGGAATTATCGGTTATAGCGGCGCGGGCGAGGCCACCAGCGTCACGCGCCGGCCCTCGTGATAATCGACGATATCGTCCCAGCAGCGAATCCCGGCGGAGTGCCAGTTGAAATAGCGCCATTGCCAGCCGAGGCTCGTCAGCTCGAGTTCGAGCGCGCCGCGGCTCGGCAAGCCGCTCAGCACCATTTTCATGCCCGGGACCGCGACCGCATCGCGCTCGAGCTCGACCCGCTCGGCCCTGAGCCGGACGATCGGATCGCGCGAAAGAGAGATATCCGTGTCGATGATGACGTGCGCCGGTTGGAGCCGCGCGATCTTCGCAAGAAGCGTCACGTGCCGGATGGTGTGATAGAAAAAGCCGAAGCAGAAGACCGTATCCACGCTCCCCGGCGGAATCCGGTCGAGCTCGGCAAAGACGTCGCCGAGGATGAAGCGATAGGAATCTTCCTTCGCCCCGTATTCGCGCATGGCCGCGACCGAGTCCGCGACGAGACGCTCGCGCGCCTCGATGCCGAGCACGTGGCTCGCGCCGAGCGCGAGCGCCGCGAAGCTGAACCGGCCGTCATGCGAGGTGAGATCGAGGATCCGCTTGCCGCGAATGATCTTCTCGTTGGCCGCGATGCAGGCGGCGTATCGCTGGTTGAGGCGGTTCACCGCCTGGACCGTGCCGCTCGTTGCCATGAAGCGCGGGTGCTCGTCGAAAAATCCGCGCGGGGGCGGCGTTCGCAAGAAGCGGCGCTCGGCCCGGCGCATCAGGAAGTGAAACGCGCGGACGGCGTCGGCCGCAAACGCGCGCATCGCGCCGATGCCCTCCCCTTCGCCTCGCGCCATGCCACCCCGTTGCGCTCGGGCGCCGATCATAGCGCGCCCGCGCCGGCCGGCCACGCGCAAAGCGAAGGCTGCTATAGTTCACGCCATGCCGCGCCGCCGCCTCGACCGCTACGACTATATCGGGCTTCTGCTCGCCGCGTTCGTCGTGGCGCTGCTCGTCGCGCATTTCGTGCTGCCGGCGGGACCGCCGCCCGCCGACCTCACGCGATGATGCGGAATGGTGGTGCCCAGGGGCGGAATTGAACCACCGACACCGTGATTTTCAGTCACGTGCTCTACCAACTGAGCTACCTGGGCGCCGGGCGCGCGATATAGCGGGAGGGTCCGCCACTGTAAAGCCGCGCGCGCTCGCGCGGCTTCACCCACCAGCGCAACCCGTGCGGCGTCACGGCCAATGCCAAGCGAGAAGACGCGCCAACCCCGCCGGAAGTGGCAGCGCGTCGAGGCTCAGCGACAGCACGACGACGCCGAGGAACGACACCACGGTCGCGATCGTCACGTCGGCGCCGAACACCTCGTGCCGCGGGTTGAGCCAGCGCGATACGTGGATGCGGATGATGTTGCTGAGCGCCGAGATGGGCGCGACGATCGTGACCGGCACGAGCGCGATCGCCATGTAGTAGAAGAGCTGCGAGACATAGACCATCACCGCCGCGAACAGAAACCATCTTGTGGCCTGCGCGTTGACGGCGCGGAGATCGCGCCAGTGACGGGGCGCCAGCAGCAGGACGGCGACGACGACGCTGGCGGAGATCGTGCTGACGAGGCCGCCGGCAAGCGATCCGTCGATGCCGCGCCCTTGCGAGGCATAGCGCAACAGGACCGGCGTGGCGCCATAGCAGAGCGCGGCGAGGCCGGCGAACAGATAGCCTTCGGCATGGCGCGGCGTGAAGGCCAGTTCGCGCCGCGCGCGGGCGGCGTGCACGCCTTCGCGCGCCACCACCGCCGGCCCGACGAAGATGAGAAGAATGCCGAGGATGCGCAGCGGCGTCAGCACCTCGCCCAGGAACGCGATCGCCAGCACGAGCGACACCACGAGATTGAACTGCATGACCGGCCCGGCGAGGTTGGTGCCGATCGCGCCGATGGCGCGATAGTTGGCGTACCGGCCGATGGTGAAGTGCGATACGCCCGTGACGGCGAAGGCGGCGAGCGCGCGGCTTGGCAGCGCGCCAATGATTCCGGGATGGCCCGAGACATAGAGAGCCAGACCGAAGATCGGCACGCCGACCGGGATCGACAGCACGGTTGCCTGGAGCGCCGTGCCGCTGATCACGCCGCGCCGCACGCCAGCGTTCGTGACCGCGAACGAGATCGCGGCGATGAGCGCCAGTAACCCGCCGAGCACGCCCTACCGGCTCCCGGCACGGATCGGCGCCGGGCGCCCCGGATCGTCATTCATTGGCGTTGATCTCCCCTTCGCGGATCGATGCTGCGACGCTCGCCCGCGTTTCCCTCGCCCTTGCACTGTGCTCGGGCGCGCGGCCTGCGTCTACAGGCTCGTCCGGCCCGGCGTCGTTTAGGTGAGCGAGACGCCGAACAATGTTCGTGCCCGGCAGCCTCGCCGATCAGATCTACCGCAGAACTGACCGCTTACGGCGCGTCGCCGCCTTCGTCATCGTCCGCCGGCGCGTCGTCGGTCTCGGCGGCGGGCACGCGATAGCTACCGTCGAGCCAGCGGCCAAGATCGACGAGGCGGCAGCGCGCCGAACAGAACGGCCGGAACCGCGCCACGGCTTGCTTGCCGCAAATGGGGCATGGCTTGCCGCGTGCCTGAGGCAGGTCGTCCATGCCGGATAGATAGGATCAGACGGGGCCGATGTCGAAGCCCTCGCGCGCGAGCCTCGGGTCGGGCGCCACCGCGATGGCGCGGCCGAGCCGGGCCTCGAGCGCAAGCCGCGGCGCGCGCGCCGGCCCCTCGGCAAGCGCCGCCGCCACCTCTGGCGCCGCGCGAAGGGCAAACGCGCGATGCGGCTCGGCCCGCGCCGCGCGCGCGAGTGCGCCGAGCGCCGCAAGCGCAACGGTGAGCGCGGTCTTGACGCGGCCGCCGCCCCCGGCGCGCTCGAACAGGATCTCGTCGAGCGCCGGGTGGCGGCGCTTGCGCACCACTTCGACATGGCCAAGCCGGGTCCAGCCGAGGAGATCGGGTTTTTGCGGATCGCGCGCCAGCGCCGCGCGC
>Ga0335078_10018362_pt1 | contig 10399 bp, 9 predicted proteins | sample Lox_Sample_32_FD_206711 | JGI IMG/M metagenome (GOLD analysis project Ga0335078, IMG submission 206711) | Soil microbial communities from Loxahatchee National Wildlife Refuge, Florida, United States - Lox_Sample_3.2 | ecosystem: Environmental > Terrestrial > Soil > Wetlands | place: USA: Florida...
GAGTCGGGATGGTCACCGCCGGAGTTCGCCGCTTTCGTCTCTTCGATCATCGAATCGGGTGCCGATCCCGCCAATCAAGGCGCGGTACGCGCCCGGTTGAAAGCGCTCGGGCTTGAGCCTTACGACTCTCTCTCACCGGCGCTGATGGACGCTATTGCGACTCATGTCCGCAAACTTTCGATCAATCAGAAAACTTAGCAACGATCACGGAAGTGCAGGTTCGAGAGGGGGCGCTAATGATCGTCTCACTCGGCTCGAGCGCGAGCCAAACCTTCATCTTCGTCGCGGCGATGCTCGGCGGGATGGCGGTCTACAATCTGACGCGGACCGCGAAGCCGCTGGCGATGCCCCAACCCGCCGCGTCCGCGGCCGACTCCTGAAACGTTCGGCCCGATTAACCGAATCGGTAGGCGGGTCCGGTCGATAACGATTTAGCTGCGTCAGCTTACTTGCGCCGCTGACCCCATCGATTCCACGAAGTCAGTTCGCGAGCCGGAATACGCGGCGCGGTATGAAACTGCTCGCCCGTGTAGTATGCAACCGGCAGCAGCGCGGCCTGCCAGACATTGTCGGGAAGACCGATCGCTTGCGCCGCTTTTTGCGCCTCGAGCAGGTGCACGGTGGTCCAGCAGCATCCCAGGCCGCGCGCACGAGCCGCGAGCATGAAAGACCACGCCGCCGGCATAATCGTTCCAAATACATTCGCCAGATCGAAAAGCGAGTCGTGGTCGGGTTTTCCCTCGACACAGAACAGCACGTGCACGGGAGCGTCCTTGAGATGCTCCACCAGGTAGCGTGCGGAGTCGATCATCTTCGCGGTCTGATCTTCGCCGGGACCGACCTCACTGTAGTTCGCTTTTTGTGGCGACGCCCAGTAATTGTGAAAAGCGTCGCCATAAATCTGCGCCATCTTGGCGCGCTGCGCGGCGTCGGTGATCACGACGAAGCGCCAGCGCTGCGAATAGGTCGCCGTCGGCGCTTGTACTGCTATCTCCAGGCATTCCTCGATCAGCTCGGGCGGAACAGGACGGCTGAGATCGAGGCGCTTGCGCACCGATCGTGTCGTGGTTAACAGCTCATCGCATCCCGTGAATTTATCCTTGATCTTGCCAGGCATGGGTCAAAGTCCTTTCTACAAGTATTTGCGCGCTAGCCAATGCGTCGCCGCTTTATCCTAAACCGCAAGTGATCAAGCGCGATGCTCAACCATACCCTTCACTCGCGTGCGGTTGCCAGAACGCTGATTGTTTAACAGGATACATCGCTGGCTGGATGAAGCCGGTTCTCAATCGATTCCGCCGCCGAGCAGGCCAGGGGAGGAAATCAAATGAGCCAGATCGAGTCGAGCAGCGGACAAACCTATCTTTTGCGCGGGGGCAAGCTGTTCGACCCGCGCTGCGATGAGCTCGTCGAGGGCGTCGAGGTCCTGGTCGAAGGCGACCGGATCAAAGCGGTGTCGCGTCCCGACGGCCAGGGCAGCGAATCTCTGCGCGCCGCAAACGCGACCCGGATCGATCTCGGCGGGCGAACGCTGATGCCCGGTTTGATCGATGCGCATGTGCATATCTTCATCACGAATCTGCCGCTGGCGTCGCTCGAAAGCATGCCTCTGACCTACGTGGCGCTGAGTTCAGCGGCGCTGATGCGCCGGATGCTGATGCGCGGTTTTACCACGGTTCGCGACGCTGCCGGCGGTGACTTTGGTATGAAGGCGGCTTGCGAAGCGGGTCTGGTCGTAGGACCACGCCTTTTTATCGCGGGCATGGCGATGAGCCAGACCGGTGGCCACGGCGATTTCAGGCGTCGCACGCAGGCCCCCCTCGAATGTCACTCGTGCGCAGGTCTTCATTATCTCGCCCGAGTGGTCGATGGGGTGCCGGAGATGCTCAAGGCTGTGCGCGACGAACTGCGCAAGGGCGCAGATCATATCAAGCTGATGGTCTCGGGCGGTGTCGCCTCGCCGCACGACCCGCTCGACAGTGTTCAATTCCGGGTCGACGAAATCGAGGCGGCATGCCAGGAGGCGCGCAATTGGAACAAGTACGTTTGCGCCCATGCCTACAGCGCTGAAGCAGTGACTCGCGCGGTGCGTGCCGGCGTTCGCTCGATCGAGCATGGAAACATGATCGATGAAGCGACGGCGCAGGTGATGGCCGAGAAAAAAGCCTTCCTGGTGCCGACGCTGGTGACGTACGACACGATCGAGCGCCGCGCCTCCGAAATCGGCCTGCCGCCGAAGAGCCGGCAAGCCAACGTGGTGGTGCGCAAAGCCGGCTTGCGATCGCTGGAGATTGCACGGCGAGCGGGGGTCGAGATTGGTTTCGGCACCGATCTGCTCGGCCAACTGCAGGAGGAGCAAAGCCGGGAATTTCTGATCCGTCGCGAAGTCGAGCGGCCGATCGATATCCTCCGCTCCGCGACGCTGGTCAACGCCCGTATTCTTCAGCGCGACGGCGAGCTCGGTGAGTTGGTGCCGGGCGCGATGGCGGACCTGCTGATCGTGGACGGCGATCCGCTGAGCGACCTGTCGGTACTTCAGGATCAGGGCGAGCACATCGCGGTAATCATGATGGGTGGGCGTTTTTACAAGAATCGGCTGCCATAGACCCGCCCCTACTGATAGGCGCAGATGATGACGACTTCGAACCGCTTGTGTTAAGAAGAACGGCTGATGTGGTCAACCTCTAGGAAGGAGCTTCTATGACGGTGAGGACGGGCAAGGTACTGCGAGCCGCGCTAATAACGATTTTGATTCTTGGCGTGGCGGGATGTACTCACAATCCGCTGATTGGAAAATGGTCGATCAAAAGCCGGGATAAGGAGTCCGACGCAAATTTCGTCGACGAGCTGACCTCGAACATGAAAAAGGCTTCGGGCGCCACGACGGTCGAGTTCCGCAAGGATTCCATTCTGATTAGCGGCGGACCGCAGGAGCATACGGTGAATGGCGTCAGCTATGTCGTCCAGGAACTGGAAGGCGGCGCTACCACGGTTCAGATAATGCAGCCACGCAAGAGCGATCCGGATAACAACGACGTGGACGTTTGCCACGTCGATCCAACCGGAAACGCGGCGCAACTCGAATCGCGAAACACGGTGATACAGTTGACCCGTTCCGGGAATTGATATGGCGGCGAAGCGCGAGACCGAATAGCAAGTCCGATGATGCGGGCGCGACAAGAACCAGGAATCGGGTACGGTCCTTTTTAGACACGCTATTTCCATTGACTACACACTTCCAGCGGCCGTTTACATACTGCGAAGAGAAGGCCGCGCTTTCTCGGCTGCTGGCGATCGCGATATGCCTGCTCGGCGCGATTGTCTTTGCGGCTAATGCTCGCGCTGCTGGCGTGGCGGCGCAGCAAAATGCGATCGGGGCGCCCAGCGACGACCAGTTGCTGCTGGCGCCTGTCGTCGATGGAGAAAAAGTCCCGGTCCAAGTCGCGCTTCACATTCTCAATTTGGCTGACATCGATGAAGTCTCGCAGAGGTTCAGAGTTGTCGCTTATCTATTCGCGAAGTGGAAAGATCCGCGGCTGGCTTTTGCCCCAAAAGCCGGTTGGGAAAAATTCCGGGTCTATCGTCCCGACGACGTCTGGACGCCGCATTTCGATTTCGTCAACGGAGTCGCGCCGCACTCCGCCTTCGACGTCACCCTGCGCGCCTTTCCCGACGGCACCGTCAGGTATTACGAACGATCCAGCGCCGAGCTCTCGAACACCTTTCACTTGCATCGGTTCCCTTTCGACCAGGAGCGGCTGAGAATACTGATTCATCCTCCTATCAGCGAGGCGGCGGTGGTCAATTTACTGCAGACCACCGAGGAACCACCAATCACGATCGAGGAGCGAATCTACTCCTCGCTGGCGCAATGGAAGATCGTCAACGTTCAGGCGGGTGCGTCACCGATCGTCGCGATCAACAAAGAGAAAACCACTCAGATCGAATTCGATATAGACGTCGATCGCGAATCCAATTTTTACATTTGGAAAGTTTTCATACCACTGCTGCTAATGGTGGTGCTGTCGTGGACGGTGTTCTGGATCGATAACTCGGAATTGAATAGTCAAGTGACTATTTCAGTAACGACCATTTTGACGGTAATTGCCTTCGCATTTGCGATATCGACCAACCTCCCGAAGGTGTCGTACCTGACTTTCATCGATGTATTCTTTCTGACTTGTTACGTGTTTGTCTTCGTAACGGCGGTTGAACTCACCTTCGTCCACCTGGCGGGACGCAGCAAGCACGACACGATGGGCAGAACTATTCGGCGTTACAGCAGAATCGTGCTGCCGATAATGTTCGTGGTGACGAACCTGGTGATGATCGCGCTCTATTTCGGTTAGGACGAGACCTTGGCATCGATGGTCGCTGAAACGCCTGCCGCTGAGCCGCAAACCTCCAATCCGCGCTTCGTTTCGATCGACGTCATGCGCGGTATCGATATGTTCTGGATCATCGGGGCCCAGGGCCTGATCGGCGGGCTGAGGAGCTTGAGCAATAGCGGCGCGGTCAAGTTCGTCGCCGATCAGTTCGAGCACAAGCCGTGGGAAGGATTTCACCTGGAAGACCTGGGCCTACCGCTATTCATATTTATTGTTGGAGTCTCAGTCGTATTTTCGGTCAATCGAAGCATCAAGCGATCGGGTCGCAAAGCCACGGTAAAACGCGCCTGCCGCCGGGCCGTGCTTCTGTATATTCTGGGGATATTCTATTACGGCGGGTTTTCGACGCCGCTTAGTAATATCCGACTGGTCGGTGTGCTGCAGCGAATTGCGATCTGCTACTTACTCACTGCGATGCTATTTTGCTACGCGAATATAAAAACTCTGATCGCGGTATGCGTAATGCTCCTCGTCGGATACTGGGCGTTGATGACATTCGTTCCGGTGCCGGGATATGGGCGGGCAAATTTTGCCGAGGGAAAGAACCTGGCCAATTACCTCGACAAGCAATATCTGCCGCTGCGGCAGGAGAGCGGGGATCACGATCCGGAAGGGCTGCTCAGCACGTTGCCCGCGATAGCGACCTGCCTGATGGGAGTGTTTGCCGGGCTGCTGCTGGACGACAAAAACATAAGCGACGAAGCCAAGGTGTTCTACCTGGCGGCCGCGGGTGTCGCTGGTATTGCGGCTGGATGGATTTGGGCGCTGCAGTTTCCGGTTATAAAAAAAATCTGGACGTCATCTTTTGCGCTGGTGGCGGGAGGATACAGTTCGCTGTTGCTGGCGCTTGCGTATCAAGTCCTGGATATATGGAAATTTCAGTGGTGGGCGCAGCCATTCATCTGGATTGGCGTGAATCCGATCACGATCTATTTGGCAGCGAACTTCATTGACTTCGGTGCGCTCGCGCAGCTCTTCGTCGGCGGCGACATCAACCACTATCTCGGCCCGTACGGACAACTTGTCCAGGTTGTCGTTACGGTGATGATCGAGTTGTTATTCCTCTATTTTCTCTATCGGCGGAAAATATTCCTGCGGGTGTGATACCTGGTTCACGGCCAGCTCCACTGAAGACGATTACTACTTGCAGACCGACGCCAAGCTGCTGGGTAGATAGGCGGTATTCCGACCAAGTTCGATCTTGATCGACCGTGCCTGGGCGATACGCGTCAGGAAAGTCGCTCCGTCATTCGGTGTTACACCCGAATCGATTGCGTAAACGGGATCTTCCAGGGCGCGCCCGAGTGAAATGATCTTTATGCCGCGCCGGCGCATATCACGCAGTATCGAGTCAAGGACAACAGCATTGAAAGTGCTATCATGCATCACGACGACGTGCGCGATATCACGATTGAACAGGGTTTTTGCTGCTCGTCTCGCGTTGTTCAATTGCAGCTCGGCGGCGGGAATCACGTTTTCTTTGAGCCAGGTGATTGATTTATCGTCGTGCTTCTGGACGCAACGGGTATACGCATCGCCCCAGGCCCAATCTGCCCAATCGACTGTAACCTCAGCGATTCTATACTTATTCGCGAAAAGAAATTTGCGGATAGCTTGCCGCTGCTCGAGGGTTCTGCCTTCGTGCAGAAATGGGTAGCGAAACAGGAAATCCTCCTGGCGAAGCGAGAATGGTTCCAGTTCTGTGAGCAGCGTGTGCATTCGCTGGATATCGTTCAGATAGATTTCCGCTCCGACCTGATCCAAATCGTAATGACTGAAGGTATGGTTGCCCACCGGAAAACCCGCCTGCAACCATTCATTCAACGCTCGCAGCGCGTCCGAATTGGTGACGGCGTCTCTGCCGTTGGCAAATGCGTACACGTGGGTGAGTCCGTTTTTCTTCAGCGCGTGCAGTATGTCCTGCGCGATTTGCAACCGAGTGGTGCCCGGTAGTAAATCGCCGTGTGCGGGCAGATCGTCTATGGTTATCGCGACCCGCATATTCTGCAACGCGTCGTCACCCGAAGCGGATGCTTGAATCAAAAAATTGAACGCGGCGATGGCGAAGAGCGTTACTGGTATCAGCCTATACAAAGTGAGCGGCGGCAATTTTCGCAGTGTTCGATCTCCAATCAAATGCTATCGGCACATCTTCCCCAAAGTCTCAACTATATTTGCGTCGTCGAAGTCAACGTCTACCTCGCGAGAAGCAGCTACTTGCGCGAGAAACGTGGCGCCTCCGCTGTATACATAGTGCGGATCTATTTTGTAGGCGGGATCTTTCAGAGCTTCGTCGAGGGAGACGAACTCGACGTCCTCTTTGCGAAAAGCTTCAAGGATAGAGTCGAGCGTCAGGGAATCGAAGTAGGTATCGTGCACAAGTAGTATGTGGGTAATATCGCGATTGAATAGTTGTTTCGATATCCGGCGGGCGGACAGTGCCGCAATTCGAGAATGCTTTCCTACGTTCTGCTTGAGCCAGTTTAATGTATCGCGGTCGTGCCGATTCATACACCTGACGTAAGCCTGGTTCCAGGCCCAGTCGTTATAATCGATAGTCACTTCGGCTATTCGATAGCCATTACTCAGTAGGTAGTGTCTCACCGACGCCCGCTTGGCGGTGGTGGAACCTTCCGCAAGATAGGGATAGCGAAAAACGCGGCCCGCAAGCCGAAGACGCGACGACGTCGCGAGACCGTCCAGAAGGTTCTGCATTTTGGCGATATCGGCCAGGTAATCGTCGGTGCTGGTGTCGTCTAGGCTGACGTGGCTGTAGGTGTGATTTCCCAACGGGTATCCTGCGCCGAGCCACAGTTTCAGTGCACCGACGATTTCCGAGTCTTTTTCGCTCACGCCTCCGTTCGCGAATCCGTACACATCGGGCATGCGGTTGTGCTTCAGGATCTTCAAAATCGCGGAGCTGACTTCGATACCCGACATTCCCATGGGCAGATTACGATCCCCGGGTAGATCGTCAACCGTGATCGCCATTTTCATCGGGCCAATCCGCTCTTCGGCGCACGAGATCGCCGGGGTCCATGGGAAAATAGTCAGGAGTATAATCGCCGGGCTGAAGTACCGAAGAAGTCTGCGGAAAGCTACCGGCAATTCAGGCGCGATGCGCGGCTAGCGATGGGCGGGAAGGCTCGGGCACCGCGCTGGGCCGCTCGTCTTCGGTGGCAAAGCGGATCGACAGGTCCGCCATCGCGTCTTTGCACGCAGAAGGAAGGTGAACGAAAGATGCCAACACATACAAAATCGACGCGGCATTGACTATCTGAAACGCCATCATGGCATAGCCGCCGTATCTGAGCGCCAGGATCGCCGAGTACGCGAACCACGGGAACGCCAGGGCCAGGACGAGCGTGTAGATCGCCGGTACGGCGGTGCGTCCCGGAACCTTTGGAGTTCGAACGAAAGGCGATGGAATTCCGGTAATTGCCTGTTGCAGCGATTTCAGCATTCCGGCGATGCTGATCGGAATCAGCAGCAGGTTGAACGCGTACATCCGCAACACGTCGCTCCGCTGGTAGCCGCAATTCTTCAAATCTCGCGCGTAGACAAGATAGTAAGGCAAGGCGGCCAGGATCAGCCAAATCAGTGGCAGCGGCCGGCTGTCCAAGTAAGGTATCGCGAGCATCAACGCCATCGCGATTGCCGACGAGACCGAGGTCAATCCGTACAATCGCAAGGAAATTTCGGGGAGCCTGCGACGCCGATTGCTGGCGCTGACGGCATAGCGCAGCAGCTTGGGAACGATCAGCAGCGGCCCGTTTGCCCACCGGCGGCGTTGAATAACCAGCGCGCCGAAGTCGCGCGGCGTCGCGGAGTACGACAGCCGTTCCGGATGGTTGTAGATCTGCCATCCGCGGACGACCAGATCGATCGCAGATTCGGTATCCTCGACCAGGGTACGATCGTGAATGTACCGGCGCACCGGATAGCCGCGCTCCTCGACGATTTCGCAAATGTCCTCGAGCGCGGCGCGGCGCAGCAGCGCGTTGGCTCCGACCCAGAACGAGGCGTTGAAGTAGGTCGATCCCTGGCTCGCAATCCACTGAACGTCGGTTTGCGCGCCGGCGATTCGCTCAAGGCTACTGGGACAGCCCGGAACCGCGCTGAATGGGGATTGAACCACCGCGAATCGCTCGGCCTCCGGCTGATCCATGATGTGAGTTAGGGCGAGCGCATATCGGCTAAGGAGCATGCTGTCGGCGTCGACCGTGATCACGTAGTCGGCGTCAGGCACGGTGATCTGCGCGAGCTCGTCCGCGCACTCGACCAAGTGCAGTTTGCCCGACTCGATCACTTCGCGAAATTTTCTGCCCAGCAATCCCACGTAGCTGTTCAGGTTCATCGCCTTGTTCGACGCGTGCGAGAGATTCTCGTAGCGTTTGCGCTCAAAGCTGTTGAGGCGCGCGGAAAACAGGGCCGCCAGGCGCCGATATTCATGCTCCGCCTGTGCTTGTGAGAGGTTGACCGCGCTGCGGTTGCGAGTTTCGAAGTCGGCGGCGCGCTCGCGATGGTCGCGGGCAGGCTCGAGCAGGATGCGGCCTACGTAAATCGCGTCGTAATGATCGACGCCCTTGTATGAGGCGGCCTGCTGTTCAAGCCATTCGGCGACGCCGCGATACAGCCGGGCCAGGCGGCGTGATTCGAACACCGGATCGAATGGCATGCGTGCGCGCTCGAGAAATTTCTTCAGCTCGGCGAGATAGATTTTTTCCTGCCGCCGCATCATCGCGTCGATCTCGCGCGGCAGCTTCCGCACCGCGGCGAGGCTCTTTTGATGCTCCGGCTCCTTCGGATCGGGCGGGTCGTCGATGAGCAGCGTGACGCGCTTTCCCGGATATTCCATCAGCGCCGCGGACATCAGCGTATGCCGAACCACGCTTTCTTCTTCACGATAGGACGGCACCAGCACGGCCAGCGAGTGCGGCTCGGAATCGTACACCGCCTCGAGCTTGTCGCGGCTGAAGGGACGATGGTCGCGCAGCCTCAAGAAAAAACCCAGCCGGGTTATTTGATAGATGAAACTCCCGACCAGCAGACAGAAAAGGCTCAACGCGAATGAAATGTCTGCTGCCAGTAGGAGGCCGCCGCCGCGCTGAAATCGCTGGTGCAAGATTCCCCACAGCCCGTATGCCACCGCGATCGAAGTTACAACTTCCACCACAATGGCGAGCCACGTCATGGCTATTTCGCGGGAGGCGTTAAGACTGCGCACAGGCGGCGGCTCCGCCGCTGGACGGCCATCTGACAGCTTCTTTGCGCGAGAGAATTTCAGGGTCCCCGCCAATGGCCCTCCATAATGTAGATTCTCGATTCCTTTGCTGCTTTCGGTCTAGGCGTTTGGCTTTAAGCTAATCGCGGCGGAATGCCCTTCAACTGCATTCTGAGCCTCAAAATAGTACTCAATCCCTGAAATCTGTCAACGAGAACTGGACTTTGGACGGGATTGGTCAGCAAAGCCGCCTTTTTGAGATCAACGAAGCACGATTGAATCGGCGGTTCCTTACCGCTATACGATGGCAACCTTATCGTGACCGAACCATCGTCTGCTTCGGCACGGATTGAGCGGAACTTGCGCCTGTGACCGACACGCCGAGCGTTTGGCCTCAGACAGACCATGTCGACCAAATTCACTAAACAACTTGTCAGGCGGACCTTCGCCTATTTTGCGCCTCCGGTAATCGGACTACTGCTGATTGCGGTGATTCCGAGCGCGAGAGCTGCCGACGCGCCCATCATGACGCCGCAGCCTCAGTTGTCGTTCGCCCCGAGTACTCCTCAGGCGCAACTTATCGCGCTCATCCAGGGTGGCACGCTGCCGGATCTCAAATGGTCGAATTTTTCCGATTACCGGGAGCGCGTGAATAAGTTTTACGCCGGCGGCGGATATGCACTGGCTTGGGTGCAGAACCAGCGGCCAACGCCACAAGCCCTGGCGATGATCGCGCTGTTCAAGAATGCCCAACTCAAAGGAATGAATCCGGAGGACTATGGCAGTT
>Ga0335078_10018363_pt1 | contig 10399 bp, 9 predicted proteins | sample Lox_Sample_32_FD_206711 | JGI IMG/M metagenome (GOLD analysis project Ga0335078, IMG submission 206711) | Soil microbial communities from Loxahatchee National Wildlife Refuge, Florida, United States - Lox_Sample_3.2 | ecosystem: Environmental > Terrestrial > Soil > Wetlands | place: USA: Florida...
CGCCTGGCCAAAAATTTGCTTTTCCCGGCTGGCATTCGAGAAAAGATTGGTTAATCTAGTGGAATGGAAATATTTCAACGCATTCTTAGAACCGCCGTTGAAGGCGGTGCCTCGGACGTGCATCTGAAGATCGGCACGCCGGTCATCTATCGCATCAACCGCGAACTCATTGCAGTGGATGCGCCCTTCCCGACGGTCGAGTGGATGAACAAGATTGTCGAAGCCATCGCGCCCGATCATTTGAGAAAACGGCTGGTAGAGGAACGCGAAGTGGACTTTTCCTATTTCATCCCGGGCACAGGCCGGTTTCGGACCAACCTGTTCCAGCAGCGCGGCCAGTGGTGTCTGGCGATGCGGTTCGTGAAAACGCATGTGCCCACGTTCGAGGAACTGGGTTTGCTGGAGCAGATCAAGCAGGTGGCCGAATCGCCGCGCGGCATCGTACTCGTGGCGGGCACCACCGGTTGCGGCAAATCTACCACGCTGGCGGCCATGCTCGAACACATCAACAACAACTTCAAAAAACATATCATCACCCTGGAGGACCCGATTGAATATGTTTTCGAGGACAACCAGTCCGTGATTGAGCAACGGGAGATCGGCCTCGATACATTGTCCTTTCACCACGCGCTGGTCCATGTGCTCCGCCAGGACCCGGACATCATCATGGTCGGCGAGATGCGCGACGACATCAGCTTTTCGGCAGCGATGAGCGCGGCGGAAACGGGACATCTGGTCCTGTCCACGTTGCACACCACGAACGCTTCGCAATCCATCAACCGTATTCTGGATTTTTTCAAGGCCGAGGAGCGCGAACAGATCCGCCGACAACTTTCGGGAACGCTATGCGGCGTGATCTGCCAGCGCATGATCACCACGGTGGAGGGCAAATTGACGCCGGCGCTGGAAATTTTGCTGAATACACCGATGGTCAGAAAATTGCTCGAGGAAAACCGCCTCGACAAATTGTCGGCGGCCATCGAAACCGGCCTGGACGACGGCATGATCAGCTTCAACCAGTCTTTATTCAATCTCGTCAAATCGGGACGCGTCAGCGAAAAAGAGGCGTTGTCCAAGGCGACCAATCCGCAGGCACTGGAGATGAATTTCAAGGGCATCTTCCTCGACGAAGGCCGCCGGATCATCAAGTAAATCACATTCGCCCGATAAAACGGGCTGTTGACTTAAATCCGACTGGTCGTATCGTTATTCGTCATGCGGATTTCGAAGAGAACGGATTACGCACTCCGGGCCATGTTCACTTTGGTGGACCATTACCGGGGGGCGCCGATACCAATCCGGGAACTGGCCCGTCGCAACGACGTTCCCAAGCGGTTCCTGGAGCAAATCATGCTCGATCTCAAGACGCAGGGCTGGGTGGACAGTGTGGCTGGAATTCGCGGTGGATATGTCCTGGCCAAAAATCCCGAGAAGATAACCATGGGCGAAGTCGTCCGTCATTTTGATGGTGTTTTGGCCCCCATTGACTGCGTTTCGGTAAGGGGATACAAACGATGTTCCCAGGAACCGGTGTGCCGGTTTCGTCGCGTTTTTCTGGATACACGGAACTATATCGCCGGGGTCATGGATCGTGCGACGCTCGCCGAAGTCGCCAAAGGCATGCCCGTCTCCAAACAGGAAATCAGCGCTGATTTCATCGGCGGCGAAGGCATTTAGACTCCCGTAAATTAATTTTGAAATAATTGTTGACAGGCCAGAGTATTCGTGAATAATAACGACACAATCAGTCGTTTATAGTTCGGCTGAAAGTCGTCTGGGAGTTTAGCAATACCGATTTTGCGGTTTTTAAGGCAACAAGAGATAAATTGAGAGTTTTTATTTGGTTCAATAGACGACTCAATGAGTCGCTATTAAGCAATAGGACTTGAAATGAGTGAAGCGGAACTGAGAATGCCTGTAATCGGGGTTTGGTTGGATTCGGCGGGCGCCAATGGCTGGCCGGCCAAACGACAGGACTTGAATCAAAATAAACCTGATTGGAACCCGGAAAACAAACAACAATAAACATGAAACTGAATCAGCTGATACTGACAGCAATCGTCGGGGCACAATTTGCCTTGCCCCTTTTTGCCGCGGACAGCGAGGCTACCAATTCCACTGGAGCCGCGCAAAGTGAGAGCCCCGCGTTGACGGCGGGCGGGACGGCCGCCAGCGCTGCGGAGACGGAGGAGATCGAGGACCTGAAAAGGGAAATCCAAGCTTTGGATCAAAAGGTTCAAAACCTCGAAAAGCAACACCAGTCGCAGCAACAGGCGATCATCGCCACCAATCAGGAACAAATCCAGGAACTCGACCAGAAGGTGCGGGTTCTTTCGCGCCAGCATGAATTGGATCAGGAAACCGCCGAAGCCGCCGCCAAATTGCAGCCGCGATTCAAGCTTGATTCCAGCGGCTTCCTATTCACCTCGGCCGATACCAACTTTTCCATCGGCCTGCACGGCCTGGTCCAGTTGGACAGTCGGACCTATCTTGGAAACAACAACGTTGCCAACAGCGGCTTTCTGTTGCGACGGGCGCGTCCCATTATCGTCGGCACGGTCTTCCACGACTTTGATTACAACCTGACACCCGATTTCGGTGGCGGCACGGTTCAAATCGTGGATGCCTATATCAATTACCATTACGATCCCCAGCTGCAACTGGAGGCCGGCAAATTCAAGCCGCCGGTCGGCTTGGAAGCTCTGCAATCCGACGCCAACCTTTACTTGAACGAACGGTCACTGGTAACGGACCTGGTTCCCAACCGTGATGTCGGGCTGGAACTGCACGGTGATCTGTTTGGGGGAGCGATTAGTTACGCCGCCGCAATTATGGATGGTGCGCCGGACTACAGCAGCACCACGGTGAACACCAATCTGGACAGCGATCTGGCCTATTACGGACGTATTTTCGTGCAGCCCTGGATAACCTCCGATGTGGATTTGCTGCGCGGACTGGGATTTGGCGTGGGCGGCAGTTATGAAGACGCCAGCGGTGTGAACGGCCTGACCGCCGGTTACACCACAGACGGGCAGCAGAGGTTTTTTACCTATACCCCCGCCGCGGGGACCACGATCGCCAATGGCCAGCACTGGAGGCTCTCGCCCCAGAGCTATTACTACTACGGACCGTTGGGTCTTATGGGCGAATACGCCATCTCCGACCAGGATGTCCGAAACGGGGCAGCCACGGCGAATTTGCAGAACACCGCCTGGGAAGTCCAGGGTGGCTGGGTGCTCACGGGTGAAGACGCTTCTTATAACGGCGTGACGCCACGTCATCCGTTCAAGCCGCTGTCGGGCGGGTGGGGTGCGTGGCAGGTGGTGGGGCGTTACGAGCAACTGAACGTGGATAGCGCGGCGTTTCCGACTTTTGCCAGTTCAGCGGCTTCGGCTTCGGCAGCGCGCGCGTGGTCGGCCGGCCTGAACTGGTATCTCAACCGGAACATCCGGTTTGACGCCAGTTATTCGCACACGACGTTCTCGGGTTATACCGGTCCTTCTCCGGCAGTGCCGGCCAAGGGCGAAGATGTATTCTTCACCCGCATACAACTCGCATTTTAACCGTCTGTAATTTGAAATCGAAAGGCTTATGAAAATTCTTCTGACCATTCTGCTGGCCTCGTCGCTGTCCGCTGTGGCCGGCGCAAAGGAAATCAAACTCCTGAATGTCTCTTACGATCCCACGCGGGAGCTCTACCAGGAATATAACGCCGCCTTCGCCAAATATTGGAAGGCCAAAACCGGCGACGACGTGGTGATTTCCCAATCGCACGGCGGTTCTGGAAAACAGGCCCAATCCGTCATCAACGGCCTGGAGGCCGACGTGGTTACCCTCGCGCTGGCTTATGACATCGACGCCATCTCGCAACAGGCGAGGCTGCTCCCGGCCGACTGGCAGAAACGGTTGCCGGACAACAGCACGCCGTACACCTCGACCATCGTGTTCCTGGTCCGCAAGGGAAATCCCAAACATATCCGGGATTGGGACGATGTCGTGAAACCAGGCGTCTCCGTCGTGGTGCCCAATCCGAAAACATCCGGAGGGGCGCGCTGGGCCTATCTGGCCGCCTACGCCTACGCCCTGGAAACATACGGGCACGATGAGGCCAAAGCCAAGGCGTTCATCACCCGGCTTTACAAGAATGTTCCGATTCTCGATTCCGGCGCGCGCGGCTCGACCATCACGTTTGCGCAGCGCGGCATCGGGGACGTGCTACTGGCCTGGGAAAATGAAGCGCACCTGGCGCTCAAGGAATTCGGGGCGGACAAATTTGAAATTATCACACCACCGTTAAGCATCCTGGCCGAGCCGCCGGTGGCGGTGGTGGACAAAGTGGCCAAACGGCATGGCAACACCGAAGTCGCGAAAGCCTACCTGGAATACCTGTATTCGGATGACGGTCAGGAGATCGCGGCAAAGAATTTTTACCGCCCGCGCAATCCGGCCATTGCCGAAAAATATGCCGCCAATTTCACCCAATTAAAACTGGTGACCGTCGACCAGGAATTCGGCGGCTGGGCGAAGGCCCAGGCCACCCATTTCGCCGATGGCGGTGTCTTTGACCAGATCTATCAACCATGAAACGCGTTCGTGGTTCCTCCCCAAAGGGCGGCAGCCGGCTGGTGCCGGCCGCCGCTGCCCACCGGGGATCAACCACGGCAAACAATGAACGATTATGACGATTACCGACACCCGATTTGAAACGGACATCCAGGCCCCGCGCGTCCGCCGGCGTTCACTTGCCGACCTGTTCGCACCGCTGGAGCAGATCGCCGTGCATTCGCCGAACCTGGTCGCCAACCACGATGCGCGATTTGAGGTTCAAGGCGAGGCTTACGAGTTGCCGCGCTATTTGTTCGTCGGCCCCAAAGGCGGCGACACGCCCCTCCGCGTTGGAGTATTTGCGGGGGTTCACGGCGACGAACCCGAAGGTGCCTGCGCCGTCGTCCAATTTTTGAAGTTGCTCGAGGCCAGGCCCGAACTGGCGACGGGTTACTGTCTGTCGTTTTATCCGGTCTGCAATCCAACGGGCCTGGAGGATGGCACGCGCCATTCGCGGCGGGGCAGGGATTTGAACCGTGAATTCTGGAAAAATTCTGCCGAGCCGGAAGTCCGGCTTTTGCAGGCCGAGCTGGTATCCCGTTCGTTTCACGGCATCATCGCCCTGCACACGGATGATTCGAGTGACGGATTTTACGGCATCGTCCGCGGGGCCACGCTGACAAAGCATCTTATTGAACCCGCCTTGCAGGCCGCCGAGACATTTCTGCCGCGCGACGAACGCCCGGTCATCGACGGTTATCCGGCGCGTCATGGTGTTATTCGCGACGCCTACGACGGCGTGTTGAGCGCGCCGCCGAAAGTGCGCCCACGCCCCTTTGAAATCATCCTCGAAACACCCAAAGCGCCGCCCGCGTACCTGAAGGAGTTGGCCTTGGTGGCCGCGCTGCAGACCGTTTTGGCCGAATACCGAAAATTTATTGCCTATGCACCCAACCTCTAACCGCTTATGAGTCGAATCTTCAATGACATCACTGAAACCATCGGCAACACTCCGCTGGTGCGGTTGAATCGCACGGCAAAAAAACATGGCGCGGTCGCCGATGTGTTGCTGAAGCTCGAGTTCTTCAACCCGCCTTCCAGTGTCAAGGACCGCATCGGCGTCGCCATGATAGACGATGCCCTGAACTCGGGGAAAATAAACCAGGACACGGTGATCATCGAGCCGACCAGCGGGAACACCGGCATTGCGCTGGCATTCGTGGCGGCGGCGAGGGGGTTGAAGTTGATCCTGACGATGCCCGGGACGATGAGTCTGGAGCGCCGCAAGTTGTTGAAAATTCTGGGCGCAAAGCTGGTTCTGACCGAGGGCGCCAAAGGCATGAAGGGTGCCATCGCCAAGGCCGAGGAACTGAGCAAACAAATTCCCAACAGCTTCATTCCCCAGCAATTTTCCAATCCGGCCAACCCGGCAATCCATCGCAAAACCACTGCCGAGGAAATCTGGCGCGACACCGACGGCAAGGTGGATTTCCTCGTGGCGGGCGTGGGCACCGGCGGCACCCTCACCGGCGTGGCAGAGGTCATCAAGCAACGCAAGCCTTCGTTCAAGGCGATTGCCGTCGAACCGGCGAAGTCGCCCGTCATTTCGGGCGGCCCGCCCGGGCCGCATAAATTGCAAGGCATCGGGGCCGGCTTCATCCCCGGTAACCTGAACGTGAAAATCGTGGATGAAACCATTCAGGTGAACGAGGAGGATTCCGGCCCGGTCTCCAAGGAGGTTAACCAACTGGACGGCATTCCCGTCGGCATTTCCAGCGGTGCAGCCATTTGGTCGGAACTTCAGGTGGCGAAACGTCCGGAAAACAAGGGTAAGACCATCGTGGCCATCGTGCCGTCGTCGGCCGAGCGCTATCTATCCGCGTGGTTGTTCGCAGACGTGGATGTCAATTCCGACAGCGTCACGAACTGGATTCCTGGCACCGCTTAAAGAATAGCTTCCCATGCACCCGGACAATGGTTATATCATGGGCAAATAATTTCGATGGCAAAAAAACAAAACAGCGTGTTGCCAGGCTTTCGTTTCGCACTCGGTTACACGCTGCTTTATCTCAGTCTTATCGTCCTGATTCCGCTGGCGGCGACGTTTGTAAAAAGCAGTGAACTTTCCTGGGCGGAGTTTTCGCACACGGTCTTTTCGCCGCAGGCGCTTGCGGCGTATCGGTTGAGTTTCGGCGCGTCGTTTTTTGCCGCCGTCGTGAACGCCATTTTCGGGTTCATTGTCGCGTGGGTCCTCGTGCGTTACGATTTTTTTGGAAAGCGGATGGTGGATGCGCTGGTGGACCTGCCATTCGCGCTGCCGACGGCCGTCGCAGGCATCACCCTGGCGACGCTGTACGCGCCGAACGGCTGGATCGGCGGATGGCTCGCGCCGTTCGGCATCAAGGTCTCCTACACGCAACTCGGCATTTTTGTCGCGCTCACCTTCATCGGTCTGCCGTTTATCGTCCGTACCGTTCAACCGGTGCTTGCCGATTTGGATTCGGAACTTGAGGAGGCGGCGACGAGCCTGGGTGCAAACCGCTGGCAGACGTTCTGGCGGGTGATTCTGCCCATGTTGAGCCCGGCGCTGCTGACCGGCTTCGCGCTCGCGTTTGCCCGCGCCCTGGGCGAGTACGGTTCGGTCGTTTTCATTTCCAGCAACATTCCGATGAAAACGCAGATTGTTCCGTTGCTCATCATGAGCGAACTGGACGGATTTCATTATGCCAGGGCGACCGCGCTGGCCGTCGTGATGCTCGTGATTTCGTTCCTGCTGCTGCTGGCCATCAATTTGCTGCAATGGTGGAACAACCGGTACAACGCAACCAATCCGGCATGACGGATGACGCAAAAATCAACGCCCCGCGTCGTCTGAGCGAACCGCCGTTCGTTCGCCGACTGCTGATTGCCATTGCGCTGGCGTTCATAGGGCTGTTCCTGGTCGTGCCGCTCGTCTCCGTTTTTGCCGAGGCGCTGCGGCAGGGCTTCGGTTTCTATTTCCAGACGCTGCGCGATCCCATGACGGTGAGCGCGATTGAGTTGACGTTGATTGCCGCCGGGATTTCCGTTCCGCTCAATTGTCTGTTCGGGGTCGCGGCGGCGTGGACCATCGCGAAGTTCGATTTTCCCGGGAAGAACCTCCTGCTGACGCTGATTGACCTGCCGTTCTCCATTTCACCCGTGATTTCGGGAATGATTTACGTGCTCATTTTTGGTGCGCAAGGCTGGTTTGGCCCATGGTTGATGGAGCACAATATCCGGATCATTTTCGCCGTGCCGGGCATTGTCCTGGCGACAATGTTCGTCACGTTCCCGTTCGTGGCGCGCGAATTGATACCCCTCATGCAGGCGCAGGGCCGGACCGAGGAGGAGGCGGCGCGCGTGCTCGGCGCGAACGGCTGGCAGACGTTCTGGCGCGTGACGTTGCCAAATATCAAATGGGGATTACTGTACGGTGTGATTTTATGCAACGCCCGAGCGATGGGCGAATTCGGCGCGGTCTCGGTCGTCAGCGGCCACATTCAGGGTAAAACCAACACCATTCCGTTGCATGTGCAAATATTATACGAAAATAACAACATACCCGGCGCGTTCGCCGTGGCGTCACTGCTGACGTTCCTGGCGCTGGTCACCCTGATGTTGAAAACGTGGGTGGAATATAAACATACCGGGCTGCGGGGGACGGCGTTTACGCCGGTGCCCATTGGAAGGAAAGGCCGGACCAGAGGATTGGCATGAGTGTTGAGGTAAAAAACGTTACCAAGAAATTCGGGGACTTTGTGGCGCTCGACCGCGTGAGTCTCAAGGTTGAATCCGGCGAACTCGTCGCGCTGCTGGGGCCGTCCGGCTCGGGCAAGACCTCGCTGTTGCGGGTCATCGCCGGACTGGAATTTCCCGACGCGGCCGACGCGCAGGTTTTGTTTTATGGCGAGGATGTGACGTCCATTCCCGCCAGCCAGCGTCAGGCCGGCTTTGCCTTTCAACATTACGCCCTTTTCCGCCACTTGAGCGTTTTTGAGAATATCGCGTTCGGACTGCGCGTGCGCCCGAAAGCGATGCGGCCCAGCGAAGAAAAAATCCGCGCCCGCGTCGGCGATTTGCTGAAATTGATCCAGCTCGAACCCCTGGCCAAACGGTTCCCCTCGCAATTGTCCGGCGGCCAGCGGCAGCGCGTCGCCCTCGCCCGTGCGCTCGCGGTGGAACCGAGGGTGCTGCTCCTGGACGAACCGTTCGGCGCGCTCGATGCGAAGGTCCGCAAGGAACTGCGCCGCTGGCTACGGAAGCTGCACGATGAAATCCACATCACCACGCTCTTCGTGACGCATGATCAGGAGGAGGCGCTCGAGGTGGCCGACCGGGTGGCCATTTTGCGCGACGGCCGGATCGAGCAGATTGGCACCCCGGAGGAAATTTATGACAATCCGGCTTCCCCGTTTGTTTATGATTTCCTCGGCAATGTGAATTTATTCAGTGGCCGGGTGCGCGAGGGGACGGTCGTCATCGGCGAGACGGAGTTTGCCGTGGAGGAAACCGCGGGTGAGACGGACACGGACGCCGTGGCGTTTGTACGACCGCACGACATCCGCATCATGCGCGAGCCGAACGGACAGAAGACGTTTCCGGCGCGCATCCTTCGCTGCAATGCCGCCGGGCCGATGGCGAACCTGGAACTGGAGCGGCTCGACGGCGGCGGCAACTTCGCCGCGCAATTGAGCAAGGAGGAATTCCAGCAATTGCAGCCCAAGGCCGGCGAACAGGTGTTCGTGGAATTGAAGAACGTGAAAATCTTCTCCGAGGACTTCTCGATTTGAACTTCAAGGTCCGCTTCACTGCGGCTGGGGTGTGTGCTGCGCCAGCCAGACCATGTCCGGATCGGTTACGGTGCAAGAAATTCGATTTTGTAAGGTATAGGTATATTTCACAGGCTGGTTCGGCAACACCGGGCCAGTCCATTTATGCATCTCGACGTGGCCGTCGCCAAACGTGATACCAGCGGCACCGTCGTGCTGGTTGGCCGGCAGTTCGGTGAACATGGTGGTCGGAAAAGGAGCGGTGTAAATCAACGCGTCATCCATGCTGTCGGGATGTTCGTCGGTGAAAACCCAGGTCCGGCTTGGCCCGGGGTTGTTGAAATCGGTTGATTTGTTGGCGACATACCATTGCGAAGCATTCCAGCCAAAATTGGACACAGAATATTTGGGTCCACCGCCGACGGCGGCGCTCATGGAGACACTGTGGGAGCGATGATTATAACCTAAGGCACGTTGAACTGGACTCACATAATAGGCGCAAGCTGGACAGGTGAAGACCTCGTAATTGCGACCCAAATAACCGCCCAGCAAAGAATATCGGTCATCCACCAGATACGCCGTGTTGGTGTTATAGGTGTTCGCCGTCCAGTCAATAACGCCGGTAATCCAGGAAGGCGAACCCTGGTAGAGATATCCGCCATTCCCGAGCGGCGGAGGGTTGTTGCGGGGATCAAAGTTTAGGGGCAGATATTCGTCGTGCTCACCGGCATACAGCGTCGAAGCCAGCGCCAATTGGCGCATGTTGTTCAGGCATTGATAGGCCTTGCTACGGGGTTGCGTGGCAGCCAGCGCCGGCAACAGCATTACCGCCAAAACCGCCAGTGTGCCCAGCACCACCAGCAACTCCGTCAGCGTAAAGCCTCTCGATGCATCAGGACATTGCCAGCGCAAGGTAGGGACGCCGCGCCGCGGCGTCCTCGCAACGGTTAGTTCGGGAAACCATTTGGTTGCACTGCTGAATTCGGCGCGGACAGCGCGGCGCGCTGTCCCTACCATGCCGGATTTTGTTTGCGTCGGTCTCAAGTCAAATTTGCGGTTTGCAT
>Ga0335078_10018366_pt1 | contig 10398 bp, 9 predicted proteins | sample Lox_Sample_32_FD_206711 | JGI IMG/M metagenome (GOLD analysis project Ga0335078, IMG submission 206711) | Soil microbial communities from Loxahatchee National Wildlife Refuge, Florida, United States - Lox_Sample_3.2 | ecosystem: Environmental > Terrestrial > Soil > Wetlands | place: USA: Florida...
TTGTTTTGTTTTTTTGTGGTTTTTGTTTTTTTTTGGGCGCGTTTTTTTTTGTTTTTCGGGGGGGGGGGGGGGGGGCCGCCCCCCCCCACTACAGCCGGCAGGATGCCGGCGCTACGGTCACGGGCAAAAGCGAAACGCGCAACTCGCGCTGCGCGTTCGCTTGTAGCCTTCTCTCGCGGATCAGAAAAAACGACGGCCGTCGTTAGCCTTGATTCATCTGCTGCCACACAGCCATGCCGGCAATGACGATGATCAGCACGGCAGAAGCTGCACCCAAAATGCGCACCCAGGGCGTGACCTTGTTCATCTTGGCCATGACCTGCTCTTGTTCCTCGCGAAGATTCTTACTGGATTCGTCGAGGAACAGCTGGTCGTCCTCATGCATGCTAAGCGTGCTGCGATAGATGAGCAGGAGGATCAGCACGACTGTCAGTGCTCCCCAGACAATCAGTAACATCATCAGAGTCGACATTCGCCACCTCGGTTCGAAATGAACCAATTCCCGGCGATGGGGTTGCCATCGGAGGGTCTCATCGGCAGTATTATAGTCCCCGGTCTGGAGCGAGAAGCAAACAATCTTTAGCCCGGTGCAATACCGGGATACGGATTGGTTGCATCGTTCCAGCGCCAAATCGACGTCCTGATCGGACCACGGTTTTGCGACGCCAAGCCTTTGGCCAGCATCTGTTTAAGCGGTAGCGATAGCATCGGCGCGGGAGACTGGACCGATTTGCTATAATCGCGCTAGCACCTTGGAGGAGAGGAATGGCAACCACGACAACGACACCGATCACCCCCGCAACCCCGGATGTGAAGCCGCTCAACTTTACCGATAACGCGATCGCCAAGGTAAAGGAGATCATGGCGCAACAGAATCCCGTTCCCGCGGGCCTGCGCGTGGGCGTAGTGGGCGGAGGCTGTTCGGGCTTTTCCTACTCGATGTCCTTCGAGAACGGCGCCGGAATGATGGATAAGACCTTTGATTTTGATGGTTTGAAGGTCTTCGTCGACGCGACTTCACTGATGTACCTGAAGGGCGTCAGCGTCGATTACATCGAGACACTGGAGGCAGCCGGCTTCAAATTTGACAATCCCAATGTCAAGAGCACCTGCGGCTGCGGCTCCTCGTTCAACGTATAACTGCCCGTTAATTTTTGTAAACCGGCGTTCGCCAATAGCATCCTCTCTGCGCTAGCGGGGTTAGAATTAGTGCGTCTAAGCAGAAGGAAGGGTCTATGAAAAGGCTATTCGTTCTTTCGCTTTTCATCACCGTGACATTGTCTTTGTCTTTGTCCACAGCTTTGGTAGCGATGACCAGCGGTGGGCAAGCCGCTGCGCAAGCTTCGTCAACCCAGAGCGCAGGTCAAGGTCACGGTACGTTTTCCGTCGAGCTGGCAAAAGCCCTCGATTCCAAAAAGCTCAAAGAAGGCGACGAGGTTGAGGCTAAGCTGACCGGCTCGATTACGCTGCCCAGTGGTGCGACGGTTCCTCGCGGCGCAATGATAATTGGCCATGTAACCGAGGCCAAGGCGCGCTCGAAGAACGACTCGCAATCGGCTCTGGGCATCAGCTTCGACAAGATTGTCCTGGGTAAAGGTGAGGATGTGCCGATCAAGGGCGTGCTGCAGGCGGTTGCGCCGAATCCCAATAGCGACATAAGCAGCGGGGGATATTTGGATCAAGGTCCAAGTTTGAGGTTGGCAACGCAAAGTCAGGCGCCCAGTACGGATTCTGCCCCTAAGCCTGTTCTGAGTGAGCAGTCCACTGGTGTGCTGGGGTTCAAGAACATGACGCTTAAGGACGGGGTGATCACGTCGACGAACAAAGAGATAAAGCTCGACAGTGGGACGCGATTCATGCTCAACGTCGCGATGGTTAAGTAAGATTCCCGGTGAAGATTTCAGAGCGCCTGCTTTTGGCGGGCGCTCTTCTTGTTTTTGCAAAGCTAGTGTCGGGCGATCAGCGGCCCGTCCGTTCCTGCTGCAGTAGCTTCTGCTTCCTTTCAACTCCCCAGCGATATCCCGACAAGTCTCCATTGTTGCGAACCACGCGATGGCATGGCACAGCGAGGGCGACCGGGTTTGTGGCGCAGGCGCGCGCTACAGCTCGTACGGCGTCCGGATTGCCGATCGCGCGCGCGATATCGCTATAGCTGCGAGTTTCGCCACGGGGGATCTGACGCAGCCTCTCCCACACTTTCACCTGGAAAGCGGTAGCACGCACGTCGAGCGGCAGATCGATGGTGGTGTTCTCACCGCGGATCACAGCCAGTAGCGGCTCGACATACTGCTTCATGGCGGCATCGTCGCGATGCAACTGTGCGGCGTGGAATTCGGTGCGGAGATCGCGCTCCAGATCGGCAGCATTTTCGCCGAAGCGAACCGCGCACAATCCACGCTCCGTGGCTGCAGCCAGCAGCCGGCCAAGCGGACTTGGCGCAATCGCAAACGTGATGTTCGCGCCTGCGCCGCCGCGCTTGTACTCTCCAGGTGTCATGCCTAGCTGCTGGGGAGCTTTCTCGTAGAGCCGGCTCGAGGAGCCGAAGCCGGCGCCATACAAAGCGGTCGTGACATCGTCACCTTTGCGCAGACCGTGCTTCACGTGCTGAATGCGGCGTGCCGATTGGTACTCGCGCGGGCTGAGCCCGGTGGCGCGCTTGAAGAGCCGCTGCAAATGAAAGGGACTGAGGCCGACTTGCTTGCTCAACTGCGGCAAGGTGACCACTCCTTCGGCGTGGTCGAGGATTCGACGAGCGTGTGCGATGTAGCGCGCCTGCGAGGAAACTTCGGTTGGCTTGCAACGCAGGCAGGCGCGATATCCGGCGCGCTCCGCCTCGTTCGGAGTGGGAAAAAATTCAACGGAGTCGCGACGGGGACGGCGGCTGGGACAGGAAGGACGGCAGTAGATTCCCGTCGTCCGCACCGCGAAGACGAAGCGCCCGTCCTGGCGCGCGTCCCGCGCTACCACTTGTTGCCATTTGTGTCGAAGTTCGGTTTGCATGCTCACAGCTTAGTTCCGTCTTTGCAAGCCGGATATCCGGGGTTTGCGGGCAAAAGAAAAGAAGCAATTAGCGATTAGCAATCAGCAACTAGCAACGCGCTGCAGGGCTTCAGCTATCTTCCCGCATGCATGCAAAGCCCACGGTTCACGATCGCAGCTGCGTGCTCGGATGATTCGAATACATAGGCTTCCATGCCCGAGGCTTGTGCGGCTTCGACATTTCGCGGGCGATCATCGAAGAACAAGACTCGCCGCGGCTCGCAATTGAGCTGCTTCAGACACAGCTGATAGATCGCCGGATCGGGCTTGATGATACCGTGCTCGCAGGACCAGATCTGCACCTCGAAATTATCGAGCCAGCCAAAGTTCCTGCGCAACCCGTCGAGCAGATCCGGCGGCATGTTGGACAGAATCGCCGTGCGCACTCCATGAATTCTGATGTCATGCGCCAGCTCCAGGGTTCTGGGATTAGCTCGCAGCCACAGGCGGTTTTCGAACTCCACGATGCGTTGCACCTGATCCGCCGCGAAGGAAATGCCTGCCGCATCGGCGAAACGCTGCCAGTGCTGCTGACAGTCGATCCGGCCACAGTCATATTCGTCGCGCGTGTTGGAGTACAGCTCGAAAAAGGGTGGCTCGCTGACGCCTACCAGCGCGGCAAAGTCCTCTAACTCTGACAATGTGGGAGACTGGCTCAGCACTCGGCCATAATCGAAGACAACGGCATCCCAACGGTTCTGTCCCATGCTGTTTCTATTGTGGCACGCGGGCCTCTAAGTTGCGTGTCCTATCAAAATGGATTGGGGGATCCCCACAGTTGACGTCTCCTGTAGCCGACTCAGTAGGGCATAAGCCGCTGAACCCTGGCCTGAAGGCCAACTCTACCATTCTCGCGGGCCCGAGCGCAGATCATCTAAAAGCTGCAGCTAGTGCATCGGATAGATTCGCATATCGGAACTTGTACCCTGCGGCGTTCAGCTTTGCCGGCAACACCCGTGCCGAGAGCAGCAGCAGTTCCCGGCCCATCTCTCCCATGCCGCCGCGTATCACGAACTCCGGCAAGGGAAATATCGCGGGACGATGTAACTGCCGGGCAAGAGCGTGGACAAATTCAGCGTTGCGAACCGGCGCCGGTCCGACGGCATTGACTGGACCCTGCAGAGCATCGTTCTCGATCGCGAATCTCATCGCGCCGACGACATCGTCCAGCGCGATCCAACTCCACCACTGCTTGCCGCTGCCGACTCTGCCGCCAAGGCCGAGCTTGAAGGGCGTAAGCATGGGCTTGAGCGCGCCGCCGTTGCCAGCCAGGACAACTCCAATGCGCAGCGAAACCGTGCGCAGACCGCAGTCACGAGCCACGGTGGTTGCGGCCTCCCATTGCCGGACTACATCGGCCAGGAAGCCGGGGCCCGGCGAACTGTCTTCGGTCAGGATTTCGTCGCCGCGGTCGCCGTAATAGCTCATACCGGAAGCGCACACAAAAACGCGCGGCTTGCCCGTCCTGGTGTAGCTCTCGGCTGCGGCGCCAGCGATGGTAAGGGTGCCACACACCCGGCTTTCGAGAATTTCCTGCTTGAACTCTCTGGTCCAGAGGCCGGCGACATTCTTGCCGGCGAGATGAACGATGGCATCGCTGCCGGCGAGGTTGGCGGGATCGAGGAACTGACGCGGGTCCCACTGCACTTCGCCCGGGCCAGGAGTGCGACGTACAAGCGCGACCGTTTCGTGGCCGGCGCCGCGCAGTTCACGCGTAAGAGCAGATCCAATGAGTCCTGATGCCCCGCTAATGAGTATACGCAAGCGATCGTCCCTCGTTATCAGTCGTCAGTATTACAACATCTGAGCGAGGCAGGAGACCATAGCCGCAGCTCTCGCTGAATCCGAACGCAAGCTCCCATCGTCGTATAATCGGACATGGCGACTTTGCGCCAGCAGATCGCGACCAATGTTCTAACGGTTACCCGCTTCCGCGATCTTCTGCGCAAGATCCGCTCCTACCGGCCGGGCGACGACCTGTCGCTGGTGAAAAAAGCCTACGATTTCTCCCTCGAACATCACAAAGGCAGCGAGCGCGAGTCCGGCGAACCCTTTCTGGCGCATCCCCTGCAGGTAGCGACGATTCTGGCCGAGATGCGTCTGGACACCACGGCCATTGCCGCGGGCTTGCTGCACGACGTGGTGGAAGACACGACCGTGACGGTCGACGAGATCAAGACTGAGTTCGGCGAGCAGGTCGCGCATATCGTCGAGGGCGTTACCAAGATCAGCAAGATTGACTTCGCATCGTCGGAAGATGCGCAGGCTGAGAATGTGCGCAAGATGGTGCTGGCCATGATGGATGACATCCGCGTCGTCCTGATCAAGCTGGCCGATCGGCTGCACAACATGCGCACGCTGAAGTTTCTGTCGCCGGAACGGCAGCATAAAATTGCGCGCGAGACGCTGGATATCTACGCGCCGATCGCGCATCGCCTGGGCATGAATAAAGTGCGCGGCGAGTTGGAAGATCTCGCGTTTCAATACGTCGATCCCATCTCCTACAACCAGGTGAAGGATGCGATCGAGCTGCGCCGCAAAGAGGGCGAGGCGTTTCTGGCGGAAGTGCAAGGTGTCATCGAGACGAAGCTGAAGGAGAACAAGATTCAGGCGCGGGTCGAGGCGCGCATCAAGCGGTTTTACAGCATCTGGCAGAAGCTGCAGCGGCAGCGCATTTCCATCGATCAGATCTACGACATGCTGGCGCTGCGCATCATCACGCAGTCGGAAACGGATTGCTACGCGGTGCTGGGCATCATTCACAACCAATGGCGGCCGGTGCCGGGACGCATTAAGGACTTCATCGCCATTCCGCGCAACAACTTCTACAAATCGCTGCACACCACGGTTATCTCCGAGAAGGGCCACGCGTTCGAGGTGCAGATTCGCACCGAAGAGATGCACAAGATGGCCGAAGAAGGGATCGCGGCGCACTGGAAATACAAAGACGGTCCGGTGTCGGCGCGCGATGAACAGCGGCTGGCGTGGCTGCGCCAGGTGGTGGAGTGGCAGCGCGACATCAAGAACTCCAACGAGTTTCTGGCGACCCTGAAGATCGATCTTTACCCGGAAGAGGTTTATACCTTCACGCCGAAGGGCAGGATCGTGATTCTGCCGCGGGATGCGACACCGGTCGATTTTGCGTACACCGTGCATACGGAAGTCGGGCACACCTGCGTCGGCGCGAAGGTCAACGGACGAATCGTCGCGTTGCGCTACAAGCTGCGCTCGGGCGATATCGTCGAGATCCTCACGCAGCCGGGGCATCATCCCAGCCGCGACTGGTTGCAGTTCACCAAATCCTCGCGCGCGCGGCAGAAGATCAAGCATTGGCTCAACGTGCATCAGCGCGAGCGCGCGGTGGAGATTGGCCGCAAGTTGATCGAGAAAGAGGCGCGCAAGTATCGCATCTCGATGAAGTCGTTGAGCGATGCCGAGTTGCAGCGCGTCTCCAGCGAAAACGGGCTGGCGAAGCCTGACGACTTGCTGGCCGCGATTGGTTACGGCAAGTTTTCCGCGCGCAGCATTCTGGCGCGACTGGTTCCTCCCGAGGAAGCGCAATCGTTCTCCGGCCATGCTCAGCCCGCCCCACCAACCGAGGATGACGCCTCGGGCGGCTTCACCAGCGTGGTGCGGCGCGTCTTTGGCGGCGACAACTCGGCTATCAAGGTCAAGGGGCACGACGACCTCATGGTCTATCGCGCGCGATGTTGCAATCCCATTCGCGGCGAGGACATCGTGGGCTACGTGACGCGCGGCAAGGGCGTCGCCGTGCACTCCAAGAACTGCTCCAACGTCGATAACCTGCTCATCGAGCCGGAGCGCCGCATCGCCGTGGAGTGGGGCCGCGATGCCGCTTCGCCCGCATGGCAGGCCGGCTATCCCGTCAAGCTGGCGGTTTACTGCGATAACCGTCCCGGCATGCTGAAGCAGATCGCCACCGTCATCAGCGACGCCGAAACTAACATCCGCAACATCGAAGCCAAGACTGAAGAGCAATCTGCCACGGTCGAGATCGTCGCCGACATCGCTGACCTGAAACACCTGGAGCGCATCATCACCGGCGTGCGGAAGATCCCGGGCGTAAGGGATGTGCAGAGGGTGCAGAAGCTGTAATTCAGCAGTCAGCAATCAGCAATCAGCAGTCAGCAATCAGCTGTTGTTTTCGCAGGAATCGCTTCAAAATTGGGGCACAAGTGCGTTTCTATACCAAAGAGGAATGCGGAGAGTGGCTACGTGGACGAGAACGCTCGAAGCCGGACGAGATTGTTGATGCGAAGGTGCAACTCGTTAGTTATCCCAAGGAAGCCTACCGTTTCTGCTACTTGGCTCTTTGGATCGCAAGCTCACTGACTTATCGGCAGCCAACATTACTCTGGATAACTGAATGGGGCATCTGGCCAAGCAGCGAAAACTGGCAGCTCTATTACAAGCTTCGGCAAAGTTACGGCGATGGGCGGCTACTGCACGAAGCCCCCGGCCATCTGTTTCTCGAACACGAATCAGAGGATTTGGCGACGTTTCTGCAGGTTTCCATGCTTAACGGTTGGGGCGGGTACGTGTTGACCGGGGCGAACCACGTGAACGCGTTCTTCAGCCATGATGGGTACATCGACTTCTACGCCACACGTGATGACCTTCTTGAAGATGTTCGGAAGACGTGGAATGCGACGAACTAACGATCGTGCTCCCATGAAGCTCACTGCTGTCTTTGAGCCGGCCAAAGAGGGTGGCTACACTTGCTTTGTGAAAGAGAATCCTGCAGCGATCTCGCAGGGAGAGACTCTCGAAGAAGCCAAGTCCAATCTGCTCGATGCGCTGCAACTTGTGATGGAGTGCCAGCGCGAAATCCCACAACCATAATTGCGGCTTCACTTGCCGGATTCGAGCTCTGTTTCTTCCACACCAAGTCCCAGCTTGTGCCGCGGTCGACGAAGCCGGTGATCTTGCCCTTGGCGTCGCGCTGAAAGATTCTGCGGATGCGCGGCTGCCCGGGAACGAAAAGCACGTCGCGCACTTCGACGTCCAGCGGTTTCATGTTGCCGCCGGGACGGCCGCCCATCGGCTGCTGGCGTGCTCATGACCTACGGCGCAAAGTAGCCAGAAATATCGAGTAACAACTGGGTCAGATCGGCCGCATAGGCGTCGATCAAACCGTTGTTCGTGGGAACAATCGCCATGTTGGAGGTGACGGCTCCGTCAACCGCATTGAGGGTGGACACTACCGGCTGCTGTTCTCCATCGGGCCAAAGGGTGAGGTATTGTAACGGGTCCACGGGAACCACGGTCGCATTGAAGACATAGCCTTGGGCTTGCGGCGATGGCGGACAGAAGCCTTCATTCTCGAGTACGTCGACCACCAGCTCGCCGCTGAACTCTCCACCGCGCCCATTGCGCGTATCCAGGACACGGCACGGTTGCAGCGTGTACAGCATCTGCGGATTCGAACCGGATTTGGCGGGCGCAAAATAACCATTGATGTCGATGATGAGATTGGTGTTGTCGCTAACGTAGGTACTGATCGCGCCGTTGGTTCCCGCCCTGACGATCGCCGCGTTGGCAACGACCGTACCGGTGGGATCGTTAAGCGTCGAAACCACGGGCTGGCTTTGGCCGGTTGGCCAGACCGTCAGATATTGCATGGCACCTGGCGGAACGACCGTGAAGTTCATCGAGTAAGCCTGCGCGACCGAGGGTATGTTGCACGACTTGGCGTTGAGAATGGGGAAACTACGCTGGGTACCGCCGGTCAGCGCTGGCGGTCCCAGGCCGATAGGTTCGGCAGGGTTGCGGGTGTCGGCGACGCGACAGGGCGTGAGCGGAAAGAAGGCCAGAGTGGAGCTACTGGAAGGCACAAAATAGCCGTCGATATCGAGAATCAAGTTGGTGGTATCGGTGGCATAGGCGCTGACTCCGCCGCTGAGCCCTGACTGCACAAGCGCAGCATTGGCTTTGGTGCGGCCGTCGGGCGAGTTCAACGTGGAGGTTGTGGGCACCAGTTGTCCGCTGGGCAACATGGTGAGATATCCCAACTTTTTCTGCGGCACGACGGTAACGTTGAGGGAATAGGCAACGGCCGTTGCGGGGATGCTGCAGGCTCCCTGCGGCAAGGGGAAGGCGCGGGGATTGGCGCCGCCCTGGATGGGCGGGCCGCCGAACAGCCCGGCCGGACCGCGCGTGTCTACTACGCGGCAGGGAGTGATCGGGACGAACTGGAGCTTGACCGCCGGGTCAATCACGAAAACAGTGTTATCGCTGTAGTTCGGGACGTAGATCTTGTTATTTGCGGAGTTAAGTGCAAGGCCGGTTGGGCCGTCTCCCAGGCCCAGAGTGATGATGTGGTTGGTGGCTGCGTCGATCGCCGTAAAGGCATTGGGAGCAATTCCCTCGATATAAACCTTGTTAGCACTGGAGTCGACAACAACGACGGGGCAGAGGTACAGGTCGATCGCAATGCCGCAGGCAAAAGGATTGTAGGCAGGGATGTTGTCGATGGTCGACGTGTCATTGGTGGCGCCATCGATGACCGTCACGGTGCCCGAGTCGCAACCCGACATGCCATAGCACACGGTAGTTACATAGATTTTGTTGGTAACCGTATTTACCCCAATGCCCGTGGGATTCTCTCCCACGTTAACCGTCGTCGTGTTGTTGCTGGCGCCGTCGATAACCGTCACCATGCCCGGTGGTCCAGGGAGTTCACTGGGAACGTAGATCTGGTTGGTGACGGAATTGATGGCGATGGTTATCGGCAGAAAATTCACGGAAACGAAGTCGACGTTGTTGCTGGCGCCGTCAATCACCGCGACGTCATTGCTGAGGTTGTCGACAACGTAGATCTTGTTGGTGGTGGAGTTGATCGCCAGGGCCAGCGGCGATGTTCCGACATTCACGGTAGTGGGGTTATTGGTGGCGCCGTCGATGACGGTTACGGTGTCGTCGCCATTGTTGACACAATAAATCTTGTTGGTGGCCGTGTTGACGGCAATGGCTACAGGAGAATTGCCTACGGGGACGGTGGTTTGAAGGGTGTCGTTGGTGCCGTCGATCACGGAGACGACGCAGGAGCTGCTGCAACTGACAACGTAGATCTTGTTGGTGACAGAATTGACCGCCAGCGGGCCGCCAAGAACAGTTAAGGTACTTGTGTTGTTCGATGCTCCGTTGATGACCGTCACGAACTCCGCACCCACATAGATCTTATTCGTGACACTGTTAGCGGCGATTGCTACAGGGACTGCGGCTACCGGCACGGTGGCGGTGACAGCCTGGGCGACGGCGGAAATCGAGGACAGGGTGAACAGAAGCAGAAGTAGCAGCAGGCGACGCGCGATTGGCATGACAGTCTCCATCGACGTT
>Ga0335078_10018367_pt1 | contig 10398 bp, 9 predicted proteins | sample Lox_Sample_32_FD_206711 | JGI IMG/M metagenome (GOLD analysis project Ga0335078, IMG submission 206711) | Soil microbial communities from Loxahatchee National Wildlife Refuge, Florida, United States - Lox_Sample_3.2 | ecosystem: Environmental > Terrestrial > Soil > Wetlands | place: USA: Florida...
CCAGTCTGCGGCCGCCCAGGAAAAGTTCGTTGGGCGCGCCCGGATCGAGCGCCCACTTGATGCGTTCTATGCCTTCGGTGATCTCCTTGACGGTTCCGCAGAAACTGATCCTGAGGTGGCCTTCCATGCCGAACTCACGGCCGGGAACGGTAACCACGCGAACCTTGTCGAGCAGCAGCCGCGACAGTTTCTGGGAGTCTTTCTCGTAGGCGCTGAAATCCGGGAAGCAATAGAAGGTGCCGCCGGGCTTTACCACTTTCACGCCGTCGAAGGCGCCGAGGCGGGTCATCATCACATTGCGGTTGTTTTCTAGCGTGAGGCGCAGGCTCTCGATCGACGACTGCACACCGTTGAGCGCCCCTACCGCGGCCCACTGCGACGGCGCGGCCGGCCCGGACGTTTCCTGCGACTGGATGTTGGTCATGGCGCGCACGATCTCTTTGCCGCCGACCGCCCAGCCGATGCGAAAGCCCGTCATGGCGTACATCTTCGACACGCAATTGATAACTACGAGTTTGGAGCTGTCGAGATTGTGCACCTGGGTAAAGTGGTAACAGTTGGTGGGCGTGCGGCCGTCGAAGATGAGCCGGTTGTAGGTGTCGTCCATGAGCAGGTACAAGTTGCGCTTCTCGCACATCTCGACCACGCCCGCAACGAACTCGTCGGAGTACACCACGCCGGAGGGGTTGTTGGGGCTGTTCAGGATGACGGCCTTGGTGTAGGGCCCGACGGCTTCCGCCATTTCCTCCACCGTTGGCTCGAAGCTGCCGTCGCGCGCGGTCACCGGGATGGGGACGCCACCCGCGATCTTGATCATCTCGGGATAGCTGACCCAATACGGCGCCGGGAAAACGACTTCCTCCTTGGGATCGAGGATGGCGTGCAGCAGCACCATAATCGACTGCTTGGCGCCGCTGGAGACGATCACATTCTCCGGCGCCACCAGGCGGCCGTAGTGCTCCTCGGTGTAGCGGATGATCGCTTTTTTGAGTGTGAGGATGCCGTCCGCCGGGGTGTATTTGACGTCGCCGGTCTGGAGCAGGGACGAGCAGCTCACGATGGCGTCGATGGGCGTTTTGCTCTTGGGCTCGCCGCCCCCCAGGTGGATGACGGGTTCGCCCTTGTCCCGCAGCAACGCAGCGGTCTCGTTCAGCTTCAGGGTGGGCGACTCGCAAATGGACCTTGCTAGTTGGCTCAAACTCATCGGTCTGGACTCTCCTTTTGGATCGACGGATTCCGGGATGGCACCGGTTCTTGGGCAACCGATAAATAACAGTATATAAGACCTGAGACGCGGAATCGTAGCGATTTTTCGGGCGTCGTCGCATTTCGCGCAACTTCCGGATCGTCGGGGTCGCGGACGGGGTACGCGCCGAACACACGGTGCCAGTGCATCAGCGTCTAGGGCTTTGGTTCGTCCGCCAAAGTTGGTCGTTTCTCAGGGCTCGGCCGTCACTCTGTCGGCGTTCCTTGCTTGGGAGCATCGAGACAAGGTAGGCTTGCGCGGCCGGTTCTTCGCGGATGATTTTCCAGCTTCTGAACGCATCCACAATGCTGTCTATGTGCGGAAGAACCTCGGTTAATTCCCATTGCCGAGCTGTGTTGTAGTCGGCTTCGGTCCGATGATATTGCGCCTGAGCGAAGACATCTGCGAGGTTGTAAAGGTGATAGGCAACCGTTCGCTCTGGTCCCTCAGCAGGCTTTTCTTTGAAGTAGCTGTTGAGCTCGGATACCCTTTTGTCGGCAGCTTGTTTCATCGGACTGTGATCGAATACCCGCGCGAGCGCGCCACGCAATTCGGGACGACTCCAGCTCGCGGTTGCCTCGGAGATTAGGAGATGAAAAAGCGCGTAGTAGGCCGTCGAAACAGCGCGCCGCAAGCTCGACTGGTGAGGCTGTTCAGGGTGGAGATTGGCGATGTCCTGAGCGAGTTCAAGCAACTCGTCCGCATACGCCATCGGATCATGCCCACGCGGGCTCTTTGATTCGAGCCTGTTCGGATTGCGTGCGGAAATTGAAATACGGTAGAACGTCCCACTCTTCAAGGGGCTGAACCTGTCGAACGATGGCCTGTGAAAACTCCTTCGTGAGTTTCAGCAGTTGGCCGCGGGGCGTTCCAGCGCACCCCGTCGTGGCCGCAAAGGCCGGCTGAAAGCCGGCTGGGGGCAGGATTGCCCGCCCCACAAACGCCAGACTCACCTGTCAACCAGTGCGGATATCTAGCCCCATTCGCGGGTTGAAGACCGGGACTCAATTCCCCGCCGGCCGAATCCGAATCGCGCATCCGCCGCCCGGCGCCAGCTTCAACCGCAGCCGTGTCGACTGCCGCACGCGCTGCTGCGAGATCGCAGTATGCGTGGGCTGGGCGGCGGCATCCGCGGCGTCGGCGTAGATCTCCGCGATGTATTCGCCGTCCCCCAGGAAATCCAGGGGAACATCCAGTTCGCGCGGAGTCCAGTCCGTGATGCTGCCCACGAACCATTCCTTGCCGTGCCGGCGGGCGATGGTGATCCATTCGCCAACCTGGCCGTTCAGCACGCGCGTCTCGTCCCATACCGTGGGCACGGCGCTGATGAAGGGCATTTCCGGCTGTCCCCGGTACGCCTCCGGGTAGTCGGCGACCATTTCGAAGGCGCTCTCGAAGACCACGAAAAGCGCCACCTGGTGCGCGCGGGTGCCCATCACCAGCGGCTCGCGATTGCGCGGCTCAAACTCGGCGCGGGTCACGTTGCGGAAGCCGCCGGGCGTGTAATCCATGGGACCCGCCAGCATACGCGTGTAAGCCAGGATCACGTTGTGGGCCGGCGTCACGCGCCCGCTCCACTTCAGGTATTCCAGGCCCATCACGCCTTCGCGGGTCACCAGGTTGGGCCACGTGCGGCGGGTACCATCCGGCTTGTACGCGCCATGAAAATCGATCATCAGGTGATGTTGCGCGGCCTTGCGCAGCACGCGGTGATACCAGTCCACCATCCATTGATCGTCGCGATCCATGAAGTCGATCTTGACGCCCGCCACGCCCCACTTCTCAAACATGGGGAAGGCCTCGTCCATCTGCCGGTCCACCGAGGTCCAGTGCGCCCACAGCCAGACCTTGACGCCCTTCGCGGCGGCATAGCGCAGGATTTCCGGCATGTCGATCTCGGGAATGGTACGGGTGATATCGTGCAGAGCCTCCTTGGCGCGCGGCGCCCATCCGGCGTCGATGAGCATGTACTCCAGGTGCGCCTCCGCAGCAAAGTCGATGTAGTGTTTCATGGTCTCGGTGTTCATTCCGGGCTTGAAGCCTACGTCTTTGGCATAGGTGCCGGACCACCAGTCCCAGGCTGCTTTGCCGGGCTTGATCCAGGAAGTGTCGGCGATTTCCGACCGCGGGTTGAGATTGAGGATGATGTTCGATTCGATCAGGCGGCCGGGCTGGTCGGCGATCATCAGCACGCGCCAGGGCGTGCGCAGGGGAGTGGCGCCGCTGGCGGACAGGTCCGGCTCGTCGGCGCGCGGGGCGAGTCTGGCTTCCAGCACGCGGCCGGAACCGGCGGTGGAGTGCGACAGGTACATGCCCGGATAGTTCTCAATCTGCGCTTCAGTGATGGCGACGAACCCGGTGCCGGGCAGTTCCGCGAGGAACGGCAGGGCAACCAGCCAGTTCGGCACGATGCCGCCCAACGGCACGTGCTCGTAATTGGCTTCATACGGCGTGCGGTAACTGGCCAGCACCAGCGGCCAGGTGTCTCCATCTTTGGCAAGCTGGAATTGTGTCTTCTCCCGGATGATGCGGATTTCGCGCAGCGCCGCCTGCTCGGGGATGAGGTAGCGGAAAGCGACGCCATCGTCGTAGGCGCGCACCTCCAACGACAGGCGCCGTCCGGGCGGGCCAGCCTCATCGAAGTCCGCCATCAGGGCGTTGTAGTGGTTGTGCACGGGATTCGATTTGCCGTGCGGCATGGTGTAGGTCTCGTAGCCGGAGCTGGGCACCGTAACAGTCAGCTTGAGGTTGGCCCCCAAAGGGGGCTGATTTTGCAGGTCGAAGCCCAGCGCCGAGGGATCGATCACCGGGCGGCCGCGAAACGTCACCCGATACTGCAGTTGCTCCGCGCCGGGAGTAAGTTCCAATACAATGCGGCCGTCGGGAGAGGCGACCCGCGCCTGGGGCCAGGCGGTGGCCGCAACCAGGAAGAGGAATGAGGACAGTTTCAGGACGGACATGTCCAATATTGTAATGCCCGTTCAGCCGCCGCCAGGAGTGCGGATTATGTACGATAATGCTTTCTACGATGTGCCGCAGCATCAAAGTGCTCAGGCGGCCGGATACGCCGGCCACCGCCCCGGAGATTTCCGCGGCGGCCCTTCAATTCGTGCGCAAGGTGAGCGGCTTCCGCAAGCCGTCGCGGACCAACCAGGGGGCGTTTGACGCTGCCGTCCGGGAGGTCGCGGCGGCGACAGAGCGGCTGCTGGGCACCCTTAACGAAGGTAAGCGGCCGGCACGCGGTTAAAGCTGGCGGCCGTTCCAGCCGATTGATAAGCTGGGAAGCGCGATGGCCGACCGCTCGTCAAGCCCGCTGATCTGGATTGCCGCCGGAGCCGCCTTGTTCCTGTTCTTCCGCCACAACGAGATCGGGCGGCAGGCGCCGGATTTCGCGCTGCAGGGCGCCTACGGCGGCGAGTATCGGCTGGATTCCTTCCGCGGCAAGCCGGTGCTGCTGGTCTTTTGGAACACCAACTGCGGCATCTGCCGGCACGAGCTGCCGATTCTCGACAGCCTGTATGCGGAGGCGTCCCGGAACGGTGTGGAAATCGCGGGCGTGAACATCGAAGACGTGGATGGGGCGCGGGAAGTGATGCGGCCGCTTCATCTGCTCAATCTGGTGGATACGGACGGTAGCGCGGCACGGAACTATGCAGTTAGCGGGGTGCCCAAGCTGGTTCTGATCGGCGCGGACGGCAAAATCAAGCGCAGTTCGTCGGGCATGCAGGGCAAGTCGGCCCTCCGCGACTGGCTGCGTTGAGCGTCATTCGTAACGCAGCGCAACCATAGGATCGACGCACGTAGCCCGCCGGGCCGGGATCAGGCATGCGCCCAGCGCGACCGCGCCGAGCAGCGCCGCGACCAGCGCGAACGTCGCCGGATCGGACGGCTTCACTTCGAACAGCAGGCTGGTCAGCATTCGCGAAGCAGCCAGCGCTCCGGCCAGTCCGATCACAAGGCCGGCCAGGATGGGACGCAAAGCGCGCGCCATCGTCAGGCTGAGGATATGGTGGCGTTGCGCGCCCAGCGCCAGGCGCAGCCCGATTTCCGGCGTACGCTGCACGACGGCATACAAGATGACGCCGTACACGCCGACTATCGCCAGCCCCAGAGCCACACCGGCAAACAACAGGAGAAGCATCGCCTGGAAACGGCGCTGGGCGACAGAGGCGGAGACGACCTCTTCCAGAGTCTCCACGCGCGTGACCGGCTGGTCTTTGTCGATGGCCCACACCTGGCGCTGCACCTCGCGCACAATGGCCAGCGGCGCGCCCGCCGTGCGGATGGCGAAATCGGCCACAGGCACCGGATAGAGACTGATCTGCGCAGCCGGGAAGAAAACTTGCGGATTCACCTTCTCGGTTTGGCCCTGGAGGTGCACCTCGCCCGTTATGCCAACGATGGTTTCCCAGTCGCCCTTTTCCCCACGGCGGATGCGATGTCCCACGGCATCGCCATTGGGGAACAACTTGCGCGCCAGCACTTGGTTGATAATGGCCACGGGCGGCGCGCCTTCCTTATCGGCCGGAGTGAACGCTCGGCCCATCAGAATGGGAATGCCGAGTGTTTCGAAATAGAGCGGGCTGACCGGTGAGAAGTCGGCGTCACCGTGGATGGTCGACTCCGGTGTCCGGTAGGAGCTGCCCCAACCGCCGCGTATAGGGCCACGAAACGTGAAGGCGGCCGACTGCACGCCGGGCAGGCGCTCGACACGCTGTTCGAGTTCCTGGAAGAAAGCCAGCCGCCGCGCGCCGTCCGGATAACGCAGATCCGGCAGATTGACCAGCATCATCAAAACGCGGTCGGGCTGAAACCCGAGGTCGACGCCCGTGACGCGCAAGAAGCTCTTCCACAACAGCGCGCCGCCTACCAGCAGCATCAAAGCCAGCGCGACTTCCGCGGCCATCAGGGCGCTGCGCCAGCGCAGAACGGCGGAGCCTCCGGTGCTTCGCTCGCCGGATTTCAGAGCCAGGTTTGGCCGGACGCCGGACACCTGCCAGGCGGGAATCATCCCGAACAGGAAGACGGTCAGGGTGGCCAGCAGTCCGGTAAAGCCCAGCACGCGCCAGTTCGCAACCGCCGTATCCAACCGCGGGATATTTTTCGGCGCGATGGAAACCAACAGGTCGCGCGTCCATGCGCCTAACACCAGTCCCAGAGCGCAGCCCAGCGAGGCCAGCATGGCGCTTTCCACCAGCAACTCGCGCACGATGCGCTCGCGGCCCGCGCCCATGGCCAGCCGGATGGCGACCTCGCGGCTGCGTCCCGCCGCGCGCGCCAGCAACAGATTGGCCACGTTGGCGCAAGCGATCAGCAGCACCAGTCCGACGGCGCCGAGCAGCACCAGCATGGCGGTGCGGACCCGCCGCACCATGTCCGCGCCCAGCGGCGCAACGCTCAGCGAGGTGTTGCGCGCGGTGCCCGGAAAGGCTTTTGCCAGGCGCGCGCCGATGGTATGCATCTCGCTCTGCGCCTGCGCCAAGGATACGCCGGGCTTGAGCCGGGCGATGGCGTGATCGTAGTGCTCGCCGCGGTCATACAGTATGTTCGGCGGCCAGCAATCCGGCACCACGAAGAGCAGCGACTGGCGCTGGGAAATCTCTTCGGGCGATCGGAAGCCGGCCGGCAGCACACCGATCACTTCGTAAGCCTCGCCATCCAGCGTGATTTTGCGGCCGATGACGCCGCGCTCGCCACCCAGGCGCTGTTGCCACAATTCGTGGCTGATGATAACCACGTGCGGCGCGCCGTAGCGATCTTCCTCGGGCCGAAAACCGCGGCCCATGGCGGGCTGAACGCCCAGGATGTCCAGAAAGTTGTAGCCCGCCCGCAGGCCGAAGATACGCTCGGGCGCGCCTGCGCCGGTCAGGTTCATGCCCGGCGTGCCGACGTGCGAGATACCGGTAAAGACGTGGTTCTGGTTGTAGTCCGCCATATTGGCGGGCGCTACGCCGCCGCGGTCGTCCGGATCGTTGCCATCGTACTCGAAGAACGACACCAGTTGCTCGGGATGCGGATACGGCAGCGGGCGCAGCAACACGGCGTCGATGACGCTGAAGATGGCGCTGTTTACTCCGATTCCTAAGGACAGGGTGATTACGGCAACGAGGGTAAATCCCGGCGTGCGTGCCAGGAGCCGTGCGGCATAGCGCAGTTGTTGCATTTTCTACTCCGTTACTTTCGCGGTTACCACCAGGATGAGGGACTGGTCGGCGCCCATGTTCGCCTTGCCGACCACCACGCGCTGGCCCTCTCGGGCCAGGACCTCAGTGTTGATCCCGGCCTTGCGGTCTCCCGGCATGTGCATATCAAGCCTGAGATTGTCCAGTCGGATTAGACGCTCCTTGGCGTCTTCGGTCACGACCGATGGCTGCACGGCGAAGCTGTAGAACGTTTTGTCACCGGACGGTGAGATGACTCCCTCGGCGAACGCGCGATTCCCGGGTTGCGTCCGCAGCAGGATCGAATCGAGCAAACGGAAGGTCTTGTACGAAAAGATCTTCTTCAGCTCGGTAGCCACAGGCTGCAAGTCGGCAGGCAACTCGGTGCCCGCCGACGCTTGGTCCGACGCCACCACCATGTAGACAACGAGATCGATGTCCTTGGGAGCAGCCGCGGGCACGTCCAAGCGCTTGACGGCATCTTCGATTGCCGACATGGCTTCTGCCGGCGCGCTGACTGCCACGACGTGCATCTCGCGGTCAGGTTTGATGCCGTAGCCAAACACGGACAATACGTCGGCGACGTGCCGCGCATCGGCATACTTCAGCATGAAGACGCGCTGCTGATAGGGAGCCTGCGCCGGCGGGGGCGACGTTACGACGGTCTGGGCCGCAAGCGCGCCCGCCATCGCCAAGCCGCATAAGATTCGTTTAACGGTTTTCATTTCTAGTCTCCTTTAGGTTTCTGATCAATCAGCCAATAGATAACGATGTTCGGGTCGTCGGTCACGAACTGCACCAGCAGCGGCGGGCCGGGTTGCGCCGCGGGCGCGCGATGAAGATGGTGGCGAACCCTCCGTATAAGTGGGGCAGCTCCATGAGCTGCTGCGGACCCCCGGCCCGCTTCCGCCTGGGCGGCGCGAGACGCTGCCGCAATGCGAGGCGCTACCGTACGATGGTGCCGGGGCCACACCAGGACCGCCGCCAGTACCAGCGCGGCGGCCGGCGCCAGCAGCGGGGCTAAAGCCCCGCGCGGGCTGAAGCCCGCCCTCCAGGCCGTGTGGCTCACTTCCGCCAGCACGCGCTGGCGCACTTGCGCCACCATGGCGTCTTCCAACGGATCTTCGCGCAGTTCGCTCAGCAGCGCCTGTTCAGCGCGTAAGTCTTGGGCCAGCGCGCGGCAATGCGTGCACTCCGCGAGATGCGCTTCCACGCGCGCGATGCGCTCAGGCGGCAGATCGCCTCCGGCATACAGCGCGATGTCGCTTTCGAACTTCGCACAGCTCATGATCGCCTCCTCAACAGGCGGCCGGTAAAATCACGGAGCTTCAGGCGCGCGGTCGAGACTTGCGAGCGCACCGTATTCTCCGAAGAACCCAGAATGCCCGCCACTTCCCGCGTGGACAGGCCTTCCACATCCCGCAACACCAGCGCCGCGCGCTCCTTCTCACCCAGGCGGCGCAGCCCGCGGCGGACGATTTCCCGCTGCTGGGCGCGCTCCGCGTCATGGTAAGCATCGGGCTGCGGGGCTGCCGGCTCCGGCAAATCCGCCAGTTCGACCGAATGGCGCCGGCTGCGCGCGATATCGTGGCAGACATTTACCGTGACGCGGTACAGCCACGCCTCGTAGCCGCGCGTCTCGTCCAGACTCCCTAGGTGCTGGTAGAGACGCAGGAAGACTTCCTGTGCGGCATCCTGCGCGTCGTGCGGGTTGTTCAGCAGGCGCAGCGCAATCCGGAGAACCCGCCGTTCGCACTGCGACATGACGCGCTCGAAGGCAGCCATGCCGCCGGAATTCTCCCGCCAGGCCGTCATGCGCAGCGCAATTCCTTCCGGCTCCATTTCTATTAAGTATTACCGCCGGGAGGGATGAAACGTTGAGGCTAATTTTTGGGTCGCGGCCGCGTGTGCAATACCGGACGCCCGGAGTCCACCTGCAGTCTCATGCTGTTGCTCAGCATGATCAGGCGGGCGCGGGCATCGTGGAACTCGGAAGTATCCACCACGTACTGCGGCGCGGGCTTCAGATCCTGCTGAATCGTTTTCTGCGCGGCGCGAATGCGATCGCCGGTCATGGGGTGCGTCGAGAAGAGCCTTGAGACAGCGCCCGGCTGCCTCTTTTCCAGGGTCTGGATTCTCTCGAAGAAGTTGACGAACTCAGTCGGATCGTAGCCCGCCTTATACATGTATTGCAGGCCCAGCAGATCGGCCTCGGCCTCCATGTTGCGGGAGAACTTCAGAAATCCCATCGGAACAGCCAGGCTTACAGCCTGGCGAATCGCATAGCCGGCCCATCCGCCCGCGAAGATCAACGGGAGCGTGCCGTAGTTGACGAGCTGGCCACGAGTAGCCTGGCGCGTGCCGTGGCGCGCGGCTACGTGCGCGATCTCGTGCGCCAGCACGCCCGCAAGCTCGGCTTCGTTGTCGGCCTTCATAATGAGGCCGGTGTTGACGAACATGAAGCCGCCGGGCAAGGCGAAGGCGTTGACCTCGTCGGAGTCGACGATCCTGATGGTGAAAGGCACCTTCGCGTCGGAATTGTTCGCCACGATCTGGATCAGGCGGTTCACATATTCCGTGACCACGGCATCGTCCAGCATTTTGGCCTGGCGTACGGTCTCCTGAGCCATCTCCTTGCCCAGGCCCAGTTCCCGCTCGATCGAATAGAAGTTGATGCCCTTGCCCACGGCGCGCCTCCCGATCTGGTCGGGATCGTGTTCCGGGTCTTTATTGCGGGCAACGGCACCCGGCGTTGCCAGCAGCAACGCCAGTAATAGCAGGCTTGTCCGTGCGTGATAGCGCTCCATTTTCCCCTCCCTAGAACGCAGATAGGGAGAATTATACAGCACTATGCGCCGGACCGCTATTTACCGATATTCCGAACTGTTCTATTTGCCGATGTTGCGCACTTCTACTAACGCGTTCTCGCGAACGGCGTCGGACGGATTGGCCACCACGACCTCGCCGGCGGAAAGGCCGGAGACGACTTCG
>Ga0335078_10018368_pt1 | contig 10398 bp, 10 predicted proteins | sample Lox_Sample_32_FD_206711 | JGI IMG/M metagenome (GOLD analysis project Ga0335078, IMG submission 206711) | Soil microbial communities from Loxahatchee National Wildlife Refuge, Florida, United States - Lox_Sample_3.2 | ecosystem: Environmental > Terrestrial > Soil > Wetlands | place: USA...
ACCGACGGAGTCATCGGAGCTAACGGAGGGCCGCATTCCCCCGGCACGGCCTACATCCTGATGCATCACGTGATGGGCAACGTAGGTGGCCATCGCGGTCTATGGGGTTTCGTGCGTGGAGGCATGGGAGCGATCTCCAACTCTATCGCCGACTCCGGCCGCAGCAAAGGCATGGAGATCCGCACCAACGCGACGGTAACGAAAATTCTGGTCCGCGACGGGCGCGCGCGGGGCGTGGTGCTCGAAGGCGGAGAAGAAATCGAGGCCGGGGTAGTGGCCTCCGGGGTCGACCCCAACGTCACCTTCCAACGCCTGATCGAAGAGCGCGAACTCCCGCCCGATTTCGTGCTTGCGATGAGCCGCTTCCGCACCGAAGGCACCTCTTGCAAGATCAACCTGGCGCTCTCGGGCGTGCCCGAATTCCGTGGCATGCCCCCAGGCCCGGGACCGCACCACAAAGCCACCATGCACATCTGCCCCTCGGTCGAATACATCGAGCGCGCCTGGGACGATTGCAAGTACGGCCGCCCCTCGCAAAGCCCCATGCTGGAACTGACCATGCCGACCATGTACGACCCGTCGCTGGCCCCCCCAGGCAAGCACATCATGGGAATCTTTTTGCAATACGCCCCGTACACGCTTAGCTCGGGCACCTGGGACGAACTGCGCGAACCGTTCTACAACCGCGTGGTCGAACTGATCGAAGAGTACGTGCCCAACATTCGCTCGATCATTATCGACAAGCAGGTGCTCACTCCGCTGGATCTGGAACGTCGCTTCGGCATCACCAAAGGCAACCTCTTCCACGGCGAGATGGCCGTAGACCAGATGTTCGTAATGCGGCCGGTGACCGGGTATGCGCGCTACCGTACCCCCGTGAAAGGCCTGTATCTATGCGGGTCAGGCGCGCATCCGGGAGGCGGGGTGATGGGAGCGCCGGGGTTGAATGCGGCAAGGGAGATGTTGAAAGACCGGGTATAGCCCACGTGGCGCAGGCAATCCTGCCTGCCGCGCCGACACCCCTGTCGGCGCCACGAGGACGGCTTGCAAGGGTGGGACTCCAATCCCGCCGAACGCGACGTGCCTGATGACTATAGCCAGACTGAACCCCCGCACCGGCAACTACGACCCTCGCGCGCCGAAAGCGGCTCCACGCTATTGTGCCGGTCCGGGTGCCACCGGAACGAGGCGGCAGCCCTTAATCATCACATGCATCATGAGCCCGTCGCACGTGCCGATGACGCCGACGACCTCGCCCCGCCTAAGGCCTGAGAGCTGACCGATCGCGTCAGCGTCAAAGAACGCCTGGACCCCCTTGAAGCCGACCTCGTCCTCGTCAAGCGTTATGTAAGGGTTGTCGAGGATGTCCTTCTTGATCTCTCCGACCCGACCCACCACGAACACCTGTCGTCCCTTGTACATCTGGTCAGCGGCGACCTCGTTGGCTTCGTAATCCCTCACGATCTGAGTCGCGGACATCTCGGGCGGCCGCTGACTTTCGGGCGACGGCTCCGCAGGTTTTGAGATGCGCTCCTCATTCCCGGACTGGGTAAAGACGAGCAAAAGGAGGGCGCCGACGCAGACGCAAAAGACGATCCATACGCCTGTCAACGGCCCTCGTCTCCGCTCGACCATTCGGGCCTCTAATCCATGCGACGTCATCTCGAAATGGCGACTGGCTGAAGCGCCCGCCGCGGGGCTGCCCCCGCCGGTAACCCTGGCAGAGGATTCCGGCGGGTCGGCGGCAGGTCCCGATTTGGCGCCCGACACCGCCGTCTGTGGAGTCCCACACTTCATGCAGAAGCGTGCCTCGGCCGGAAGTTGCACACCACATTCATGGCAAAACATGATTCTTTTCCTTCGCGCGCCTGAGCAAGGCCTGGCCCAATGCCAGCGTGAAGTCCTTCTTCATAGACCGTCGCTTCCTCTTCAGTTTACACGTAAAATACGGGAAGCTTCGCCCGGTTTCCACCCGCCTGTGCTAAATTGCCTATAGGAACCACCGTGACACTAGGCATCGAAATCCCGGACGACTTGATCCACCGCATCGAAACCGAAGCCACGCGCCGCAACCTCTCCCCCCAAGACGTCTGCCGCGAGGCCCTGGAATCCTGCTTCCCGCCGCCGGACCCCGCCGCCAACCCGGAGTTCGTCGAACAAATCCGTCTGGCGCGCGAAGGAATGCGCCGCTACCGCGACACCCTCCGGGAACTGGCCCATTGAGTCCCGGCCCCGTCTGGCTGCTCCGCGACGTAGTGCTGGCCGTCCACGAAGAGCAGTTGGCGCAACACGGAGGCATGCCCGGCATTCGCGACGAAAATCTGCTGGACTCCGCGCTGGCCAGGCCGCAAAATCTCCACGCATACGGCGCTCCTTCGCTGGCGCAATTAGCTGCAGCATACGCCGCAGGCATCACCCGCAACCTCCATTCCTGGACGGCAATAAACGCACGGCCTTCCTGGCGATGTTGTAACGGGGCACATTCTTTCCCCCCGAAGTTCTCAAGTTATTTTCCGGTTGATTTCTCAGGCTAGGGTAGGTGGTTTCGGCCGCCGGTGCGGGATAGGATACTCATCTGCATAGGCACAAACAGGTATCCCGCCGGAAAATCCATTTGGAAAGCGCCCGGCAAAAGCGGCCGGGCGCAGCGTCGCGTTTAAAAGCCCAGGGCCTCCGCTCCGAAGCTTCACCCAAGAAATGTAAGTTTCTTTCTTTTTCTCTGACCGAAGGAGGACCTCCCGCGCCCGTTGGAGAACGCGGGAGGGGTGAGCCGATTTCTTCGGAGCCAGCTCCATCGCATCGGCCCTGGGCATCCGCCCGGGCGCGACCCCGTGCGGACAATCGATGACGGTCAAGCGGCTGCCAACGGAAGCCGGTACTGGCCGTCAAACTGAATAATGCAGCCCTGCTGGCAAGCGTCGCTGATGGCCAGTTGGGCGGTGCGCTTGGAACAGTCGGTGAGTTGCATGATCTGCTCGCGCAGTTGGTTATAGCGAGCTTGCCGACCCAGCGCGGTTAAAGCCTGCGTGACATGCTTCGGTTCCACTTTTCGGCTCGCGCTGCGCGCCGCCGGGGCCGCGCCGGCTTCGGTAAACCACAGCGACTGCGTCTCCAGTTGCAGGAGCCGGGGCGCCAGCGAAGCGGCATAGCGGAACTGAAAGCGCAACTCGACGGCGGCGCTGAGATGCACGCAGGGCCGCACCATCAGTAGGTAACTGTCGCCTACTGCGTGCAGGGCTGAAGAGCCGCGGAAAGCGCTTCCGATTTCGTCGCGGCCGATGGACTTGCGCACGTGATGCACCACGATCAGGGCGGCTTTCGAGCTATCGCGCAGCCGCAACAGACTCTGGCACAGCGCGGCCATGGCACGCGTGTCGTTCTCATCCTGATCGTGGGTGGAGTACAAGGGGTCCAACACGATCACCTCGGCGGCGGCTTGGCGGGCAGCCTGCAGGAAGTGACTGAGTCCTTGCGGCGCACTGAGCAGATGACCGGCGGCGCGGGTGTCCACCAGCAGGTTGTGATCGGCGGCCCCGCCCAAACGGCGACGCATGGTGGCCAGCCGGGACACAAACTGTGGGGTGGGCAGTTCGAACTGACAGACCAACACGCGACGGGCGGCGGGCACGGTAAAGCCGGCACGGCCGGTGCCGGCGGCCAAGCAGAGCGCCAGATTGGCCACCAGCAGACTCTTGCCCACCTTGGGCTCGCCGCCGACAAACAGAATGCCTTGCGGCGGCAGGAGTCCCGGTTCGATCCAACTGGGCGGCGCGGCGGCGGGTTGCTCGGTGAGCAACTGCGCCAGGGAAGCCACGGCCGGGAGCGGCGGGGTCGGGGCAGGAGGACCGTTCACAGCAGAGCCTCCGCGGTGGCGTCCAGGAGGACTTCTTCCCCGACGGTTTGCAGCTTGCGCGCGGCCGCCAGCCGCAGGGCCGTGGCCGCCAGCTTGTTGACCTTGCGCGGGATGCCTTTGGTAGCCTGATACAGAGCCTGCCGGGCGGTGTCGTCGAACAGGGGTTGCGAAACCCCCGCGGCTTTGCACTGCTGCGCCAGGTAGGCATCCAACTCCTCGCGCGTCAGCCCTTCCAGATGATAGTGCACCCCGATGCGCTGCCGGAGCGGTTCATGCAACTGCAGGGAAAGGGTGCGGCGCAGTAGGGGCTGGCCAATGAGTAACAGGGTCAGGTAACGGGAGGAGTCCATATCGAAGTTCAACAGCAACGGGAGTTGCTCCAGAGCCGCATGGGGCAGCAGTTGGGCTTCGTCGCAAATCAGGATGGGGTGCTGTTTCTTGCTCTGGTTCAGACGCACCACGGCCTCCGCGATCTGCCGCGCCCGTGCGCGGGTTCCAGATTCAACTCCAGGGCCACCTGGCGCAACAGATCCAGCGCCGATCCGGAACAGAAGTGCACGTACAGGATCTTGTACAGGTTCGGATTGAGCGTGGCGGTGAAGGCGCGCGCGGCGGTAGACTTGCCGGCGCCCACTTCGCCGGTGAGCAAGCCCGCACCATGGTGATTGGCCAGGAACTCCAGCCGCGTTTTGACCTGGTTCCAGGCTTCCGACGCGAACAGTTGTTTGGCGTCGGGACAGTCGGAAAAGGGTGTCTTCTTGAAACCGAAAAACGATTCCCACATGCTTAGCGATCCTCCTTTTTGCGGGCGGGCAGTTGCCCGTTGACGACGGCATCCACCAGCCGCGCCATCCCTTGGGACTTGCCCTCCCAGTAAATCTCCACCCCCGTCAGGTCCAGCGGATCGAAGTGCGCTTCGATGTTTTGGCCGGCCAGATGCGGCGGCGCTTCGAAGAAACGGCTCTGCAGCACAAAGGTGGAATCCCGGCGCACCAGGCGCTGCACGCGATGGAAAAACAGGCGGCGCAAATCGGTGCCTGGGGGCAACTGGCGGATGCGCTCGATATCCCGCTGCCAGCGCAGTAGCGGGGTAGTGTCCAAGGCACTGTGCTCGCTGCGGTGGTAGACGGTCTCGATCCAGTGCCCCAGGCGCTCGTTGAGCTGTTCCAACGACAGCAGGACTTTGGGGTCCAGGTTAGCCAGAAACTGCTCACGTACCGAGCGAAAATAGCGCTCGATTTTGCCGCGGCCCTCGGGCTGATAGGGAGGGGTGTGCACGATCAGGATGCCGATGGAGGCGGCGATGCGCGCCAACTGCGGAGAACGATAGATTTTGCCATTGTCCATGTACAAGCGGGTGGGGACCCCACGCGCGGCGATGGCCTGGCGCAGGCAGTCCAGGAAGCCATCCAACCCCTGGTTGGGATAAAACTGGGCGTGCGGGATGAGCCGGCTGGCGTCATCCAGAGCGGCTTGCAGGAAGACTTGCATTTTGCCGCCACCGGGCCGTTGCACCCAGGGGCCGAACAGCATATCCGATTGCCAGATCTGATTGGCATACTGAGCTTCGTACTTTTTGTGTGCCGTCGCTTTGGCCAGCAGCAGTTGGCGTTCCGTGAGACTGTGCGCGTGCAGGAAACGATAGAGCGTAGACAGGGACAGGCTGGCCTGCTGCGGATCGGCCAGCGCCACTTCGCGCAGCAGGGCGGTTCCGGTGCGATGCGGGTTCTCGCGTTTGAGGCGTTCGATGAGGGCCGCGGTGGCCGCTGGGACGGCGCGCGTCTGGCCGCGGTCCTGGCGTGGCTTGGGGGCCAGCGCGGGAAAGCCGTCTTGGCGATAGCGCGTCACCCAATGCAGCAAAGTGTCCACCGACACCGAACGGCGCTTAGAAGCCGGAATGTCGTAGATGCGTGCGGCGATCTCGCGGGCGCGCCGGGTGAGCTCGCCGCGAGGCAACGCTTCCAGCACCAGCGGCGCGATTAATCAGAAGGATCGAATAATGCGAAGGAGGGCAGCCGGGCACGCGTTTTGCTGAGGGCCAAGGCCGCCGTACCTTTTGATAATCAGGGCGACCTTTAGAGGGAATCGAGCCAAGCCATCAGCTCAGCATCGCGTTTCCATCGCGGCGGCTTGCCGAGTTTGGTCGAGCCCTCTACCTTCTCCAGTGCCCTGCGTTTGGTTTCAAGATCCGCCTGGGCATAGCGGTTGGTTGTGTCGATGCTGGCGTGCCCAAGCCAGCTTCGTATCACCGTCACGTCAACGCCCGCAGCCACAAGGCTGACGGCGGTTGAGTGGCGAAAGATGTGGGGAGATACTCGCTTGGCAGCTAGGGATGGCACCTTGGCCGCTGCTGTTTTCACATACTGCTTCAATTTGAACCGCACACCAGCAGCGCCAAGCGGTTGCCCGTACCGATTGACGAAAATGGGCTCGCCTTCGGCACGCGGGTATCGTTTGAGGAAATCCTTCAGTAAAGCGACTGTTTCGGGCCAGAGCGGACAAACCCGTTCTTTTCGACCTTTGCCAAACAACCGAACCTGGAAAGGCGGATCGAGACGCAATGCTCCGGGAGAGAGGTTTAGCGCCTCCTGAATGCGGGCGCCTGCGTTATAGAGGACCGCCAAGAGAAGATGGTCACGGCGACCTTCGACTTTCGAACGATCTGGCTGGGCGAGTATGGCGGTGATCTCATCCTCGTCCAAACTGCGTATGGTTGGTTTCGGCGCCTGTTTTGTAGGGATGCGCAATACCTCACTGCACTGCGCCGACGCCAAGGGCTCCCTATCGGCGACGTAGACAAAGAAGCTGCGGAGTGCAGCGAGCCGGCAGTTCCTCGTTCCGATCGTTACTCTCCGTTCCCGTTCAGCGTGTTGCAGGAACGCCAAGGTCTCGCTTGCGCTAAAATCCTCTAGCCGCAGCTTGGCAACGGAGGTTGCCTTCCGAGCGGCCACGAACCTGAGAAACAACCGCCAACTGTCGCGATAGGACAAGACGGTGTGATGGGAAACGTTGCGCTGATGTGCCAACCAGTCGTGGAAAAAGGCGTGCAGTAGTTGAGGAAACGGCGTTGGCTTCATGCGGTTCCTCCTGTTGCAGGTCCGAGAACTGCAGCGCCACGAGATCGGAATCGCTCGCCAGCTTGCTGAAGCAGTTCCTGGGTGATGGTCAGATACACCAAGGTCGAGTTGAGGTCCTTATGACCGAGATACGTCGCTAGGTAAGGGAGAAGGGGCTGAGGATTCAGGCCCTCCCGGTACCACGCGAGCATGCGATTCACAACAAAAGCATGACGTAGGTCATGGATGCGTGGTCGAGGTGCTTCTCGCGAGTTGAGTTGAGCGCGCTCCAGAACCCGCCGCAGCAGCTTGCCTGCTGTCACGTAGGAATACCTCTCATCTGTTCGCTGTTGCCAGAACAGGCCGGCGACCGGCTCACTCGATGCCCCTGCCTTTTGACGGGCGTCGAGATAAGACCGCAACGCAGACAGCACGCTGGGTGACAACGGAAGTCGGCGCGACTTGAAGAACTTTGTGTCGCGAATCTCGATGGTCCCATCGCCCAGATTAACGTCTCCGACATTCAAGCGAACAATCTCGCCAAGCCGGAGCCCGGCGCAATACGCCAACACCAGCATGGTGTACAGTGTCACCGGCCGAAGCGCCGATCGTGGAGATGGAAGGTCCCTCGCCTCTCCAAGTAGCCGACAGATTTCTTCCTCGCGATAGATATACGGACGACGATGTAGCTGCCGAGCTCGTTTCTCCAGATCGCTGTCAACTCGCATGATCTCAACCGTGGGATCAAATCGGCGCATGGCTTTGGAGAGGATTCTGCCGATCTGACTACACCTCCAGGCATGCTCGGCAGCCGGAGTAGCGTTCGTCCATTCTTGCACCAACCGCTTGAGCGGCAGGCCACGGAGATCTGGATGCTGTTGGAGAAAACGGTCAAAACGCAACAGGCCCCGTTCCTCTGTCGCGTAGCGGTGCCCAACTGACCTCATCAAAGCCACATGGTCCCGCATCGTGGGACCCAGAAAACTTCCAAAGCGCGGCAGCGGTCGGAGGGCTTCCAGAGCGGTCGCGGGATTGGGGCTGAGGAGAGCCCGCACAACGGGCGCCGTGGTCCGCTGGAAGCACTGCCTTCGCAGATCGGCGAGTGGGTTACTTTGAAGGGATCGCGTTGTCACCGCCCAGTCGAGAAACCGATCCACCAAACGGGCATCATACAGAACGACTGGAAGAGGCCGGAGCCTGACGTGCTCCTGCAACCAGTCCTGAATCACCGCGAGCGATAATGGAGCGGCGCCAGCCTTGCCGACAAAGCATTGGAAATCACTCAGAATGCGACGGTAGTGCCTGGAGGTTCCGGAACACCGTAGGCATAGTTGCTGGATGTAACGGCGCACGGATGCGTCGCCAAAGCTCGGTGATGCGCTCATGCGTTCACGCTCCTGGGAATCTCCAGGGCCACCGCGCGCAGATCCGAAGTCGCGAGCTTGAGATAGACGGCCGTGGATTCCGCCGATCTATGGCCAAGGATGTCGCCGATCTCTTTCGGCGGAACAGCGGCACGCAGGAGGCTGACTGCCCGGGCGTGACGGAAAGCATGCGGGCCGAGTCTACACTGACCGTCAATGCCAGCGGCTATAAGGCGGTTACGGACTAGCCCGTACAGACTGGAGCCGCTCCGAAAAGGCCCATATGGAGCGTGATGCACGATGAAGATCGTCCGCGCATCCGTCCTAGGCCGGCCCTTCCGGAGGTAACCCAGGATGGCGGCTCCAACAGGGGGCAGCAGCGGTAGTTCGGAATGAACGCCGGTCTTGGAGTGACGGATTCGCAGCACATCCCGGCGCCAGTCCACGTCGTCCAAGCGGAGGGATGTAATTTCCCCGGCACGCAGGCCGTACCTGGACAGGAGCATCAGAATCGCATAGTCGCGCAATCCCTCCCTGGAGTGGTCCTGGCGCGTCGTCTGCACGACTTTTTTGACGTCTTCAGAGCGAAGGGCCGACGGTATCCGTTCCAATGAATATAGTGTCGGCCCCACGACGCTGGTGCTGAGGTCGGTCGCTGTTCGGTGCGCCACGTGCAAATAGCGCAGGAAGCTCCGCATGCTCGTAGCTACTTCACGCACTGTAGTGCGGCGGTGCCCTCGTGCGCGAACGGTCATGTAGCCGTCAATATCGGCGACGGTGATGCCGTGTACTCCCGCCTCACTGCCGCGGCCTTCAAGCCAGCCTAGAAAGCGGCCGGCTTCCGCGCAGCGCTGGGATCTGGTCACCAGTGCCAGCCCGCGTAGGCTGCTCATCCATTCGTCGTACTGACTACACAGGTCGCGATGGAACTTTTCCAGTGGAGTTGACGGCTGTGGAATAGGTGGCCACTCTCCACGCACCAAGCGCAGGAGCATCTCGATTCCTGCTGTGTGCGATCTCCGCCAATCCGCCATCGATGACCAGGGCGCGTGCCTGTGACGACGACGAAACCGGTTCAGTTCGTTCTGCAGATGCGAGCAGATGTTGGCAGGCTCGGCCATTTCAATCGCGACAGCCCGCCGTTTCAGGTACGAAAGAAAATGGCTTGCAGCCGCCAAGCGGCGCCGTGTTGCCTGAGGGGAGTATCTACGCAGTTTCAAATGTTCTTTGAGTTGGTCGAGCCAGAACTCATTCGAGGATCGTTCGGATAGCAAGTGTGCACCTCCTGGGTGACGCCCCAGCATGGCACGCTTTGGCACCCCTCCAAATAATGTGAAGCAAATCCATGCGAGCCGCTGAGGTTCCGCGTGCTCCTGGCGGTCCTTCGCATTATTCGATCCTTCTGATTAATCGCGTAATCGCAAGCTTGCGATTACGCGATCAGGCCATAACGAAACAATGCGATTTTTTCGGTTTTTTCCTCCATGGGTTTGGCTCCACTCCCAAGCCTAAAACGGGAAAGCGGGTTCTCGCCATGCAAGTGTTATGTGGGGACCCTCAGGCGGGTGCGGTGGGGGAGGAGAATGCGACACGGCGACCGTCCGGAGCCAGACCACGGGGCCAGCCCAGCAGGTGGCCGCGCAGTTGGCCGAACAGGAAACGGTGGGCCGGAATCCAGCCCGTGGATTCCAGCATGAGCAGCGCGCGGCGGAGGAAGTCGGCGGCCGACGCCGGCTGGCTCAACGCGGCCAGCGCGGCGCACAGAGGCTCGGCTTGTTGCTGAAAGCGGCGCATCCAGAACTGGCCCCGCTGATAGGACATGTCGGTTTGGGCGGTTTTCCCGGCGGCCTGCAGGGTCTGCTGGTGCAGCCCGCGAGCGACCAGGAACAGGGCGATCACCACAATACTGGCGCGCAGATACGGCAGCACAAAATCGGGCAACAAGGAGACGGTGCGCCGGCAGGACTGGCACAGGTAGCGCCGCACGCGGAGGAGGCCATCGAAAGCCACGTCCACCAGCGTGCGGGTATGAAAGCCGTGGGCGGTAAGCGGATGCCGGGCCCGGAACCGTGGGCAGGCATTGGGGCGGTAACGATCGGGATCGGAAAGCTGTTCGATATATTGC
>Ga0335078_10018369_pt1 | contig 10398 bp, 6 predicted proteins | sample Lox_Sample_32_FD_206711 | JGI IMG/M metagenome (GOLD analysis project Ga0335078, IMG submission 206711) | Soil microbial communities from Loxahatchee National Wildlife Refuge, Florida, United States - Lox_Sample_3.2 | ecosystem: Environmental > Terrestrial > Soil > Wetlands | place: USA: Florida...
GCCTTTATGGGGTTACCGCTTACAACGCGGGATGCCGCACTGCCGAGATTGGCGTGCGCATGGCGCTGGGCGCCGGCCGCATCGACATTCAGAAACTGGTGCTGCGCGGTGCGTTCGGACTGCTCCTCGTTGGTCTGCTGATCGGGGTCCCATTGACGTTCGGCGCTGGGCGGGTTTTGGGAAACCTGCTGTATGGGATCAATCCGTACAATCCGTTGGTGATGTTGATAGCGGTTGTGACGCTGGCGTTGTCGGCGTTGGTCGCCTCACTGATACCGGCGCTGCGCGCCAGTTCCATTTCGCCTGTCGAAGCGCTACGAACGGAATAGATTTGATCAGCGCGCTTCCCGCGCGCGAAGATATTCCTCAATTTCGGTTCGTCCTTCGTATTTGGCCCAACCGGCAGGCGTTCCGTGCCACAGAGTATCTTGGGTGTCCAATCGAGCGCCGCGTTCCACGAGCAGTTGGACGACTTCATCGTGACCGGCTAAAGCGGCCTGATGCAAGGGAGTGGAGTGGCCGTGGAATCCGGCAGGGTTGTAGCGGTTGGGGTCTTCACCCGCATCGAGCAGCAATCGGACGATCGGCGCGTGTCCGAATTGGGATGCGAGTGCAAGAGCGCGGTGGCGTTCCTCGGTCGTCGAAGCAGCGAGCAAGCGCTGGGAGTCTTCGTAGCGGCCTAGCGCCGCGGCAACGGGCAGATCCGCGCGAGCGCCGCGCCGAAGCAATGCGTTCACGGCGTCGAACTCGCCATGTGGAAGTGCAGGAGCCATGGCGTAGTTTGGATCGGCCCCATAATCGCAGAGTAAATCGATCAGGGGGACTTGGGCGCCACGTTCCCGCGCGATGCGGCCGGAAGAAACCAGCCCGAGCGTTTCGTTTAGCACGCGCTGGTCCCCTTTTGCGCCGGCTTCCAGAATCACCTTCGCGATCTCGACGATATTCGCGGGGAGGGTTCCTTGGCGAATCGGGTTTTCTGCCACAAATTCCAATAATGTGGGGTTTTTAAAATAATTCGAGCCGTCAATGGCGATGTGCTGACGGATTAACTGAGGATGCCCGGCCAGATGCGCGCGCAGAGCTTCTACGTCGCCTGAGTCCAGAAGGTCCACGGCATGTCGAAAATCAGCGAATTCCGGGTTGGCAGGAAAGTCCACGTGCGAAGTGTACAACGCCGTCTGCCAGCGTCACAACTGTTGGTACACACCTTGGCCACCGGGCGCGATCGATTCGGCACAGCACGTCCACTGCCAAATCGCCAGAACCAAACAGCTTGAAGAATCATGTAACAGGTTAGTACCCCAGTGTGTCTCACCATGCAGATGTACGAGACCGCGACCACAACCATCTTCGCAGATCCGGCTACCAGCCTAAACGGCATCTCCTCAGCGGAAATCCGCTCCGCGCTCGACCAAATCTTACGCAGCCGCGTATTCATACAATCCCGCCGCATTCGCCGCTTCCTACAGTTCATTGTTGAAGAGAGTCTGCTCGGCCAGTCGCAACGGCTGAAAGAGTATCCGATCGGGCTCGAAGTCTTCGACCGGCGCGAGGCCTTCGATCCGCGGGTGGATTCCATTGTCCGGGTAGAGGCACGCCGTCTTCGCAATAAGCTGGAGGAATACTACCGGACGGAAGGCCGCGACGATCATGTTCGCATCCTGCTCCGTAAGGGCAGCTACATGCCCGTCTTCGAACACCGCACCTCCTCGGGCGGCTCCAGTTCCGCTGCCAGACGCACGGTGGAGATCGCTCCGCTGGCGTTGATCAATCCGGCCGAGGATTCCCGCCAGTTGGCCGGCGAGATACAGCGGAGGCTGGCACACACGGTGATTAAAGAAGGTTACTTGCAAGTGCTGGCGCAGCCGCAAGGAGATCCTTCGGCGGCGGAATCGAACGGCCACACACATCGCTCTTCGAACGCCGACTACGTGATCGAGGGCAGCATCGAGTTTCGCCCCGGCAATGTTCACCTTCTCATTCAACTCCTCAACTCCGCCGACGGCTCGTATACCTGGTCGGAGGCCATCGATTTCGCGCCGCAGAATTTCGAGGGCGTCGAGCAAGTCGCCCAGTCGCTCATTCGGGAGTTGGTGGTGGCGCCGCAGCAGGCGATCGCCGCACGCCGGCACGGCGAGGATAAAGAAAGCCGCGACTTTTATCTTCAAGGGCGATACAACTGGAAGCTCGGTACGCCCGAGACGATTCGTAACAGTGTAGTGTCGTTCACACAGGCCGTGGAATGCGACGCCGGCTATGCGGCCGCTTGGGCAGCGCTCGCGCAGGCCCTTCTGGTCAGCTCCATGTTCGGTTTTCTTTCGCCACGCGACGCCGGTCAGAAGATGAAGGACGCCGCATTCAAGGCTGCGTCGCTCAGTCCCACCCTTCCGGAAGCTCATGTGGCGCTCGGCGCGGTGCTCTCTATTTTGGATTTGGATTGGACCGCCGGCGAGCAGGAACTGACGAAATCCATTCAACTGGATCCCCGCGATCCCACCGGCCATGTCGCCTACGGCATCCAATTGGCCTGCCGCGGACGCTTCGATTCGGCAGTCGCGGAAGTGGAACAAGCTCTCGAGTTGGATCCGGCGTCGCTATTCGCGAACTTCGTACTCGGTTGGGTATATGGGGTCTGCCGCCGTTACGACGATGCCATCGGCCAACACATGCTGGTTTGCCAGCTTGCACCCGACTATGGGTTGCCTTATTTTGGTCTGGGCTTGGCGTATGTCGGCAAGGGAATGTTCGAGGATGCCATCGCGCATTTCACCAACGCAAACCAGTTGAAATGCCGCTGGTTGCTTCGCGGCCACCTGGGATATTGTTACGCCATGACCGGACGACGCGCGGAGGCGCTGCAGGAGATGGCGGCACTCACGGAATCGTCTGGCGCGCAGTATATCTCGCCCGCCAACTTTGCCGCCATCGCCGCCGGCTTGGGTGACAAAGATCAAGCGCTCCAGCACCTGGAAAAAGCACTGGACGATGGCGACTCGTCGCTGCCGGTGAGATTGCTGAATCCGGAATTCGACGCACTGCGCGAGGAGCCACGATTCCAGGCATTGCGGCAAAAGCTAGGCCTCGCGTAGAGAAAAGACGTGCCGTCACGATGTTGGCCCTGGATTGAACGACAAGATCAATCCACTCGACCTGATAAAATAACGTCACAGGCGCATCTTTAGCCGCGCGCTTGCGGAGCGGCGTGGAGCAGATTGGGCGATACAAGATTCTAGGCGAGCTGGGGCGTGGGGCAACTGGCGTCGTCTATCGCGCTCAAGACCCCGCCATTGGCCGGATTATCGCCATCAAAACCATCCGGCTCTCCGATATCACCGACGACGCCGAGCGCGAACGTCTGCGCGAGCGCCTGTTTCGTGAAGCCCAATCGGCTGGAATCCTCTCGCATCCCAACATCGTAACCATCTACGACATCGCCGAGGCGAACGGTCTGGCGTATATTTTCATGGAATGCGTGGACGGGCCGCCCCTCGAGAAGATCCTCAACAGTCCCGAGCCGCTGTTGCCGGAAGGCGTTATCTCCATTCTTCGACAAACCGCAACGGCGCTCGATTACGCCCACAAAAAAGGCATCGTCCATCGCGATATCAAGCCGGCCAATATCCTGATCCACGAAGGCACGCTCGCAAAAATCACCGATTTCGGCGTCGCAAAAATTCTTTCGCAGCAAATGACCCAGGCCGGCGTAATGATGGGCACACCCAATTACATGTCGCCGGAGCAGGTGCAAGGACATGCCGTGGATGGCCGCGCCGACCAGTTCTCGCTGGCCGTGATCGCCTACGAAATTCTCACTGGTGAAAAGCCGTTCGTCGCCGACCATCTGCCGTCGCTGCTCTATCGCATCGTTCGCGAAGATCCGGTTCCACCGCAACGGTTGAATCCCACGCTAGCGCCGCAGGTGGAAGTTGTCTTCCGGAAAGCGCTTTCGAAAAGCGCGAGCGATCGTTATCCCACCGCCGTTGAATTCGTGGATGCTCTGGCCGAAGCCTGCAATCTGAATCCGAAATGGCATCCTCTGCCACGCAGCACCGCGGCAACACTTCCCACCGTTGGCGGAGCAGCGGCGATGGATCAGTCCGCTACTGGACCCCCATCCAGCTTGCCAACCTACGTTCCCGCGCCTGCGGCCCCGCCCGAAGTTCCGGCCGCCCGCTTGCCGCATCGCGAAGATCAAGAAAGTCGAAGTCCGGTTTTGAAGAGTCTGGCGTGGATGCTGGTGGGCATCGGGTTAGTCGGTCTGGTCTTGCTGGGGGCTCAGAAATATCTGTTCAACCGCAATCAGGAGCCCGTCACTCAGACCCAACAGCAACCCGACAACTCGCCGAATACAACTGCCTCGAAGCCGAGCCCGGTGGGTCAGCCCGATCAAACTCCGAAGGAACAGCCCAAACCCGAAACACCGCCCGAAGCCACCCAACCCGAAACGCCCAAACCGGCCGAAACCACGCCGCCCGTGGTAACCACGCCGCCCGCGGTAACCACGCCGCCCGAGACCGCGCCGGCCCAAACGCCACCGGAGGAAAAACCAAAAGTTGAGCAACCCCAACCTAGGCCTCCCCGGCGTGAAGTTTCCATCACGCCTCCCTCGCCGATCGTCACAAAACCTAACGCCGAGACCACCGTACAGTTTCTCACCGAACCTTCGGGAGCGAGCGTGACCGTCGACAGCAGTTCATCGCTCGCCTGTAAAGCGCCTTGCATGTTGACGCTGGCAGCGGGACGGCACGTGCTGAACGTCCAACTGGCGGGCTATCGGTCTTACCCCAGGGTCTTCAACGTCCCGCAGGATGGCGACATCTTCATGCATTTGAGCAAGGCCGAAGGGACTCTTAGTGTGACCTCGAACATAGCTGGCGCGGCCATCGAGATCAATAACCAGCTGCAGTCGCAGCGGACGCCCGCTCTATTTAAGCTCCCGCCCGGAACCTATCGCGTTCATGTCTCCAAAGGTGGAGCATCCATCGACTTCGATGCGGAGATAAAAGACCAGGCATTCGTCTCGAAGAGGGTGACATTCCAATGATGCTGACTCGACGCAATCTTTTTCTCGCCGCGCTCGCCGCCGCAGCGCCACGAACCAGCGGCGCGGCCGACCTTTCGCGCATGATCGTGCGGTCTATGCGGCCGCAGGATCTGGAAATGCCGCTAGACGCCTTCGCTCAATGGATCACGCCGATCGACAGCTTTTTCGTGCGCTGCCACACCTACACGCCGGAAATGCCCAATCTCAACGAGTGGCGGCTGAAGATAGACGGCGTCGTAAACCAGCCGCTGGCTTTGTCCCTGGACGACCTCAAAAAGCTGCCTCGCGTCGAACTGGTCGGCGTGCTGGAATGTGCGGGTAATGGCCGCGCCTTCTATCAGCCGCATGTCGCCGGAACCCAGTGGGCCTTCGGCAGCGTGGGCAACGCCAGATGGGCCGGAGTGCGTTTCCGCGATGTGCTCGAAAAGGCTGGTTTGAAGGACTCCGCCAAGGTGGTGCTACTCGATGGCGCCGATGTTCCGCTGGGTAAGATGCCCGATTTCCAGCGCACTATCACCGTCAACAAAGCACTCGATCCCGATACGATGCTCGCTTACGAAATGAATGGCGAAGCTCTACCCATCGAGCATGGGTTCCCCATCCGACTCATCGTTCCGGGCTGGGCCGGAGATTCGTGGGTGAAGTGGCTCCAGCACGTCGAAGTGCTCGATCATGAGTTCGACGGATTCTGGATGAAGACTGCTTACCGCCATCCCACGCATCCGGTGGAACCAGGCGCCACCGTCGATCCGAAAGACATGGTCCCGGTGGCGGATTTGAATATCAAATCCGTGATCGCTACGCCGGTTTCGAGCTGGATCAAACCCGGACGCATTCGGATAGCGGGCGCGGCTTGGTCGAATACGTCACCCGTCGCCGATGTGCAAGTTTCAACGGACGGCGGCGAGACATGGAAGCGCGCCAAACTTGGCAAAGACAAAGGCCGCTATGCCTGGCGTCTGTTCGAGTTCGAGTGGAAAGCACTGAACGAAGGACGATACACGTTGATGGCGCGCGCCACCAACGAGGCGGGCGAGACACAGCCACTCGAGCAACAATGGAATCCATCGGGGTATCTCTGGAATGTAGTCCATCGCGTGGAAGTGGAGATCACGAATAAAGAGCTGATCAATGTGCCGCTGCAATCGCGCCCGCCCGCGCAGCCTTCCGGCTATCAATCGGCGTGCCTGACCTGCCACGACGAAAGCATGATGGTGCAGCAGCATCTCACGCGCGCGCAATGGGAGCGAGAGGTGAACAAGATGACCGGCTGGGGTGCTCCCGTGAAACCAGAAGATCGCGAGGCCATCTTGCAGTATCTATCGGATCAGTTCAAGCAGTAGTTCGGCATTACGCGCACCATTTCACTAACGCACTTTCAAGATCCGCAGGCTGGATGGGCTTGGAAATGTAGTCGTCCATGCCGCACTCCAGGCACTCTTCGCGCGCCCCGACAATCGCGTGCGCCGTCATTGCAATAATAGGCACTCGAACCGTAGGCTGTCGGGAACGGATTTCGCGCGTGGCGGCATAGCCGTCCAACTCCGGCATCCGGCAATCCATGAAGATCGCCTCGTATGGACCGCGACACGCCATTTCCACCGCGTCCTTGCCGTTCGAAGCCAGATCCACCTGGCAGCCGAACTTCTCTAAGAGCGCGACGGCCAGCCGCCGGTTGACCGGGTTGTCTTCCGCTAACAGAATTCGGCGTGATCGCAGCGACAGTTTCTTTCGAGGCGCGATATCGGTATCAGGCGACGTTTCGGGGGCGCTTTCGACGCACGCAAGACGCAACGTAAGCACGAACTCGGAACCGCAACCCAACTCGCTCGATACCGTGAGAGTCCCACCCATCAATTCCGCCAGGCGGCGCGAAATAGCCAGGCCCAGTCCGGTGCCTTCATGCTTGCGAATCGCCGACGCATCGAGCTGGGTGAAATTGGCAAAGAGCAGGGGCAGGTTTTCCGTCGCGATGCCCATGCCAGTGTCCCTGACGGAAATGTGAAAAATGGCGCGAGCGTCTACCGGCTCCGAAGAGGAAACGCTCAGTTCCACCGAGCCCGCGTCCGTGAACTTGATGGCGTTGCCAACCAGGTTCAGAACAATCTGGCGCACGCGGCCTGCGTCGCCTTTGACCCTCCGGTGGGCGACAGCGGAATCAAAATGGAAAATGAGGTTTTTCGCGCGCGCTTGAGGCGCCATTAACGCGCCTGCCTCTCGCACGCAATCGACAATGTCGAACGGCGCGCTGTCAATTTCCATGCGCCCCGCCTCGATCTTTGACAGATCCAGAATGTCGTTGATGACGGCCAGCAGCCCCTGCGCGGATCGGCGGACGATCTCGGCAAACTCCCGTTGCTCGCCCACCAGCGGCGTGTCCAGTAATAGGGTGGCCATGCCGGTAATGCCGTTCATCGGCGTGCGCATTTCGTGGCTCATCCGTGCCAGGAACTCGCTTTTCGCGCGATTCGCCGCCTCCGCCTCGCTCTTGGCGCGTTCCAGCTCCGCGGCGCGCTGCTTGGCTTCCGCTTCCGCACGTTTGCGCTCGGTGATGTCCCGCGTCACGCCCAGGATGGCCGGCCTTCCACCGTATTCGAACGATCGCGAGTTCACTTCAACCGGAACCTCGGAGCCGTCTTTGCGGACATGGGCTCCCTCGAAAAGATCCCCACCCGTCCGCAGCGAAGCGGCAACCCGCTCGGGAAGCCGAGCCCGAGTCTCCGCGTTGTCGATTTGCTCTACGTTCATTCGGACTAACTCATCGCGAGTGTAGCCCAGCCGCCGGCATAAGACTTCGTTCGCCTCCAGAATCGCGCCGCTGAGATCGATGATAATAATGCCATCGTTGACGTTCTCGAAGACCGTGCGGAACTGCGCTTCGGACTCGCGCAGCGCAGCTTCGGCCCGATCGCGTTCCGCTTGACGGCGCCGGGCATCTACGCCGAACGAGAGGTTGGCCGCCAGCTCTTCAAGCAGCTTGGTCTCCTCGGAATCGAAAGCGTCGGGTTCGGAAGAATAGATGGTCAATGCGCCGAAAACCCGACCCTCCGTACGAATCGGCAGCGCCAGCAGCGAATTGTACCCGTATCGCGCTGCCTTCTTGCGCCATAGTTCAAAACTCGGATCGGAGCCGGAGTCGCGACATACCGCCACCGAGCCTGTCCGGATGCACGTTCCCGTTGGTCCGCGGCCACGCGGCTCGTCGCTCCAGGTGATGCCAAGCGCATCAAGGTAATGAGTTCCACCACGGCCGCTGGAGGCCACGGTGCGCACCGGTTTCCCGTCGGCGTCCTCGGCGATGCCGATCCAGGCCAGCGCATAGCCGCCCACCTCCACAATGATGCGGCAGGTTTCCGCAAATAGCATGGCTTCGTTTTCGGCCTGAATCACCGCCCGTCCACAGGACGACAGCACGCGAAGCGCACGGGTGGTGCGCTCTAATTCCAGTCCGCAGCTGCGCGCATCCAGAGAGACCATGGCCGTTCGTAGTTCTTATCGGCACCGAATGGAGGAATGAGAGGCGCCGACGAATTATTTTACAAAGGCGTCGAAAATTCCCGTCTCGACAACGCCTAAACGCTTCAATTGCACCAGGATCCGGTAGTGGCCGGGTTCGGGAAACCCATAAGGAAATGCCACCTCCGCGGGTGGTGCGCCCATATTCATGCCTTCGGACGGGTTCGCCAGCGCCAGCGCCGGCATGGCAACGGTCCCCGACGGATGAATGTGTGCGAACACCGCCCCATCGCTTCGAACGAACGCCGCATGCCCGGGCATGCCCATGTATAGCTCCAGATCATGCACGACCTGGCCGTTCGCCGCTTCAATATGGAATCGAAACAGGAGCGGCTTCTTCGTTTGGAGCGCGCCAGGATCGCGATCCCAAATCATCCGCGATCCATCGGACAATTGCGCCACCGTTGAATCGGCGCGCGCAGCCGAAATCGGTGGTCCAGTTCCGGCCGAATCATCGCCTTCGAGCGGTCGCCCATGCACCTCCGCATTGAGGCGCCAATCCGCTGCCATGGTCTCTGGAAAACCGTCGGCGTGCACCACATCGGCGTAGAGCTTGTATTCACCAGGCGCGAAATCCGGTAGCTGTTGGCGGAAGCGGCCGGTTCCCACCATCTCCGGATGCAAATGCCAGACGCGATCCATCTCCGGCCAATGGATCACGTAGAGATGCATCAAGTGGCCATGGTCGGGCAAGAAATCGTCCAGTTTGCGCGAGCTCAACCAACCCGGGTCGCTCAATTCGAGAACCAACGAACTGCCCTCCAGCTTCGGCATCATCCGCAGCGGCTTGTACAAATATCGTGAATAATCGCTCGCTTCGGCGCCCCACCAGGAGTTTCCGAGCAGCAGAATCGCGATCACGAAAATGGCGGTCGACGCCATCACCATCCAAGCGCGGCGGCGATACTCAGGCGGCGTCTTCGCTCCCGGTTCCACTTCTGCTTCACTCACCGCCGCGCCGGCAATGCTCACCAGTCCAACGGCGAGTGCAAGCATCAGCGCGAACAGCATCGCGCCAAGGGCAAAATTCATGGTCTTGATGCGATTCGCAACCGCCGGGACCGGCACTGAAAGCTGTCCGGCGCCTTGTTTGCCGCTTGCGGCGATCCGCACTTGCCACGATCCGGTCTCCATGATCCACAGGCTGCCGGTGAAGAACTGAGGATCTTGTCTCGATGCCGTCAGACGGTCCGGAGTGGGCGCATGCTGCGACGCTTCGCCCGCCATTGGAACAGGCGTGACCAGCAATTGTTCCAAGTCCGGCGACGAGCTGCGGATTTCGATCTGCGCCACGCCAGGAATCACCGTCGGCGGGCGGATGGTGACGTAGAGCGGATACGGCCCGGCTGAGCCCTCGAAATAAACATCGGGGCTACCGATATGCGCCCAAACGAGCGAAGCCGCGAATAACGGCAATAATCGCGCTATCTTCGTACGCGCCTCATCCATTCGCCCCATGCCAGACCCAGCCTCGTCATCACGATCGATGCGACGCAGGCCCACGCGATCTGGCTCCAGAATCGCACGCCGCTCGCGGAAGGCTCAAAACGATTCTGGAAAAGGTCCGTATCGGGGGAAGTCAGGTAATCGAAATAGATCGATCCGAAAACCCAGTTGCGCGCGGCCGGCGACATCAGAAAATCCGCGAATGGCCATTCGATCGCCAGGAAAACTGCAAGAAACGCGGTGCCTGCAATTACGGACTGAACCCAGCGCGTTTGATTGGACGACTTGTGCCACAACCAATCCAAAACCACAGCCGGCGCGATCAACAAAAGCGGAAATTCCGGAGGAATGAATTGCGTTACTGGATGATAAACCGGACCAAGCTTTGGCTG
>Ga0335078_10018370_pt1 | contig 10398 bp, 5 predicted proteins | sample Lox_Sample_32_FD_206711 | JGI IMG/M metagenome (GOLD analysis project Ga0335078, IMG submission 206711) | Soil microbial communities from Loxahatchee National Wildlife Refuge, Florida, United States - Lox_Sample_3.2 | ecosystem: Environmental > Terrestrial > Soil > Wetlands | place: USA: Florida...
CATCGAGCGCGGCCTTCTTCGTCAGCGCGTCTTCGTTCGCGGCCGACAATTTTTCTTTCGCCGCGGCCAGCTGGCTCTCCGCCACGCGCGCCGCCGCCGCATACGCGTCGAACTGCAGCTTCGAAATCTCCGCGCGCTCCGCCAGCGGACGCATCCGTTCCAGATCCGCCTTCGCGCGATCCCACGTCGCCTGGCCGGTTTCCACGTTCGCCTTGGCGAACGCGATGTCTGCGCCCGAAGCGCGCTGATACTCGCTCTTCGCCCGCGTCAGATCGGCCTCCGCCGATGCGAGCTGCGCATCCGCCTGCGACACCGACGTCGTCGTCACGTCCCGCGTCAGCGGCACCGTGATGTCCGCGCCCGTCCACTGGCTCTCCGCATATTTCACCGCTGCCCGCGCCACATCCACTCTTGCCTGGTAATCCCGCGGGTCGATGCGCACCAGCACGTCGCCCTTGTGCACTTCCTGGTTGTCGTCCACCAGAACCTCGGCCACGTTGCCGTAGATCTTCGACGCAACCGGAGCGATGTGTCCGTCCACCTGCGCGTCGTCGGTGGACACGCGGCCCAGCGTCGCCAGCCAATACCACGCTCCCGCGACAATCAGCACCAGCAGCACGCCGAAAAAGATCCACTTCGCGCGTCCATTTGGCCGCGGCGCGGCCGCCGGCGGTTTCGCCCCCTGCTCAACTTCCGCGAAGTCCATCGTTTCAGTCGCCATCGTCAACCCATGCCTCCATCAGCGGTCCCGCTGTCTTGAAATGAGCGCCGCGTGCCCGCGCTTCGGCCAGCGCCTCTCTGCCTCGCTCATCCGCGAATGTCGTGTCGCTCAGGTCTACCGTGATGGTCGCCTTGCCGCACTCGTGCAGCACGCGGAGGAACTCGTAGACCCACGGACCCACCAGTCTGCCCTCAAGCCGAATCGTGGTTCCTTCGCCCGTCCGGATCGTGGTGATTTTGAGCACGACCTGGACAGGGCACGGCGTAGACCGAAGGCGCGTTTTTCCTGTTATGGAGTTACAGTTCTATGCCGACAAGAAAGTGCCGAAATGTCGGCAGTGGTGCCGCTATTTCGGCACTTTGGCGATGCCCAGCCGCTTCATCTTCGATTGGAGTGTGCTCCGCTTGACACCCAGCCGCGCCGCCGCGCCATCCTTGCCGGCGAGTTTCCAGCCGGTCTCCTCCAGAACCCTCACAATATGTTGGCGTTCCGTGATCTCCAGCGTCGTCGGCGACTTTCCCGGCGGCTTGACGCGCAGTTCGGTGAGCGGAATCTCCAGTGCCGAACCTGCCGAAAGGATCACGGCACGCTCAATCAGGTTCTCGAGTTCCCGCACGTTACCTGGCCAGGGGTATTCCGCCAGCGCCGCAAGTGTCGCCGAGGGAATCGTTTCGATGTGTTTATTCATCCGCCGTGCGAACTTCTGTGCGAAGTACCGTACCAACATTGGAATATCCGAAACGCGCTCGCGCAGTGGCGGCACCGGCAGCGGGAAGACGTTGAGCCGATAATACAAATCCGCTCGAAATTGTTCTTCGCTCACCATCCGCCACAAATCGCGATTGGTCGCCGCGATTACCCGGACATTCACCTTGATGGTGCGTGTCGAGCCCAGCCGCTCGAACTCCTGTTCCTGCAGCGCCCTCAACAACTTCGGTTGCAGGTCCAGCGGGATGTCGCCGACTTCATCCAGAAACAACGTTCCGCCGTCGGCCAGCTCGAAACGGCCGATTCGCTGCGCGATCGCGCCCGTAAACGCCCCTTTTTCATGGCCAAACAGCTCGCTTTCGAGCAACCCGGTGGGGATCGCCGCGCAGTTCAGGCGCGCGAAAGTGCGGTTCTTCCGCCCGCTGAGTTCGTGCACCGAACGCGCGATAAGCTCTTTGCCCGTACCGGTTTCCCCAAGGATCAGCACTGTCGCGTCGGTTGGCGCGACGGTTTCCACCTGGCGCAGAGTCTTGCGAAACGCCGGGCTGTCGCCGATCGCGTCGCCGAAATTCAGCTCGCTGCGAATCTCGTCTTCCAGATACAGCTTCTCCTCGGCGAGTTTGTCCTTCAGTCGCTCGATCTCTCTGAAGGCCTGAGCGTTTTCAATTGCGATCGCGGCCTGAGTGGCCACCTGAACCAGGTAATCGACGTCCTCCTGCGAAAACGCGTCGTCGCGAATGCTGGCCAGATTCACCGTGCCGAGCACGCGATTGCGTGTCATCAGAGGAATGCAGACGCCCGAGCGGAGGCCCTCAGATTCCAGAAAACGCGTCACTTCCGACGAATATGTGCCTGCGGAAAAGCGAATCGGCTGATGAGTCAGGAACGCCTGGCCCGACGGCGAGCCTTCAAACGGAACGCGCATATCCTGCTCGAGTTTGCTTTCGCCAACGAACGACTCAAGTGCGTGAATCACCAGATAGTCAGCGCCCGCTTCGTGCAAAGCAAGACTTGAATACTCGTGCGGTACTACATTGCGAAGGCAGGCAGTTATGTTGGAGAAAAGCTCGCCGAGCGCGAGTTGAGAAACCATCGCGTTGCTGATGTCGAGCAGGGCGCGCAGGCGATCGCGTTCCCGCGCGAGCGCCTGTGCATTGAGTGAATTGTCCACGGCGACGGCGACCTGCGCGGAAACGCGGCCCATGAACTCCAGTTCCCTGGCTGTGATCTCGTGAGCGTGGAGGTAGCCGAAGCTGAGCGCGCCAAGACGGCGATGAGCGGTAGTGAGGGGAAGAAAGCAGCACGTCTCCACGCCGTTCTCGTACATGATGTTCATGACAACGGGCCAGCGTGTTTCGGCGTGAATGTCGCGGACAATCAGGGGCTGTTGATGGGTGAGCACCCAGCCGGCGGGCGATTCCTCGACGGGCAACTCGACGCGGGGAGGCTCCGACGATTCATTGGACTCGAGGACGTGCAGGCGCATCCGCCCGTGCGCCGCGTCGTGCAGGATGAGGGCGATGAAATCAAACGGCAGAACCGAACGGAGCTGCGGGGCGAGGCTGCGGAACAAGGGGCTGAGGTCGCGATGCTGCAGGATGGTGGCGGAGACGTCGAGCAGGGATTGCCAGGCTTCCGCGTTCATGCTGGAACCAGCATATCGTCTGATGCGGTGTGGTGCGCCGCGCGACAGCGCGGCCGGGTGGGGACGGATGGTTACGGCGCGGGTGCGGAACGGCCGCGGGGCGACGCGGGTGTTGCGATGGCGCGGCCGGGTGGCGCGGGTCGCGCGATCAGGCGGCGGGCAGTGGCCGAATCAGAACAGCTCGGCGATATCCTTCGCGGTGTTGCGCGCTTCGAGGTGAATGAGGCCGGCGTTCGAAGGAGACGGGCCAACCACCGCCAGCACGGCTTTGGGGCCGGCGGAATAAACAAACAGCATTCCTTCGTCGCCCTTGATCGCCACCTCGCTCAGTGTTCCGGTGGCCATACTCTCGCTGATACGCCGGCCGAGGCTTGACGCGGCGGCGGCCATGGCGGCAAGACGGTTGGGATCCAGACCGTTGGACAATGCGTGAGCCACGGGCAGGCCCTCCACCGAAGCGAGCAGAACGCCCTTCAGCTCGGGGATGGAGTTTCGCAGGTTGTCGAGATGATTCTTCAAAGCGTCGTGCTTTGCCATTGTTACAACACTCCTGTTCGCTGCCTCACGCCCGGGGCAGTTCCCGAACACCCGTATCATCGGGCGGGTAAGGGCATAACTTTAGGAGCGAAGGCCCGCCGAAGTGCTTTTGCCGGCCAGGCGAAAAGCCCGAGCGGAGGGGCGGGCGGTGCGGAATGGCCGGGGGGCTTCGACTCATTCTCAATCACTTGCCGGTCGGGGAGTTCGTGGGCCGAGCGGCTCCGGGAAGGTAAGGCGGAATTCTGTCCGAGGGCATGACCGGTGCTCCCGGCCCCAGGAGATTTATCTGAGGAAAACCTCGCCAGGACATCTTCTCCCAGCGGCCCAATCCGCCGATGGAAGGGTGTATGCGGTGCCTGTATTGCGGCAAGCAACTGGCGCTCTTCAAGAAGCTCACCGGGGGTGGTGAGTTCTGCTCGGATGCCCACAAGCAGAAGTATCACGAAGAGTACAATCGACTTGCGCTGAACCGGCTGATGGAGGCGCAGTCCCGCCAGGAAGAACAGGCGCCGACGCGCAAGCTGGCCGAGACAACATCGGCCGCGCCGGAGACATCCGCATTTGCCGAGCCGACCGCGCGAGGCGATTATTTCCGCCAGGAAGTAAGTGCACGGAACGCTCCGCTGGCGGCGCCACCGGTGGATGCCTGCGGACCGGTTGCGCGCGCGATCGAGTTTCCAGCGCTGGCGATCGAAGCGCGCGGGGAGCCGGAATTGCCCTTCGCCGGGCTGGTGGTTTTGCGACGCGTGGCTTATGGCGGCGGCCAGACCGCGCCGCCCGCGCCGTCCGAATTTCCGCCGCTGCAGGCGGGCACAGTCGCCCTGCCTGAATCCTCGTCCGCGCAAATTCGCACCGAACCGGAGCTGCTCGAAGGCGCGGTGATAATCGATCGGCGGCCGCGGCTGGGAAGCAACGGCACGTCTCTGGCAGCGTTGCAAGGGCGTATCGCTATCGCGGTCAATGGCGCGGCCGCGGCGATCGCTCTGCCGGAGTGTGTTCTGAATCCGCTTGGCGCAGCTTCGCCCGAGGCGAGCGGCGCGACGGAAATCGACCCGTTTGCCATTCCACGCGTGGAAGTGGAGCTGCTGTGCGAACCGGCGGTGACGTTTGAGTATTCCTGCGCGATTCCGGCGAATCTGGATCCGGGGTGGGCGAGCGGTCTGGAGTTCGATCCGGAAGGAGCGAGTCCGGGGCAGGCAGGGCTGCCGGAGGCGCCGGCCGAAGAGGCCGACGTTGCGCCGGTTCTCGCCGTCGCGGAGCCGGAATCGGAGCCAGTAGCAGTGAGCGTCGCGGAAGCGACGGAAGCGGAGCCCGTGGCGGTGAGCGTCGCGGAAGCGGCGAAACCGGAAGCGACTGAGGCCGCTGAGACCGGCACGCAGGCGGATGAAGCGATCGAAGTGAAAGCGCCTGAGGTGTTGCTGGGCATTGCTCCGGCGACGCACGAACCCGTAATCAACGAGGATGTTCTGCGGGCTCTGTTTGGCGGCAACGACGATGCGGAACCTGCGGCTGCACCGATGCCAGCCGCGCAGGCCCCGCCGGCTCGGGCGAAGGAAACATCGCCAGCTCCGCCTTCCGCTCCGGTGGCGGGCGCGCCAGCGATATCGAAACCACCGGCTGCCCCGAAAGCGGCGGTGTCCGGCTCCGAAGCGAAGGTATCGCAGACACTGCCTTTTCTCGAAGTTTCCATTCGCCCGGCGGCCCCCGGAAAGCCGCGCCTGATGCAGACCTTCCAGGCGATCTCGCTGGTGAGCGCAACGGCACAGATTCCGGCATGGAACATGCTGCCGCTGCGGCCGCGGATGAGTCTGGGACGCGAACCCGGTCCTGGCGCTGCGCTGCTGGAGAGGAGCAAGGCACAAAACAGCCCGCAAACGGCAACGGAGGAGCCTCCGGAGGAGGGGGATTCCATGGACCTGCCGGTTCCGAGCTTTGCTTCGGCGGGAAAGCCGAAGTCGGGGCTTTCGCGGTGGTTCAAACTTGGCGTGATTGTGGGCGTACTGGGGCTGGCGGGTTACGGCGCCGGCGAACGGGCGGCGACCAACGAGAATCCGCAGCACATGAGCTGGAGTTTGCAGAATGCCGGAAATGAATGATCGCTGGTTGTGGGTGGTAGACGATCAGCTTGTGGACGCGCTGATGCGCAACGACACGCTGGACGCGGGCGTGGAGAAGCGCAGCGCCGATTCCGCGGCGCTGAAGAGAGCGCTCGCGCTGGCCAGCGAGAACCAGGCGGACGCGGCTCTGGAGGAAGTGCGCAAAGCCATCGAAGGCGGCGAGAAGACGCCGGATCTGTGGTGGGCGCGAGGGCAGCTCGAATTCGAACTGGGCCGCTGGGAGTCGGCGAAGAACAGCTATTTGGAGCTGCTGAGCCTGGTGCCCGAACATCGCGCGGCGGCCTACAACATCGCTCTCTGTTGTTATCGTCTGCAGCGTTTCGAGGAAGCGGTGACCTGCTTCACGGAGGCACTGCAGGTGACGCCCGAGCGCGTCGATTGCGCGCTGGGACTGGGCGTTTCGCTGCTTCACCTGGGACGGAGCGAGGAAGCGCTGGCGGCGTTCGAATCGGTTCTGGGAATCGACGCGACGCAGGTGAAAGCAGTGTTCGGGAAGGCAGTGGCGTTGCAGAAGCTGAACCGGCTCGACGAGGCGCACGAGCTCTATCGGGACGTGCTGGCAGCCAGTCCGAAGAACCCCGAGCTGCTGGCGAATCTGATCGCGCTGGCGGCCGCGAAGAGCGACGACGACAAGCTGCGCGATTATTGCGAGAGGTTGCTGCGCATTCGCGAACAGGCCCGCCCGGCGCTGGAAGGCCTGGCAACTCTGGCGCTGGCGCGGGGCGATTACAAAACCGCGGTGAAGCACCTGTCGCAACTGGTGAAGGTGGCGTCGGGGAACTGGGAGCCCTGGTACAATCTGGGCTTCGCTTATCAGAAGCTGAACCGCACCGATGAAGCGGTGCACGCGTACAGCGAAGCGATCCGCGCAAAGCCGGATGCGCCGCAGGCGCACGCGAACCTCGGGTTGATCCTGCAGGAGCGCGCGGAGTTCGGCACGGCGCGGGATGAATACAATCGCGCGCTGGAGATCGAGCCGGCCCTGGCGGCCGCGTTGTGGAACCTGGCGGCGGTGCACGAGCGCGAGGGGGACGTCGTCTCGGCCGAGCAGCGGCTGACGCGGCTGGTGGCGCTGAAGCCGGAGTGGGAAGACGCGAGTTTCCGGCTGGGCTGTCTGCGTCTGCACGCCGGCAATGCCAGGAGCGCGGCCGAAGCATTCGAGACATGCGTGGCCCGGCGGGAGAAGTGGCCAGATGCGTGGCTGAACCTGGGGATAGCGCGGTGGCGCAGCGGCGATCATGTTGGGGCACGCGGCGCTTTCGAGAAAGCGCTGGAACACAATCCGCAGTCGACGGCGGCGCTGAGCGCATTCGGCTCGGCGATGGTGGAGGAGGGCGATTGCACGCGGGCGATGGAGGCGGTGAACAAACTCACCGAGCTGAACGAACGCGCGCCGGAACTCTGCTACAACGTGGGCCTGCTGCTGCAGCGGGAAGGACGTCATGAGGACGCGGCGAAGCTGCTGCGAAAAGCGGTGGAGGCCAAGCCGGGGTTCGGGGAGGCGCTGCTGAACCTCGGGAATTCGCTGAACTCGATGGGGCGCGAGGCGGAGGCGCGGGACTGCTGGCGCGCCGCGGTGGAAGCGCAGCCGGAGCTGGCGGCGAAGTTCGTGAAGTAGGAGCGGGCCGGGCCCGCGCAAGCCGCCATACGCGTATTCGAACGCCCATTGCCGGCTCCTGGCGTGGGTGCAGTCAGCCGGCTGACGTCAGCCGACTGGAACCAACGCGCCGACTTTGATAGCATGCGCCCGGAGAACCTCATGGCTTTTCTCCGGGACTTGCGCATCAGCGCTTTTCTGGCGTTTACCGCTTTTCTCACCGTTCCGTCGTTGGGCAGTGCGGGTGTTCTTCGCGTTGACGAAGCGCAGATCCGATTCAGACTGGGCGAACATCCGATCGCGGAGTTTCCCGTAGTCAATGCTTCGGGCGAGCCGTTGCCGGGCGAGTACAGGCTGGAACTGCTGGATACCGATGACCGCGTGTCATCTGTCGTTACCGGCTCATTCCGCGGCAATCCGGGAAGAACCGTCGAAAGGGTCGCGTGGCCGCAGGATCTGCTGCTGCGTGTTTCACCGATGCAATTCGGCTGGCGGCGGCTGCGGTACTCGTTTGCTCCGGCGGCAGAGTCCGGCGTCCCGCCGGCACAGGGCATCGTGCAACTCAGCCGCCTCATGACGGGCGTTTTCCAGGTGCGCATTGCGGCCGCATCGCGGGCGAAACCGGGAAACAAATATCCGGTGCGCGTTCGGGTAGACGATCCAGCCACTGGAAAACCACGTCACGGCGCCGCCGTGAAGCTCACACTGACCCTCGACGATGAAGCGGAGACAACGTTCAGGCATACGCTTCTCACCGACCTGGCGGGCGACGCTGTCTACACTTTCGAACTGCCCAGGGAAACGGAGGCGGAACAAGGGACCATCACCGCCGAGATCAGCCATGGCGCATTCAGCGACAGCGCAGAGCTTTACTTCGACATTAGCCCGACGAACAAGATCACACTGACCACCGACAAACCGCTCTATCAACCTGGTCAGGCCGCTCATCTCCGCGTTCTCGCCCTGGGACCGGAAAAACGAGCGCTCGCCAACAAGGACCTGGTCATCGCGATTGAGGACGAAGACGGAGATGAGCAGTTTCACGAAACGGTAGCCACGTCCCGTTTCGGAGTTGCCAGCGCCGATTGGAATATCCCGGAGAAGATGCGCCTGGGAGACTATCGCATCAGCGCGACCCTAAAGGGTTCGGAAGACGATTACCGCTACGATTCCCAGGCCGGCCGCGCCACGTTACGAGTGAGCCGATATGAGTTGCCGACCTTCACGGTGAAGGCCGAGCCCGACCGAACGTATTATCTGCCGGGGCAGGACGCGAAGGTCGAAATCAGCGCCGATTACCTGTTCGGAAAGCCGGTACAGAAGGCCACGGTACGGCTTGTCAAACAGCTGAGCCGGCACTGGGACTTCAAGGAACAGAAATGGGCGACGGAGGAGTCGGATCCGATTGAGGGGACTCTCGACAAGCAGGGCAAGTTCGAAGCCGCGGTCAACCTCGGCAGGGAGTTCGAGGGATTCGATCCGCGGGACTCCACTCATTACGAGGACATGTCCCTCGCCGCCTATGTTACCGATCTTTCGACGAAGAGAACCGAGCAGCGCCGGTTTCGCATCAGGCTGAGCCAGCAGCCGATTCAGCTCTACGTGATCGGGGGCGGAATGTGGTCCCCCGCAAACGAACCAACGACTTTGTATGTCACCAGCTCATACGCCGATGGTAAGCCGGCTTCCGTGAATGGGACCTTGTACTTCGCTGAACCGAACGACAAGGACGAATTCGAAAAGGACCCATGGCAGGGGGGCCGCTCGAAGGTGCTGACTTTCCACACGAATCGATTCGGAGTGGGGAAGATCACGCTTCCTCGCATTCGCGACAGGTTTCTGATCACGTGGCACAATCCGTATCGCTATTACGGTCGCGGGCGGGTGGAGCAGACGTACCGGAATGCATTGCTGTTGTTTGAAGGGGCGGACAAGACGGGATTGCGGGGACGGTCCTCCGAGAGTTGGTCGACGTCAGCGACCGCCAGGTATCTGCGGGTCACGGCGTCGCAGGCCTTATTTCATCCCGGCGAAGCGCTGCCGGTTTCGATTGAATCGAACAGCCCGGTTGGAGAAGTGGCGGTTGGTATCTCGACGCCGTCTGGGTTGGTGACTTCCAGAGTGGTCCAACTGGTGCGCGGGCAGGCGGATGTGAGTTTCGATTACGATGCGCGGCTGCGCGGCGAGGTGGAGATCGTGGCGTTCGCGCTAACGGGAGGGGATGACGAAGAAAACCGCGCGTTGAGCGGAGGCGCACACGTGATCTATCCGGCGCAGCAGGACCTGAAGGTCAATCTGAAGATGGCCCGGACGACATATCGCCCGGGTGAAACGGCATCGGCGGATTTCAGGGTCCGGTCTCCACGCGGCGTGCCGGTGGAGAGCGCGCTGGGAATCCTGGTGTTCGATCGCGCTGTGGCGGAGCGCGTGAGGGCCGACGAGGAATTCGAACGTCCTTACGGTTATTCGATCTACGACTACGAGGACAGCTACACGGGCAGAATCGCGGATATCAGCGCGCGCGATCTGCTGGGTCTCGATGCCAGCCAACCGTTCAGCGCGGACCTCCAGCTTCTGGCCGAGGCGCTGTTGTTTTCGGCGCAGGGCAACTGGTGGTCGGGAAGTGTCCAGCTTGCGGGCGGCGAAGACTACCGCGACCCGGGCAGTGTCTATTCACGGTTGATTGACCGTTCACTCGCCGCCGTTCGAAAAGCGCTGGAAGAGACCTACGTGAAGGAAGGGCGATACCCGAAGAACGAAGAGCAACTGAACGCCATCCTCGATGCCCAGGGCATCAATCTCAGGAAGGCTCTCGATCCCTGGGGCATGCCGTGGCACCCCGATTTCTCAGTGAAAGGGATGGTTGACGTTCTGACGTTCAGGAGCAACGGTCCGGACAAGATTCCCGGCACGGCCGATGATGTGGAATCGGCCTCGATGCAATGGCCGTATTTCCGGTCCGTTGGGCAGGTTCTCGAGCAGGTGGTGCAGGAGCACCCGAAGCAGACGGGCGAGTACATTCGGGATTACGCGACGTTGCGAGAGGCGATGAAGGCGAAGGGTGTAGACACGG
>Ga0335078_10018371_pt1 | contig 10397 bp, 9 predicted proteins | sample Lox_Sample_32_FD_206711 | JGI IMG/M metagenome (GOLD analysis project Ga0335078, IMG submission 206711) | Soil microbial communities from Loxahatchee National Wildlife Refuge, Florida, United States - Lox_Sample_3.2 | ecosystem: Environmental > Terrestrial > Soil > Wetlands | place: USA: Florida...
CCGAATGGAGATATCCGGTTCTTAGTGAACCCTGGTCTACCCTGGTCTGGTGTCTCAGGAGTTTGTTGAAATACAATTGCCGACCAGTCACGTGGCGCAAGCCCTTCTGGGCTGCTGCCGGGCTTCCGCCCGGCGACGGATGTTGTGCTTTTTGACGCCGCGCGGAAGCGCGGCGGCTGGGCCGAAGCCCCGCCCCACACAAATGCACGCTCCTTTTGCAATCAATTTTCTGAGACACCACATCAGCGCACGGCTGCTATACTACGGAAATCAGCATGGACAATATCGAAAGCACGACATCTTCAGCGGAAAGCCCGGCACGCAAGAAAGAAAATGTCTATCAGTCGGAATACCTCGGCAGCGGAACTTTTAAGATTTCAAAGCCGAAGCGCGCGTCAAGAAAGCGCCGTCAGGCGGCCCTCAAGAACCGGCAGCGCGGCGCGCGCCGGTAAAGCCATCCATTGACCTTTCGGCGTCATTCCCTGGCACTCCCTCCGCTAAAGGCCGTCTACTGCAGGCCGGCGCTATAGTAGTAGACGGATGCGCGGAACGCGCTGGCTGCTGCTACTGGTCATCCTCTTCATCGTCGCCGGAATTGGAATTACGTACCGGTCGCAGCGCCAGGTCCTGCAGAAACAAGCTCCGGCGAAACCAGCGATGCTACCTCTTGAGGTCAGCGGCGTGCGCGATGAATTCCAGTGGACCCACAAGGAGGCAGACCAAACCAAGTGGGACATCACCGCGGGCAGAGTCCGGCAGGAGAAAGACAGCAGCCTGACCCACCTGGAACAAGTGACCCTGCGAATCTACGACAAGACCGGCGACCAGTACCACGTGGTCAAGAGCGCCCAAGCCGAATTTGACCAGAACGCCTCGCGCCTTTATTCCGAAGGTGAAGTCGACATCACGCTCCGGGTTCCTCTCGAAGGCCAGCCCACCCGGCCGCTGGTGAATATCAAGTCATCGGGAGTCACCTTCGAGATGAAGACCAACCGGGCCTCGACCGATCGTCCCACCAGCTTCACGTTTGAAAATGGCACGGGCCACTCCCTGGGAGCGCTCTACGATTCCACGGCGCGCGAGCTGCACCTGGTCCACGATGGGGAGATCGATACCAAGCCTCCGGGCCCCAACGCGAAGCTCATGAAGATTCAGGCCGGTGAAGTCACGTACAAGGAAGCGGAGTCGAGGATCTGGCTGAACGAATGGGCGCGCCTGACGCGCGAGAACACCGTGGTCAACGCGGCTTCGGCCATCGTGCAGCTTCGGGATGGCGTCCTGCAGCAGATTGATGCCTTCAAAGCGCAAGGCACGGACGAATACCCGAAGCGCAAGCTGGAGTACGCTGCCGACGAAGTGCGCGTCACCTACAACGACCAGGGCGAGGTCGATCACGTTTCCGGCAAGAATAACGCCCGGCTGGTTTCCATCTCCGAGGGCTCCCAAACCACCATGACCGCCGACTTCGTGGATCTGGCATTTGAGACGGTCAATAACGAAAATGTCCTGAGGAAGGCTGTGGGCGTGGGGAATTCCAGGATCGAATCGAAACCGTTAGCCACCCCCGACGGCAAGCTGCCCGAAACGCATGTCATTCGCAGCGATTCCATCGAGGTCCGCATGCGCCCCGGCGGCCGCGAAATTGAAACCGTCGCCACCCTGGCGCCGGGTCATTTGGACTTCATTCCCAACCAGACTGTCCAGAAACCCCACCATCTGGACGCACAGCGCATGCTCATGACCTACGGGCCTGCGAATCAGATCCAATCGTTCCGCGCGACTTCGGTGGAGACAGAAACTGAACCCAGTGCCGAGGAGCGGGCAAAAAAACAAGCGGCATCGAAGACCCGCAGCAAGGAGATGACGGCCGAGTTTGATGCCAAGGGCCAGATGAAGCACATGGAACAGTGGGGAGACTTCGCGTACCAGGAAGGCGATCGCCACGCCCAGGCAAACAAGGCCACCCTGGACAACGACAGCAACGTGATGACCCTCGAGACGGCGGCGCGCATGTGGGATTCGACCGGCGCCACTTCGGCAGACCGCATCCGCATCGATCAGAAATCCGGCGATTTCTCCGCCGACGGTCATGTCATTTCCAGCCGCCAGCCGGATAAGAAGAATTCGCCGTCCGGCATGCTGTCGGCCGATGAACCGGTCGAAGCCCTGGCGGGGAGCATGACCTCTGCCAATCACAATCACCTGCTGAAATATCAGGACCACGTGGTGATGTGGCAAGGCGCCGACCGCGTCATGGCGGATCGCGTGGAGATCGATCGTGAGAAAAAGATGTTTCGCGCCGGCGGCAACGTGATGACGCAGTTCCTGGAGAAGAAGAGCGAAAGCCAAACCAAGGACAAAGAGACGGGAAAAACCGGAGATAAGGAGACCAGCGCCGATCGGGCGACGCCGGTGCGCGGTGAAGCGGCGAGCGCAACCACGGCTCCAAATCCCCAGCCTGGCCCTCCCGTGTTCGTCGTCGTGAAGGCCGCCAACCTGGTCTACACCGATGATGACAGGCTGGCGCACTATACCGGCGGCGTCGCGCTGAACCGGCCGGAGTTGCAGGTCAAGGCGGATGAACTGCGCGCCATTCTGTCGGAATCCAAGAGCGATGACAAAAAGAAGGAGGACGACGAAAACCAGTCGCGCCTCGAGAAAGCCTTCGCCGATGGGCACGTCGAGATCGTCCAGACCGCGACCGATCGTACCCGCACCGGCACCGGCGAGCATGCCGAATATTACACCGATGACGAGCGCATCATTCTGCGCGGTGGGCAGCCGCAAATGCTGGATAGCAAGAAGGGTTATACCCGCGGGCCGGAATTGACCTACTTCGTGAACGATGATAGGCTGCTGGTGTCAGGCGGAGGCTCGAAGCAACGCGCCACCGGTCACCTGCGTCGCAAGAAGTAAATCCTAAATGCGAAAACTGGAAACACGCGAAATCTCGAAGTCGTATCGTGGCCGGAAGGTGGTCGACGATGTATCGGTGTCGGTGCAGCAGGGCGAAGTCGTGGGGTTGCTCGGGCCCAACGGCGCGGGCAAAACAACCTCCTTCTACATCATCGTGGGCCTGATCAGCGCCGATTCCGGCCGGGTCCTTCTGGACGACGACGAGATCACCACCCTGGCTATGTTTCAGCGCGCGCGGCGCGGCATCAGCTACCTCCCGCAGGAAGCGTCCGTGTTCCGCAAACTCACGGTCGAGGATAACCTCATGGCCATTCTCGAAACCCTTCCCCTGCGGCCTCGCGACCGGCGTGAGCGCCTGGAGCGCCTCATCGAGCAGCTCGGTCTCGAACGCGTGCGCCGTAATAAAGGTTACGCTCTGTCCGGCGGCGAGCGCCGGCGCGTGGAGATTGCCCGCTCGCTGGTGATCGAGCCGAGTTTTCTGCTGCTGGATGAACCTTTCTCAGGTATCGATCCCATCCAGGTCCTCGAGCTGCAGCGCATTATCTTCGATCTGAAACGCTCGGGCATCGGAATTCTGGTGACGGACCACAACGTTCGCGAGACCTTGATGGTGACCGACCGCGCCTACATCATCAACAACGGCCGCATCTTCCGCGCCGGCAGCCCCGAAGCCCTGGGTCGCGACCCCGAAGTGAAGCGGGTGTACCTCGGTGAGTCGTTTACTCTCGCCGAACCCGGCTCCACCTTCGCAAACTAAGGGCTTCATAGTACTCATTACAAGGGAAATACGAGCGGTGCCAGTCCGCCTGCTTCTGTTATCATAAGAGTGGTCATGAGTTTGCTCTCGCCGAGACTCCAACTTAAGGTCGCGCAAAAGCAGATTCTCACTCCCGGCTTGGTCCAGATGGTCACGGTTCTTCAGTTGAACCGTCTGGAACTAAAGGAGATGATCAACCAGGAGATCGTCAACAATCCGGTCCTGGAAGAATCCACCGAAGAGAGCACGGAAGAAATCACGGCTGCGGAATTGCAGCCCCTGCTCGAGACCCCGGAACGGGTCCAGCCTGCCGATCAAGAGATTCTCGAGAGCACCAACGGAGCGAGCGAAGGGACTGCGGAGATTCTACCCAACGAAGTTGCCGTGGAATCCAATGTGACGGAAATGGTGGCCGAACCGCCAGACGGTGCGGCTACGCTGGATACGGCCCAGCCACAAACCGAAGAGCCTCCCGCGCCCGCCGATCCCTTCGATGAGATCGATTTCGGTTCCTTTTTCGACGAATATCTCGATCCGGGCTACAAGAGTCCCGCCGCTGAATCCGTCGAAAAACCCTCGTTTGAAACCTTCCTTTCGGCGCCGCTCACCCTCGGCGATCACCTGCGCTCCCAGTTGAGTGTAAGTGTGCTTTCCGATGAGATTCGGGATGCCGCTGAGACGATCATCGGCAATCTCGATGAAGACGGGTACCTGACGGCCTCGCTCGAAGAAATCGCGGCCATGGGCGACCACACCTCGGAGCAGATCGAGGCCGCCCTGAAGGTGGTGCAATCGCTCGAGCCGGCGGGCGTGGGCGCGCGCGATTTGCGCGAATGCCTGTTGTTGCAGCTCGAGAGCCGCAATGCACGCGGCGGCGTGGCCTGGCAGATCGTGTCCCATCATCTGCATTTGCTCGAGATGCGGCAGTTCCGCGAGCTGGCCAAGGTGCTGGGCCGTCCACCGGAGCACGTCGATATCGCGGTCAAAGCCATCAAACGGCTCAATCCCCGGCCGGGCCTGCGCTATTCCGGGCCGGGCGCGCGCGTGGTCGAGCCCGATGTTTATTTCACCAAGGACGGGGACCATTACGTCATTCAGATGAACGACGAGGAGATTCCCCAGCTCCGGCTCAACCCGCAATACCGCAAAATGCTGGATCGCGACAATGGCGCCACCAAAGACGTGCGCGATTACGTCCGCGAGCGCTACACCTCCGCCATCCAGCTCATGAAGAACATCGAGCAGCGCAAGCAAACCATTCTGAGGGTTTGCGAAAGCATCGTGCGCCGCCAAACGGAGTTTCTGGCCCACGGTCTCGACCATTTGAAACCTATGATGATCAAGGAAGTGGCGGAAGAGGTCGGCGTGCATCCGTCGACGGTGAGCCGCGCCGTCGCCAACAAATACGTCCATACGCCGCAGGGCGTATTTGAGCTGCGTTATTTCTTCTCCGAGGCTGTGCAGGGGCCGTCGGGGAGTGGCACGCCATTATTGCTGCTGAAGCGGCGCGTTAAGAAAATGATCGAAGAGGAGGACAGCGCGCATCCGCTCACCGACGAGCAAATCACGGCGATGCTGCAAGCCTCCGGCATCCAGGTCACGCGGCGAACGGTTGCGAAGTACCGTGAAGACATGAAAATCCCCTCGACGCATCAAAGGCGTATTCGGAACTGACCGGTCCCGGTCAAGAAGCGGGGGTTCGTACAATGCGAATCACATATACAGGCAGGCAGGTGGAATTGGCTCCGGCGCAGCTTCGCAAGATTGAAGCGCAGTTCGCCAAACTCGGCAAGCTCCTCGACGGAAAGGACCAGCGCGAGGCGCACGTCATCCTCTCCGTCGAGCGGCATCTGCATTGTTGCGAAATCAGCGTGAATTACCATAACCATTCGCTGGTCGGCCTGGGCGAAAATGCCGACCTGTTTACGTCCATTCACGCGGCCATTCAAAAGCTGGAGAAGCAGGCCATTAAGGTGCGGGCCAAGTGGCGCGATACCAAGCGGACACCGCGAAAGGTGGCGGAGTCGGCCGAAGCCGCCAGGGTGCCGGCTGGCGTCGTGCAGGAAGCGGCCACCGAGAGAAGAATCTTCCGCGTCAATCACCACCAGTACCGCAAGCCCATGACGCTCGACGAAGCGCTCCTCGAAATGGAGAAAGACCGGGATTACCTGGTCTATCGCGACGCCGACACAGACCGGCTGGCGGTGCTGGTGCGCCGGCGCGACGGCCACTTCGACCTGGTGGAATCCTGAAGCCGGATGGCCCGTAAAACCGCGGACCCCCGGCTGGCCAAGAACGAAACCAAGCGCGCCGCTCCCAGCGCCGAACTCGTCATCATCACCGGCTTGAGCGGATCGGGTAAAGGTTCCGTCCTCAAAGTCTTTGAGGACCTGGGCTACTATTCGGTCGACAATCTGCCCATCGGGCTGATCCCCAAATTCGCCGAGCTCACGCGCGACTCTGCCTCCATCCGCTTCGCTGCCCTGGTGGTGGACATCCGCGAAGGGCAAGGCCTGAAACGCTTTCCGGAAATCTACGCGCGCATTCGCCGCGAAATCCCCACCCGGCTGATCTTCCTGGAGGCCGACGACGACACCATCATGCGGCGCTTCAGCGAAACGCGGCGGCCGCATCCGCTCGGGACCGGCCAGTCCATCAGCAAAAGCATTCATCAGGAGCGCGGGATGCTGGCTCCCATCCGCATGCTGGCCGATCTCACCATCAATACCTCCAAATTCACCGTGCACGAGCTGCGCGACTTCATCCGGGAAAAGTTCGTGGGCCAGCGGGAGGAAACCAAGATCATGGTTTACGTGACGAGCTTCGGCTACCGTCATGGCGTGCCTGCTGACAGCGACCTGGTGTTCGATGTCCGCTTCCTGCCCAACCCCAATTACATTCCGCGATTCAAGAAGCTCACCGGGCGCCACCCCAGCGTGTCGCGCTACATCCGATCCTTTCCGCAGACCATTGAATTCATCGAGCGCATCTCGGAGCTGCTGATTTATTTGTTGCCGCACTATATCCGCGAAGGCAAGAGTTACCTCACCATCGCCTTCGGCTGCACCGGGGGGCATCATCGTTCGGTGATGATCGCCGACCAGATTCGCAAGAACCTGGCGGATGCCGGCTATCGAGCCAAGGTCACGCACCGGGATATGGCCAAGCCGGTGTAAGGCTGCCGATTCTCCTGATGCCCAAGGTTAACCGCACAGTGAGAACGGCTGTGACACTGGCGGTGTTAACCTTCCCCACGCTCCAAGCACCCAAAATGTATGCCTGGTTATGGTAAGTACCACGGCAAGAGTAAGTCGGCACCGTTATCCAAGAGCGATCTGGATTTATAACGCAACTTAGACCAGAATCGATTCAAGAAGGCAAACCCATGCTGGACGGCTACCCACACAGGAGATGTTATGAAGACGCCGCTCAGCACAACACTGAAGATCACCGCGATGTTAGCGCTTATTGGTGGTCTCGAAGCACAGTCCCGATTCTTGTACACGAACAATGATGTCCTCACGACGAACACTGTTTCCGGCTACTCGGTAGGCTCCAAAGGCGCCTTGACGGCGCTCCCCGGCTCGCCGTTCTCCACCGGAGGCGGCGGCACGGGCGGCGGCGCCATGGGAGCGAGCCGCATCACCGTGGTGGGACAAAAGTTTCTCTACGCTTCCAACGGCGGCACGCACAGCATCAGCGCCTTCACCGTGAACCCGACGAGCGGCGCTCTGACGCCGGTTGCAACTTCGCCTTATTCCACAGGCGCGGGATTTGGCGACATCTCGCTCGCCGCCTCCCCCAACGGGCAGTACTTGTTCGCAGGAACGGCCGCGAATACCAGCGTGGTCACCTTCTCGATCGGAACCGACGGTTCGCTGACAGAGGTCTCCAGCCTCAATATTCTGGAGCCTGCCGCCGGTATGAAGGTTTCGGCCGATGGGAATTTCCTTGCCGTCAGCCTGCCGGACTGGGGAACCTTTGGCTCGGTGGCCATGTTCGGCATCGCCTCGGACGGCTCGTTGAACGCGGTCGATGGATCACCGTTCGAGAGTCCCGGACCGGCCGGCAATCTCTCCGATGTGGATATCGACTGCCAAAGCAGCTTCGTGTTCGCCGGCAACAACACCCCCATGGCGGCCACGGTGTATGTGTTCAGCATCGGCAGTGGCGGAGTCCTGAGCCCGATTTCGGGGTCGCCTTTCTCGGCGGGTTCCGGAAAGAATTCTAGCGTCGCCATCCTGAGTCCCGACGATAAAACCTTGTTTGCGAGCGATGAGGGGAGCAGCTCCGTCACCGCATTCAGCGTGAATTCCGGTGCGCTCGGCACGGTCGTGGGCTCACCATTTGCTGCCGGCGGTGGTGGAACTCCCGCCGGAATGGCGACCGATCAGGGCGGCACGCTCCTTTACATGGCCGGCAGCCCCAATTTGATTCACGTTTTCAGTATCGGGGCGAACGCCAGCTTGACGGAAGTCTCCGGATCACCTTTCAGCACCAGTCAGACCGGCGGGCAACTGCTCTCCTTAGCCGCGTTTCCGGCCAAGACCTGCTCGGCGGCCGCTCCTCCGCCACCACCGAATCCGCCGCCGCCGAGCCCGAATCCTCCACCACCTTCAAGCCCGAATCCGCCCTCACCGCCCGGAGATCCGATGACCGTCCAGATTCAGTTGCGCCACAGCGATTGTGATGCGGATGATCCTCCGGGCGTACTCATCAACCCCAAGAGCCACACCGACATGCGGGTATCGATCCTCTCGACTGCGACGTTCAACGCGCCAGCTCGCGTCAACATGCATTCGCTGACTTTCGGACACTCCGGCACCGAAAAGAGCCTGGCGTACTGCGAAACTCGTAGTCATGATGTCAACCATGACCATCTCAACGATCTGGTGTGCCATTTCCAAATTAATAAGATGAACTTCCAGAAGGGCGACACCATGGGACATCTGCAGGGCATGCTGCTGGACGGAACCACGCAAATCCAAGGCAGCGCTCCAGTCAAGATCGCGCACTGAGCGATACGCCGGCCGGGAAACGGATCTCCTTCCGGCCGGCGCTCCCGTTTTTTCAATGGGGGATGATTGAAACAGGGCGAAAACCGAGCCGCTACCGCAGGGGGCGGTGATCAACCAGGCGGCTGGCCGCCTCGAACAGCCTTCCCAAGGGAGTGAACCACTCGTGAGCCTGCAACGCTGCAGCCAGCCAACTGAAAGGGTAGCACGGCGCGGCCCGGCTCAGCCGCCAGCCTCACCGCGCAGGTAAACGGTGCGCGAGGGAAACGGCATTTCGATCTGCTCTCTCCGTAATCGTTTCAGAATACGTTTGCGAAGCTCGTGTTGCACCTGGTACTGCGCCACAAATTCCGTCACACTGTAGTTGACGCTGAAGTTCAGCGCGGAATCGCCAAATCCGGGGATCAGCTGCACCGATGGCGCGGGCTCCGCCAGAAGGCCGGGGATCTCCCCGATGGCCGTCTTGGCTACTTCCAGCAGCACCCGCTCTACCTGATCCGGATCACTGCTGTAACTCACGCTCACCGGAATGCTCAGCGACACGCGGCGCTCCGGCAGGAAATAATTGGTCACAATTGCCTGCGCCAGCTTGGCATTCGGAATGATGATCAGGTTGTTCGACGGCGCCCGCACCGTGGTGCTGCGCCACGTAATGTCGGCGACGTAGCCCTCTTCGCCGGTGCTCAGCTTGATGTAATCTCCGGGCCTCACCTGGCCGGCTACGCTGACGTAAAAACCGGCGAACAGGTTTGAGAGCGTGTCCTGCAACGCCAGGGCCACCGCCAGGCCGCCCACCCCGAACGCCGTGAGAATGGGCGTCACGGAGACACCAAGATGGTGCAATAAAACCAGAATCCCGACCACCACAACCAGCAACTGCGCCAGGTTTTGCGTCAGCGTCGTCACCGGCATGGCTCCCTGCACACGCCCGCCATAGAACCGGATCAGGTTGCCGGCCAGCCGCGAAGTCATCATGGTGAGCGAAAGGATGGTCAGGATCAGCAGAGTGCGCTCGATCAGGTGCGTCGACCGGTCGGGCAGGCCCAGAGTTTCAGTGGCAAAATAAATCCCGATGATCAGCGACCAGATCAGGATGGGCGCGCCGAGGCTCTCGGTCAGAACTCCATGAACTTGGCTCGAGGTCTTCTCCCCCCAGCGATGCAGTGCGCGGAACACCAGCCGCTTCACCACATAACCGGCGGCGACCGCCAGCAGGAGAAGGCCAAGCGGCGCCACCAGTCTCAGGGGGTCATGCAGGGCGATTTGCCGGATCGATTCCATTCAGCTATTCTCCGTTATTCGGAGTCTATCGCATGAAACCGATGTTCCTCGCAGACGTTGAGAACAAGCGCGGATCAGGTCCCTATGAGGCCATGATCGAGAACATGAAGGCAGCCGGCGCCGCCGTCCCACAAATCTTTCACCTGATCCGCTACAAGCCCGCCGTGGGCCAGCACCTGAGCCGGCTCACGCAAGAGATCATGCGCGGGCCATCCCCGCTCAGCGCCGGGCAGCGGGAGCTGATCGCGGCGTTTACCTCGTCGCGCAACCAGTGCCCGTTCTGAATCCAGAGTCACGCCGCAGTTGCGGCGGAATTGCTGAGCAATCGCGCGCTGGTGGAGGCGGTGCTGGCGGATTACACCACGGCGCCGATTTCCGGCGCGGAAAAGGCCCTGTTCCGGTTCATCACCAAAGTGAATCGGGAATCC
>Ga0335078_10018372_pt1 | contig 10397 bp, 9 predicted proteins | sample Lox_Sample_32_FD_206711 | JGI IMG/M metagenome (GOLD analysis project Ga0335078, IMG submission 206711) | Soil microbial communities from Loxahatchee National Wildlife Refuge, Florida, United States - Lox_Sample_3.2 | ecosystem: Environmental > Terrestrial > Soil > Wetlands | place: USA: Florida...
CAGGATGCCCAGACCCGACAGCTCCCTCTCATCTGACGCCTCGCCATCGACGCTGGAACTGGCCCGTCCAACTCCTCTCTCGACCAACACCGTCAAAATCCGTCGGAATTCAACCGCCGTCTACAACTGCCAGTGCAGGCCCCCCGTAACCATGTTTTTCTGGTGCTGTTTTGGGGGCGATCCCTGCTTCCCACCCACCCACGGGAGGGGCCGCAGGGCGATCGACTCGACCACACTCGCGAGTATTCCCCCCCCACCTCGGGCGACCGCTTGGCGAGCGTTGCGACCGCGGAAGGCCGCCGCGGCCTGAACGACGTCGAGCTTGGCCCTGGGGGCTGGCGCATGACGCCTGGCAACTTCATCGAGCTACTGCCGGGCGGGGCGGAGCCGATGGAACCGTTCAACCTCACTGTACCTGCACTGTGACATTCTTTCGTTCACAGTAGAGCTTGAAGACTGCGTCCCGCACGCTCTTTAGCTCGACAGATCCGTCGCCGTGGTCATAAGCAGTTCCCTTTACGGTCCCCATCACCATGACCTCACCGAGATAGACACCCTCGCGCTGCAGGCGCCTCGACAGGATGCGCACCGCCTTGTGCTTCGCAGCATTGGCGATCGCGAGACCCATGGCCTGATACTCGACGACCGCGTCGTCGACCGCGTCGACGGAGAGCCCAAAGCCGCCGTCCGTGACGAGCACGGCCGCGTCCTTGACCTTCTTGAGTTCCGGCAGGGCCTCTTGAATGGAGGCCACGAGGCCGGTCACGCCGGTGTTGAACGCCGCGACTAGGTCATCCGTCGGGGCATTGAGGAGGTCTCCGGCGAGGTTCGCAGCGGCGTTCCAGTGAAGAACGTCGATGCTGCCGAATTGTGAGTACGCCTTCTGGATGAACGCTCGGACAGCCTTCGCATTTGAAGCATCGGTCGGAACCGCGAGGACCTTGATTCCTTTGGCCTCGAGCCTCCTCGCTCCGGCTTGAAGCGCGTCTGGATTGCGTGCCCCAATTGCTACCGAGAAACCCTCGGCGCCAAACCTCTCCGCGACGGCATGAGAAATGCCCGGCCCGTATCCCACTATGACGATGGTCTTTGACATGGACATCCAGTAACCCAACGCGCCAGCGTGTGCCATTTCGTCAGCGTGAGCCCCCCAACCTGAAGCCGGGCGCCCGTGCTACCGCCCGTCTGTAGGAGAGGACGGGTGACGCCTGGCGCCCATCCGATGATCCTTCGTGAGACATTTTTAGCGAAGCCAGGCGCTGTGCAGGCGCTGTGAAGGTCGTCATCGAGAATGGAAGAAACGGAATTGTGCACTCGGCTAGGACGAATAGCACCGGGGCATAGGCACGCACGCTGACCCAAGTCCGCGATGGAGTCAGCTCGTCCCACGAGGCGCAAAGGACGACCCGCAACGTCCGCGATGGTTACCCGCCCGGCCGACGGGCGACTGGTCCAACGACGGCTCCTGGCGGGTGGAACGAGCCGCGCCGCTGCCGTGCGTGGGACTGGCCGTACCTCCAGGGGAGGTTCGGGCCAGAATCGGGTCGTGAGCGAACCCTCGACGACACGCCCGCCGCGGGTCCGCGCTCGGGGACCAATCTGGGCCGAGGGACTCTATTCCGGCTCGGACGAGGAGCGCTTTGGCGACCTTATCCAGCAGCAAGCCGAGCTGGCCACCCTCGAGCGCGTGGGCGAGCTCAAGCGATGGCTCTCAGCTCTTTCCAGCAGCGCATCTGCAGCCGCGTAGCCGAGGCGCGTAATCGCTCCGGCGAGAGCTACCGACGGGTTACCCTGAACGAGTGCGTGCGCGGGCGACGCGTGTCGAGGATGTGGATCTGTTCCACGACACCGCCGAGGCGGTCGCCGCGACCTGGCTTACCGATAGGGACCTCCTGCACGCCGCCGGCCTCATCGCCTCGTGGCCTTGCCGGCCGATGACTTCCCGGCCCTGCCCTGCTTCGAGAAGGTCCACTTCGTGAGGTGGACCCGAAGTGGTTGCTCGAGATGATCGACCTCACCTCCTTCTCCGTCTCCTCGGACGAGACGCGCTACAACCTGAACGGCGTCTTCTTCGAGCCCTCGGCGGGAACCCTGCGCACGGTGGCGACCGACGGCCATCGCCTGTCACTCGCCGAAGTGACCGTCCGACGGCAGGACCTCACGAGGTTCGTCGGGGCCGAGATCGGGCTGGCTACGATCGCGCCGTTGTGAAGCGGGCCCACGACAGCGCCTACCGCTTCTTCCCACTCGTCGTGCACGAGCTCTTCGGGCTCAAGCTGCATCCCGTCGATCTGGCGACGAACAAGCTCTTCGCCCTCGTCGGGCGCCGCGCCGTCGGACCTGGGTCCACGTCGTGCATTGCCGCGAGACGCTACAGCCGCTCGAGTACCTCGCCCGGGCCGCCGCGGGGACAACCTCGGCTTGGGCCCGCTAGATTTCATCGGCAGGCCGTTCGCACCACTCGCCATGCGAAGCCCGAGCTCGCCGCGGTCGTCCTCGAGGGGCCCAACCCGATGTCGACGCCTTGGCGCGCAGCTGGCGGAAGGCCATCGCGGACGCGCGCGAGATCGTCCGTCCGCCTCCACCCATCCGAGCATGCCGGCAAGATCGTCCCCGATCATGAGATCCAGCTCCAGAGCGCTACGCTCGCCGCCCTGGCACGCGAGCTCGAGGCCGGGCGGGCCTACTTTCATGAAGGGCACATTCGCGGGGCGCGGCCCGAGATCCAGCGCGACCTCGGCCCCGGCCCTGGGCGCCGAGGCGCGCCGTGGCGGCGGTCGCCTTCACGGTCCTTCACCTCCCGGACATCAAGGCGCGTGCCGTGGCAGAGTACGTTCGGCGTGAAACTCGTTCTCACCAGTGCCACGGGGTTTATGGGGAGCGCCGCGCTGACGCGGCTCCTGAGGGAGCGGTCCGTCACGCAGGTGACGTGTCTCACGAGACGCCCGGTCGAGAGGTCCGACCCGCGGGTAAGGAACGCGGTCCTGTCCGACTTCCAAGGGTACGATCCTTCGCTCGCCGGGGAGTTCGCCGACCATCAGGGCTGCATCTGGACGCTCGGGGGGAAGGCCGTCAGCATCGCCGTGACCAACCTGAAGCGGGTCACCTACGGCTTCGCCCTGTCGTTCGCCCGCGCTGTCATGCCGCGGGCCGCCGGGCGGTTCACCTTATGCTACGTGAGCGCCCTGGGAGCGGATCGCACCGAGACCGCGTGGTTCCCGTGGGCGAGCGATACGCGTCATCTCAAGGGGAGGACCGAGCGAGACCTGCGCGAGCTTACACCGGAGTCGGTGCTCTGCCTTCGCCCTGGCGGCATTCTTTACCGATCCCCAGGGTCTCTCGGCACAGCTCTGCTCGGGCGCTGGGTGATCGGGCTGGATGAACTCGTCGAGGTTCGATCGGCCGTCGAAGTTTGGAAGCCGCCGCCGGACGGCCTGGCGCTCCGGCAAGTCTTCGACCGGATCGCGGTGAAGCCGCTCCGGGCAAGACGACGGGATTGAGGTTTCGGAGCCACCGTCGGGGGGATCAGGGAATCAGCTTTCAGGAATCACAAGTGACTCCGAGACCTGCTCGCGGCAGGAACTCCGGACGATCAATTCGGGTCTTAGAGTGAGGTTCTCTTTGACCGGATCGCCACCCTTTCTGGCAAGTTGGCTAATAAGAGTTTGTGCAGCAATCGTACCCACAGAGTAGCTCGGCTGTCGAACCGTAGTGAGCGGGGGTTGCAGGATCGAGGCCCAGAGCGGATCGTCGAAGGCGACTACGCCGATGTCTTGCGGGATCCGTAGACCGCGCCTCTGGATGGCGGTGATCGTGCCGACGATCATCGCCTCGCAACTGATAAAGAAAGCGTCGGGCCGGTCCTTTGAGTCCAGCAGCTCGCCAGCTCTGGTCAGACTGACCTCGGCGCTGAGTTCACCGTACCTGACCAACTGGGGATCAGCGTCCATCCCCGCTCGTTGGAGCGCCTGAACGTAGCCTTCGTATCGCTCTTCCAGCGAAGCGATCCCCGGTAGCCCTTTCATGATCGCGATGCGGCGATACCCGTGGCGGATGAGGTGCGTTACAGCCTCGAACGCTCCCAGGCGGTTGTCCACGGTTATGGAGACCGCATCAAGCTGCGGAATTCGCCTGTCGACCAGCACCATGGGCATGCCAGAGCGTCTGAACATCCGTAGCTGAAGGAGGTTCTTCTCCGTCGGGCACAGAATGATCCCGTCGACCTTTCTGTTCCACAACTCCTCGAGGTGAACCTTCTCTTTCTCTGGATCCTCGTCGCTGTTGCAGACGATGAGGTGATAACCATTCTGGCGACCCACATCGTCCGCGCCTCGTACCAGAAGCGTGAAGAAGTTGGTCGTGATGTCTGAGATCACGATTCCCAAGCATGAGGTACTCGCCGTCTTGAGGCTTCGCGCGAGCATATTGGGCGCGTATCCGAGCTTCTTCGCGGCCGTTTGGACCTTTTGCTTCTTTTCGTCACTCACATAACCGTGGTGACCGAGCGCCCTGCTTGCAACCGCGATCGAAACGTTCGCGGACCGGGCGACATCGCGCAGGGTGACTTTCTCCGGAACACGCTTCATTCGGCTCGGGAAGATAACACGACTCAGGTCAGTTTCCGTAAGTGGCCCGCGCGCAGGTCTCTGACCTCGCGTCGCGTGCAAATTCCGAACTTCCTCAAGAATCTCAGGATGCTGGGCGGTGAGACCCGGAGAGGACCAAAGGGTCAATTGCTATCGCGATGCGGCCCTGCTATGAGAAAAAGTGATAACGTTTTCACACAGTGCCATACGTTGCTCCCAGCGCTCGCTGGGAGAGAGGTGCTCCATGAGAATGCAGGAGATTTTTGAGCGAGCCAGCGCTTCCTACATTTACGGAACGTCAGCGGCTGGTCGCTATCATGCCGGGCTGGGCATGCCCCTCTACGTCGAGAGGGCCGACGGCCCCTACCTCTATGACGCCGAAGGGGGGGAGTGGATCGACTTCAACACCTCAGCTGGCGCCGCATTCTTCGGCTACAACAATCCGCGCATCCGCCGGGCGGTTGAACGGTCCATGGAGATGGGATTCTTCATGAACCTGGAGAGCGAGTACCACTACCAACTCGCCGACCAGATCTGCAAGATCGTTCCTTGTGCTGAGAAAGTGCGGCTATCGAATACCGGGACCGAAGTGACGATGGGAGCGGTCCGGCTGGCGCGAGCCTACACGAAACGGGAGAAGATATTGCGTTTCGAAGGCCACTTTCACGGGATGAGCGAGCTTGTCTTCTATAACCACGGCGTTCTGGGCGACATGGACGCCCACGGCGAGGTGACTCCCCTGGCGGACAGCGCAGGCTTTCCAGCGGCATTCGCCGAGCCTCAAATCGTTGTCGAGTTCAATCGTATCGAGGCGCTGGAGCATGCCGTGAAGAAGTATCGTGGCCAGATCGCCGGCGTGCTCATGGAGGCCGTTTCCTACAACTGTGGGTGCATGCCAGCCTACAAGGACTACTTGAAGCAGTTGCGTGAGATCTGCACCCGGGAAGGCATTGTCCTCATTTTCGATGAGGTTCTCTCCGGTTTCCGGCCCGGGATCGGTGGAGCACAGCAGTACTACGGAGTGACCCCGGATCTCACGACCATCGCGAAGGCCCTCGGAGGCGGTTTCCCAATCGCAGCCCTCGTCGGGAAGAAGGAGATCATGGAGGCGCTCAACCCGGGTGGTCCGACCGTAATGAGCGGCACGTACACGGGCGCGCTGATGCCAGTGCTCGTTGCACTGGAATGCCTGTCGATGATGCGGGAGCCGGGGTTCTACGAGAGGTTAAACCGGATTTCGCAGCGGCTCTACGACGGGATGAACAACCTGTATAGAAGGTACAAGGTCCCGGGTCATGTCCATGGGCTAGGCAACCGGTTCGCGACCTACTTCGGTTGGGATGACGAAAAGGAAGACTACGAGTTCCGCAAGATCGTGCGCAACTTCGACGGTGACCTATACAATAAGTTCATATCCAAGGTGCTGGCCAAGAAGCTCTATTTCCATCTCTCCGGCTGGGCGGGCAAAGGGGTGTCGTTGCCCACTCACTGCGGCATATCGTCGATGCATACCGAGAAGGAGATCGACGTCGCACTGGACCGGATGGAGGGAGTGTTCCAGGAGCTAGGCCGGGAACGTAGCGCCGGCTCGCGGGCATGAATCGAGGAGGTGAGCCATGTCAAATCGTTTGGAAACGATCCAGCGCTTCCTGGAGAGTCGCCGGCTGGACGGCTTGCTCCTCAATCTGCCCGAGAACATTCTCTTCGGGAGCGGCTACTGGCCAAGCACGGCGGCTTCGCTCTATATCCCTGTCTCGGGCCCGGCTACGCTTGTGATTCCCAAGCCCGATCTAGATTTCGTGCCGCGACGATGGGAGGGCGAGGTGCGGGCCTACGACACGCGAATGGAAGATGACCCCACGGACCTGTTCATCGCCAAACTGCTCCAAGGAGCCTTGGAAAAGACGGGCGGGAAGCCAAAACAGATCGGGTGCGATCGCGCCATGCAGACGATCGCCGGAACGCATATTGGCGGGGAAGCACGCGTCCCGGGCGCTCCCTTTTACGCGCTCCTAGGGAAGTACCTTTCGGCACCGGACTTCGTCGACGTAACCTCTTGGGTCTACGAAGCGAGAATGCTGAAGACTCCCGAGGAAGTCGCCGCCCTGAGGCGCACGGCGCGCGTCGTGGATCACGCGCTCCAGGTGGCACGGGCAAGAATGGCTCCTGGAATGAAAGAGACGGAGCTGTCCGCGATCATTGAAGGGGAGATCCAGACCTACGGCGTCGGATACGATGGGGCGCGAAGGGCTCGCGGTTTTGCTTTCGTCATGTCGGGTCCCGAGAACACCGCTCAAGCGTGGGCCGCTTACAACATCTCCACCGACAGGAAGATTGCGAAAGGCGACCTGATCCTCATCGAGCTGGACTCTCAAGTGGATGGCTACTGGTCTGATATGTCCCGCACCTGGGTAGCAGGCGAGGCCTCGGAGAAGCAGCGCGAGGTCTGGAGCGCAGTTCATGAAAGCCAGCAGCGAACGCTCGATGCCGTGCGGGCCGGTTCTAAGATTTCGCAGATCGATGGCGTTGCGCGAGATTTTCTCACCGCGAAGGGGTACGGACATGAGTTCCTGCATCACATAGGGCACGGTGTCGGGTTCTCGTTCCACGAGGTGCCCTACCTCGATCCGCCATCGCGGGTGCCTAATGATTGGGAAATTCGCCCGCGGATGGTTTTCGCGATCGAGCCGGGCGTCTACATCGAGGGCTGGGGAGGGGTGCGAATCGAGGACAACGTGGTGGTGAACGACAGTGGGCGAGCGGAATTTCTTTCGGCAGCGGACCGGGGCCTGTAGCCGAAATGGCCCGCTACTATCGAGAGTCACGTTGGTTCGCAGCGGATGGCTGGCACATACGTAGAGTTGCTGGTGCACCACATCTTCACCGAAAGGGGTTGCTTATGAAGCGTTCGTTGCGTTTCTTGCTGGTCGCTGTTGCGGTGGCAGGGGTCGGCCTCTCAAGCTCCGCGAGCGCCGCCCCGAAAAAGCTGCTAATCGCGTTCTCTCCAGGCGTTACGACAAACCCGTTTTACGTGGCGATGCAATACGGTGCCGTTACAGCAGCCAAGAAGTACGGTGTGGAGCTGGTCTGGCAGGGTGGGCAGCAGTGGGACTTCAACCAGCAGTCGGTAGTGCTGCAGTCCATGCTGGCGCGAAAGCCAGATGCATTGATTCTCTCCCCCACCGACCCGGAGGCCCTGAAACCCCTGCTGAAGCAGGCGGTAGCCCAGAAGGCCTTGGTCATCACCACCGACACCGATATCAATGATCCCGATTTTTCGATCCGGAAGCAGTGGATTGGCTCGGATAACGTCCTGGGCGGGCGGATGGCTGGTGAGGCGCTCGCGAAGGCGCTGAAAGGCAAGGGCGACGTTGCCCTCATGGGAGCGTTGGTCGGCGTCACGACCAACGAGGACAGGTATAAGGGCTTCAAGGAAGCAATCGCCAAGTACCCCGACATCAAGCTCGTCACAACCCAATATAGCAACGACGATCAGGCTACCGGGGCCTCTCAGATGCAGTCCGTACTCCTCTCGCATCCAAACCTAGCAGGAGCCTTCGCAGTCGACACGCCCACGGCACACGGATGTGCTGTGGGGCTAAAGAACGCAAACATGGGAGGCAAGGTTGTTCTCGTCGGGTTTGACTCTCAACCTCTCGAAGTGGAGGACCTCAAATCCGGCTTGACCACCATGTTGGTTACCCAAGGTCCTTACCAAATGGGATACTTGGCTGTGGAGAACGCGTACAAGTACCTGACCGGGGAAGTCAAATCACTCGAGCCCAAAATCACTACCAAGATGTATGTCATCACTCCAGAAAACGTGAACAACCCCGAGACGGCCAAGTGGGTTTATCAGACCGAGCTTCCAAAGGGTTGATCCTGTCCTGGGGGTAGCCACGGAGGCTACCCCCAGAGCACCTCCTTGGAAACGGACCGGTCGAGCGCCGATGAGCAAATTCTCAACGACCTGGGTTTTTGCCACCCTCGCGGTGTTCGTCATTTTCTTCTCGCTCGCGGCGCCAGGCTTCTTCTCGGTGATTGGCCTGCGAAGCGTCGCACTCTTCGCATCTGAGCCGCTTCTCCTCGCTGTAGCCGAAACCTTTGTCATCATTTCGGGTGGGATCGACTTGTCGGTAGGGGCAGTGCTCGGTTTCACCGGGGTGGTGGGCGCCCTGGTGATGCGGAGCGTCTGGGTCTCGTCGCACAGTCTGGGACTGAGTGTCCTCGTTGCCATGCTGGTTGCGGTCGGCCTCGGTACGGCGCTGGGGTCGATCAGTGGCGTGATTATCGCGAAGATGAGGGTTCCGCCCTTCGTCGTAACCTTGGGGATGCTGGGCATCTGCCGCGGGGTGACGTTTGTCCTTACTTCGGGACAAGCCATCATCGGGCTGCCTGAGGCGCTGGGTTCCATCGGAAACTATGCTCTGATCGGTTTCCTGCCGGTGACCACGCTGATGTCAATCCTCATCATCAGCGCCACCTCCGTGTGCCTCTCTCGCACCCCGATGGGCCGGTATGCTTTTGCGATCGGCGGAAACCGACAGGCGGCAGTGCGCGCGGGAGTACCCGTCGCGCGCTACACCATTGCCATCTATGCTACCTCGGGCTTCCTGGCAGGATGGGCAGGCCTCATGATACTCGCTCGTTTCGCGACCGGGTCGCCTTTGGCAGGCCAGAACTCAGAACTGAATGCGATCGCGGCCGCGGTCATCGGCGGGACCAGTCTCAATGGTGGAATCGGATCCATAGGCGGGGCTGTCGCTGGAGCGCTCATCATCGTCGTGCTTCTCGTGGGCCTCGTGATCATGAACGTCCAGCCCTACTGGCAAATGGCGGCAGTGGGGGGCATCCTGATCTTGGCCGTATTCTTCGACAACTTACGCTTCGGCAGAAATTTAGGCGAAGCGTAAGGGAAACGGCCATGGACAGCGAGGTCATCCTTCGAGTTGATAACGTCTCCAAGAACTTTGGCGGCGTCCAGGCCGTGCAAGGTGTCAGCTTCGATGTCCGCCGAGGAGAGGTTGTCGGCCTGCTGGGCGACAACGGAGCGGGCAAATCGACCGTGATCAAGATGATCTCGGGTGTGCTCCGCCCAACGGAGGGTTCGATCTCGTTATTGGGGGAGCGGGTCGACTCGACCTCGCCGCGCGAAGTGCGGCAGCGCGGGATCGAGACCATCTACCAGGACCTCGCGCTCGCCGATAACTTGGGGATCACCGCAAACATCTTTCTCGGCCGCGAGCATCGCAAGAAGATTCTCGGGATCACCTTTCTCGATGACAGGAGGATGCGGGAAGAGACCGAGCAGATCCTTGCAAAAATGAGGATCACCCTACCCAGACCACGTGCACAGGTACGCGACCTGTCGGGCGGACAGCGACAGTCCGTGGCGATCGGTCGCGCCGTGTTCTGGAAGGCCAAGCTCGTCATCCTCGATGAGCCTACTGCTGCACTTGGGGTGAAGGAGCGGACGAACGTCCTGGATCTAATCAAGTCACTGAAAACCCAGGATGTCGCCGTCATTCTCATCAGCCACAACCTGACTGACGTGTTCGAAGTGACCGACAGACTCGTGGTGATGCGCCGGGGACAGAAGATCAAGGAACTCACCACGAGGGAATCGAGCGAGCACCAGGTCGTTCACCTCATGATCGGCTCCGAGACCTGAGGGCAACTGCGCTCCAGAGTTCATTTTTGGGCCACTGAGGGACCGGGTACTTCCGCGAAGATCCAGGGATCGTGGGATAGGGGACGGTCAGTAATCGTGAGCCGTATTATTGAATGTCACGATCCGTATGGGTAGAGATC
>Ga0335078_10018373_pt1 | contig 10397 bp, 9 predicted proteins | sample Lox_Sample_32_FD_206711 | JGI IMG/M metagenome (GOLD analysis project Ga0335078, IMG submission 206711) | Soil microbial communities from Loxahatchee National Wildlife Refuge, Florida, United States - Lox_Sample_3.2 | ecosystem: Environmental > Terrestrial > Soil > Wetlands | place: USA: Florida...
CCCCGCTCCGGCTTCTCGCCGCAGAGGGGGGTGACGGGAAAGACCTTGCCGGGGTTGAAGACGTGGTCCGGGTCGAAGGCGGAGCGGACGAAGCGCATGGTCTCGAGGTCCTCCTCGCGGAACATGTCCCGCATGTAGGCCGCCTTCTCCGCCCCCACGCCGTGTTCCCCGGTGATGGAGCCGCCGCGGCGCACGCACATGCGCAGGATCTCGCCGCCCAGGTGCTCCGCCCTCTTCTCCTGGCCGGTCTCCCGGGCGTCGTAGAGCACGAGGGGGTGCAGGTTGCCGTCGCCGGCGTGGAAGACGTTCGCCACCCGGAGCCCGTGGTCCTCTGCGAGAGCCGCGATCTCGCGGAGCACCGCCGCGATCTGGGAGCGGGGGATGACCCCGTCCTCGACCAGGTAGTTCGGCGAGATCCGGCCCACGGCGGCGAAGGCGCTCTTGCGCCCCTTCCACATGAGCTGGCGCTCCCCCTCGTCGCGCGGCCGGCGCACCTCGAGGGCCCCGGCCCGGCGGGCGATCTCCACGGCGCGCTCGGAGGTGTGCTCCACCTCGGCGAGCGGGCCGTCCGCGTCCATGAGGAGGGCGGCGCCCACGTCCGGCCAGTCGAGGCCCGTCGCCGCCTTGGCCGCCACGATGGCGAGGGCGTCCATCATCTCGATGGCCGCCGGGAGAATGCCGGCCGCGATGATCTGGGACACCGCCTCGCCGGCCTCGTCCGTGGAAGGGAAGGTGGCGAAGAAGGTCCGCGTCGCCTCCGGCTTGCGCAACAGCCGCAGGGTGACCTCCGTGACGATGCCGAGGAGCCCCTCGCTCCCGACGAGCGCTGCCAGGAGGTCGAGGCCCGGGCCGTCCGGAGCCGGACCGCCCACGTCGAGCACCGCCCCGCTCTCGGTGACGAGGCGTGCCCCGAGCACGTGGTTCACGGTGAAGCCGTACTTGAGGCAGTGGGCCCCCCCCGAGTTCTCGGCCACGTTGCCGCCGATGGAGCAGATGCTCTGCGAGGACGGGTCGGGGGCGTAGTAGAAGCCCGCTCCCGCCACCGCACGGGTCACGTCCAGGTTGATGACCCCGGGCTCCACCCGGATCCAGGCGTCCGCCAGGTTCACTTCCAGGATGCGGCGCATCCGGGACAGGCCCACCACCACCGATCCGGGGACGGGGCGGGCGCCGCCGGAGAGGCCGGTCCCGGAGCCGCGCGGGACGATGGGGCGGCCGGCGGCCCGGGCCAGCCGCACCACCTGCGACACCTCCTCCGTCGACCCGGGCAGCACCACCAGGTCCGGCCGCGTCCGCCCGTGGGTGAGGCCGTCGCACTCGTAGGTGAGGAGGTCCGCCGCCGCCGTGAAGCAGTGCTCGGGCCCCACCACCGCCGCCACGCGGCGGGCCAGCTCTTCGAGCGACGGCTGCGCTCCCATGGCGTTCCCGTCCGGCCTCTTACGGCGGCTCGTACGCGGAGAGGGCCGCGCTCGTCGCCGCCCCTGCCGGGATCCGCTTTCCCTGGCGGCGAAGCTCCTGCTCGATGGCGCCGAGCACGGCGAGCACGTTTTCCTGCCGGGAGGACTGGCCCATGAGCCCGATGCGCCACACCTTGCCGGCGAGCGGCCCCAGGCCGCCGCCGATCTCGATGTTGTGCTGGGAGAGGAGCGCCTTGCGCAGCGCCCCGTCGTCGACCCCCTCCGGCACGGTCACGCAGTTGAGGGACGGCAGGCGGTGTCCCTCCTCCGCCTGGGGGCGAGCCCCGAGCGCGGAGAGCCCCGCGAGCAGCGCGGCGCTGTGGCGCCGGTGACGGGCGAAGCGGGGCTCGAGACCTTCCTCGGCGACGAGCCGCAGCGCCTCGCGCAGCGCGTACACCATGGTGATGGGGGCGGTGTGGTGGTACAGGCGCTTCCCCTCCGCCCAGTAGTCCGCGATCATCCCGCAGTCGAGGTACCAGGACTGGACCTTCGTCTTCCGGGCGCGGATGGCGTCGAGGGCCCGCGGCGACAGGGTGAGGGGGGCGAGCCCTGGCGGGCAGGACAGGCACTTCTGGGTCCCGCTGTAGACGGCGTCCGCCTCCCAGGCGTCCACGGCCACCGGGACGCCGCCGAGCGAGGTGACGGTGTCGACGACGAGCAGGGCCCCGTGCTGGTGACAGAGCCGGCCCAGGCCCTCCATGGGCTGCTGCGCGCCGGTGGAGGTCTCGGCGTGGACGAGGGCCACCGCCTTCACCGGGGCGTGCTTCTTCAGGGCCTCCTCGATGGCGGCGAGCGGGAAGACGCTCCCCCAGGGGACCTCGAGCTTCACGAGCTTCCCTCCGGCCCGTCCGACGATGTCGCACATGCGGTTCCCGAAGACCCCGGAGGCGCCGACCACCACTGCGTCTCCCGGCTCGATGAGGTTCACGAGCGCCGCCTCCATGCCGGCCGAGCCCGTCCCCGATACCGCGATGGTGAAGGCGTTCTGGGTCTGGAACGCGAAGCGGAGCAGCCCCTGCACGTCGTTCATGATCTCCAGGAACTTCGGGTCCAGGTGGCCGACGAGCGGGGTGCACATGGCCCGGTAGACGCGGGGGTGCACCTCGCTCGGGCCAGGGCCGAGCAGCAGCCGAACGGGGGGAACGAGCTCGGAGACGGCGGGAGTAGCCATTCGTGAATCCTCTCTGCTGCCATTGGAGCTGGACCGGCCCCGTCGGGGCCGGGGGCGGGGGAGCGGAGGGAATATACGCGCGTCCTCCGGCCGCCGAAAGGGCCGCGCCGAGGGCGGGAGCGGCCCTGACGCGGCGCGCGATGGGCCGCGATCCGGGCCCAAGACGAGTCGGGCGGCCGCGCCGGAGGGAGTGGCGCGCTTGCTTCCGCCCCCGGCGCCCTTAATCTTTTCGGCAGAGGATGCGCGGTCCCGGCCCCAACGAGCCCTGCTGGTGCGGCAGCGGCAAGAAGTACAAGAAATGCCACCGCGACGCGGACGTGGCGAACGGAGGCCCGCCGCAGGGCGTCCATCCGGGCGCGGTGCGCCCGGGGGTGGTGAGCCCCCGGCGGACGGTGCCTCCCCACATCCCTCGGCCGAGCTACGCCGAGTCGGGCCGCCCCAGGCCAGCCGAGCGCATCGCGGACCCGGCGGAGCGGGCGGCGCGCATGCGCCGCGCCGGCCGGGCGGCGGGCGAGGTGCTCGCGGAGGTGGCGCGCGCCGCCCGGGTCGGGGTCACCACCGACGAGCTAGACCGCATCGCCCACGAGGCCTGCATCGCGCGCGGCGCCTACCCGAGCCCGCTCAACTACCACGGGTTCCCGAAGTCCCTGTGCACCTCGGTGAACGAGGTGATCCTGCACGGCATCCCCGACAGCCGCCCGCTGGAGAGCGGCGACATCGTGAGCCTGGACGTCACCGTCTACCTCGACGGGGTGCACGGCGACTGCTGCGCCACCGTCCCGGTGGGGGAGGTGGACGCGGAGTCGCGCCGGCTGCTGCGCGTCGGCGAGGAGTGCCTGCGCAAGGGGATCGAGGCGGTGCGCCCGGGCCGACCCATCTCCGACATCGGCCGGGCCGTGGAGCGGCACGCGAGCGCCCACGGGTACGGGGTGGTGCGCTCCTTCTGCGGCCACGGGGTGGGGGAGGACTTCCACACCGACCCGCAGATCCTCCACTACTACGACCCCCGCTCCGATCAGGAGATGGAGGAGGGGATGACCTTCACGGTGGAGCCCATGATCACGGCCGGGAGCTACCGGCACGTGGTATGGCCCGACGGCTGGACCGCGGCCACCGCGGACGGGAAGCGGGCGGCCCAGTTCGAGCACACCCTTCTCGTCACCCGGAGCGGCGCGGAGATCCTCACCTCCCCACCGGCGTGAGCGAAGCCGGAGGGAGGCGGCCCGAGAGGCGCGCCCACAGCTCCAGCTGGCCGACGAGGTAGGGCACGGCCGCGTCCACCCGAAGGGCCCGGGGCCCGAGGGAGAAGGGCGCGAACCCACGCCTCTCGAGCTCGGCGGCCTCGAAGGGAGTGAAGCCGCCCTCGGGGCCGACGGCGACGAGGGCCCGCTCCCCCGGCGCCCCCAGGGTGTCGAGCGCCCCCTTCGCGGCCGGATGAGCCAAGAGCCTTCGGGCGCCCGGCTCGAGCCCGTCGAGGTCGTCCTCCACGAAGGGCCGGAAGAAGCGGTGCACGGTGACCTCCGGGAGGCACGTGTCCCGGCCCTGCTCGAGCCCGATCCGGAGCTCCTCCCGGATGCGCTCGGGCCTCAGGTGCGGGGTGGAGAAGTAGCTCTTCTCCACCCGGTAGGTCCCGAGGAGGGCGACCCGCTTCACGCCCATGGACGCCACCGCCTGGAGCACCCGCCTGAGCACCTTGGGGCGCGGCAGGGCGAGGAGGAGCGAGACCGAGGACGGGGGCGGCGGAGGTTCCGCCAGGGCGAGGCGGAGGACGAGCTCGGCGGCGGAGGCGGCGAGGACCTCCCCCTGGCCGGTGGGTCCTCCGAGGAGGCCCACCGCGATCCGGTCGCCGGGGACGACGCGCAGCACTTCGAGCGCATGCCGGGCGCGCCGGCCGGCGACGCGGGCCCTGCCGTCGGGAGAGATCTCTCCCTCTTCCAGGAGCAACAGGTTCATTATGATGGCCGCGATGAGCGAGAAGCAGCCGCCCTACTGGTACCTCATCTCCATCCTCTTCAGCACCGTCCCGCTGACGCAGGACCTCGCCGCCAGCCTCTACGAGGTGGCTCGCTCCCTCTACCAGACCGGCGAGGCCGCCGGCGAGGTGATGCAGGAGGGAACCGAGGGCCGGGTGAGGAACCTGAAGAGGTCGTTCGCCCTGGGCGCCATCTCGGGCCCCGGCTTCGAGGCCGACCTCGACCTGCCGAAGGGGCGCGGCAAGGTGCGCTTCCTCCTCACCCGGGAGGGCCTCGAGCGCGGGCGCCGCCGCGACCGCCTGGACGCGGCCCTCCGGAACTGACCGCGAGGGCTAGCGCTTCGCCCCTCGGCGAGGTCGCCTCCCGCCCGGGCTCGGGGAGCGCCTGCGCCCCCGGCCCCGCCCCGCCGCGGCGCGGCGGGCCTGCTCCACCTCCGCGAGGGTCTCCTCCTTCCGGTAGGCGAGGCCGGTGAAGAGCGCGACGGGCCGCCCCTCCCGATCCGACACCCGGACCTCCACCGACGAGAGCTTCGTCGACCTCGCCACCTCGCGGGCCTCCGCCACGAGTCTCCCTTTGCGCCCCGGGCGCGCGAACTGGATGGTCGCGGCCACGGCCACCGCCACCGTCCCGTGGGAGTTCGAGCAGGCGGCGAAGGCCAGGTCCGCGAGGGTGAAGACGGCGCCGCCCTGGGCCACGTCCACGGCGTTCAGGTGGCGGTCCCGCACGGCGAGGCTCGCCCGAGCGTACCCCGGCCGCACCTCCTCCAGGCGGACGCCGCTGGCGCCGGCGAATCGGTCGGCCCGGAAGAAGCGCACGAGGTCCGTCATGGCCGCTGGCCTCCGAGCCGGCGGGAGAGCTCGTAGGGGAAGATGTCCACGATCTCCCCGTCCCGGTGGCGCTTTTGCATCCACCGCCAGAAGCGGGCGGTGAGGAGCTCGGAGTGGGCGTCCAAGAAGGCGGCGCGCAGGGCGGGCGAGAGCCCCAGGAAGGGCAAGAACTCCTCCGGGAAGACGTCGTTCGCCCCCACGTAGAAGGAGGGCTCGGAGCCGCCCCAGTCGTCGTCGCCGGCCGCCTGGGGAAGGTCCCGGAAGTTCACTTCGCTGAGGAGCTGGAGCTCGTCGTAGTCGTAGAAGATGACGCGGCCGGTGCGAGTGACTCCAAAGTTCTTGAGGAGCAGGTCCCCGGGGAAGGTGTTCGTGGCCGCGAGGTCGCGCAGCGCCTGCCCGAAGTCGAGGATGGCCCGGCGCGCGCTCGCCTCGTCGGTCTCCCGGACGAAGAGGTTCAAGGGGGCGACGCGCCGCTCCACGTAGAGGTGGCGGATGTCCACCTGGTCGCCGTGGAGGCTCACGCTGGCGGCGCACTCGCCGAGGAGCTCCTGGAGCACGCGGGGGTCGAATCGGGCCCTGGGGAAGGTGAGGTGCTCGAACTCCTGGGCGTCCACGAGCCGGCCGGCCCGGTCGTGGCGGAAGACGAGCTGGTACTTCCTCATGACCTCTTCCCGGGTCACGTTCTTGGGCGGCTTGAAGACGTCCCGGATCACCTTGAAGACGACGTCGAGGGAGGGGAGGTTGAAGACCGCCATCACCATGCCCTTGTCGCCGCGGGCCGGCTCGAAGCGATCGGGGGATCGCTCCAGGTGGCCGAGGAGCTCGCGGTACAGCTCGGTCTTGCCGTGCTTGTTGAAGCCGATGCTCGTGTAGATCTCGGAGAGCCGCTTCTGCGGCAGGATGCTCTTCACGAAGGCGACCAGGGCTCCGGGCCGCTCGCACTCCACGTTGAAGTAGGCGCGCGTGAAGGAGAAGAGCACGGACGCTTGGTTCTCCGTGAGGAGGACCGCGTCCAGCCGGACCCCTCCCTCCTCGTGCAGGAGGGCGAGGATGAGGGGGACGTCGGTCGACCCCTGGCGCAGGCGCCCCACCAGGTAGGCCCCCTTCCCCCGATAGAAGACGGGGCGCAAGACGTCCACGGCGTCGAAGCCGCGGCCGGAGAGGTAGGCGTCGATCTGGCGGCCGGCCCGGTCCGCGTCTCGCTCCACGTCCTCGAAGGGAGCGGAGAGCGCCGCGCTCTCCAGAACCCGGCGCATGAGCGCCGCGGTCGGCTCGGCCCGGAAGGTCCGGTAGAGGGGCTGCTCCGGGTCCGGCATCGGCACCTTGAGCTCGGAGGCCACGAACTCGATGCGGGGATCGACCCCGACGGTGGAGAAGACCCGGCGGGTCACCGAGTTGTAGAACGTCTCGGCGAGCTCCATGTTCGGGCGCCGGGCGACCCGGGCGAGGTAGAGGGGCTTCATGAGCCCCCAGAGGCGCCGGTCGCCGGAGCGCTCTCCCATGCGCGCCCGCAGGCGGCCGACGAGCTCTCCCACCTGGCCGCCCCGGAGGTCGAGGCGCTCGAGCGCGTCCTGCTGGGCTCCCTTCCAGTCCCGGTCCGCGAACCGGCCTCGGGCCCGGGCCGTGATGGACTGGAACATCTCCTGGTAGGAGTCGAAGGCCGCGACCACGGCGCCCGCTCCCCACGACGCGAGCTCCTCCAGGGACTCCTCCAGCGGGGCCTCGGCATCGGCGGTGAGTTTCACGCGGGTCCTCTCCGTGGCGCTCGCACCCGGACACTCTAATCCACCGGAGGCGACTTTACCGAGCGCCCGGCGCCGGCGCCGGGCGGGGAGGGCCCGCGGCCGCTAGGATCCCGGGCCATGCCCCCCAGCCAGTCCGCAGCTCTGCCCCCGCGCAGTCGCGCCTCCCGGGCGGCCCCTTCGCCGGGGAAGCCGCGAGCGGCGGGTGCCGCCCGCGGCGGGAGGGGCCGCCGCGAGCTGCGCCTCTCCGTGCCCGGCCGCGGCGAGATCGTGGTTCGCCACCTCCTGCTCGACCTCAACGGGACGCTGGCGGTGGAAGGTCGCATTCCCCCGGCGGTGCGGCGTCGCCTGGCCCGGGTGGCGGCCCGACTTTCCGTGCGCGTGCTCACCGCCGACACCTTCGGGACGGCGCGGGCGGAGCTCCGCGGCCTGCCGGTCCGGCTGGAGCGGGCCGCCACGGCCCGGGCGAAGTCGCTCGTGGCCCGCTCGCTGGCGGCGGAGGGCGTGGCGGCCATGGGGAACGGGGCGAACGACGTTCCCATGCTGCGGGGGGCGGCGCTCGGCATCGCCGTCTTGGGCCGGGAGGGGATGGACGGGAGGCTGGCCGCGGCCGCCGACGTGGTGGTGGCGCGCCCCGAGGACGGGATCGACCTCCTCCTCAGGCCCCGGCGCCTCGTCGCCACGCTCCGGCGCTAGCGGCTCCTTCCCCGGGAGCCGGGGGGCCGAAGTGCTCGTCGACGATCTGGCGGGCGAGCGCCATGGAACTCGTGAAGGCCGGGGAGATGGGATTGAGCACGTGGATCGTGTCCCCGGCGCGCTCCACCAGGAAGTCCATGACGAGGGACTTGGTGCGCCAGTCGACGAGCTGGGGCCGGATCCCCACCTTGTCGGCGGGCTCGACGTCCGCCGGGTCGAAGCCGCGGACCAGCCGGGCGGCGTCCCGGTGCAGGAAAGCGGGGACGTACTTGCGGGGCTCGGAGAGGGCCACCGACCGAAACCCCGCGTTCCGGAAGAAGAGCACCAGGTCCTCGAGGGCGATGCGGGCGGCGTCCCGGTCCAGGCCGCGCCACACCCCGTAGTTCTCCCGGCCGAAGGCGGGGATGGCGGTGGGGCCGAGGTACACGTCGCCGTGGACGCTCCGGGTGAAATGCACCCCGAGGAACGGATTGCGGGGATCCGGGACCGGGTAGATGTTGCCGTTCACGGTGAGCTTCGCACCCGGTCGGAGCTTGCGGTAGATGCCCTTGAAGGGGATGAGCCGGTAGGGGAGGCCCACGCCGAAGTGGCGCGCCACGGCGTCGCAGTGGGCGCCGGCGGCGTTCACGAGCTTCCCGAAGGCGACGGCCCCGGCGCTGGTGCGCAGCGCCGCCGAGCCGCTCGAGCCGAGCACCTCGACCCCGGTGCGGACCCGGGCGCGGCCGCTCCCCTCCACGTCGGCGCGGAGCGCGGAGAGGACCGCGCGAGGATCCACCACCGCCGTGCTCTTGGAGTGGAGGGCCCGCCCCACCGTGCGGGCGGAAGGCTCCAGCTCGGCGAGGGCGCGCTCGTCGATCATCTCCACCTCCGCGCCGTTCGCCGCGGCCCGCCGGGCGAGCTCGTCCAAGGCCGGGAGCTCGGACTCGTGGCGGGCCACCACCACCTTGCCGCACTCGAGAAGCGGGAGCCCCCTCTCCCGGCAGTAGCTCCGCATGAGGCGGTTCCCGGCGAGGCAGGTGGCCGCCTTGCGGCTGTCCGGGGCGTAGTAGATGCCGGCGTGGAGGACGCCGGAGTTGCGCCCGGAGGCATGGCGCCCCACCTCCGCCTCCTTCTCCAGCACGAGGAGGTTCTCCGCCCCGCGGGAGAGGAGCTCCCGCGCCACCGTGAGCCCGATGACCCCGGCGCCCACCACCACCACGTCTGCGCGATCCGCCATGGCCCGGAATGCTACTCTAGGCCGCGACCCGTGACAGGAGGTGAGAGATGTTTCGAGCGATCCTGGTCGAGAAAGTGGGCTCGGAGCAGCGCGCCGGGGTGCGGGACCTCGCGGAGTCGGAGCTCCCGGACGCCGATGTGCTCCTGCGGGTGGAGCGCTCCACCCTGAACTACAAGGACGCGCTCGCCATCACCGGGCGGTCCCCGGTGGTGAGGCGCTTCCCCATGGTGGCCGGGATCGACGGCGCCGGGTCCGTCCTCGAGAGCTCCCACCCGGCCTTCCGGCCCGGCGACCGCGTCCTCGTGAACGGCTTCGGGGTCGGCGAAGCCCACTGGGGCTGCCTCGCGGAGAAGGCCCGGCTGAAGGGGGACTGGCTCCTGCCCACGCCCCCGGCCTTCAGCTCGGCGCAGGCCATGGCCATCGGGACCGCGGGCTACACCGCCATGCTGTGCGTGCTCGCCCTCGAGCGCCACGGCGTGAGCCCCGCGAAGGGGGAGGTGCTCGTCACCGGCGCTGCCGGGGGGGTGGGGAGCGTCGCCGTGGCGGTCCTGAGCCGGCTCGGCTACCGGGTGGTGGCCTCGACCGGCCGCTCCCAGGAGGCCGAGTACCTGAAGGGGCTCGGGGCCGCGGAGATCGCCGATCGCTCCGCGCTCGCCAGCCCGGGAAAGCCGCTCCAGAAGGAACGCTGGGCCGGCGTGGTCGACTGCGTGGGGGGGACCACGCTGGCGAACGCCTGTGCCGCCACCCGCTACCACGGGACAGTGGCTGCCTGCGGGCTCGCCGGGGGGATGGACTTCCCCGCCACGGTGGCTCCGTTCATCCTCCGGGGGGTTACCCTCGTCGGCATCGACAGCGTCATGGCTCCCATGGAGGAGCGGCGCGAGGCCTGGGCCAGGCTGGCCCGCGACCTCGACCCGGCGAAGCTCGCGGCCATGACGAGGGAGGTCGGCCTCGGCGAGGCCGTCGCCCTGGCCCCGGAGATCCTCGCCGGGAAGGTGCGGGGCCGGCTGGTGGTGGACCCCTCCCGCTAGGCTCGGACCGGGCTCTCGCCCTCAGGGGGGGAGGGTGGGGTCGCGCGCCCGCGCCTCGTCCAGGAAGGAGGCCACGCGCCGCGACAGCGCCTCGCCCGGGGGCGCGACCAGGTCCGCGTGGCCGGTGCCGGGGACGAGCCAGAGCTCGGCCGAGGGGCCCGCTGCCTCCCGGATCCGCTCGGCCGAGTCGGGCCCGGTGAGCTCGTCGTGCTCTCCGAAGACGAGGAGGAGGGGACGCGGCGCCAGGGCGGCGACGTGGTCCACGAGCCGCACGCGCTCGGCGT
>Ga0335078_10018374_pt1 | contig 10397 bp, 7 predicted proteins | sample Lox_Sample_32_FD_206711 | JGI IMG/M metagenome (GOLD analysis project Ga0335078, IMG submission 206711) | Soil microbial communities from Loxahatchee National Wildlife Refuge, Florida, United States - Lox_Sample_3.2 | ecosystem: Environmental > Terrestrial > Soil > Wetlands | place: USA: Florida...
TCCATTGCAATGACCCCTGCCCGCCCAAGCCGAGTGTAGTGGCTTCAAAATTCATGCGTCCCATGCTGCGTTTCATGAGTGTGGCCGGTTGCGCCTTGCCATACACGAAATATGGCCCGAGAGAAATACCTGCAGAAGTAAGAGCGGCTGTTTTGATGAACTGGCGGCGAGAAAATTTGTAGCCCGTCTGGTCGGCCATAACAATTCTCCTCTTCCTCAAAGTGAACTCGGTTTTCGATTACCCTGCTGACTCCACTCATCGTCACGACAAGGTAGTTCGAGGTTTTTCAGATATTGTTTGATCAGACGACCAACAGCTCAGAACAGCAAACCTAACCCGTTTGGGGACCTGCTCGCGGTGACCAGCATCACGGTGCGACGTGATCGAATGACGGAAATCATCGCGCTTATCCGTGGTGAACCTTAATTGGTTTTCTCGACCGTGTTACAACATTTCTGTGAGATACCCGGCCTCACCTTATCTCCGCACGGCACTCTTCATGACGTGGCTGCTTCGATCCTTTTGTTTGCATATGTCGGCAACCGACTCGGGTATCTCGGGCTGGGTTCTCGATCCGCGCGGTGCTGCTGTGGCCGGGGCGCGTGTAACGCTCGTCAGCAAAACCGGGGCTGCGACTGGCGAAACCAGGAGCGGCCAGAATGGTGCCTTCACTCTTGATCGCATTGAAGCGGGCCAGTACCGCCTGACCGCGGACTCTCCTGCTTTTGTCTCTGTAAGTTCGGATGTCTTCCTTGTTCCCGGGCAACAGAGGCAAATCACTCTGCAATTCCGCGAATTGGTTTCGGCGCCGCAGGCGATCACAGTCGTGGCTTCGGCCCCATCTCTGCTGGCTCCCGATCCCACCGAAAGGACAGTCATTCATGATCAAGTTTTGGACGCGAATCCGGGCCGGCCCGGAGCACCAATCTCCATTCCCGGACTTCCCATCGAAACGGCGTCGGGAGGAATCAAAGCCCCACAGTATTTTGCTCCTGGTGTGGCCGGGGATCATGGCGAGCCCATCGCCCAATTTTTTCAGATCGGAGATTTTCTCTATCCCAATAATCTGCCGGCGAATGCCCACGGGAACGGCTATGCCGATCCGAATTTCCTCATAGCTCCGACTATTGCGGCGGTTGCCGTGGACGGGGGAGCTTTCAATGTTCGTGAAGGCAACAACTCTGTCGATCTGGCAGCCTCCTACGTCCCCAGGGAGCGGCTCAACAGCTTCGTGGAGATCACCGGCGACTATCGCGATGCGGATCTAACTGCAGGCTGGGGCCCGTCCAACCCGGCTACGAACGCGTGGCTCGCCATGGAGGCGTCTTTCGGGAACGGATTTCTGGAACGGCTGGAACACCGTCAGCAATATAAGTTGAACGGGCTGCGCCAGTTCGGCTTGGGGCGCCACCAGTGGACCCTCTTCGGCATTGGCTACTACGGGTTCTCTGACGTTCCGGGGCTGATTCCGATCGACGTGCCCGTGCCCAATGACACCATTGACAATCGACAGCTTGACAGAACGCACAATATTCTTCTCGTCGCCACCGACAACTGGAGGCTGAGCGGGCAGAGACAACTTTCCTTTTCCGGTTTTTTTCGCAACTACGCTCTCACCCTACGCTCGAATTTCGGCGACGGCCTGATTCAGCAAAGTGAATCGCGCAACGTTGCCGGTGGGGATGCTGCTTATGTTCAACATATTCGTCGGTGGCTTTCCCTTCTCGCAGGCGTGGACCTGCGAAGGGATGCGCCCCGTGATCTGGACTTGAAGCACGCGGATGGTGAGGGTGTGTTCGTGCCAGTAACCAGTAACAATCTGACCCTGTCTTTTGTCGCACCTTTCGTTTCCCTGGATGGTACCGTTGGCAAATACTTCCACTACGACCTAGGGGTACGGCAGGAGCAGGTCTGGATGGACAATCAGGACATCCTCAATCCTAAGAATTCCTTCGACAGACTTCCGACACTCACCCTCCCCAAGGGAACTATTAAGTTGCTCACACCCAACCGCTGGTACGTTCCAGGGGTGGCATTCAGTTACGGGGAAGCTTTTCACACCGAAGACCCACGAATCGGCAATGGTACGGGGCAACCTGCCCTGCTGGCGCCCTCGCGTGCTTATCAGGTTGTGTTGTCCAAAGGGATCAAGCAAACGCAACTTTACCTTACGTTGCGACGTACTTCGAACTCGCAAGAACTGGCGAAAATTGATCCCGACACGGGGTTGCAGGAAATTGTTGGCCCCTCCCTCAACAAAGTGCTCGCCGTCTCGCTCCAACGATACTTCTCTCACGGTGCAATTTACGTCTCATATTCGCAGGCGGATGCGCGAGACACCCAGACTGGGGAACCCGTGCCTGAGGCTCCGCGCGCGATCTGGGATGCGGTTGGGTCGGAGAATCAACTGCCGTTTCATCTTCAGGCGCGGGGCGAGTTCGAATATGTGAAAGCAAAACCACTCGGGGACGGCTTCACCGGTGCACCGGTGCGAGAAATCCGAGGCGCCGTACTGCGGCCCTTTCTCGAAAACCGCATGTCAGTAGGGGCAAGCTTTCTGCTCGCCAGCGGCTACACCGGGCAAACCACCGAAACTCTGGCCCTCGCAACCGAGCCTTCGCCTTTTGAGCGTGTCGTCGGGGTTCCGTTGAAGTCCTACGTCAGCCTGAACTGGACTTACTACTTCAGGAAATAAATGGCACTTGGGCCAACGGCCCAGGCGAATGCCGCAAATTCTGTCCTTGACAATTACCCCAAAACGAAAGTAAATGTAACCGTTCGTAATGAACCAAAAGCGCGCTCCCGGTTCGTATTGTTTAAGGAGCTGGCTTTCGAGGAGAAAAATTATGCAGCACCATGTTATGCGGAACCTCGCTGTTGTTCTTGCCACGCTGCTTGTGATTGCGCTGATGCTGGCTCCCTCGCTCGCCGCGCAAACCGGCGCCAGCTTTTTTGTCTCGACCAGCGGCAGCGACAATAATCCCGGCTCCCTCGGTTCGCCGTGGCGGACCATCCAGCACGCGGCAAATTCGGTGTCGGCGGGCGCCACGGTTTATGTCATGGGAGGGGTCTACAACGAGTCGGTAAACTTTCCCGCCTCCGGAACCGCGTCGGCTCCCATCACGTTTGAGAATTATTCCGGGCAGACTGCGGTAATCGATGGCACTGGCCTGACCTGCTGCACCTCGAACCCGGCGTCGAGTGGCAACTTGATACAGGGTCTGGTCAATATCGTGAATCAGAGCTACATCACCATCAGCGGATTCGAGATCCGCAATTTCACCACCGGCAAAGCCGCCGACACCCCAACTGGCATCTGGATCACGGGTTCGGGCACCGGCGTCCAGTTGCTGAACAATCTGGTGCACAATATCACCACCACGTCCGAGAAAAACGGCAATGCCTTCGGCATCTCGGTTTATGGCACTTCGCAGACTCCCATCACCAACCTGGTCATCAGCGGCAATCAGGTCTATAGCCTGAAAACCGGCAACAGCGAGTCGGTGAACGTGGATGGCAACGTAACCCATTTCACCATTACCAATAATCTGGTTCACGACAATGACAACATTGCCATCGCCGCCATCGGATATGAGGGCGTGGGCCCGGTTGGCTACGACGAATCCATGTATGGCGAGATCAGCGGCAACACCATCTACAACATCAGCGGGAAAACCAACGCGGGCGAGGGCAATTCCTACGACGCCGACGGCGTCTATTGCGACGGCTGCGCTTTCGTCACCGTGGAGCGGAATCTGATCCACAATGTTGACTATGGCATCGAGATAGCCAGCGAGCACAAAATCTGCCAGAGCACGGGCACCGAGTACTCCTCCACTGGCACTATTGGCACCGGTACTTCACCCTGCAACGGCAGGTATGCCACGGTGCGCAACAACGTGATCTACGACGACAATGCCTGCGGCATCTCCATCGGCGGCTACGCCAACACCGTCGGCGGCACCGCCAACACAGTCATCGTGAACAACACTCTGTACAACAACAATACCCAGACCCAGGCTGCCGAGTTCCAGATTCAGTACCATTCTGGTAAGGCTCAGGCCAATTTTTTCGAAAACAATATCGTTTATGCGGGAACGCAAAATTTGTGGATTTACAGCTTTGTGAAGCCCACAACCACGTATCCGGCCCCGCCAGCGACGCTCAATTGGAACCTGTACTACTCCGCCGCAGGGTATGTAAAAGGAACTTCGATCACCTGGGGCGGCGTGAGCAGCTATAAGACCTATGCCGCCTATCAAACCACCGCCGGAGAGGATGCCAATTCTCCGAACACAAACCCCCTGCTGGTGAATGTGGGATCGACGCCTCCGGACCTGGACATCAGCTCCAACTCGCCCGCCATCAATGCCGGCAGCACTACCCTGTCTTGCAGCGTGGGCTGGTGTGACCCGGCAGGCAGTTCTCCCAATTCCATCTACGGCGGCACCGACTTCGCCGGAAATCCCCGGCTGAACGGATCGAGTATTAACATTGGCGCCTATCAATAAACGGGAGTCGCGCTTCCTTGCCCCCCGGCTTGACCGGCAGTTAATAGCGGGCGGCGTAGCTTGATGTGCTGTGATGTGGCGGGCACCGCCCAACCGGCGGTGCCCCCATTCTTCGCGTGACTTGCGCGAAGGATGGGCTATGAGTTAAACCAGCGGCTTGATGTGTTGCCGGATCCAGTCGAGGATTTGCGCGAAGCGGAATTCGTGCCGCTCCATTGAGCCGACAATGAACGAATGTCCGTCCACGCCTTCGACTTCGATATAAAAGCCGTTGCGCCGCAGGAAGACGTCGGCGGCGGTGAAGGCGATGCGCTTGTTGCCGTCGAGGAAGCCGTGGTTGTTGCCGAGCGACTCCATCAGCGCGGCCGCTTCTTCCTCGATGGAGTTGTAAAACCCGATTTGCGGACGAAAAACCGCGGCCTCCACCGCGCCCTTATCGCGGACACCATGGAGGCCGCCGAACAGCTCGATCAATCGGTACTGCATCCGGTAGACTTCCGCCACCGTAAGGTAGTCCGCCATTTACTTGGCGAGACGCTGCAAGAGATCGCGGTTGCGAGCCACCGACTGCTCAAAGGCATCCATCACCTCAGGACGGACCAGGTGCTGAGACGGAACCACGTTGTGCAGATAGAACCGGAGCGCCTGCTCAAGAACATGCCGCTTGGTTTGCCCATTCTGCTCGGCCACCGCAACAAACTCATCGTAAAGCTGGGCGTCGATTTCAGGCGTGAACTTCTTGGTGGCGGTATCTGGCATGGATTACTTAGCTTCCTCTTCGACTCCCATTTTACATATTTATCTTGATAAATCAAGATAAATATGTATGTATCCATCATATTGGAAGCAAACTGGTTAGATGGTACGAGACTTTGCCAGACCCTTGATCTCGTCGGTATTGTTAAAATGCGGGTGCCCCATCCCTTAGGGGTTTAGGGCGGCCAGCGGCGCGCCCTGTTTCGGGGAGCATGGGTTCCGTGACGTCCGAGTAGAACCAATTCGGAAGCGATCCTCAAAGAAGGAACTATTCGGGACGTGGTCAGCGCTCGCAAATAGTTTCTGCTGGACTTTGAGTCCAGCTACAGCGGATTCCCTTTCGCGGTCGAGCACCTAATTCAACGGGTTTTTAACAGCGGGGACTCGCAAGCCATCGCTGAAGAACATGACTTCCGACCCTTCGTATCGCCGGGCAGCGCTATACGGCAGTGAGTAGACGAGACTCTTGCAGCCACGATATGCCTTCCTGATTTGTGGATGGTTGTCGTAGGAGATGATCCAGTTCCGCCGTGTCCCGGATCTACACAGGCGGGGACGCCCGCGCCTACATTGGTAACCAGTCCACCCCTCCTTCTTCACATTCCCAGTTGACATTCCCGGCCCTCCCCAGCTACGATTTAGCAACAGACCGACCGGTCGGTCGCAAGTGTTATACCCCAGGACTGAAGGAGCGAAACCGTGGCTACCATCTTCTATGAACATGACGCCAATCCCAGCGCGCTGAAGAATAAGACGATTGCCATCCTCGGCTATGGCAGCCAGGGACATGCCCAGGCGCAGAACCTGCGCGATAGCGGCTACAACGTGATTGTGGGCCTCGACCCCAATCGCCCCAGTGCCCAGCAGGCGAAGGCCGATGGCTTCACCGTGGTGTCTCCCGCGGAGGCGGCGAAACGCGCCGACTGGATTCAGATTCTGACGCCCGACGAAACTCAGGGTGATCTTTACGAAACGGCGATCAAGCCCGCGCTGCATGCCGGGAAAATTCTGGGCGTCTCCCACGGTTTCAGCATTCATTTCAAGACGATCACGCCGCCGGCGGACGTCGACGTGGTCATGATCGCTCCCAAGAGTCCGGGGCACTTGCTGCGCCGGGTGTATGCCGAACGACGCGGCGTGCCGTCGCTGATTGCCATTCATCAGGATGCTTCCGGGCGCGCCCACGAATTTGCGCTGTGCTACGCCTATGGCATCGGCTCGACTCGCGCTGGGGTTCTGCAAACCACATTTAAAGAAGAAACCGAGAGCGATCTGTTCGGCGAGCAGGCGGTGCTTTGCGGCGGGTTGACTTCGCTTATCAAGAAAGGTTTCGAGACCCTGGTCGCGGCAGGATACCAGCCTGAAGTGGCGTACTTCGAATGTCTGCACGAGGTCAAGCTGATCGTCGACCTGATCTACGAAGGCGGGCTGGGACGCATGCGCTACTCGATCTCGAACACTGCCGAATACGGTGACCTTACCCGCGGCAATGAAGTCGTTGGCGACAGCACCCGCGCGGCCATGCAGAAAATCCTGGCCAATATTCAGGACGGCTCGTTTGCCCGGGAATGGATCGCCGAGAACAAGAGCGGCGCCCAGAAGTTTAACGCTTTGCGTGAAGCCGAAAAGCAGCACCCCATCGAGCAGGTGGGAGCCCAGCTGCGCGGCATGATGTCGTGGTTGCCGAAAGAATCCAAGAAAGCCGGGGCGGCGGAACGTCCCGAACCACGGGTTGTGAATGCTTAGAGGAGCCGAAATCGTTTTGCAGTGCCTGCGCGCGGAAGGCGTGGACCTGGCCTTTGGCTATCCGGGCGGCGCGATTATGCCGTTGTACGACGCGCTGCGCGATAGCGGAATCCGCCACGTGCTCACCCGCCACGAGCAGGGAGCGGTCTTCGCCGCCGAAGGACATGCGCGCGCCACCGGCAAAGTTGGAGTGGCGATCGCGACCAGTGGGCCGGGCGCGACCAACCTTGTGACCGGCATAGCCGACGCCAAAATGGATTCGGTTCCGCTGGTGTGCATCACCGGGCAGGTGCGCAGCTCGCTGATCGGCAGCGATGCCTTTCAGGAAACCGACGTTTTCGGCATGACGCTTTCGCTCACCAAGTGGAACCGCTTGGTGCGGACGATTGACGAAATTCCGCTGGCCATCGCCGAAGCTTTTCACTGGGCGCGCAGCGGACGTCCCGGGCCGGTGGTGGTGGATATCGCTACCGACGCGCTCAAGGCGAAGATGGAATTCGCTGGGCCGGTGAAGTTTCAGCCGCATCCCAAGCCGGCCGACGTGCACGGCGATTCAACTTTCAGCGAGACGCTGATCGCGCTGCTTGAAAACGCCAAGCGTCCCGTGGCGCTGGTGGGAGCGGGAGCGAAGTTGTCCGGCGCAATCGCCGATCTGCGGCAACTGCTCGATCATCTGCAAATTCCTACGTTTGCCACGGTGCACGGGCTCGGCGCTGTCCCGGTTGACGCGCCCTATTATCTCGGAATGGTGGGAATGCATGGCACTCGCGCCGCCAACCTGGCGCTGGATGAAACCGACTTATTAATGGTATTTGGCGCTCGCCTCGACGACCGCGTCACTGGCGAGCCTACGCGCTTTGCGCCCCACGCCCGCATCGTGCACTTTGAAATCGATCCCGCGCAGCTTGACCGGGTTCGGACTTGCGAGCTCGCGGTTATCGGCGATCTGGCGGAGACGATTCCGTCGTTTTACGACCAAGTCCGAAAAGTTTCGCTGCCTGATTGGCATAATTGGCGGGCGATCGCTTGCGGCATCGAGCGTGCCGAGCAAGACCCGCGCGGGCTGGCGGCTCCGGCGATTCGCTTTCTCGACGAACTTTTCAGCCGGCTGCCCGAAGACAGCGTCGTCGTTACCGATGTCGGCCAGCACCAGATGTGGGCGGCGCAACGTTTTCGTTCGTCGTCACCGCGCGGCTTCATTACTTCCGGTGGCCTGGGAGCGATGGGTTTCGCTCTCCCGGCAGCCATCGGGGTGCAGCTGGCGAAGCCGGAGACCACGGTGCTCTGTATTTCCGGCGACGGCGGCTTCCAGCTCAATCTGCAGGAACTGGCCACGGTGCGTCGGCTGGGCACGCCCATCAAGATGGTCATCATCGATAACAAATATCTCGGCATGGTGCGGCAGTGGCAGCAGCTTTTCTACAGCCGCAACTATGCGGAGACTGACCTAAGCGACAATCCGGACTTCGTGGAAATCGCGAAGGCCTACCGGATTCACGGCAGTCGTCTCGATGAAGAATCGATGGCCGACGGGAATTTTGCTGCAACCTCGCAGGCGATCGACTCGTTCTTACATTCGACGCAGCCGGAGCTGCTCACATTTGAATGCCATCCCGAAGCCAACGTCTTTCCCATGGTTCCGGCGGGGGCGAGATTATCAGAAATGGTTTTTGAAGAGTAACGGGAGAAAAGAACATGCAAGCCTTTCACATTCACTATCGCAACACGCAAGGGACTCTGATGCGCATCCTGAACGCGGCTTCGCGGCGGGGGATCGACATGCCCTACGTTCAAGCCATTCCGAATGAGCATGCCCACGCGGTCACGCTTTTGCTGGATGTGAATCCCAAGCAAACTGGGCAGCTCTGCCGCGACTGGCGCGCGATTATCGATGTGACGGACGTACGCGCCGGTGCGCTCGCGGCGGACATGACGAATGCGGGCGATTGGTCCGCGCCTCATCCGCCGGCATCGGTGAGCGCTCCTGCCGCCGCCCGCTCTGCGATGGCGTAAATTTTTCTAGAAAGACGGAGACGTTGCCCGCAGCGTCTCCCGCTGTTTTCGTTCCATCCTTTTCTGCCGTACACTTTCTACCTATGGACCTCAAACACCGCAGCCACGGTATCACCGACGGGCGCGACCGGGCCGGCGCCCGCGCCATGTTCAAAGCCATCGGATTCACCGACAGCGATCTGCGTAAGCCTCTCATCGGCGTCGCCAACACCTGGATCGAAACCATGCCGTGCAACTTTCATTTACGGAGGCTCTCCGCCAAAGTGAAAGACGGTGTGCGCGCCGCCGGGGGCACGCCCATGGAGTTCAACACCATCGCCATCTCTGACGGTGAAACTATGGGCACGGAAGGCATGCGCGCCTCACTGGTGAGCCGCGAACTCATCGCCGATTCCATCGAACTGGTTTGCCGCGGACAACTGTTCGATGCGGTCGTGTGCGTGGTGGGATGCGACAAGACCATCCCCGCTGCCGCCATGGCGCTGGCCCGCCTCGATATTCCTGGCCTGGTGCTCTACGGAGGTACCATCGCAGCCGGAAGTTTTCACGGCAAAGACGTGACCATTCAGGACGTATTCGAAGCCGTGGGCGCGAACGCTGCGGGAAAAATGAGCGACGCGGAATTGCTGGCGCTGGAAAATGTCGCCTGTCCCGGCGCGGGGGCCTGCGGCGGGCAATACACCGCCAACACCATGTCAACGGTGATGGAAATGATCGGACTCTCGCCGATGGGATTCAACAGCGTTCCGGCGATGGATCCCGCGAAAGACCAGGTTTCGTTCGATTGCGGCAAGCTGGTGATGAACTTGTTGCATGCCGGAACCACGCCGAAGAAGATTCTCACTCGTCCGGCATTTGAAAACGCCATTGCTTCCGTCGCGGCCACCGGTGGATCGACCAATGCTGTTCTGCACCTGCTGGCTATCGCTCGCGAAGCGGGAGTGCCACTCGAAATTGACGACTTCGAAACCGTCAGCGAGCGCACTCCGTTGCTGGCGGATATGAAGCCGGCTGGCCGTTTCGTCGCCGCGGATATGCATCGGGCCGGAGGTGTCGGTCTGCTGGCCAAGCGTCTGATCCAGGGCGGAAAGCTGCAAGTGAAGAGCATCACCGTCACGGGGCTCGATCTCGGAACCGAAGCGGAAAGTGCTCGCGAAACTCCGGGGCAGGAAGTCATTGCCGTGCTCGACAAGCCGCTGAAGAAGACTGGCGGTCTGGTCATCCTGCACGGAAATCTAGCGCCCGAAGGATGCGTGGCGAAAATCAGCGGCCATGAGCGTTTGAGTCACAAAGGCCCGGCACGCGTCTTCGAATCGGAAGAAGACGCCATGGCCGCCGTGACCTCGAAACGAATTCACGCCGGCGATGTC
>Ga0335078_10018375_pt1 | contig 10397 bp, 10 predicted proteins | sample Lox_Sample_32_FD_206711 | JGI IMG/M metagenome (GOLD analysis project Ga0335078, IMG submission 206711) | Soil microbial communities from Loxahatchee National Wildlife Refuge, Florida, United States - Lox_Sample_3.2 | ecosystem: Environmental > Terrestrial > Soil > Wetlands | place: USA...
GCGCGGAAGGGACTTGCCGCTTTATCCGGAGCGGCGTCCCACCTCGGCGCCCTCGAACCTCGAAGCAACCCTGGCGGCCGCCAAAGATATGGCGGCTCGGCAAGGGGAACTGGAACCAGAGCGCATGCCATCGGAACAGGCACCGCCCCGGCTCACGTCAGCTCGAAGCTGGCGGTGGATTGCCCTTCCCCTGGCTGCCCTCCTCGCCATCGGCTGGCTCCATTTCTCGCGCACCGCTCAACCCGATGTGGCGGAAACTCCAATCGATATGACTCTGACCGACCACGACGGTCAGCTGTTGATCGCCTGGGATCATGCGCGCAACGAGCTGAGCCAGGTGCGGGGCGGTCACATCCTGATCAGCGACGGCTCCGCCAAACGCGATATCGTGCTGAGCCCGGAACAAGCGCGAACGGGTTCGCTCACCTGGACGCGAACGTCGTCTGACGTGCTGGTCTCCTTGCGTCTCGATACGCCGGTAAAGCCCCTGGCCGCCTCTTCGCGGTTTCTGGGTAGTCCCCCTCCGGCTTCACCGGCCGAGGTCAGCGCCTCAGACGCGCTGCACAGGGAGAATCAGGAACTTCGCCGGGAGCTGGAGAGCACCAAAACGCGCGCCGCTGAGGCGGAGACCGCGTTCCGCGCTTTGCAGAAGCGTATCGAGCTGGAGAATGGTGCGCGGAAATAGACCTTTTGGCTGAGCCCCAGACCGGAGGAAGCGTCAGGCCAACGGTGTGTGGGGCTCGGGAATCGCCGCGCCGTCTTTCTGAGGCGACGACGCGCCGTAGTTTACTCGCGATCGCGAATCGTGAAGCACCGCGCCACCGCCGCCCATCCAGCCCGAGTACTCGCCCACGGCCGTCACTTCATGACCCATGGCCGCCAGCTCGCCAAGGACGCTTCCCGGCACGCGGCATTCGATCTTCACTTCTTTTCCGGCGGTTTGGATGCGCGTAAAGCGAGGGGCTTCGAGAGCCTGCTGGATGTTCATGGCGTGATCGGCGACATAGGAGACAAATTGCGCATGGGCCTGCGCCTGATTAATGCCGCGCATGATGCCGAACCCAAGATGCTCGCTGCCCCGTTCCATGTAGCCTGGAATGATGGTGTGATAAGGCCGCTTGCCCGGCGCAAACGCATTCGGGTGCGCCGGATCGGAAGAGAAGCCCGCCGCGCGTGACTGCAGCAGGAACCCGAATTCCTCTATCAGCACTCCGCTCCCCCATAAATCCGCTATGCTCTGAATCCACGAGACGATGTTACCCTCGCGATCCACCGCGGCAAGATAGGTCGTGTCACCCGGCACATGTTCCGGTTGACCGGGGCCGTAGCCCGCGTGAGCAAACGCGGGGTCGATCTGTCGCGCGCGCCGCGCAGCGTAGCTCTTATCCAGGAGACCTCCAACGGGCACGCGCGCGTGTCTGGGATCCGCGTTGAAGGCCTCGAGGTCCTCGTACGCCAGCTTCTGTGCCTCAATCTTCCAATGGAGCGCGGCGGCGCTTGCCGGCGGATGCTCAGCGAACGGAAATTGCTCCATGATGTTGAGCATCTCGAGCACCCCCACCCCCTGGCCGTTTGGAGGGAGCTCAAAGACAGTCCAGTCGCGATATGTCGTCGAGATCGGCCGTACCCACTCCGCACAAAACTCCGCCAGATCCGCCTGCACCAGGCTGCCACCCAGCTTTCGGGAAGTGTGCAGCAGCGCCTCGCCAATCGGCCCGTCGTAGAGCGCGGCGGCGCCTAGTTCGGCGATCATTCTGTAGGCATGGCCGAGTTGCGGGTTCCGGAAAACCTCGCCGACCCGCGGCGCGGCCCATGGAGCCTTCGAAGTAGTGTCCTCCCAATCGCCCTGAATGACTTCGGTGACCGGGAACCCCTCTTCGCAGTAGTGGATTGCCGCCTGGAACAGATCGCGCCATTCAAGCCGTCCGAACCGTTGATGGATGCTCTCCCACCCGCGCAGGCACCCGGGCACCGTGACGGAGCGGATTCCGCTTGAATCGGCGGCAGGAAGTCCTCGCGGCGCAGGTCCGCTGGCGTTGATTCCGTGGACTCGACCCGTGGCGCCCTCGCGATAGAGCACGAAGAGGTCTCCGCCGATGCCGCACATCATCGGTTCCACTACGCTCAGTACGGCGTTGGCGGCGAGCCCCGCGTCTGCGGCCGATCCACCACGGGCCAGAATCTGTGCTCCCGCCTGTGAGGCAAGTATCTGCGCCGTGGTCACAATGCCGCGCGTGGAGATCGCCATGGAGCGAGCGTGCCAGCGGTCGCGCGCAGCCAGATTAGCGGGAAAGATCATGCGGAGCAATAACAGGGAAGACGCGCGCGATACGCATGTTTGTTTTGCGATTCAGACGTTGCCATAGCGAGTCTGGATCGTCGTCGAAAAGGACATCGGCATTCGGCCGCATCACCGCCCACGCGCCCAATTGAACCTCGTTCTCCAGTTGCCCGCCCGACCATCCGCAGTAGCCGATATAGGCGTGAAAACGCTGCGGCGTGGAGACTGCGGCAATCTTTTCGATGGCTTCCGAGTTCGCCGTCTCATAAATGTCGCCGACCACCGCCTGGCTGTTCTCCGGCTTCGAGGGCGAACGAAACATCGCCTGCATGAGATCGGTCTGGACGGGTCCGCCTTCATACACCAGATGTGCCGAGGCGTTCTTTACATTTGGCAGGACTTGATCGAGACCCGCGGTTCCCCGGCGGTTGACGATAAGCCCGTAGCTGCCCTTGTCCTCGTCGTACTGAACGAGAACAACAACCGTGTGGATGAAGTTCGGATCGTTCAGCTCCGGTCTCGAAACCAGCAGCGCGCCCACGCGCAGTTTATCGACGTCGCTGTTGAACTGCACGGGCCGCAGCCGCCGCGGCACAGCGGTCTGGGCATTCCCAGGAAGACCGGCCAGGGTCCCCAGTACAAGCGAGATCAGAACCGCTCGCCGCATATGGCCTATTGTCGCTCGTTTTCGTCACCCGATAGCTCCACGCCCGGCCTCAAAAAACTCAAAGCCCGGTCCGGTTGATCCGGGCCGGGCTCTTTTCTCTGCGCTGGCGCGCCTGATGCCTACTGAACCGCCGCCTGTGTGCGATACCGGTTCAGGATTTGGATCATCTGGTCCTTACACTGCAGTTTCAGCTTTTTCAGCCTGTGCTCTTCCACTTCGTCTTCGGGAGTGAACCGCAGCTTCGCTTCGAGACTCTCAAGCTGCTGGTGATACTCCGAGTGCCGGGCCGCCAGTTGGCGGAACTCGGCGTCCGTCTGCATCAGGTGCGCCTTCAGATCTTCCTGCATATTCTCCATCAGGCTTGTCTCCTTGTGGAATTGTCCGAGACCGGCGTGTGTAGGGTTGGCCGGTTCGGTAGGACGGCTGAGATACATGAGCGATTCAGACTTGACCGCGAACGGTCTCCTGACATTTGTGACGATAACATGAACGCCTCTTCATGACAATCCCCGACTCGCAGGGGGTTTCGTAGTACCGAGACCTGATGCCTTCCTCAGTAAAACCCATGACATTGTAAAGCATCCTTGCCACCTTGTTGGATGCTCGTACTTCCAGAAAATAGTCAGACGGATTACCGTTACAGGCCGTCTCGAGCAGCGCTCGCGCGACACCCTGCCTTCGATGCCGCGGATCGACAGCCAGATTCAGGACCTCGCATTCGTTTTCGGCGACGCTTCGGCAAACCAGAAAACCGACCAGACTCGATTGATCCTCCGCGACGAGGCAGTCATAGCGAAGGTAATCCGCAACGGGCCATTGTGCTGCCTCAGGAGAAGCCTGCTGGATCGACGCAATCGCCTCGAAGTCGCCCTCGCTGGCCGCGCGTATGGAAATCATGGCTTGTCTGCGGGCGCCCTGTCCGCGAATGCGATTGCCTGCACTTCTCCGCTGGTGGCCGTCCTGGCGTCCGCCTTCTTCTGGTAGTTCACGTGAACCGGACGCGCCGGTTTCTGGACGCCGCAGGCGAGCGCGCCATCGCTCCCCTGAATACTGACCTGCGCCGGATCTACGACCAGCAGACGAACGACTGCGCCGCGCGCGGTACGGATCACCAGGCGTGCCTGTTTGTCAAGACAATCGAAGCGCTCAAGCAGACCGTCAACAGAGACGATATCCGTTTGCAGCTCACTGATATCGACCGCCCCCGCGGCGGAAAACGAGCCGTCGGAATTCATATCCTTGTTCGCCTTCGCCTCGGCGGCGTGGATCGCCGCAAGCGAGGCCTGCCGGACGCGCTCCAGGTCAGCACGGCGCTCGTCGTCTTCCCGTTTGCGCTCGGCGTCGGCGGCATCCAGCCGCGACTGTTCGGCCTGCATCCGCTCGTCGCGCACTTTCTGGCGCTCCTCGTCGGAACCGGCGGCATTCTCTGCCATGGCCCACGCTCGGGCGGCATCCTCAAACTGCTCTGCTTCGCTGGCCGATTTAGCCAGTTTCTTCCACAGTTCGATATCGCGGGGCGAGGCCTCGGCCGCCTTCTTTAGCCAGAACGCGCGCCGCACCGGGCCCGGCTCGGTTTCCGCAAGCCGCACGAAAGGGTCGGACCACTTCGGATTCAATTCGGCCGCTTTGATCAAGTCCGTGCGTTTCTTGTCGGGAGACGATTCAAGGATGCCGGCCTGGTACCAGACGAGCGCATTCTTCGTGTTCTGCGCGATGGCGGCATTGAGGTGCTTCAGGGCCGAGTCCCTATCGCCTTTGGCGGCGGCAAGCCCCAGCCCTTCCTCGGCTTCGACCCCGTGCTTCGATTCGAGATAGGAATTGGCGGCGCCCGGCGAACCGGCGGCCAGCAGGTAGTCACCCATCAGCAGCTTGCCATCGGAGGAATCGAGGTGGGCAACCCGGAAGTCACGATTGGGGTCGATTGCCGCTCCGCCGAAGGTCCGTGCGAGGAAATGCCCTGCGGCGAGGTAAGCATTGAGACGCTTTTGAAGTTCGTCGTACTTAATTCGAAAGGCGTTTCTGCAGGCCACTTCCAGATCGCCGCCCTGGGCAAGGTTCGATAGAAAAATGTGCACTTCGCCCGCGGTGTTTTCGTCGGTCTCCAACATCTGCAGCAACGTCCAGCCGGGCGTGGGATGGGAAACCGGCTCGCCAATGGTGATCCGTGTGCCGCTAACGCCGATCGAGGAAAACAGTTCGATGAGCCCGGTCTCGATGGCATCCGGCATCTTGCGCGTGTTGGCGTCAAGCAGCTGCCGAGTGATCTCGGCTTTCAGGGCCGGCGTCAGCAGGGTGTTCTCGTCGAGGCTCACCATCCAGGCGTCGCGCCCAAAAGCCGGAGTCGTGAGAGGGACGTACTGATCGTTGTGCCGGAAGATCAGGAAGTGCATGGGCCGGGCAAGCTGCATGTCCTGGACGGCCAGGGCCGAGCCAAGCGCCCAGCGCAGTTGTTCGAGCTCGTTGAGCACCGTGCGGGCCTGTTTGTCGCCCACCGCGGAGTACACCTGAAAGGGTCCGCTGACCGTGTGAAAGCCAGTCCAGTGGTCCTCGGCCCGCAGCGGCAGCAGGGCCAGCAGGCTAAACAGAACAACTCGCCGCACGCTTCGATGATAGCGAAGGGCGCGCGGCGTTGATAACATCGAGCGGACCGGCAAAAGCCATGCGGACGCTCGTAGTCATTGGCGGACTCCTCGCCGTCGGGGTTGCGGCCGCGGACCTGAAGGGCACAGTGAAAACCATCACTGGTGATTCGCTTGCCGATGCCGAAGTCGCGCTGTACGACGCAGACTCGGGCAGGCAGCTTGGCCGGGTGCGAACCTCGGCCGATGGCGCGTATGGCTTCTTCTCGCTGCCTCCCGGCACGTTCAGGCTCAGGATTATGGCGCCCGGCTTTGCGAGTCTGGAGGTGCGGGACGTGCGGCTGAGCCGTGAAGACAGACGGATGCCTCCCATTCAAGCCGCGATCGCCGGGCGCTGTGAGCAGCCTTATGTCGAGTGGCTCCGGCCGATGGAAGGCAACGTTCACACCGGGACATTCAGCGGGAAGATACAGGATCACAAGGGCCGGCCGATCGCGAATGCGGAGGTGACCGTCCATGTGGACAGACGTCCCGGCGTCAGCACCAGGACCGATTCCGCCGGCGCGTACACGTTCGCAGGCGATGAGGACGAGTATCGCCTGCTGGTTCGACACGATGGGTTCTTCGCCGCGGAGTCTGGGTTGTACAGTGTACAGGCCGGGTTTGAGGCGCACTACTCTCCCAGCGTTCTGGACAAGTGCCCGCGGACAGGGTGCCTGCCCTCGAGCAAACCAATCCACTTCTGCGAGTAGAGCAAACTGGTCAGATGACCATTTGCGCTAAGATGGATTCATGCCTAACAAGGTGGTCAGCGCGACCGAGTTCAAGGCAAAGTGCCTGGGGCTTATCGACGAACTGGAGACCCACGGCGGAACCCTGACGGTCACCAAACGCGGCCGGCCCGTGGCCACCGTGGCGCCTGCGAAGAAGAAAGGCTTTAAGTCGCTGAAGGGAGTTCTCGCCGGCAAAATCGAGATCGTCGGCGACATCGTCAACGAAGACACTTCCCACCTTTGGGAACTCGATTAGGACCCACCGTTGGATCTGCGGTTTCTTCTCGACACCCATATAGTAATTCGCTGGCTGACGGAGCCCCGTAAGCTGAACCGGGAGCAAACGCGCGTGTTAGAGGATGCCGAGCGTCGAGGCGCACCGCTCGCCGTGAGCGCGATCAGCCTTCTCGAAATCGCGGCTCTCTTCGGGAAGGACAGGCTGAGGGGCTCCATGGCGGAGATTTTCGAGAAGCTGGACAAGGGGCCGCTTTTCGTTCTGTTGCCCATCACCGTCGAAATCGCCGCCGAAGTGGCTACCATGGGCGGCGCGCTTTCCGGTCCCGCTGACCGGGCCATCGTGGCAACCGCCCGCGTTCATCGGCTGCGGCTGGTCACCTCGGACCGGCGCATCGTCGAATCGAAGCTGGTTTCCGTGGTGGAATGAATTATTCCGCGCGCAGCGCTTCCGCCGGATCCACCCTCGCCGCGCGCCAGGCAGGAATCGCCGCCGCCAGCGCCCCCGCCACCAGCATAGCCAACGCGACTGAAGCGTAGGCCAGCGGATCAGTGGAGCTGACGTGGTAGAGAAGCGTCTTCAGCACGCGCGTCACCGCCAGTGCACCGGCGCCGCCAATTGCCAGACCCAGCGCCACCAGCATCAGCGCCCGGGCCGTCACCAGCCAGAGCATGTCCGGCGCGGTCGCTCCCAGGGCCATCCGCAGCCCGATCTCGCGCGTTCTGCGCGCCACCGACCACGACAGCAACCCAAAAACTCCCAAAGCAGCCAGCAGCAGCGCCACCCCCGCAAACGTCCCGAGCAGCACAGTCTGAAAGCTGCGGCTTGCGATTGACCGCGATTCCAGCTCCGCCATCGTCCGCACGTTGGCCACCGGCTGATCGCGATCCACGCTGCGCACCGCTTCGCGAACAGGACCGGCTAGTGTCAGCGGATCGGCCGCCGCGCGCACAACGAGTGACATCTTATTGCGCGAATCCTGCAGATAGCTGAGATAGATGGCCGGCCGCGGATCGGCATCCAGACCGTACTGACGGGTCGCTCCCACGACACCCACAATCGTGGTCCATGGTGCCGTGCTGCCTCCGCCAAACCGAATGTGCTTGCCGATGGGGCTCTCGCCGGGCCAGTGCGCATTCGCGAACAGTTCATCGATTACCGCAACCGAAGGAGCGCCCGCCCGATCGCTGCCGTTCAGCCAGCGTCCGCGGCGCAGAGGCATTCCGGTCACCCGCAGGTAATCCGGGCTGGAAAAGCGCGTCGTGGCCATGGCCAGTTGGCCCAGCTTCGCCACGGGCTTGTCTTCGATCGGGATGAATCGCTCGGGCGCCTGGGTGAAGGGCGGGGTCTCCACGATGGCCGCGGAAACTACGCCTGGGATGCTCTGCACCCGCGTGAGCGCCTGCTCGAAAAACGCCGATTGCTTCTGCGCGGTCGGATACCGCGAGGGGGGCAGCGGAATGTCCATGGTCAGAATGCCATGGCGAACCACGCCGGGGTCGTTGGCCAGCACGTGCATCAGGCTGCGGACGAGCAGCATGGCGCCGGCCAGGACCACGATGGCAAAACTCAACTGCGTCACCACCAGCACGGCGCGCAGCGCCTCGGTATGGCGCCCTGCGGTGGAACCCCTCCCGTTATCGTTCAGCGCATCGTTCACATCTGAACGGGAAAGCTGGCGCGCTGGGGCGATTCCGAACAGAACACCGGTGATCAAAGTCAGGCATGCCGCGAACAGGAAAACGCGGTAATCGAATCCGGGATGTGCAATCTGCTGGAGGTCCTCAGGGCCCATGAGCAGAAACAGTCGCGCCACCCATAGCGATACCAGGGTCCCCAAAATACCGCCGGAAACTGCGAGCAGGAGGGCTTCCAGCATCAATTGGCGCACAATCGCCCAGCGGCTCGCGCCAATGGCCATGCGAATTCCAATTTCCCTCCTCCGCGATGCACCGCGCGCCAGCAGCAGACCGGCGAGGTTGCTGCATGCAATCAGCAGCACGCACCCGACCGCCGCGCTGAGAATCCACAGCGGCGTCCCCAGCCCTCCACGAGTCTCCTCCGGCAGCGGGGCGACGCGCGTACCCATTCCCAGATCGAGATCGTTCGCCCGGAAGGTGGCCGCTACCAGCGATGCCACCTCGGCCCGCGCCCGCGGCAGAGAGACGCCGGGCTTCAACCGGCCCAGCGCGTACACGGCAACCGACCCCCAACCATCCCGTTCATCTGGAGTCATGGCCAGAGGCACCCAGAAATCCACCGGCGGCGAGGTGAGCTTGCTGAGATTCACGCTCATGCTGAACCGGAAGTCGGCAGGCATCACTCCGATGACCGTATAGCCGGTCCCGTCCAGCGAAACGTCGCGGCCGAGCACGGCCGGATCGCCCGCGAAACGCCGTTGCCACAGCCCGTAGCTCAGTACCACCACCCGATTCGCGCCAGCGACGTCCTCCGCACCGGAGAACGTGCGTCCCAGCAATGGCGGAACGCCCAAAACCGTAAACAATGACGCTGAAGCGCGCGCCCCATCCACACGCTCGGGTTCACCGTCTCCGGTAAGGTTCGCGCTGAGCAGGCGAAATCCCGCCAGGTCGCTGAAAACTCGCTGGTTGGCCTGAAGGTACGCGAATTCCGCGTTGAACATCGGCAGGCGTGGGAAGTCCCGCTGCGGCCAGGTGTTCCAAACCACCAGCGTGTGGTCCGGATCGCGATACATAAGCGGCTTCAGAATCACCGAATTCAACACGCTGAACATGGCCGTGTTCATGCCAATTCCCAGCGCCACCGTCAGCAGCGCCACCACGGTGAATCCAGGGTTCCTGGCAAGGGCTCGCGCCCCAATACGAATGTCATACACAATTCCAGACCAGGTCATGGAAGCAGTTTACGTCTCCCGAGCGTCCATGGTTCCAGGCTTAAGGTAATGAAACTCCTCGATCAATCCGATATACGAGGACCGGGCCCTGCCAGTGTAGAATATAGTGTCGCCGGTCGACAGTAGTACTTTGCCGCCCTTAAAGGGTCCAAAGCAAATGATGAGAATCAGCCTCTTTCTGGCGTTGCTGCTTACACTTCCAGTTCTGGATGCCGCCGCTGCCTCAGGTCAGAGCGTCCCCGATATGCGTGGCCCCAGTCCGCGGGAGCAGTCTCAGCCTGCGCAGACGCCGGCGGGCACTATACCGGCGCCCGCGGGCAAGGAAGTTCCTGCCCTGCCCGTGGCTGTGGATCCTCATAAGTACGTCATCGGAGCCGAAGACGTGATCCATATTCTGGTATGGCGCGAGCCTGACCTGACCGGTGACAAGGTGGTGCGGCCTGATGGGAAGATCTCGCTCCCGCTGATTGGCGAGTTGCAGGCGAGCGGCGTGACTCCGGACGATCTGGGAAAGGCCATCACGACGGCCTTTTCGAAATTCATAAACAACCCGGAGGTTACCGTTTCCCTCATGGCCGTCAACAGCAAACGGTACTTTATTGACGGCCAGGTGAACAAACCTGGAGAGTACAAGCTGGTCACGCCCACGACAGTTCTGGAGGCCCTCAGCGAGGCGGGCGGCTTCCGGGAGTTTGCCAGTACGAAGAAAATCCGCATTCTGCGCGGCACGGCTTCGCTGAAATTCAACTACAACGAAGTCAGCCATGGCAAGAAGATGGAACAGAACGTCTATGTGGAGAGTGGGGACCACATCATCGTTCCCTGAGCTGGCCGGGGCAAAGGCACGGCCGGGTGAAACCGGCAGTCCGTTTCTTTTGTGCCGGCGCTGGTGAGATGGAGAAGTAAGTCATGCAGCCTGTCGATTCCGTTACCGTCGCGCGGCGTCCCATGGACGTCGAGGACTACATCGATGTCATACGGCGGCAT
>Ga0335078_10018376_pt1 | contig 10397 bp, 4 predicted proteins | sample Lox_Sample_32_FD_206711 | JGI IMG/M metagenome (GOLD analysis project Ga0335078, IMG submission 206711) | Soil microbial communities from Loxahatchee National Wildlife Refuge, Florida, United States - Lox_Sample_3.2 | ecosystem: Environmental > Terrestrial > Soil > Wetlands | place: USA: Florida...
GGACATCACTTTTCCAAATACCGAAGGCGAACCGCATAAAAAGGCGGTACTCATGATCCGCCAGAGCCTGGACGCCGATTCCGCCTATGCCGATGCGGCGCTGCATGGCAACGGCCTGACGTCGCTGCAATCGCGCGATGAGAAGGGCGCCGCCACGCACGAGGTGCAATCCAATGTCTCGGCGCCGCGGCGGCTGCGCATCACCAAGGCAGGCCAGTATTTTTACATGTCGATCGCCGGCCCGGGAGAAGAACTGCATCCCGCCGGCGGATCGGTGAGGGTCGCGCTGCAGGAGCCGTTTTATGTGGGGATCGGCGTCTGTGCCCACAATAAGGACGCCATCGAGAGCGCCATCTTCAGCAATGTGCAGGTGACGCTGGTGCCGGCTGCTACTGCACCCGACCTGTACAGCACGCTCGAAACCATAACCGTGGCTTCCACAGACGCGCGCGTCGTTTACACGGCCCAGGGGCGTTTCGAAGCGCCCAACTGGACTCGTGACAATATGCTCGTATTCAATGGCGGCGGCCACCTTTACCGCGTTCCGGCGGACGGAGGGACGCCGGTCGCCATTGATACGGGGTTCGCCACACGGGTCAACAACGACCACGGAATCTCCCCCGATGGCACCATGCTGGCCATCAGCGACGGGTCGCAGGACGACCGCAAGTCGAGGATCTACGTTTTGCCCATCGGCGGCGGCACGCCGCGGCGGATCACGGAAAAATCGCCTTCCTACTGGCATGGCTGGTCGCCGGATGGGAAAACGTTGGCGTTCTGCGGAGAACGCAACGGGAATTTCGATGTCTACACCATCCCCGCCGCCGGCGGTGAGGAGACGCGCCTGACCACGGCCGAGGGTTTGGATGACGGGCCGGAGTTCTCGCCCGATGGAAAGTACATTTACTTCAACTCCGTGCGCACCGGAACCATGCAGATCTGGCGCATGAAGCCCGATGGCAGCGAGCAGGAGCAGGTCACCTCCGATGGCTTTAACAACTGGTTTCCGCACCTTTCGCCCGATGGGCAGAGGATGGTGTTCGTCACTTACGAGAAGGACGTCACCGGGCACCCGGAAAACAAGGACGTGATGCTGCGGATGATGACTCTGGCAACCGGCAAAATCACGGTACTGGCGAAACTGTTTGGCGGCCAGGGCACCATCAATGTTCCTTCCTGGTCTCCGGATGGGCGCAGACTCGCCTTTGTAAGCTATCAGCTTATTCCGTAGCAAGGCGCCGCATCCCACATCCACATCTGCCCGCGCACTCGCACCGGTGCCGCGAGTTAAGATGGGGCCGGTTGCTTACCAAGGAACGAGTTCATGCTACGCTCCAGCGTTTTTTTCTTTTCCGCAATTCTGGCTTTAGAAGCCCAGACATATAACCGCGGCGTCGGTGTGTATCCGGGAGATCCCAAGGAAGATTTCTCGGCGGTGATGGTTCCCGACACGCAAACGTACCGGAACCTGGCGCTCCACCGTCCGGCCTACCAGTCGAGCGCGTACGATTACAACCTGACCGCGCAATTGATCACCGACGGAATCAAGGAGACAACCCTGCCGCGTTGGGTGTCGGTCTCTACCAGCGACCAGGGTGTGCTCACGAAACAGCAGCGGGAACACGCGCTCGACCACAACATTACCACTACCGTCACCATGAATGGCTCTAACGCCTGGCTGGCATTGGACATGGCTGGAGGCGACGGTCCGCTGGAAGTGGACGGCGTGGAGATCGCCGGACTGCGGGTGGCGGCCGACTCGCAGAAACCGGCCGGCTGGTCGATCGAGGTGGCAGGTTCCGATGACGGGCAGACGTGGACGGAACTGGGCCGCACGACGGGTTCCGACCGGCCACCCGCCGGGCCCCGCGGATTCGGCAGCGGAATGGGCGTGCCGCCGGTTTTCAGTGTGCCTTTCACTGCACCCGCGCGCAGCGGGCATATTCGCATCGGGTTTTCGGCTCCCAGCGCCACACGCTGGACCTTGAGCGAAGTGATTCTGCGCGACAAGGGAGCTCGCGTGGAAGCGGGCGGACCCTATCATTTCACCAGCGCATGGATGAGCGCGGGCGCGGGCGAAGAATGGGTGTACGTGGATTTAGGCGCGGCCTGCACGTTCGACCGCGTGGCGCTCAATTGGATCCGGCGACCGGCCGAGGCGGTAGTTCAGATCTCCGACGATCGAGCAGCATGGAAAAACGTGCAAACGCTCGCGGCGTCCGGGGACCTGACGGACAATCTGGTACTCGCCCAGCCCGAGCACGGCCGATATGTGCGCGTGCTCATGACCAGGCCGTCCGCGCCCGAAGGCTATATTTTGAGCGAACTGGAAGTCTATGGCCGCGGCGGGCCCGTGCCGCGCGCCAAACCCGCGCCAGCGGCGGTGAATGGCCGCTTGAACCTGGCGGCGGGAGCGTGGCGCATCGAGCGCGATTCACTGGTGGCGGCGGATGGAAAAGCGCTGTCGCAAGTCGGATTCGCGGATCAGGCGTGGCTGCCCGCCACGGTTCCCGGCACCGTGCTTTCCACTTATTTCGACGACGGCGCGATTCCAGACCCGAACTACGGCAACAACCAGCTCGCGATTTCCGACTCGTTCTTCTGGGCGGATTTCTGGTATCGCGATGAGTTTGTGGCACCGGCGCTCGCCGCCGGGCAGCATGCCTGGCTGAATTTCAATGGCATCAACTGGAAGGCGGAGGTCTTTCTGAACGGCGAAGCGGTGGGCCGCATCGAAGGCGGATTCCTGCGCTGCCGTTTCGATGTCACCGGGAAGATCCGCGCGGGGCGCAAAAACGCGCTGGCGGTGCGCATCATCAAGAATGCGACCCCCGGCAGCGTCAAGGAGAAAATCTTTGCCAGCCCCGACCTGAATGGCGGCGCGCTGGGGGCCGACAATCCCACCTATCATGCCACCGCGGGTTGGGACTGGATCCCTACTATGCGCGGCCGCGACATCGGCATCTGGAGCGATGTGTCCCTAACCATCACCGGCCCGGTGACGGTGGAGAATCCGTTGGTGACCAGCAAACTGCCGCTGCCCGATACTACGCGGGCCGACGTTACCATCGAAGCCACGCTGCGCAATAGCGGGACATCTTCCGTGTCGGGTACGCTGCGCGGACACTTCGGTAACGCGGCATTCGAGACTCCGGTAACGCTGGAACCGGGGACAACCCAGACGGTGAAGTTCGACCCGCTGCGCCTGGACCATCCGAAGCTGTGGTGGCCAAACGGTTACGGCGAGCAAAATCTGTACCCCGTGGAACTGTCTTTCGCGGCGCAGGGCAAATTGAGCGACGCGACGAGTTTCCAAGCAGGCATCCGGCAGTTCACCTACGGCGAAGAAGGCGGCGCGTTGCGCATCTGGATCAACGGCCGGCGCTTCATCGCCCGGGGCGGGAACTGGGGTTTCCCGGAATCCATGCTGCGCTATCGGGCGCGCGAATACGATGTGGCCGTGCGCTACCACAAGGACATGAATTTCACCATGATCCGCGACTGGGTGGGGCAGACCGGCGACGACGCATTTTACGACGCCTGCGACAAGTACGGCATCGTGGTGTGGCAGGATTTCTGGCTGGCCAATCCGGTGGATGGGCCCGACCCGGACGACAACGCGATGTTCCTGAAGAATGCCGAAGATTACATTCTGCGGATTCGCAATCATGCGTCGCTGGGGATTTATGTGGGCAGGAACGAGGGCAACCCCCCGCCGGCGGTTGACGACGGGCTGAAAAAGCTGACGGCATCTCTCCATCCCGGTTTGTACTACATCCCGTCGTCGGCCGACGGGCCAGTCAGCGGGCACGGTCCGTACCGCACCGAATTTCCGCGATTCTATTTCGAGCAGCGGGCCACCACCAAACTGCACAGCGAGATCGGGATGCCGAACGTTGTGACCATGGACAGTCTGAAACAAATGATGCGGGAGCAAGATATGTGGCCCCAAGGCGACGTCTGGGGCATGCATGACTTCACCATCACCGGTGCGCAGGGTGCCTCGGCTTGGCGCGACATGATCGAGAAGACCTACGGCGGCGCCAAAAGTGCGGCCGAATTCGTGGAGCTTTCGCAGTTTATCGACTACGACGGCTACCGGGCCATGTTCGAAGCGCAGGGCAAGAACCGCATGGGGCTGCTGCTGTGGATGAGCCACTCCTGCTGGCCGTCGTTCGTGTGGCAGACCTACGATTACTACTTCGACCAGAGCGGCGGATACTTCGGCAGTAAGAAGGGCTCCGAGCCGCTGCACATCCAGTGGAACCCGGTTAGCGACAGCGTCGAGGTGGTCAATTACAGCGGCGGCAAGGCCACCGGCCTGACGGCGGAAGCGGAGATACTGAACATGGATGGATCCCGGCAATGGGCGAAGACGGCCCGGGTGGATTCGGCGGAGGACAGCATCCAATCTCCGATCAAACTGCAATATCCGTCCGGCTTGACGCCGGTGCATTTTATCCGCTTGAAACTCACGCGCGGCGGCCAGACAGTTTCCGAGAACTTCTACCTGCGCGGCTTGGAGGAATACAACTTCAAGGCCATCCGCGACCTGCCTAAGGCCGATGTGAAGGCCACGGTGAAGACCGAGCGGCAAGGTTCGCGATGGGTGCTGACCACCGAACTGAAGAATACTTCCAGCCAGCCGGCACTGATGGTGCGAATCAAGGCCGTGCGGGAAAAGGGCGGCGACCGCATCCTTCCGGCGATTTACAGCGAGAACTATGTGGCGCTCATGCCGGGCGAGCGGCGAGTCATTCGAACCGAACTGGAAGATGCCGATACGCGGGGCGAGCGACCGCGCATCGTGGTGGAAGGCTTCAACGCCTCGAGCAATTCGCTAAACTGACGTTTCGCAGGGAAGGTCGAGAAAGGTTTTTGGGGAGGATTCATGGCAGCTCAGTGGACGCCGATGCGATGGCCCAGTGCCTGGAAAGATCCGGCGGCGGTGAATTTGTTGAAGGGAACGGCTATCGACTGCCTGGTACTTGGCGCCGGTGACGATCTGGCGGAGGTGCGGTCACGCGCCCGGGACGCGGGTCTTCACGTAGTGGATGCCGCCACACCGCCGGCGGGGATCTCCGTGATTAAAGGAGTATGGCCTGGTGTTAAGGGCGGTCGTGCCGCCCGCACGGAGGCAGGCCCCACGGGCGTTCCATGGGTGGACTCGAACGGTTGGACCATTCAGTTGGCGCGCAGGCAGCACCCGGAGGTGCAGGTCTGGGTGGACGCCGCACCGGCCGCCGATGCCGTGGTCACGGCGGACTCCTATTTAATCGCGATAGCCGATAGCGCTGCTTACGGCGGGCGCTGGATCGTTTCGCTGGACGCCCCGTTGGCCGCCGCCATGGCGGCCCATAAGCCGGAGGCGGATAAACCCTGGAACCGGATCAAGCAGGCCGCCGCTTTCTTCGCCGCACACCAGGCGTGGAGCGAATACGCGCCTTTCGCCGTGGTGGGGGTAGTTTCGGACTTCACCGGAGCCAACGAATTCTTCAGCCAGGAAATGCTAAACCTGCTGGCGCGCGCCGGGCAGCACTACCGCATTCTGCCCAAGAAGGAACCGTTCTCCACGGAAGGGCTTCGCGCGCTTCTCTATGCGGACGCCGAGCCGCTCACTCCCGCGCTGCAAAAGCAGATCCTGGAATTCGTGGAGGCCGGGGGTATGCTGATTACGGACCAATGGCCCGCGCTCTCGCAGGGGGCGGTGCCCGCGCCGGTGGACACTTTCTCGGTGTACGCCATGGGGAAAGGGAAGATTGCCGTATCCAAGGATCCGCCCAGCGATCCGTACGTCTGGGCCAACGATTCGGTAGTGCTGATAAGCCATCGATACGATCTGGTACGTTTCTGGAACGGCGGCGCCACGGGTTCCTACTACACGCTGTCACCTGACCGCAAACAGGCGGTGGTGCACGCTCTGTTCTACTCATACCGCGGGCCCGACCAGGCTTCGGTGCGGGTGGCCGGCCACTATCGCACCGCTCGAGCCGCCACGGTTGAAAGCCCGCAGTTGGCGGGTGTACAAGTGAAGGTAGAGAAAGATGCTGTGGAGATTCATCTTCCCCGGATTTCCCAATATGTAGCCTTGGAATTGGACGTGTAGCGAGGTAACGAATATGCAATGTCACAATCAAACGCGCAGAGACTGGCTGCTGAAGACGTCGGCCGCCGCCGGAGCATGGCTGGCCGGTCCCTCCCTCTCCCGGGCTGCGGCGCCCACTTCTCCCGTCGCGGTGGCCCGCTGCCGAACGTATGACCAGGCCGAGTTGCTCCCCGTGATGCAGAAGATGTTCGACCAGTTGGGCGGGCTGGGGAAGTTGGTCAAGGGCAAAACGGTAGCCATCAAGATTAACCTGACCGGGTCGCCCACCTATCGCGTGGGACACCTCCCGCTCGAAGACACCCACTACACGCATCCGCAGGTGATCGCCGCAGCCGCGCACCTGATGGGGAAAGCCGGAGCACGCCGCATTCGCATCCTGGAGAGCCCGTGGTCCACTGCCGGCCCGGTGGAGGAGTATATTCTGCGCGCCAATTGGGAACCGCGCGACATTCTGGGCGCCGCGCCCAATGTGGAATTCGAAAACACCAACTACCTGGGGCAAGGGAAGAAGTACGCGCGCATGACTGTACCCTTCGGCGGTTACATCTTCCCGGCGTTCGACCTCAATCATTCCTACCAGGACTGCGACGTTTTCGTCAGCATCGCCAAGATGAAGGAGCACGCCACCGCCGGCATTACGCTCTCAATGAAGAACTGTTTCGGCATTACGCCTTGCACCATTTACGGAACAGGGGCGGGCATTGATGAGCCGTCGGAGACGCCCAAGGGAGGGCGCACGACGGTACATGCCGGAGATCGGCAGCCTTCGAAAAGCGCCCCGGCGGAGAAGGACCCGACGACGCCGCGGCAGGACACCTATCGCGTACCGCGGACCGTGGTAGATCTGAATGGTGCGCGCCCCGTACACCTGGCCATCGTGGAAGGCATCAAGACCATGACCGGCGGTGAGGGCCCGTGGATCAACGAAGAGCTCCTCGGCGTAGCCCCTGGGGTGATCTTCGCCGGTCTCAACGCCGTAACCACCGATGCGGTCGGCATGTCCATCATGGGCTTTGACCCGATGGCGGATCACGGCACGCCGCCCTTCGAGCGTTGCGACAGCACTTTGAAGCTGGCCGAAGAGGCCGGTTTGGGTACGCGCGATCTGAAGCGCATCGAAGTGATCGGTGAGTCGATCACCCAGGTTCGGTTCGATTTCGCCGCGCTCCGGAAGAAACGGCGCGCGAGCCCTCCGCCTCCTTTTGGCATTCGCGGTTAGAAGTTACTTTTCGAGAACCCGATAGGCCGCATAGTGGAAGCCCAGTAGCAGCGTAGGATCGTCGGCCACCCGGGTCTTCAGCACCACTTGCCACGCACGCGGCCATTGGGTCAGCCCGTCACGACGGAAGCGATCCTTGAGTTCGTTCAGGGTGTCGGGTGCGGCAAAGAACTCCTCCGCCGCTTTGGCGCCGGCCGTGGTGACTCCGGAGAAGATGACGGTCCTTCGGCCGCCGGTGGCGGACGCGTCGCTCGGCAGCACGGTGAGCAGTCCATAGACTTCCTGGGTGGTCTTTTCTTCCATACGCGGCTGGAAGAAGGCCGGCTCGGCGTATTTCGGCGAACGATTGCGAACTCCCCAGGAGCGCACTTCCGGGTTGTATTCGATCACGAAAGGCGCGTCCGCCAGAAGCAGCCGGGCGGCCGGACTGTATTCCGCCCTCCCAAAGAGCAGGACGTTGCGATTTCGTAACATGTAGGACTGGATGAGCCGCTCCGGCAAAACCCGGTAACTTACTCGATAAGAGTTCAAAAGTGCAACTACCGACATCGCGCCGTCCACATCGCCCCAAAGCGGAGAGCTTTGATTGGGGTGGAAGAACAGCTTCGTATGAGGACTGACGGGCTGGCGTTCCCCATATAGGCTTAGGATGTCGGGCGTTTGCCTGATTTGCGGGGCCCCTTGGGGCTGTTCCGGAATGGGCATGCCGCCGTAATCCCGCAAAAAAAGTTGTGCCGGCGTGGCCAGAACCACGAGCACCTCATCTCCGCCGAGCAGAGGGCCCCATGCTTCCTTGACTACGGCCGGTATTCCGGCGCGAGTCACCGCCGGGACCAACCAGTGCCTGAGGCCGTAGCCCAATGCGAACGTCAAGACTACGCCCGCCGCAAACGCCAAAATGGCGGCCAAGAGCCATAGCGGGCGGTGTCGCGGACGGACGGGCTCGGCCTCAGCGGCGGCTGTCCCATTCGGTGCATGCCTCCCGTTTAAGGCCGGGCCCCGGATGTATTGCGGGCTGTAGGTGCCCCTCGGAAGATCAATGCGAATATCTGCATCGGGAGCTTCCACAAGGTAGTACTCCTGCAGCTTTTTCCGCAGGGCGTGGGCGCGGCTGCGTACCGACGAATCCTCACCGGGAGAAAAATCGGGGCTGCGCCCCAGCGCCTCAACTCCAAGCAAGTACTCTGTGATCTCCTCCGGACGTCCCTCGATATCCTTTCTGCACACGTAGGAGAGAATCTTCTTCAGTTGCTCGCACCGGTTGAATGTCTGACTTGAGAGAACCTGATCGACCACCCGCCGCTTGTCGTCGGAGGTCACTGAATCTGACGACGCCACGATCACCCTTTCCAGCCTCCACGGTGGCATGAGTATATCAGTACAAGGTCCGAAATACAATTATGTTACGTAACGTTTTTATCGATTGTACCTGCCTGTATTTGCTGGCCCGTTCAGGAGGGGGCGGCCGATAATCGAGGACGTACCCAAGAAAGTACAAGAGGATCGAACTTAACCGATAGGGGGAAATCCATGCATTTTGAGAGCCACAGGTGGAGTGCGACAGCTTTCAAGTACACGCTGCTACCCGGAATAGTGGCCGGCGTGCTCATGGCACTTGCGATCCCGGCGCCGGCCCAGACATCTTATGGTTCGGTTGTCGGGACGGTCACGGATACCAGCGCGAGCAGTATCCCCGGCGCGGCAGTTACGCTGACCAATCTGGGGACTACCGAGCGTCGAGCCGCGGAAACCGATGTCAGCGGTAACTATCAATTTGTCAACCTGGTCCCGGGAAACTACAAACTGGAAGTCGAAAAGGCCGGTTTTAAGCACCTCACTCGCGACAGCGTGCTGGTGCAGACGCAGAACGTGGTCCGCATCGACGCCATCATGGAACTGGGCAACGTCGACCAGCAGGTGGAAGTCACCGCGCAGACGCCTCTGCTGCAAACCGAAAGCGCCACGCAAGGCCAGGTGGTAGAGGGCCGCATCGTCACCGACATGCCGCTCAACGGACGCAACGTATTCGCGCTGATCGCGTTGGCGCCGGGGGTGATACCGCAGAACGGCGCCCTGAACGGCTCGCTCAACTTCCAGATTTCCGGCGGCATCGCCAACCAGGGAGTGGCCTGGTTTGACGGTGCCCCGTTCATGAACGTCAAGCTGAACACCGCCGCGTTCCAACCAATCCAGGATATGGTGTTGGAGTTTCAGGTAATGTCGCACAGCGTCGGCCCGGAGTACGGAGGCACCCTGAACGGCGTCATCAACCTTTCGAGCAAATCCGGGACCAACGAGTTCCACGGCGCGCTTTACGAGTATCTCCGCAACAAGTTGCTCAACGCCAGCACCTTCTTCGCCAACAAGGGCGGGCAGCCGCGGCCGGCTTACAGCCAGAACCAGTTCGGCGCCAACCTGGGAGGACCGCTCATCAAAAACAAGACGTTCGTGTTCCTGGCTTACGAAGGCAATCGCATCCGGTCCGGCGTCACCAACACGGTGACCATGCCCACCGTCGCCCAACGTGGCGGGAACTTTTCCGCGGTGAGTAACGTGGTCTACGACCCGGCGACTACCACCTGCGGAGGATCAGGTCTGCCGGCGTGCCCGGCTGGCGTGACGTCCGGCCGCACGCCCTTCCCCGGCAACATTATTCCCACCACCCGGCTGGACCGGACGGCGGTGCTGCTCAATAAATACTGGGCCCTTCCGAACCAGCCCACCCTGACCAACAATCTGATCATCAACTACAGCACCGGTTCGGATTCCAACCAGGAGAGCGCCCGGGTGGATCAGAACATCAGCGACAAGCAGCACCTGTTCGTGCGCTTTACAGGGGTTAACCCATGGACCAAGCCGGCGGACACCTATGGAACCGGGGGCATCATGCAGACCAGAAGCGTGGCCCAGACCGATCAGGGCGTTATTGCGGACACATACGCTCTCAATCCCAGCACCGTGATCGATGTGAACCTCTCCGTGCTGCGGAACTACTCCGTACGCACGGCATGGAACATGGGACTCGATCTCACTTCAGAAATCGGCTGGCCCGCAGCCACCGTCGCCCAGTTA
>Ga0335078_10018377_pt1 | contig 10395 bp, 7 predicted proteins | sample Lox_Sample_32_FD_206711 | JGI IMG/M metagenome (GOLD analysis project Ga0335078, IMG submission 206711) | Soil microbial communities from Loxahatchee National Wildlife Refuge, Florida, United States - Lox_Sample_3.2 | ecosystem: Environmental > Terrestrial > Soil > Wetlands | place: USA: Florida...
GCGGCATTCAGTTTTCTTCTGGCCTTCGTCTGCGGCCCACGGCCACCCATCCGCCCAACGCCAGCAAGGCCGCTAAAGAGACCCAGCCGCCGGCGGTTCGATCCCAGGTGCGCGAGAAGTTCACTTGCACCAGATTCTCCCCCGCTTGGACGGGAATCACCATCTGGCCACCGCCGTTGCGGCTCTGAGCGGCCACCACCCGGCCGTTCACCGTTACCTTCCAGGCCGGATAGTTGAAAAGATGCAACACCAGGTTGCCGGGCGCGCTCACCGTGGCCAGAACTATTTTTTTCTGGGCCCGCCAGCGCAGCACGTGAATCTGGTCGTTGCCGCTGCCGGCATAGGTCAAGTGGCGCGGATTGTGGTCGGTCTGGTCAAGATCGGCGCTTTTGGGAAGATATTCGTCTGTGCCTTCGTATCCTGCGCCGGTCACGATGTTGTCTTGTAATTCTGCGACGTCGGCGGCGGAGTCCCACCATGGCGGCAAGACCCGCCATCCGGCAAAGAGCAGGGCCGCCAGCAACACCGCCGCCGCCACGGCGCGAGCACTCCAGCGCCGCCAGCTCACGGTGGCTAGAAGAGCGAAGACCACGTTCATGCCTACCAGCCAGCGCCAGGGAAATTGCATGAAGCGAAGCTTGGGCAGAGTGTTCCAGATGAAACCGGAAAAGGGCAGCATCAGCAGCACGCACAGGCCGCCCCAGAGCGCCAGCAGCCACCAGGCGGTGGGCAGCCGGCGCCGCCATCGCCGCCAGCAGAAGACGGTCAGCGCCAGCACGATAATCTGTGCCGCGGCCACAAGCGAAACCAGCAGGTTGAACTGGTGGTGGGCGACATCGGGCGCCTGGGAAAACAGAAAATTATCCTGCGGGCGCACGCCCGGGGAAATGGCCTGAAAAATATCCACCCACTTCTGCTCGTAGGCGGCGGGTAGAAGATAAAACGCGGCCAAGCCCATGCCGGCGATCAAGCCGAATGCGCCGTAGGCAAGCGCGCGCCACGAGCGCCAGGCGAAGCCAGCCGCCAGCAGCAGCAGAACCAGAGAATAGTTCACCATGACTCCGGCCGGGGCGTCGCTCAACCAGGCGGCCGCGACCACCAGCGCCAGAGCCGCGGCAGTTTCCCTGCGCCGGGGGGGCGCGTCACTTTCCAGCCGCAAGACCAGAAGCAAGACCAGAGGCAAGAGCGCGGCCGCGAGCAGTTCAGCGAAGGCGCTGCGCCAGTACACGATCAGAATGCTGTATGGATTGGCGGCGTAAAGAGCGGCGGCAAAAACCGCGTCGCGGGCGCTCAGCCAGCGCCGCGCCAGCAGAAACATCGAGCCGCCGGCGAAGACCAGGGCGAGCCAGATGAAGGCGCCCGGCACCACCTTCCATGGCAGCACCAAGCCCAACCCCGCGCCCATGAGCCAGGAAAGTGGAGGATAGAAGATGAACCGCGGCTCGCCATAGCCGTAATTGGCCCCCTCCGCCCAGCGCGGATAAAAGACGCCCGCGCGCCACTGCTGATTGACCTCCATCCACGAGTTGAGGTGAAACTCGAAGTCGTGGCCCGAGGGGTTGCCGCGAAAAAAGAAGGGCGCAATCACCACCAGGGCAACCAGGGCGATCACCAGCAAGGGCCACGGCCCCAGCGGCCGCGCAAACACGCCCGCGGCCTCCGGCAGGTCGCAGGACGCAGATACGCTCTTCTCCGTCTGTTCGGTGGTCAGAGCGAATTCCCCCCCGAGCCCAGGAACCCTGGTCTGGCTGTGCCTTGCGCCCACCAAGATACAGCAACTCCGGGCCCCCGGCACCGCCTTGTATATACTCAAGCAGCAGCACGCGCCTTGGGCGCCCCGCTTTTGAGTCACTAGAGGGAATGAATGGTTGTTAAACGAGCGCTAGCCGGTTTGGTCTTGATCGTGGGATTCGGTTTGGGATGTTTCGGGCAGGCCGCAGATGTATCTGCCGCCGCGGCCGCCGCCTTTGCCCCTCTGCAGCAGTGGAAGTCGGCGGTCGCCAGTTCCGATGCCCCGGCATTGAAGATGCTTTACAGCAGCGACCCTCCCGCCCACATCGTCACTACGAGCGGCGACTCCGATGTCGCTTCCGACGTTGCCTTCTGGACCGGCCTGGGCGCCCACGAGGTCAGGCTCGAGATGGTGCAATTCAGCGCGCCGCAGCCGGCTCTGCGGCAGGTGATCTTTCAGACCCAGTTTCGCTCTCCTGCGGTTTTTGGCGGCCACGTCTCCTATGTCGCGGAGGCGCAACTCTGGCAGCAGCAAAATGGGCAGTGGAAACTGGTGGCCGCCCAGCACGGCAATCCCGCCCGGCTGGAGCAACCGGTTTCCATGAATAAGGAGATATACCCCGAGGAGGCCGACGCCCACGCGCAGATTCGCGACGCGCTGGCGAGGGCAAAACAAGGCCATAAGCGGGTCATTCTGGTCTTCGGCGCAAACTGGTGCTTCGACTGCCATGTGCTCGACCTGGCCTTTCACCGGCCTGACATAGCGCCCCTGGTGGAGCACGGCTTTGAGGTGGTGCACGTGGACGTAGGCCGGGGAGATAAGAACCAGGACCTGATGAACCAGTATGACGTTCCCATGAAGCGGGGAATTCCCGGGCTGGCGGTGCTGGAGAGCAGCGGCAAGCTGCTCTACAGCCAGACCCAGGGGCAGTTTGAGAATGCCCGCGCTCTCTCCCCCGAAGACTTGCTGCAATTTCTCCGCAAGTGGAGCCCCAAGGCGGAATAGCCGGGCCGCCGCCCAGGCCGTCATTCCTGTGCAAGGCGGCGGAGAATCTTCATCAGAAATTCATCCCGCTGCAATTTACCGGTCGCGTGAAGCGGCTAGTCTCGGCTTCATAACGAGGTGGAACCAAGCCCGAAAGGGCGCCGAGGCCCGCACGAGAGACGGCGTGCGGGCCTTTCGCATATCGGTTCTCTTGCAGGAAAGCGGTGAATCTCAGGCGCCGACCGGCGCGCCGCGCTGCTGGGAAAGCTGCTGCAGAAATTCTTCCTGGCTCAAGCTCTCGTGATTGCGCAACAGATCGAGCAAAGGGTCCTCAAACTCCGAAGTGGCGGGTTGCGCTTGCGGCGAATCCTGCCGGGTGGAGAGAGCATGCGGCGTGACCCTCAGCTCGATGTCCAGCCCCGGGCGGCTGGCGAGAAATTCGATGAACTGCCGCACCTGCTCACGCTCCTGCGGCGTACTCGAAGCGAACTCGATGCCCATGCCGAAACCGGGGTGCATCACGCGCACCATTCCCAGCGCCCGCGCCTCCATGTCGTCCGCCTTCAGACGCAGCTCAACGCTGGAGCGCTCGGGAAGGGGCGACTCGGTTTCGATGTAGCAGGCTCCCAGGCTCAGGTCGCTCAGTTTGCAGGCGGTGAGCGCCTCCAGCTCCTCGGGCGGAATGGCGGCGGCGTTGGCCCTCACCCAGGTTTGCAGGGTGTTGCGCGCGGCGTCGGGAAGGCTGACGAACCGTAAGCCCGATTGTCCGTTGGGGTTGGCCCAAACCACTTCAGAGCGGGCCTGGATCGGCGCCTGCACCCGCGGCAAAGCAAACTGCAGATCAATGGCAGCCGAAGGGCAAAGCGGTTGCGCCGCCAGCACTTCCAGACCGGTTTCGCTTACATCGAGCAGGATCCCTTCCGTCTCCGGCCCTTTCAGCACTCGCAGCCGCACCGGAACCTGCACCGGAACCCGCAGGGCGCGCCGGCGCTCCCGCTTGATCAACGCCGTGGCCGCGCGCAAGCTGGCCTGGGCCTGCTCGGGAGAAATCGGCTTGTACAAAACGAAGTTGGCGCCGCTGCCAAAGACGCTGCGTACCTGCGTCTTATCGGTCAGCAGAGCCACTGCGACCGGAGTTCGGGATGAAGCCTTGCCGGCATTTTGCAGAGTGAGCGCGGCGGGCTGCGGCTGGTCGAAATCGAGCACCACGGCGTCAAACTTCTGCTCGGCGAGGTGGCCGGCTGCCTCGGCATAACCGCAGCACTCGACGGCCATGCCAAAGCCCGCCAACACCGGCGAAAGCACCGCCGTTGCCGCGCTATCGGTCGAAACCACCAGTGCGTGAAACTTCATAGGTTGGGCTCGAAGAGAAAGTCAGGCCTTAGGGCCAGCGCGGAGCCCGCGGCCGGGCAGACGATTCCGCCGAGCTCGCGCCCGCAGAGGCGGCCGCCATGCTGGAGGATGCGCTGGCCATTGCCGGAGCGCTAACCGCTGTGCCGGCCGGCTGCGATGCCTCTTCATCCACTTCGCCAAGCACCGGATTTTCGTCTTCCTCGTCGCCCTCCGCCAGCAGCGCGGAGACTTCCTGCAACTTCCGCTCCGCATCTTCCAGCAACTGGACTTCTTTGGCCAACTGCGCCATTTGTGCCCGTTTACGCCGCAAGACCTGGTGAATATCTTTCATAACGTCCTCTCTGGGCGAGTTTTAAGGATGGAGCCCAGAGGCGTCAACGGCAAAGCCCTGCGCATGATTACGGCCGTAACCTGTTGCAGATGCAGGCGCGGTTACCCTCCCGGCAGAAAAGGCGGCAAACCAGGAAAGGTTGGTGCCAAATAGTCGGCGCGCTTAGGTTGCCTGCACGCGAAGGCGCGCTGCTTGTTGATTTCCCCGGCCAAATGGCTACCTCGTGCCACTCTCTGGCACCATCGTGGCATTTACGGCAAGGCCGGGGGAAAGTAATCTTGCAATCGAGCAGTTCTGGGGGAGGGCTGTTCGGGCGTCTCCTGAACCGAAAGGTTCAGGGACGCTTCTTAATTTTTGGGGGCAAATTTTCCGGGCGACCCCCGCCACCGGCCTTGTTCCTCTGCTTACTTGCCTGCTGCCTGCTCCTGCGTCTTCTCTTTCTCCTTTGCTGGCCCGGGCACGAAGATTCTTACCTTGTCTTCGAGCGCGCCTTTTTCCTGAAAACTCTTGAGCTTGAGCAGAAGAGGCATGGTGACCTCCTGGCCCACGCTGACCACCAGCGTACCGTCGGCGGCGCGGACCTCCTGATCGAGAATCATCCCCGTGGTCAGCTCATCCAGGCGGCAGAGGCGCGTCTCCCGGTCTTGCTTTTCCGGCTCCAGTTCCACCAGGGCGCGAAAAATCCTCGGATCCAACCCTTTGAACTGGCGCGCGGCGTTGTGGGCAGCTTCCGTGCGCGAAAAACCCCGGCCCAGAAATTCGTCGAAGGCCAGCGCCGCCTGCAGAATCTCCGCCCCCAGCCGCATGTCGGCCATCTCGCGGTCGGCCACGTCGCCTTCCACCGAAATGGACTTGTTCTGGTGCGCGATCATCCAGGCGATGGGCTCCAGGCGTGGGATGTTGCGCAGCAGATCGTGGGCCACGGTAGGATGCATGGCGTAGTGCTGCTCCTCCTCGGGAGAAAGCTTCTGGCCCGAATAAACTGCCTGCACCGTCTCGGGATGCAGAGTGACGCAGCCCAGCTGCGACATCATGGCCGCGATCTCGAAACGCCAGGGATGGGGCAAGGCCAGGGCTTCGGCGATGTGGCTCATATAGCGGCGCAGACGCAAGGCGCGGCCGAAAGCGGCGGGGTTCACCAGGCTGAGCACCTCGGTAAGCACGCGAATGCTTCCACTCAGGGTCCGCTCCAGCAACTCCTTTTCTGCCGTCACCAGGCGGTATTGCACTAATCCCGCCGTCAGCGTCCTCGCCATGGCTTCTTTGCTGCAGGGTTTGGTCAGAAAGCGGAAGATGCTGCCTTCATTCACGGCTTGCATCGCGGTCTCGAGATCGGCATTGCCGGTCAGCATGATGCGGATGGTCTCCGGAGCCAGAGTCTTCAGTCTGCTCAGCAATTGCACGCCGTCCATCTCCGGCATGCGCATGTCAGAGACGACTATGGCAAAAGGCCCGCGGGTCTCAAACGCGATCAAGGCGCTGTGCCCGCCGACCGCGGTATCGGTCCGAAACTCGTTGCGCAAAAGGCGCTGGTAGCCCTGAAGGATGGACGGTTCATCATCCACCAGCAGGATCTTTTCAGGCATGGCTCTCTCCTTTGGCGTCCAGGTCCTGGCAGACGGCTGCCCAGAGGGAGACGCGGTCTCCCAGCCCGGCGGCCTGGAATAATTCCGTCTCCAGCGAGGGCTTCTCTCCCAGCGCGGCGTAGGTGTGAATGCGGTGGTCATAGTAGTCGGCGGCGTGCACCGCCAACAGGGGAGAGAAGCCCGTGGGTTGCGCCTGGGCCGGCTCATGATGCCAGGCCACCGCCTCCACCACGGCATGCGGCAGACCCCACAGCCCGAGCAGGTAGGCGCCCACCGCTGCGTGGGTGCAACCGAAGGCTTCTTGCTCGATGGTCGAGATGCAGGCGCTTTGCTCGCTTCGCTGGCGCAGCACGCGCTCGTATTCGGCGCCGCAAGACGAGGCCAGCACCAGCCGGCCCACGTCGTGCAGCAGCCCGGCGGTAAAAGCATCCTCTTCCATGCTGCGCTGCACCGACTGGCTGCGAGCGATGGCGCGGGCGAAGGCGGCGGTGGCGAAGCTATGGTCCCAGAGAAAAGTCAGCTCCCCCTGCTGCTCCCCTTTGAAGGCGGCAAATACGTGCATGGAGAGAACCAGGGCCTTGATATTGTCAATGCCGATCAGGGCTGCTGCCTGTTGCGGGTTCGAGACCTGGCAGGGAAGCCCGAAGAAGGCCGAGTTCACCAGTTGCAGGACCTTGGTGGCCATGCCCATGTCCCGCGAAATGATTTCGCCGACCTTGGAAATCGGGGTCTCGGGATCGCGCAGCGCACTGGTAATGGCCACGTAAAGCGATGGCAGGCTGGGCACGGTTTCCATCCGGCCGACTACTTCCTTAAGGCGGGGATTTTCCAGCAAGTCCCGCAGCGCGAAGGCTCGAGCCAGCTTCTGCTTGAGATCCTCGACATCGCAGGGCTTGGAAAGATACTGATGGGTGGGTCCCACCGAGCGCAAAATGGTCTCCCGGTCCGACTGCCCCGAGAGCACCATGCGCACCATGCGGGGGAAGCGGCTTTTGACCTCCTCCAATAATTGCGCCCCATCCATGCCCGGCATGCGCATATCGGTGATGACCACGTCGAAGGGGCTGCGCCCCATCATCTCCAGGGCTTCGGGGCCGCTGTTGGCAAATTCCATCTCCCACTCGTGCCGCGCCGAGCGCAGGCTGCGCTGGATACCCTGCAGCACCAGGGGCTCGTCGTCCACGAAGAGGATGCGCTTGCTCACGGCGGAGTGCTCCCGGTCTCCAGCGGCAGGCGGAGAAAAAAGGTGGTGCCCCGCCCGACCTCGGTTTCAAACCACAGTTGCCCTTGGTGGCGCTTCACGATCACGGAGTGGGCCAGGGCCAGGCCCTGCCCGGTGCCTTTGCCCATGGGTTTGGTGGTGAAGAAAGGCTCGAAGATACGGGAGCGAATCTCGGGTGCGATGCCGGTGCCGGTATCGGTAACCGAAACTTCCGCCCACTCGCCCTCCCGCCGGGTGGTGATGGTGAGGATGCCTTTGCGCGCTTCCTCGCCAATGGCCGCGGCAACGGCGTGAGCGGCATTGATGATCAGGTTCAGCATCACCTGGTTGAATTCCCCGATCAGGCAGGGCACCAGCGGCAGTTCTTCGTCGAAACGGGTGACCACGTCGGCGCAATATTTCCACTCGTGCCGCGCCACCGTGATGGTGGTCTCGATGGCGCGGTTGAGATTCACCGCCCGCTTTTCCTCGGTCCCAGGATGCGAGAACTCCTTCATGCCGCGAACGATCTTGCTCACCCGCTGCAAGCCTTCGAGCGATTGGTCAATGGCGTGGGGAATCTCTTTCAATAAGTAATCGAAGTCGCACCTCTGGTAGAGCTCAACAAATTCCTGCAGCGCCTGCGGAGTTGCCGTGCCGGCGCTCGCCTGCCGCTGCAGGTTGCCGCAGAACTGCAGAAAACCAGCCAGCGGCTGCCAGGAATCTTTGAGAAAGCGGGTGTTGTCGCCCACGTATTGCGTGGGCGTGTTGATCTCGTGGGCAATGCCGGCGGCCAGCTGGCCGATGGCTTCCAGTTTCTGCGCCTGCCGCAACTGGTCTTCCAGCACTTTGCGCTCGGTCACGTCGGTTCCGGTGAGGATGAACGAAGCCGGCTCGCCTTCCTCGGAAGGCAGGCGGCGAACCACGACGCCCAGGAAGCGCACCTGGCCCTCGCGCTCGTATGCCAGGTCTTCGGAGCGATAGGAGCGAGGCGAATTGAGCCAGCGGGCCACTTCTGCAGCCATCTCCGGGTGCAGCCATTGAATGCCGCAGTCGAGAATCTTGCGGCCGAGCACCGCCTCCGGGCTCAGGCCTAAGGTGAGGACGGCGGTGCGGTTCCAGCGCGTAATCTGCCCTTCGGCATCCAGGCCGATCACGATGGAAGGGATGGAGTTGAGAAACAGCTCGGTTTCCGCGTGCGCTGCCTGCAGTTTCTTTTCCGCCAGAATGCGCTCATCCACCACCCGGGCCACCACGATGAAGCCTTCGGGGGCGCCGCTGGCCGCGCGCACAAGCGTGCCGCAAGCTTCCAGATGCCGCCAGCTTCCGTTCTTGTGCCGGTAACGAACCGTCAGGGTGCGGGCCTGGCCCGCGCTGACTACGCTGGAGGCGGCAATATCCACGTGCGGCAGGTCTTCGGGATGAATGATCTCGCGGGCATTGGCGCCAATGAGTTCCTGGATGGGGTAGCCCAGGGCGGCCGTTACCGAGGGGCTGGCGTAGCGCCAGTTGTAGTCGAGGTCGCACACCAGAATCAGGTCTTCGGCGTTATCGGTGATGGCTTGCAGCAGGGCTGCACTCTGCCGCAGCGCCTCTTCCGCCTGCTTGCGCTTGCTGATGTTCTGCACTTGGACTACGAGATGGACCGGGTGAGACTCGGTATCGAGAATCGCCGAAAGGGTGAGCGCTCCCCAGGCCAGCTCCTGGTTACGGGTCAGGAAGCGGCGCTCGAACTCGCCTTTGAGATGCCCTTCCGCCAGGAATTGTTCCAGCACGGCTCGTAGCGGGCGCGCTTCTTCAGGATGATCAAAGCGAAACAGTTCCATGCCTTTCAGCTCGGCCGCGGAATAGCCGGAATAGCCGAAGAACTCGCACAGGGCCGGATTCACTTGCAGAAACTCACCCCCGGAGCTGATCAATCCCATCCCCGCGCCGGCGTATTCGAAGGCGCTGTGAAAGCGTTCTTCGCTCTCCCGCAGAGCGCGCTCCAGAATGATCTGCGCGCCGATCTGCAGGCGCAGGCGCAGCTCGCGCACATCCACCGGCTTGTACATGCAATCGTCGGCCCCGGCTTCCAGCCCTACCACGCGGTCGTTCTGCTGGTTCCAGGCGGTCAGCAGGATGATGTAGCTGTTGCGCGGCCCTTGGAACCGCTGCAGGCGGCGGCAGATTTCCAGGCCGCTGATATCGGGCATGGTCCAGTCGAGCACGGCAAGTTTGGGAGGATCGCTCGCTTGCAGCAGCTCCAGCGCCTGGCTGCCCTGGCTGACGGCCACCACCTCGTATCCGGTTTTGGCCAGCAGGTCGCGGATGTGGACCAGGCTGACCTTATCCGCCGCCAGCAACACTTGTGCCGGGCGCGCTGCAGCGCTTGCTTGGGCAGCCGTAGCCATGGCTATTCATTGGCAAAATCGGCGGGGACAGGGATTTGCTTTAGAACTGGTAACTGAGAACTGGGTTCTGACTGATTTCCTGGGCGGAGGGTGATTTGCCCTCAGCATGCCGCATTAGGTTTCTCTGGTTTGTATCGCCCTCTGCAGCCCTGGCCTGCGGTGGCGGCTTTGGCCGCGCCCTCTATTCTCAAGGTATAATCGAAGCCTGCCCAGGAACGCGCCCTTAGCTCAGTTGGATAGAGCGTCTGGCTACGAACCAGAAGGTCGGGAGTTCGAATCTCTCAGGGCGCGCCATACCATGAGATCCCTCGGCTGCGCCTTGGCTCACGCCCGCAAAACGCCTCAAGTTCGAATCTCTCAGGGCGCGCCATATTGTTCCACGATATTGCAAAACGCCACGAGGCCTCCGTCGCAGAGACGTAAGCTGCGTCTCCGGGTAACTCTGCTCAATTCGCTCAATGCGGAAGCGTGGGGCCTCAGCCGCACGGATCGTCATCCAAATTTTCGACGACGCGCTTTAGCGCCTGGGGCATTGCGCCTCATCGGCGCCTGACTCAATGTGCCTTGCTGATGGCACGGCTGAAGCCGTGCCCTTCCACGGTGGCGCAAACGGCAGGGATAGCTCCCGTCACCCAATCCGCTCAGTCGGGGAAGCGTGGGGCTTCAGCCCCACGGATCGCCATCCAGATTTTCGGCCACGCGCTTCAGCGCCTCGCTTCAGGATGGCGGTGTGCGACTTTCGCACAGCCCGTAATTTCGCGTTTACCGCTTTTGGGGTACCTGGAGGCCGGAAAAATCAAATCCGCTTGTGCGAC
>Ga0335078_10018378_pt1 | contig 10395 bp, 7 predicted proteins | sample Lox_Sample_32_FD_206711 | JGI IMG/M metagenome (GOLD analysis project Ga0335078, IMG submission 206711) | Soil microbial communities from Loxahatchee National Wildlife Refuge, Florida, United States - Lox_Sample_3.2 | ecosystem: Environmental > Terrestrial > Soil > Wetlands | place: USA: Florida...
GACGTGCCCTGGCGCAGCGTCCGCCCGGTGCTGTGGGCCGGATCCTGCTCCGGTTGCTTGGGGCGCCGACGGCACGGGGCGGGGGCGAGCGCCGGGCGCCTCGCCCGCCGGGCTCCTAGGAGCTGCTGGCGATCACGGGCTGGATGGGGTAGCGGGCGGGAGGGTGGTGCCCCCGGACGCCGGTGGGGAGGGAATTGTCGGGATAGGCCCGGCAGTGCATGGTCAGGGTCGACCCCGATATGTCGAGGGTGATGACCGTGGTGCCCTTCACCCTGGCCACCACGGGCAGGTGTTTGGTGGTGAAGGGTCCGAGCGAGATGGGGGCGACCGGCACCGAGATGGCCAGGGCGTCCGTGTCGCCGCTCGGTATGGGGACGTCGAAGGACGCCTGCGGTGTCTGGAGCGTCTCGGGACGGACGCCGGTGGTCTGGATCGCCGAGCGCATCGTCCCCGACAGGCTGCTGTTGCCCAGCGCCGCAGCCACCATGACGATCTGCGCCGGGATGCTGAAGCGCTCCTGGTACCCGGTGAGGCGCACGGGCTGCTTGGCTGACGGCGCGATCGGGGACAGCGCACCGGCGGTGACGACGCCGTTCATGACGACGTCGCCCACGGGGGTACCCGCGCAATAGAGCTCATAGGCCGGCGTCGTGGCGCCGGCGCCGCCAGCATCGATCTGGGCCACCAGGGCACCGGACGTCACCACCAGCGCCCCCACCAGCGCCACGGCGCGGACCGAGTGCCTTCGTCCGATGCCCGTCACCTGGACCTCCCCGCCCGCGGCGAGGCTATCGAACGGGGTGCGGAGCGTCGACCGGCGGGGTCGCCACAGGCCGGCCCCGACGCCGCGGTGAGCGGCCGTTCTGCCTGGTCGATGGGCCATCCCCTGACCGGCGCACCGGCACCGGTAGGTTCGCCTCTGTCCATCGATCATCTGCCGTCGGGCCGGCTGCTGGGGTGGCCCCCCAGCGCCGAGGAGCGGCAAATAGCGTGGCCTGCGGCCGGACCGTGCCCCTCCAACGCAGACAGGAGCTCCAGTGAGTCGAGTCCGCGCGCAACCGGGGTTCGTCCGTACTCACTGGCCGGACATCCTCGCCGTCGTTTGGATCATTGCGGCTGCACTGGCGGTACTGGCACCGGCACTGCTCCACGGCCGGGCCATCGGCTCCTACGACATCGTGTCCACGTCGGGGCTCACGGCCCGTACCGGTGCCACCATCCACAGCGACTACCTGGTGGACCAGATCACCCAGAGCATCCCCTGGACCGTCCTCCAGTGGACGCAGGTCCACCACGGCCATCTCCCGCTGTGGAACCCCTACAGCCTCCTCGGCATGCCCCTGGCCTTCAATTGGCTCTCGTCGTCCTTCAGCGTCCCCACGCTCGTCAGCTATCTCTTCCCCCTGGGCCTCGCCTACACGGTCCAGATCGTGGTCACGCTCGTCATCGCGGGAACCGGTGCCTATGTGCTCGGGAGGGTGCTCGGACTCGGCCGTATCGGCAGCGTCATGGCCGCCACCGTCTTCGAGCTGAGCGGACCGATGCTCGGCTTCCTCGGCTGGCCGCAGGTCCAGGTCATGTCGTGGGCGGGCTGGCTGGTGGCGGCCTGCATCGTCGTGATCCGGGGCCGCCGCAGAGCCGCCGCCATCGCCGCCTTCGCCTCGGTCGTGGCGTGCACGATCTACGCGGGGTTCCCCGAGGGGGCCGCCATTCTCTTCGTCGTGCTCGGCGTATTCGGGTCCGTCTACCTGGTCCTGCAGAAGGCCGGTCGCCGCCTGGCCAAGGGAGCCACGTGGCGAGCCCTTCGGGACCTGGCCATCGGCCTGGCCGGCGGGGCCGCGCTCGGGGCGCCCCTCCTGCTGCCCGGGATCCAGCTGTCCAAGGGCTCCATCCGGTCGGTGGAGACCTTCGCCGGGGCGGGGACGCTCCCGGCGCACTCGCTCGTCGACGTGCTGTTCCAGGGCTTCGACGGCCTGCCCGAGACCGGGAGCCGTCTGTTCTCGCATTCGTGGTTGTGGCCCCTGTTCCTCCAGGACTACATCGGGGTGCTCGCCGCCTGCCTCGTGGTGACCGCCGTGGCCACGAGGTGGCGCCAGCCCGCCGTGGTGGCGCTCGGGGTGGCCGGGCTCCTGCTCCTGGTGGTGTGCTACTGCCCGCCGCTCGCGTTTCCCCTGCAGAACCTGGGCGGTGGCCATCTGATGTGGGCCTATGCGGTCATCTGTATGCCCTTCCCCCTCGCCGTCCTCGCCGGTGTGGGTGCCGACGCCCTCGTGGCGCCCGGGCGGGGTGGTGCCCGATGGTGGATGGGGATGTGCCTGGCGGCCAGCGTCGTCCTGATCGCCGGCCTGTGGTGCTTCGGGCGCGGCCGGCTCCCTGCGGGGGAGGCCACCATCCGCAATGCCAGCTTCCTCTGGCCGGTCATCGAGACCGCCGTCGGTCTCGGTGCGCTCGGCGCCTTGGTGCTCAGCTCCAGGCGAAGGATGGCGCGCCACCTCCGGCGAGTCCGCCGCACGATGCCGGCGCGCTGGCTGGGCCTGGCCATCCTCGGGGCCGAGACGGCCTTCCTCGTCGTTGCGGGAGCTCCGGCCATGTCGTCGAGCCCGGGGATCCCCGCCCCCACGCCCGCCGTGCGCCAGCTGCGCAGCGCGGTGGGGTCGGCGGTCGTGGGGTGCGGGGACGTGTCGTGCTACGGCGGCCCGCTCATCCTCCCCAACTACAACGTCGTGGAGGGCGTCCACGAGTTCGGCGTGTACGACCCCGCCACGCCCCTCGCCTACCGCCGTGCCTGGCAGCAGGTCACCGGGGCCACCGGCGGCTCCGACGACCGCATCTTCGCCCCCGCCGTCCCCGATGCGGCCACGGCGCGGGTGTTCGGCATCGGGTACATCGTGATGCCCGCGGGGTCACCGGGGCTCCCGGGGACGACCTTCGTGGAGAAGATCGGCCGGACCAGCCTGTACCGCGTGCCCGGTGCGAGGACGGCGACCCTCACCGCGCAGCATCCAGGCGCCCCGGGCGCGCCGTCGCTCCCGGCGCCGACGGCGAACAATGCCGGCACGGCGTCCTGGGACGTCACCACGGATGCGGCCGTCCCCACGCTGTTGCGGCTCAGGATCAGCGCCGTGCCCGGCTGGCATGCCACCATCGACGGGCACGCCCTCTCCTTGCGGACCTTCGACTCGATCATGCTCGAAGCCCGGATCCCGCCGGGTAGACACACGGTCGTGCTGCGGTACTGGCCCACGGCCTTCACTTTCGGTATCGCCGCCGCTGTCGTTGCCGCCCTCGCCCTCCTGCTCGCCGTGCAGGTGGAGGCGCTGCGGCGACGCGGGCCCGTCGAGGTCTTCGAGCTGGCCGGGCCCGCAGCCCCCCGTACTGCCACGCCCGAGACGGCGGGGCCCGAGGTCGCCTCGCCCCAACCGGTCTGGATCGGCGCTGGACAGCAGCCCACCTCGATCTGGGCCGAGCCCGTCGGTGGCGGGTGGGACCGCCAGCCCACCCGAGACGCACGGCGTCACAACGGTACGGGGGCGGACCAGACGCCAGCGGGGAGCGCCGGCGGGACATCCGGCCAAGGACGACACCGAGGGTAAGGCCAGTCACGACCGCTGACTCGGGCCAGGCTCGCACGGCGGTACGACCGGCGCACCGCAGGATGCGCGGGGCACGGGGGAGGGACGGGCCCGGTCATGACGGGACGCGGCCCACGTCTGCACCGGAGCACCCGGGAGCGTGGGGGAGCGTGCTGGTACCCTCGTCGCAGTGGGGATGCCGAGGCGCATCCCCGACCACAGCGGGGGTGGTCTCATGGGTGTTGCGACGACGTACGGCCGCACCGGCCGACGGTGGGGGCGGGCGGGCGCACGACGGTGGTCGGTGGGACTGCTCGTGTCCGCCACGGTGCTCCTCACCGCCGCAGGGCCCGCCCTGGCCGCCACCCCGGGGACGCGGAGCGCCGCCAGCGCCCCGTTCCCCGCCTTCGACGCCCCCAGCGCCATCGCCGCCGCCGGTGCCGACCTGTTCGTGGCCAACGCCGCCGACAGCACCGTCACCGAGATCGCCGCCGCCTCGGGATCGCTGGTGGCGACCATCTCGGCCAAGCGCTTCGGCCTCGATCACCCCACCGCCGAGGCCGTCGTGGGCGCGGACCTCTTCGTGGCCAACGGCCGCGGGGACTCGGTGAGCGAGATCAAGATGGCGAGCCGGCACCACATCCGGACCATCAAGGGAACCAGGTACGGCTTCTCGGACCCGGTGGCGCTGGCGTCGGCGGGGGCGGACCTGTTCGTCCTCAACGGCACCGGGTCGGTGACCGAGATGGCCACGTCGAACGGTGCCCTCGTGGGCAGGGCCGCCGGCGCGGCGTACCACTTCGACCGCCCCACGGGCATCGGCGTCGCCGACGGACTCGTATTCGTCGTGAACAGCGCGAGCAACTCCGTGACCGTCCTACGGGCCGCCACCCGTGCCGTCGTGGCCACCCTGTCCGGACCGAGCTTCGCCTTCAGCTCGCCCATCGGCGTCACCTTCGACGGCGCCCACGTCTGGGTGACCAACCAGGCCGACGAGTCGGTCACCGAGCTCTCCCCGGTCACCCTGCAGGCGCTCAACGTGGTGGTGAGCGGCAACCTCCCCATGGTCGGACCCATCGCCTACGGCGACGGCTACGTTTTCACGGTCAGCCCTCCGGGCTCGTCGCCCATGGTCAGCCAGATCGTGCCCTCGAGCGCCGACGTGACCTGGATGATGTGCAACACCAACGGGCCCTACCTCTTCAACGATCCCCAGTCCCTGGCGGTGGACGGCGAGAACCTCTGGGTGGCCAACGAAGGGGGCAATTCCCTGACTGAGATGGACGCCGACAGCGGAGCACTGATCCGCACCGTCTTCTGACTCGGCGCCCGGCCGAAGGACGGAGCCGCATGCTCAGGGCCTCGTCGGGCAATTCGCGGCAGCGAACCCGTCCGTACCAGGGACCATGGGATGCAGCACCGAATCCCGAGCTCGGGTTGGCCCGGAGACATGACCGATCCGGCCTACCGGCTCGACACCGGCGTCGTCCAGTGCCGAGCACACGGCGGCTCCCGGCAATCCGGGCACCTGACGGAGCAGACGGTTCACGCTCCCTCCCCCCACCCGGCCGAAAGACATGGGATGTCCGACGCCCGGCCATCGCCGCGACTCCTTGCTAGCGTCGTGCGCTCGTGGGTGCCATGCCCAGGCGGACGCACGGTGTGACGGTCACACGGCAGCGAGAATTCTGGGTGCTGATCGGTTGTGCGATCGCCCTCGGGGTGTTCGGGGCGTTCGCCAGCCTGATCTCGCTGGGAATCATCAAGTTCGGGAGCAAGTGGAGCACCGGCGCACGCCTCGGTTGGTTCGGCGGGCACTGGTGGTGGATCGCCGTCACCGCGGGTGCCGGCGTCGTGGTGGGCCTGCTGGGGCGGCTGATCCACCTGCCCGAGGAGGTCCCCGGTCTGTTCGAGGACCTCACGACCGAGCGTTTCGACCTGGGACTCGTGCCGCGGACCGTGGCCGTCTCGGCGGTTTCACTGATCGGCGGCGCCAGCGTCGGACCGGAGAAGATGCTCGCCTCCATGGGCGGAGGGGCGGGCAGCTGGCTGGCTCGACGGCGAGGCCTTGGCAAAGAGGATCTCCAGGTGAACACCCTCGCCGGCATCGCAGGCATCTTCGGGGGGCTGTTCTCGAGCCCCGTGATCGTGGTGCTGCTGATCTTGGAGATTGCCCGCCCTGGCGGACAGCGGTTCAGCAAGACCCTGGTCACCGACATCGCGGCGAGCAGTGTCTCTTTCGGGATCTACTTCGCCATCGCCGGCGCCGTGTTCCTCGGCGTCTACCGCGTGCCGCAGTACAGATTCGAGGACTGGCAGTTGCTCGCCGGCATCCCACTCGGATTGTTCGGAGCCCTCGTCACGACGATGACGGCGGGCTTCACGACGCTGGCGTCGAGGTTGTTCCGGCAGCTGAAGGCCCCGGCCATCGCCAAATCGACGCTGGGTGGTCTCCTGTTCGGCGTCGTCGGCGTGGCGCTTCCGCTCACCATGTTCTCGGGAGGAGAACAACTCGCATCAGAGATCAGAGATGCACGGGGGCTCGGTTTGGGCCTTGGGTTCGCCATCCTGATCGCCAAGATGTTCACGTACGGGGTCAGTCAGGGGAGTGGATTCGTGGGGGGGCCGATCTTCCCCACACTGTTCATCGGCGGAGCTGCGGGAATCGTCGTCCACCAGGCCATTCCTGGCGTTCCGCTCGGGTTGGCCTTCAGCTGCCTGCTCCCCGCCGTGCTGGGGTCGCTCGCGGCCGCTCCGTTCTCGATGGTCCTGATGGCTGCGATATTGACCCGCGTCGGGCCGCTGCAAACCTCACCCATCTTGATCACCGTGGTCACGACCTTCCTCGGTGTCGCCGGGGTGAGGTATCTGCTGGGCACCCGTGCAACGGGACCGAGCGACTCGGTGCCGCAGGAGTAGCGAGTCGCCGCTACTGAGGTGTTCCATGCCGCTCGGACGCGATCGTCATGGCGGTGTCTGCGCTCGTCGCCATTGCGTATCCGACCACTCTCGGGAGCGGCAATCGCACGCTGGAACTCCAGGCGGTGGTGCCCCCGGGAGACCCTCGGATCGGGTGCCGAGGTGTTGGCGTTCCCGGCCCCCCCGGGGGGTGCCCTGCCGCCGCCCGGACCCTACCCCCTGCCCGTCCCGCCTCTCCTGGTGGGCCGCCCGGGGCTCGAACCCGGCACCTTGGGATTAAAAGTCCCCTGCTCTACCCGATGAGCTAGCGGCCCCACTGAGGTTTTACCTTCTCAAACCCCCTCCGTCCCAGTTCTGGCCCACTGTCGACTGGGCATCGGCCCAAGACGACCAAGCAAGCGTACGGGGCGGGCAGCATGTCCGAGCGGCCCGCAAGGTCCGGTGTATGGCGCCTGCTGGTGTTCCTCGGCCGTGATCCGCTCACCGGCCAGCCCGTCCAGCGCCAAGAGACCTTCCGGGGGAGTGAGACGGCGGTGCGCAAGGTGTCACCCGCCGAGCTGGTGACGGCAGCCGGCGACGGCAAGTTCGACCGAAGCGAACAGGCCGTTCGAAAACCAGGACTCTACGCCTTCTCCCCGAGTCGAAGCTGCCGGCCAGCCGTGGACTGACTTCGGCTCCTGCAAGGTGCCCGGCAGCCAGGGGGATGCTTCCCGACTTCCAACCGATTCCGCGGACGCTGGATGGGCTGGGGCACCCACACCCGCCGGGCAGCGGGGCCCCGGACGTGCCCAACGCCGGCTCGCCGGGGATCGGTGGTCAGGCCCGGCGTGCGGCGCGCAGGGCCTGGACGAAGAGGGGGTGACAGCGCGTCACGGTCACCACGGTGCAGTCCCGGTCGAGCAGGACGGCGTTCCACAGCACCAAACGGGCACCCACGTGAGCGGCGATGCTCGCCGCCAGGAGCGCGAGCAGGACGACGGCGGCCGTCCGCTCGATCAGGGTCAGCGCTAGGAGGAACCCGCAGCATGTGATGGCGGTAGACCAGGCCGTCCACTGCCACCACGCCCGGTAGCGGGCCACGGCCCGACCGGTCATGGGCACGGTGACCGAGACGTGGCGCGAGCCCGCTGCGATCCCGACGACCGACGCCAGTATGCTGATGGGCAGGAGCAGGAGCGGCCAGGCCGGTCGGTACGCAACCCGCAACGTCACGCAGTCCGACGTCGGCTGCCCAGTCTTGATACAGACATGGGGGAGGGACGATTGTTCTCCCACATAGAAACGAGCTGTAGGCATGTATCACCGCCTGCATCCGTCTCGAGCACCAGGCTACCGGACGTCGGGCCTGCCCAGCAACGTTACCACGTCACCATTGGGTGGTACCGGCCTCCGGTGCGGTCATCCAGGCCGTCTCGAGGCTGTTGAGGCGGACTCAATCCGGACCTGCGATCGGTGCTGGTTCTCCGGCGGGCCCTACAACGACTGCAGGAGCGACGGTACCGGCGTCGACGACGCAGTGGCGGCATGCAGTTGGGAACCGGTGATGCTCGTGCTCAATCGGTCAAGGCGCACACCCGCGGATCTCCCGACCCGCAATTGCGCCAGGACCCCCTTGCTCGTGACGCAGACGTCCGTGTCGGACTGGCGATTTGCACTCGGCTTCGTGGCTGACATCAAGCGCCTCGATGCCGAGATCGCCACTTCCAAAGCTCGCATCGTCACCGCCGTGGCTGCTTCGGGGACAACGGTGACCGAGCTATACGGCGTGGGCCCGGTGGTGGCTGCTCTTCTTATCGGCCACAGCGGCGACATGACCCGCTTCGCCACCAGGGATCACTTCGCCTCGTACAACGCCACGGCACCCATCGAGGCCTCGAGTGGCCCAGGGTGCGCCACCGGCTCAACCCCCGGGGCAACCGGCGCCTCAACCACGCCATCCACCTGGTCGCCATCGTCCAGATCCGTCGCCAGTGCGAAGGACGGGCGTACTTCGACCGCAAGGTGGCCGAGGGCAAGACCACGAAAGAAGCCCTGCGGGCCCTCAAGCGCCAGATCTCCAACGCCGTCTACCGCCAGCTCGTGATTGATTCGCGCCCCTGACGTAGCGGATCCGGGAGGGCAATAGGGGCGACTCCTATGGCCAGCGCGACCGGCTCACACCCTGATACCGGCTCTTCGGTTCGGCCACTTCCCGGATCCACCAAACGATACGCCCGGCCGCCGGCCGGTGCTTCAGCACGCCCGAAATGCCCCTCTTGACAGAAAGAGGCTTCGCTACCGGCCTGACCTGGGTTCCCAGGCGCCGCCCTGTTGGGCTCGACCGGTCCCCATCCATAGGGACTTATGCGCTACCGGAGGCCGGGCGCCCGACCGGGGAGCAGCCCGGGTGGCTGCGGAGCCGTGACCGTGTTCTCCCGCCGATTCAGGCTGCACGAGCAACGGCGCCGTATTGGATGACTAACGCGTTGTAAGGAATCAGAGGCTGGATCCGCTTGATCCAGAATGCAGCATCCTTCTTGGGGACTACAAAATCGACGGCATTGTCGGGAGCGCTCACCCCCAAACCACTGAAAGGATGTTGATTCAACAGCTTCTTGCCGCTTTCGACGTAGCCCTCCACTACTTTCCGGAAGTGATTCAGTTGTGCCAGGCTGTACTCTTCGCTCACAAGGTGAAACGTGGCGTCTGCTCCCATGCTGATGTGTTTCGTCGCATACTGCTTATCGAGGCTAGTAAGGTGAACGACTCCTATGTACAGGGTCCCACGCTTCCCATTGTTCACAACCCAGTCATCTGCCCAACGGTTTCCGAGATACGATTCCATCGTGGCTTGCGCCACCGGGGCGTTAAGAGCGTTCTGGATCGCAAACCCGGCAATAACTCCAGAGGAGTTGCTCGGTCCGCTCGGACCCTCAGTAAGCTGGATCGCCATTCGAGGTGGCGGCTCAGTTTGGTGAGTGCCACTGCAACCGGCCAGCCCGAGAAACATCACCACGGCCACCAACGCCCGTCGCACTGACACAAGCATACTGGGTCACCCGCAACCTTCATAGGTTCCTCACGATTGAGGAGCCTGCAGTTGAGCGAGCGCTGCCCCTGGGCCGCCGACCGGGCGGGATCACCCGGAGGCGGACGTCTCCCTTGGGCCAGTGCCCTGGGCGCTGTCGCCGAGAGCGGCACGATCACCCAGCCGTGATCGACGGCGATTGACATTACCGCTCAGACGGCCGTCGCGGCCCTTGGTTCGGTGAGCGGCGAACACGGGGACTGGGTCGAAGAAGACGCGCGGGCCAGATCCCCGAATCCCGGGCTGGTGCTTCAGTCCAGGGTTAGGGGTCGTCGGACCCACCACAGTGCAGAATGGGGGGATGTCGATACGCTTAGTTGTCGGGAGCGAACATAGCCAGTTCGTACGGGCCGATATTCGTGAGTACGCATTCCCGGACAGGGACGATGACGCCGATGGCAACTGGCTAACGGTCGGGCTCGAGATCCACGTTGAGCCACTTGGCGGGTCCTACGACGCGCTTTGGCGCACGGAGTTCGTCGCTCCGTTCCGACGGCAGCTGGAGAGCCTCTACCGGTCTCTGGAGGGTGACGCCACGTTCCGCCCCGATTGGGAGGGCAGTCTCGCTCTTGACCTTCATGGGGACGGCATAGGTCACATCTCGGTGAAAGGAGAGGCGTGCCCAGATGCCGCAATAGGTCCCTGGCTCCGGTTCCAACTTCCCGATATTGACCAGACCTACCTTCCAGACATGATCTCAGCCCTGACGGAGGTGGAATCGGCCTTTCCAGTGCGGTAACCCCCCAGGGCGCATATCCATAGATATGCCGGTGATCCTTAATGCTTTTCGGAGTCCGTCACACCGATGGGCTCTGAAAGGAAAGGAGCACCGCCTTG
>Ga0335078_10018379_pt1 | contig 10395 bp, 8 predicted proteins | sample Lox_Sample_32_FD_206711 | JGI IMG/M metagenome (GOLD analysis project Ga0335078, IMG submission 206711) | Soil microbial communities from Loxahatchee National Wildlife Refuge, Florida, United States - Lox_Sample_3.2 | ecosystem: Environmental > Terrestrial > Soil > Wetlands | place: USA: Florida...
CCACTAGCACATATATTTGCTAGTGGTCCTTTGATACTAACATTCGCATAAGAGGGTGCCGAAACGGGATGCGAATGTTAGAATCGGACCACTAGATTGCCGGACCGTCTTCCGGGCTTAGGATCACCACCAAAGGGCTTGTCATGATTGACGTGCATTACTGGACCACGCCGAATGGCCACAAGATCACGATTTTTCTCGAAGAGGCCGGACTGGAGTACAAGATCCTTCCGGTCAACATCGGCAAGGGCGAGCAGTTCAAGGCGGACTTTCTGGCGGTCTCGCCGAATAACCGCATTCCCGCCATTGTCGATCACGCGCCCGCCGACGGCGGCAAGCCGATCTCGGTGTTCGAGTCCGGCGCCATCCTGCTCTATCTTGCCGACAAGACCGGCAAGTTCATCGCAAAGGATTTGCGCGGCCGCACCATGACGATCGAATGGCTGTTCTGGCAGATGAGCAATCTCGGCCCGATGTCAGGCCAGAACAATCACTTCAGCAATTATGCCGTCGACAAGATTCCTTACGCGATCGACCGCTATCACAACGAAGTCAACCGGCTATACGGGGTGATGAACAGGCGGCTTGCCGATCATCAATACCTTGCCGGCGATTATTCGATCGCCGACATGGCTTCGTATCCTTGGGTGACGCTGTGGGAGCGCCAGCGCCAGAACATCGAGGACTTCCCGCACGTCAAACGCTGGCTGGCGGCAATCAAAGAGCGGCCGGCGGTCGTCAAGGCCTATGAATGGACCCCGAAGATCAATCCCGGCCAAGGCGGCATCCGCACCGCCGAGGAGCGCGCCATCCTGTTCGGGCAGACGGCCGCGTCGGTCAAGAATGCTGCCGACCGGGCGGCGGCACGTTGATCCGTTCGGTTTTGAATTTGAATGCGCCAAGCGAGCGAAGGATGAGGGCCGACGCCTACGGCGACACGCCGCCGATATAGCCGGTGATCTTCCAGCCGCCTTCTTCGTTGGTATAGCAGATCTGGTCGCTGGCGAGCGGCATGATGGCGTCGGCCGCGGCGAAGCCGGTTTTGCCATCAGGCAAGGCCAGGTGGAGGAACTGCGGAGCGCCGGAATTTCCCTGCGTGCTGTCGGGCAATACGCGCACGAAATACATTCCGAGCTTCTCGATCACCGGCGCGTCCGGTTGCGCCGCACCCCGCACTTCTGTTCCATCGCTGGCCGGGTAACCCCAGTCGGTCGGCTCGGTATTTGTCTGTCCGAACAACGCCTGAAAGGCGCGCGGATCGAATTTCGGCGGCGCCGGCGCACAGAACAAACCCTTGTTCTGCGGGACCTCCGCCAATGTCGGATCGGCGGCGGCGCTGCTCAGGGTATCCCAGCCGGATCCGTCCGGATCATTGAGGCCGATCGCTTTGGTGAGATTGTCGATGCCGGGTTTTTTTGGATCGGCGAGGTCCTTGTTTTGCACCCAGAAAAAACCTTGCGCCACGACCAGCTTGGCGAGCCCCGCGCGGTCCTTGTGTTCCGCAACGGTCGCGAGATTCTTGCGAAACGCCGCGAAGCTCGGATCGCTGAATGGCCCCGGCAGCGTCACCCCGACTGGGCTATATGGTTTCACCGGCGCGGGCGGTGGCGGCGGTGGTGGTTTGAAGCCGATCGGCGGCTGCGGCAATTGACCCTGCGCCAGGCCGCTCTCGGAAACCAGCATGACGATCGTCGCAGCAGCGAAGACCAAGGCGGCGGAAAAGATGACAGGACGGCGCATGGCGCAATCTCCAAGCTCGCTGCAACGGCAATGCCGCAGGCGATAAGGTCGAATTGCGACCGGCCTGCGGCAGCCGGTCGCACCTATAGCTCAATCCGCGCCGCCGATGAACCCCGGCAGGATCCGGCGGAGCCCGATCGGCGCTGCACCGCAGGTGCCGGAAGTGCGTTAGAAAGCTGCCGCCTCGTTATTCCACTCAAGGAATTGCCATGCCCTCGCTGCCCGTCTCGCCTTATGTGCTCACTGTTGTCCTGCTGATCGGCTCCAACTGCTTCATGACCACCGCCTGGTATTGGCACCTGCGATTTCGCGAGGTCCCGCTCTGGCAGGTCATTCTGATAAGCTGGGGACTGGCCTTTTTTGAATACTGGATGGCGGTGCCGGCCAATCGTTATGGTTCGTACGTTTACAACGCGGCGCAGCTCAAAACCATTCAAGAGGTGATCACGCTGACGGTCTTTGGGATCTTCTCGACCGTGTATTTGCATCAGCCGGTCACCTGGAATCAGGTCGTCGGCTTTGCATTGATCGCCGGGGGCGCCTATTTCGTTTTTCGCGCCCCGATTTGATTGCAGGATAATTTCGCCCGTCTCACTCGCCCTTCGACGGCGCGCGATTCGCGATATGCAGGGTGACCAGCCGCGCCAGCAGCGTCGCCGGGAACAGTTGACCGATCATCGCCTGCAGATTGGCAAGGTTCCGCGCGAGCGGAAATACCGGCAGGACGTCGCCATAGGCCGCGGTCGTCATCGTACTGAAGCTGAAATAGAGCAGCGCCGCCCCGGAGCCGTGCTCCGATCCGCTCTTCGGCAGCCCGGAAAATGCGTTCGGCACCAGAGCATCAATCTGCTGATACAGGATGAAAAAAAACAAGGCGAGATTCATGTAAAGCACGATCGCACCCTCGATCCGATGCCGTGTCACGCGTCCAGCCCCGAACACTGCTTTGGCGATAACCGTACTCAACGTCGCGATGACGAGCAGGCGCCCGCCGGTACTCAACCACTGAGTAAGAACGGACGGAAAGTCGGCATGAAGGACAACCGCGACCGCACTGAGAATGGCCGAAACGATGACAATTGCCGCCGCCAAATGGCTGCGCGAGGTGACCACGATCGTGGCGAGGACGAACAATATGAAGATCGACGGCAGGACAAATCGCGGCAGCCAGCCCATGCTGGCCAGTGGCGTTGCAACGAACAGGAAAAACGCCTCGATCACCATCAGCGCGGCGAGCCCCGGCTCGCGCGTTAGCTCCTGCAACTTCAGGAAGCGGCGATAATACGCGCTGAAAGTCTTTCTCGCCGACTGCATCCGAAGCTGCCTCGATTCGTATCCGTCCGCCGCAGCTATCACAGCTCGAGCGTCGCCGTCACCGGTACATGATCGGAGGGCCGCGTCCAGCCACGGGAATCCTTCGAAACCTTGACCGCGGAGACGCGGTCGGCGAGCGGCGGCGAAACCCAGATATGGTCGAGACGGCGGCCCTTGTCGGCGGCGGCCCAGTCCGGCGACCGGTAACTCCACCAGGTGAACAGCTTCGCCGGCTCCGGTACGAAGCGGCGGACGGGGTCGATCCAGCCGCCGGCCTTCTGCACGGCATTGAGTTTTTCGCACTCGATCGGCGTGTGCGACACGACGCCGAGAAGCTGCTTATGACTCCAGACATCGCATTCAAGCGGCGCAACGTTGAGGTCGCCGACCATGATGCTACGCTGCGAGCGATCCGGCCGCAGCGTTGCGCTGCCGCCCATTTCGTCGAGGAACGCGAGCTTGTGGGCGAATTTCGGGTTGACCGCGGGATCGGGAATGTCGCCGCCCGCCGGCACATAGAAATTGTGCAGCGTGATCGGATCGCGCAGCCCCGCGCGTTCACCCAGCACGATCGACATATGACGGCAGTCGCTCTTGCCGCAAAACGTCTCGATCGCGCTCGATTCGAACGGCAATCGCGACACCACAACGACGCCGTGATAGCCCTTCTGCCCGTTCAGCGCGACATTCTCGTAGCCGAGGCGCTTGAAGCGCTTGAGCGGGAAAGCGTCGTCCGGACACTTGGTCTCCTGCAGGCACAGGATGTCGGGTCGAACCGCCTTGATGAATCTGGCCACCAGATCGATGCGCAGCCGCACCGAATTGATGTTCCAGGTTGTCAGCGTAAGTTTCACGAGACCGGCGACGGATGACGGAAATTATCGTTGGAGGCCCAATATCGTATCACGGGTAACGGAGTTTGACATCTGTCCTCCGTTATCTGGCCTCCACCATGCTGCTACTGATTCCCAATATTGGGATTGTGCTGATAATTGATCACGAACAGATTGGGATTGGGCTTTTCCTTCGCGTCGAGGTTAAAGACCGCGACGGTGGTCTGCAGACCTTGCGGATCGGTCACCGTCCATTGCTTGAGCGTCAAATCCTTGACGTCGAACATCATCATCAGGCGACTGGTGCCGACCATCGTCTGTTTCTCTTCGACCACGACGGTGACGTATTTGTCGTCGGACGAAACGCTCACGACGTCGGTGTCGTGCATAAGATCGATATGGCCGGCGAGCAGATAGCGTAGCGGCGTCTGCGACAACGGCCAAAGATCCTGCGTGTTGAGATCGCGATTGCGGACGGCGACCGATGAGCCGTCGGCGATGACTTCGGTCGGACTCGGCGGATTGTACTCAAATCGCACCTTGCCCGGCTTCTGAATGTAGAAGGTCCCCTCGGTGCGCGAGCCGTCGGGCGCGATCTGCACGAAATTCCCGACCAGCGTCTGGATGGTGGACAGATACAGGCTGATCCGATCCAGCACTTGCCGTTGCTGGGCGGTAAACTCTGTCGCCGGCGCGGCTTGCGCGCCCTTCTCGAACGGCAGCGAGAAAGGGAAAAAACCGGTGCCATGACTCGTGTCGGGGGAACTGGCGTCGCTCGACGGTGATGGGATCGGCGCCGGCGGGACCGGAGCGTTGGGATCGGACCGCACAGCGCCTGTCTTCGGTTGCGGCGCCGGCGTCGGCAGCGGCACGCCCTCGGCCAACGCGGACGCGGCGGCGAATGCGCCGCAAACCAGCGTCACCAGGATTATCGCTGCGTGCCGTCCCGCCATCTGCCCTCTCCCGCTTGCGCCCCGCGGCAAACTCATGGATTACGCGTACGTTATGGCGAATTCGCGACTGCCACTGGCCTTAAAGATCGGAGTGCTGATTCTCAATAGGCCTCTTCGCCGCTCTCGACGAGGATTTCGCGTTTGCCGGCGTGATTGGGCTGTCCAACGACGCCTTCCTTTTCCATGCGCTCCATGAGCGAAGCGGCGCGGTTGTAGCCGATCTGCAACCGGCGCTGGATGTAGCTGGTCGAGGCCTTGCGGTCGCGAGTCACAATCTGCACCGCCTGCTGATAGAGGTCGGCGCCTTCCGCCTCGCTCGCCATGCCCATCGGCGTGCCGTCGAACACGGCCGCTCCATCCTCGCCCTCCTCCGGCTCCTCGGCAGTGACCGCTTCAAGATATTGCGGCACGCCCTGCGCCTTGAGGTGGCGCACCACCTTCTCGACCTCTTCGTCGGAAACAAACGGGCCGTGCACGCGGCTAATGCGGCCGCCGCCGGCCATGTAGAGCATGTCGCCCTGGCCGAGGAGCTGTTCGGCGCCCTGCTCGCCCAGGATGGTGCGGCTGTCGATCTTCGAGGTGACCTGAAAGGAGATGCGGGTCGGGAAATTCGCCTTGATGGTGCCGGTGATGACGTCGACGGAAGGCCGTTGCGTCGCCAGGATCACGTGCAGGCCGGCGGCGCGCGCCATCTGCGCCAGACGCTGCACCGCGCCTTCGATGTCCTTGCCGGCGACCATCATCAGGTCGGCCATCTCGTCGACGATGACGACGATGTAAGGCAGCGGTTCGAGATCGAGCTCCTCATTCTCGTAGATCGCTTCGCCGGTCTCCTTATCGTAGCCGGTGTGGACGGTGCGATTGAGCTTCTCGCCCTTCTTGTTCGCCTCGGCGACGCGGGCGTTATAGCCGTCGATGTTGCGCACGCCGAGCTTCGACATTTTCTTGTAGCGCTGCTCCATCTCGCGCACCGCCCATTTGAGCGCGACCACCGCCTTCTTCGGATCGGTGACGACCGGAGTAAGCAGATGCGGAATGCCGTCATAGACGGACAGCTCGAGCATTTTCGGATCGACCATGATCAGCCGGCACTGATCGGGATGCAGCCGATAGACCAGACTCAGAATCATCGTATTGATGGCGACCGATTTGCCCGAGCCGGTGGTGCCGGCGATCAGCAGATGCGGCATGCGGGCGAGATCGACCAGGACCGCTTCGCCGCCGATCGCCTTGCCGAGGCAGAGCGGCAGCCGCGCCTCGCTCTCAGCATAGTCGCGCGAGGCCAGCAGCTCGCGCAGATAGACCTTTTCACGGGTCGGATTGGGTAACTCGATGCCGATCGCGTTGCGCCCCGAAACCACGGCGACGCGGGCGGACAGTGCACTCATCGAACGGGCGATATCGTCGGCCAAGCTGATGACGCGCGACGACTTGATGCCGGGCGCCGGTTCCAGCTCGTACAGCGTGACCACCGGCCCGGGCCGCGCATTGATGATCTCGCCGCGCACGCCGAAATCGGCGAGCACGCCTTCCAGTGCAGCGCCGTTTTCCCGAATGACTTCGGCGCTCAGCGTGGTTCGCTCGCCGGCGCGCGGCGCGCTTAGCAGATTGAGCGACGGCAAGGCGTAGCCGTCCGCGGCGCGGCGCAGCGGCTTTGGCGCCGGGCGCGGCTTCTTCGCAGCGGCGACCTGCATCTCGGCGTCCGTATCGTCCTCCTCACCGTCGACACCGGGAGATGGCTTGGACGCCCCGCCGAAACGGGGCTCGATCCGCTGGCGCGACAGCACGCTCTCCGCCTGCGCGGTCGAACGGCGGCGGAACAGCAACGCGATGCGCGCGCGCAGGCTCAAGAGTTCATGGGCGATGAAGCCAAGGGATATCCATGCACGCTCGTCCTCGTCTTCATCCTCGTCCTCTCCGTGCTTGATGTCTTTCTCTTCGGTTTCGTCCTCCTCCTCCGCGGCGCCGCCCCAAACGAGGCCCGCGGCAATGGCGAAGGCACCAAGCGCGGCCACCCCGAGAATGAGTGAAGCGGTGAAGCGATAGCTTTGCGCAAGCGGGGTGTTGAACGCCACCATCGGCAGCCGCAGTATCGCGTCGCCGACCACGCCGCCCAGCCCCGACGGTAGCGGCCAATGCGCACTGCGCGGCAAGCACGACGCAAACGCCGCGCTCAACACGGCGCCGAAAAGCCACACCACGACACGCAGCCGCTCGCGGCTCAATGGCCGGTGACCCAGCAGCCGATAGCCCCACACCGCGACCGGCAGGAGCAGCGCGAGCGAGCCGAGACCGAACAGTTGCATCATCAGATCGGCGGCCACTGCACCGGGCCGGCCGAGCAGATTATGCACCGGCGCATCGGTCGCGTGGCTCAACGACGGGTCCTGGACCGACCAGGTGGCGAGCGCGAGCCCTCCCATCATGGCGAGGCTCAACAATGCAATTCCGGCCGCCTCGCGCAGCCGCCGTTCCAGCACGGCGCCGAGCCGGCCGGACAGGAATCCAATTCCGTCGATGCTGCGGTCGATCAGCGACATTCGCCCTAACCCAGCACCGCGACGAGGCGATGCAGCGCCTCGGCGGTGATCTCGTTGTTCTGCACCATGGCGACGCGCACATAGTTTTCGCCGGGATTGCTGCCGTCCTCCTGCTCGCGCGCGAGATAGCGGCCCGGCACCACGCGCAAGCCGGCCTCGCGCCACAGCCGCAGCGTCGCCGCCTCGCTGCCGCCCTGAGCCGCGACGTCGAGCCAGAGGAAGAAGCCGCCGGCCGGACGCCGATAGCCGTAACGGTCGCCGATGATTTGATCGGCGAGATCGAATTTCTCGCGATAGAGCTGACGATTGTCTTCGACGTGCTTCTCGTCGTCGTAGGCGGCGATGGCGACATGCTGCATCGGCGTCGGCACCATCGGCGCGGCGACATTGCGCAATTCCAGATAGGCTTGCATGAAGCTCTTGTCGCCGGCGGCAAAGCCGATGCGCAATCCCGGCAGACTCGATCGCTTGGAGAGCGAGTGGAAGATCGCGACATTAGAAAAGTCAGGCCCGGCTGCTTCGAGCATTCCCGCCGGCGGCCGGTCGCTGTAGATCTCGCAATAGCACTCATCCGAGAAGATGAGAAAGCCGAAGCGGCGCGCCAGCGCCGTCATCCGCGCAAGATAAGCGCGGTCCGCCACGGCGCCCTGCGGATTCGACGGCGAGGCGATGTAGAAGGCGACCGTGCGCCCCAGCAGTTCGTCGCTGAGCGCATCAAGGTCGGGCAGGAAGCCGGTCTCTCTCGTCGTCGGCAGGTAAACCGCTTCGCAATCGGCGGCGATCGCGCCGGCGGCATAGGCCGCATAAAACGGATTGGGAATGAGCACCGCCGGCCGGCCGGCGCGTGGCGTCACCCAATTTTTCGCAGCAAGCGCGGCGAGAAACAAACCTTCGCGGGTGCCGTTGAGCACTAGCACTTCAGTCGCCGGATCGATCGGCCGCTCGAGCGCAAAACGGCGATTGAGCCAGCGCGCGACGGCTTGGGCGAACTCGTCGAGTCCCTTGTTCGCCGGATAGCGGCCGAATTCCTTGACGTGGCCGGCGATGATCGGCCCGACAAAGGGCGGGATCGGATGCTGCGGCTCGCCGACCGCAAGGCTGATGGCCGATTGGCCGGGCGGAAATCCATCGATCAGTTCGCGCAGCCGCACGAACGGTGAGCGCGAACCGGTGGCGCGAACGGGAGCGGAGGCGGGGGCAGACTGGCCGGTCATCCTATACATCTTCGACAGCGGGGCCGCCCGCCGAAACTCTGTCCGGCTAGCATAGGGGCGGCGAGGTTAAGACGCGATTAACCATTGAGGGCGGCGCACGCCGGGGTGCAAGCCAAATCGTGCTTGCGCCGATCCTTCCCGCCGGCCCTCAGCGGAAAGAGTGCGGGGCGAACGAAGTTCGCGAGGCGGATGGGTCAGAAAACAAAGCCGCCCGCGCTAGCGCCCACCCGACCCACCCGTCGTGCCGGTTCCGGCGGCGAGCGTGCGGGCGACACGGAAGCCCAGCGCATTGTACTTGGCGTCGGTACTGTTGATGAAGTGGACGGCGGAACGAACCTCGCGCGCCGAATAATTCCAGGCGCCGCCGCGGATGAAACGCGAGCGGCAATCGCCACCGGCGATCCACGCCGAGCCATCATTCGGCGCTCCGTCATAGTTGTTATGAAAGCAATCCTCGACCCACTCCCAGACGTTCCCCACCATATCGTACAGTCCGAATTTGTTCGGCGGAAATGAACCGACCGGCGCGGCTTGACGGTTGCCCCATTTATCGCCGCAGCTGGCACAGTTTGCGTTATTCTCGCCGACGTTGTCGCCCCATGGATATTTCGTCGTCGCCCCGGCCCGCGCCGCGTATTCGTATTCGGCGTCGCTGAGCAACCGATAGGGCTTGCCGGTCATTTTCGACAGCCATTGCACGTATCGCTGCGCATCGTCCCATGACACTGAGAGCACTGGCTGCTGGCCGCGCCCCCAGCCGGACATGGGAGGCATGTAACCGTCGCAGCCGCCGCCAGCGACGCAAGCGTCCCATTCATCGAAGGTCAATTCGAACTTGGCGACCGCGAAAGGCTTGGCAATCGTCACCTGATGCTGCGGAAATTCGCTGGAGTAGGCTTGTGTATCGGTTGCCGGCGAGCCCATCATGAAGGTTCCCGACGGCACCACCACCATGTCAGGACAATAATCGGCGTTCGGTTGTTTGGGCGCACATTCCCTGAAGGTATCTCCTGATTTGAGCGCCTGCTCGGCGGCCGGATTAAGGGCGTAAGGCCAAACATTCGCGGACACGAACGGCCGTTGGCTCGTCCACCAGAGCCACTGCGACTTGATGAAGGACTGCTCGATCCAGCCGACAAGGCCGAGGATCACAGCGGCGACCAGCCCGTAGATGGCCATCTGGACACGTCGCGCGCGCGCCTGCGCCTTGTTCTCGCGTTCGATGCTTTGCTCGATGAATTCCCGGTCGGGCGCGGGCAAATCGTCGGCCCGCTTGGCGAGCCAGCTTTGCGCCTGGGTGAGCGCCGCGCCCATGAGCAACGCGTCTTGCTTTGACGCTTCGGGCGTCGCCTGCCATGCCCGGCGCGCCGCTTCCAGCCCGCTGCGCCAAGCGAGAAACTCGCGCGCGGCGGCAATCCATTCGCGCAACTTATCCCAGCGCCGGAAGATCGCTTCGTGCGCCACCTCGCTGTAACTCTCGCCGGCTTCGGTGGTGATGATGACGAGAAGCCGGTTGGGATAGTCGGCAAGCTCGGAAACCAGCCGCCATTCGGCGTCGGTGAATTCGCCGCGCGCGGCACGGCGCCGCGTCGGCTCGCCATCCTCGTGCACGGTCGCCAGCCGAAGCGTCAGCACGCGCCGCAAGGCGTCTTCGGCCCCCGGATGCGTTTCCAAAAACCGGTTGGCGCGATCGACCAGAACGCCGCCAAGCTCGAACGACTGTGCCGGCAGGCGCAGCATTCCATCGCCGCGGTGCATCATGCTCGTCCACATGTCGTCAAGCGTGTAGGACAACAGCGGC
>Ga0335078_10018381_pt1 | contig 10395 bp, 8 predicted proteins | sample Lox_Sample_32_FD_206711 | JGI IMG/M metagenome (GOLD analysis project Ga0335078, IMG submission 206711) | Soil microbial communities from Loxahatchee National Wildlife Refuge, Florida, United States - Lox_Sample_3.2 | ecosystem: Environmental > Terrestrial > Soil > Wetlands | place: USA: Florida...
GCCTCCTATTCCCGGGGCACTTGGTTGCACAAGATTCTTCACTGAAGGCCCCAGACTCAGCGCAACCGGCTGTCACGACGCAAAGCGAAGGTACCGAGCAGAGTGCGGCGATTCGAGTCACCGTAGTAGCTGAGGATCAGAAGCCTCTGCCCCATCAGGCCGTGGTACGGCTGGTCAGCAAAGACCGTGGCAACACGAATTGGCAAACCACCGGCGATCGCTCGGACACGATGTTCGGCGACCTGTCCCTGGGCAGTTATGAAGTTGAAGTCAGCGCCGCCGGCTTCATCACCAGCCGCAAGGAAGTCCAGGTCGGGAACCTCGTGGACACCGTTCCGGTTAAGGCGGTTCTGACGCGCGAGCCCGACGCCGCAGAGCAGAACATCACTGGCGCTTCGATGTCGCTGCGGGCAAACCAGGAGATGATTCGCGCCATCAAGGCCCTGAACGCCGAGGACTACAAGGAAGCGCAGAAGCGTCTGGCGGAAGCCGACAAGTTGTCGCCGTCCAGCGCGCAGGTGAAGTTCCTGCTGGGCTACATGTCCTTCCAGAAGGAAGAACTTGGGCAGGCGGAACAGTATCTCGGTGAGGCGATCAATCTGAATCCGCATTACGCGCACGCGTTGACCTTGCTGGGGCGCGTGCAGCTTCTGCGCGGCCAGCCGGCGCAGGCGCTGACGACGCTGGAGCGGGCGGTCGCCGCCGATGCGAACTATTGGGTCTCGCACAGCCTGCTGGCGGACGCTTACCTCCAGCAGAAGGATTATGAGAGGGCGCGGGAGCAGGCGGAGCTGGCGATCGCCAAGGGCCGCCGCCAGGGTGTAGTCGCTCAACTCGCTTTGGGCGAGGCGCTCGCCAATCTGGACAAGAAGGCGGAAGCTGCGCAGGCGTTGAAGATCTTTCTGGAAGCGGAGCCGACAAGTCCCGCTGCGCCGCACGCCCAGCAGATGCTGACGGCGTTGGGACAGCAAAGCAATGGCGCCAGCGGATCGAGCGGGAAGTCGGCCGAAGCCGCTTCCTTTGTTGTTGCGACCGACCTGCTGCCCTCGGTTCACGCCGGCCTGCCCGAGATGACGTGGCAGCCGCCGGGAATTGACGAGGAGGCGCCTCCCGTCGCTGCGGGTGTCAATTGCCCCTTCCAGAAAGTGATGGACGGAGCGGGTGAAGGCGTGGTGCAGTTGGTGGCCGACGTGGCGAAGTTCGCCGCCATCGAAGAGCTGGTCCACGAACGTCTGGATGAGATGGGCAATCCGACAGCGCGCGAGACGCGCAAGTTCGACTACGCCGCCTCGCTGTATCAGACTCGTCCGGATGTGGTGATGGTGGACGAGTATCGTACGGAGCGCTACGGGCTGGACGATCTGCCCGATCAGATTGCCGACAACGGCTTCGCGGCGCTGGCCCTGGTGTTCCATCCCGCGATGCGCGACGCCTTCCAGATGACGTGCGAAGGGCTAGGCGATTGGCATGGCCAGCCCACCTGGCTGGTGCGCTTCCAGCAGCGTCCGGATAAAGCGAATCACATGCAGTCTTACCTGGTGGGCGGCGTGCATTATCCGGTCGACCTGAAAGGACGCGCCTGGATCACGGCCGACAAGTTTCAAATCGTGCGCATTGAGACCGAGATGGTGAAGCCGATGCCGCGGATCAACCTGCTGGTCGAGCATCAGATCACCGAGTACGGGCCGGTGCCGTTCAAGAAGGGAACGATCGAACTGTGGCTGCCCAAGACGGCCGAGGTGTATATGCACTTCCGCGGCCACCGCTACTATCGCAAGCACACCTTCGAGAAGTACATGCTGTTCTCGGTGCAGGACGAAGAGAAGATCCACGAGGCCAAGCACGATCCCACGCGTCCGGCATCGCAAAACCCCGAACCAGAGCCGGCTTCGACGAGCTGAGGCGTCTCCGACGTGGGCGGGTTGAAGTAATATGACCGCGCCTTGAAAGGGCAAAGCGCGAGTTCGCCCTGAAAGGGCAAAGTGAGTTCGCCTTGAAAGGGCACGGCTTCAGCCGTGCCAATATGAGCAGCAGACGAGCGGCCTTTAGGCCCTGAGGCAATGACCGCAGTGGCTAAAGCCGGAAGCCTGGATTGCTCGTGCGGCACGCCTGAAGGCGTGCCCTTTCAAAACAGCCTGCTGTTTCCTGCGCCGTTTCATCCCCTGAAATCTTGACGATCGAGGCCCACGCGAGGCCCCGTTTTTGTCACCTGCCCTGGTGACCCCGATCATTGCCCGGCGCGCGATTCCGGCTGACCATCGCCATAGCGAGGTGTGCCATGGCGAGTCTGGACCCTGACTTTCATGAAGAGGTGAAGAGTCTGCATCGTGAGCACCAGGAGCTGATGACGCAGTTGGACAAGCTGGATTCGGCGCTGGAGCAGATTGTTTCCTACACCGAGGTTCTGACCGATCTGGCGATGGCCAACCAGGCGTCGGCCAGCGGAAAGTGGATCGCGGAATGGTTGCCCAAGCATTACGCGCATGAAGAGACGACGGTGCTGGAGACGATTGCCAAGATGAGTCCGGAGCTGGCATCGTTCGCGCGCGAGATGAAGCGCCAACACAGCGAGATGCGCGTGCGCCTGGAGAGTTTGCGCGATCACATTGCGCACCTCGGCGAGCAACGCGATCTGGAGGCGGCCGTGGCCGAGCTCAAACGCGAAGGCAAGGACCTGACGCGCATGATCCGGCTGCACATGGCGGCCGAAGACAAGGAATTCGCCGGGCCGGAGAACTAGAAGCCATCAAGCCATCTCATAGATCGCTTCGTGTCCGGGCACAGGTTCGCAGGCTGCCGAGAAACTCGATTAAACAAGCGCCTCGGGCGCAAAATAAGAAAGCCCAGCGCTTCAGCGCTGGGTGAGTGGTAAATGAACTTCGAGTCCCCCAGGGACGGCAGGGTTCTCACGCAGACACTTCAGTCGTGCCGGAAAGCCGTTTATTTCTCGTTTGAGCCGGCCAGGTTCCTCATTGCGATAAAGAACAACTTTGCCTTCCATAAAAACTTGTTATAGGCGAAAGCTGCTTCCACGGCCGAATCCGGTTGATCTAACCAACCAGACGCAGCGATTTTTTCCCACCGCTCGTACGGAGCTCTCCATGGATCGCGCGACTCGCCCGCCAACCTGGCAGCTTCTGCTTGCCTTTGCCATTGTGTACTTCGTCTGGGGCTCGACCTTTCTCGCTATCCGCGTCGGCGTGCGCGAGGTCCCGCCATTCTTGCTCGCAGCAATGCGATTCGTCCTGGCAGGAGTTTGCCTCTACGGATGGATGCGGCTGCGCGGCACGCCCAACCCGTCGAGGCGGGAGTGGCTCTCGGCCACCTTGCTCGCACTGCTGATCTTTGTCGGCGATTACGGCATGGTCTTTTGGGCGGAGACGCGCGTGCCCTCGGGTGTAACCGCCGTGATGATGGCCACGATTCCCGTATTCATGGCCCTGTCGGAGATTTTCTTCCTGGGAACGCAGCGGCTGACGCCGCGACTTGCGGTCGCGCTGCTGATTGGAATCGGCGGAGTTGCCGTGCTGGTGAGCCATTCCCTCGGCCTGGGCGAGAGCTCGCTGGATACCGCGGGAGCGATCGCGCTACTGGTGGGCTCGATCAGTTGGTCGGTGGCGTCGGCGTTAACGCGCAAGCTGTCGCTGCCGGCGTCCAAGCCCATGAGTTCCGCCGCGCAGATGCTTTGCGGCGGAATTCTGCTGACCCTGGTCGCCGCTTCGCTGGGAGAGTTTCGCGGATTTCATCCGCTGGCCGTTTCGCGCACGGCATGGATCGCGCTGGCGTATTTGGTTGCAGCGGGGTCGATCATCGCATTCACCGCGTATGTGTGGCTGATCCATCATGAGTCGCCGACCAAAGTTGGAACCTACGCCTACGTGAATCCCGTGGTTGCGGTTGCGCTCGGATATTTCTTTGCCAGCGAACCGCTAACCGCGCGGACGCTGGTGGGAAGTTTATTGGTGCTGGTCAGCGTGGTCGTCATCACGACCATGCCGAAGAAAGCTCCGGCGCCGACTATGGAGAATGAGCTTACCGCCGCGAATGTTTCTGAAGGCTAGCACGCATTTTGCATTGGCAGCGCTTTGAAAGGGCACGGCCTTTAGCCGTGCCATCAAGCTGCGGCACGCCTGAAGGCGTGCCCTTTCAAGGCTTATCAGTCCTGAAATTGTCATCGACGCCCCATTCCCAGACGATTCGATCTCATACCGCCTGAGAAGAAACGCCTGCATCTAAGCTCCGAGGCCATGGGGCCAAGGAATGCCGGCAGCTACTGAACAAACCGTACGTCGAACAGCACGAGAGATTTTCCGCGGCGTCGAGAAGAACGCTCGCGACGAACTGCGCCGCTCGACGCAGGCGCTCGCCTTCTCCGGCCTGGCCGGCGGCCTGTCGATGGGGCTGACGGGGATCGCGGTGGCAGCGGCAATGGTCGCGCTCAACGGCGTGCCCGGGAGCAACTTCATCGCCTACATGCTCTATCCAGTGGGATTCATCGCGGTGATCATCGGCCGCGCGCAGCTGTTCACCGAGAACACGCTGTACCCGGTCGCGCTCGTCCTGAGCGAAAAGCGGCATCTGGGTGAGATGCTGCGGTTATGGACCGTCGTCTTTGTCTGCAATGTGCTGGGCGCGATCGCCTTCGCCGGCCTGGCGGTCGGCAGCGATGCGCTGAATCCCGACATTCACGCAGCCCTGGTGCAGTTGGGGCAGCAAGCGGCGCAGGGAACCGCTTCGCACATCTTCTGGAGTGGTGTCATCGGCGGATGGATTATCGCCCTGGTGGCCTGGCTGGTGACGGCGAGCCATTGGACGATCGGCCAGATTGCCGTGATTTGGCTGCTGACGTTTGTGGTCGGCATCGGCCGCTTCGCGCACTGCATCGCCAGCACGGGAGAGATCATGTCGGCGGTAATTGCCGGCGCGGTGCCGCTGAGCCGCTACCTGCAATGGCTGGCGCTGGCCACCAGCGGCAACATCTTTGGCGGCGTGATGATCGTAACTGTGCTGAACTTCGGACAGGTTAAGCTGGGGGAAGAATCGTAATTAGTGGCCAGTGGCCAGTGGTCAGTATCACCGAATTGGTGATCTGCGAATTGGTAATCAGTAATTGGCGATCGCTGATTAGCGAGGTTTTGGAGAGAGCAGCCTTATGTACTCGGTAATAATGCGCAGTGACGAAGAACCGCCGCCAATTCCAATTCCGCCGGGCGAAGATCCGCCGCCTCCAGTGCAGGAGCCTCCGGACAAGCCGGTGATTGGCCCGGACGGACCCGTGCAGGAGCCGGATCCACGGCCACCGCGACGGTTGTGAAGGTTGCCGGAACTCGGATGAAGAGGGGAGCGTCTCGGTAGAGCTGGACCTTCAGCGTGCGCGTGAGTTTGCCGGTTTGTGGTGGGAAGAAATCTTCGGGAGTGGCGCTAATCTAGCCGCTCAGCGGCGGCATGAAGTTAGCCCGGGTCGTAAGACCCGGGTAGGAGCGGACAGCGGGCCGAGCCGCGGCAGCGGCGACAGGGTTTTCAGGCACTCACTTCAGGCCACATCCGAGCCATTAATTTGAGTACCCAAATCGTTTCAGCCGACCGCATTCGCGCAGCGAGCTGATCGTAGATAACACGACGACGCAATAACCCGCTCTTAGGTGACTTATAATCGAGCCCAGTCTTCCGAATGAGCTCTCCTCGCGCCGACCAAGCAAGCCTCGTCAATTGCGACATCTCTGGCGCTTCCCAACGGCAATCCCGTGGCTGGATCTGGATCGTTGTGCTTTGGGCGATCGTGTATGTCCCCGGACTCTTCTCGCCTCCGTTGCTCGACGATGCCGATTCCGTTCACGCCGAGGCCGCGCGCGAGATGCTTGTTCGCCACCAGTGGACGACGCTCTACATCGACGGCATTCGCTATCTGGAGAAGGCGCCGCTGTTGTACTGGGGCATGGAGGCCAGCTACCACGTCTTCGGCGTGAAGGATTGGGCGGCGCGACTGCCGCTGATTCTGGCCGAGCTCGCATTGCTTTTGGCGACGTATGCGCTCGGCGAGCGCGCATTCGGCGAGCGCGCCGGCTTCTGGGCCGCGGTGGTGATGACGCTGTCCATCGGGCCGTACCTGTTCACGCGGATTCTCATTCCCGACATGCTCATTCCTCTGTGGATGACGCTGGGCTTTTATTTTTTCCTGCAAACGCTCGAGCAAGAGCGGCCTTCGATCGCGGCGTGCTGGGGATTGGCGGCGACGGTCGCGCTGGATGTGCTGACCAAGGGCCTGATCGGGATCGTGTTTCCCGCGGCGATCATCGGCATTTACCTGATCCTCACCGGCAATCTCAAGCACTTGCTGCGCATGCGGCTGATCTCGAGCACCATCGTTCTGCTGGTGATCGCCGCGCCCTGGCACATCGCGGCGGCGATTGCGAATCCAGCGGCGGGCGAGTCGCGCGGCTTTCTCTGGTTCTATTTCGTCAACGAGCATTTCCTGCGCTACCTGGGCAAGCGCATTCCTCACGATTACGACACGGTTCCGCTGCTGCTGTTCTGGGCACTGGTGTTCTTGTGGCTGTTTCCGTGGTCGGCCTTTCTGGTGCGGTCGCTGCGAAACATACCGCATCGCTGGAGCGAATTGCGCGGAGTGATGAATCAGCGGCAGCGTGCCATGCTGCTGTGCGCGGTATGGGCGGTGGTGATCCTGCTGTTCTTCAGCTTCTCGACGCGGCAGGAATACTACGTTGTTCCCGCATTACCGGCGCTGGCGTTGCTGATTGGCGCATGGATGCAGCGGGAAGAGGAATCGCCTGCGGATTCGCCGCTGCGCAGAGGCGGCCGCATCGGATCGCTCGTATTGCTGGTGATCGGCGCGCTGGTCTTCGCGACGGCGATCTTCCTCTTGATACAGAGCAAGAGCACGCCACCCGACAGCGACCTGGCCGATCTGCTGAAGCAAAATCCCAACGAGTACGCGCTCGCCTTCGGACACATCTTCGATCTGACGCCGCGCGCGCTGGGATTGTTCCGCGTGCCGCTGGCCATGTTTGCTGTCGCGTTATTTGCGGGTAGCCTGCTCAATTGGCTGTTCAGGCGACGCAATCGCGCCACGGCCGGCAATTGGGTGATCGCGGTGATGATGATCTTCGTGCTGTTCGCCGTGCATCAGGGCCTGGTGAAGTTCTCGCCCATCCTCTCCTCGAAGAAGCTGGCCGATGCGATCGAGCAGGAGTTCCGCCCCGGCGACGTGATCGTCTCCTACGGAACGTACGAAGATGCGTCAACGATCAACTTCTACGCCCGCCAGCCGATTCACGTGGTCAACACTCGCACCGAAGGCGACATGTACTACGGGTCGCTCTTTCCCGATGCGCCGGCGATCTTCGATGACGATGCGTCGTTTGCGGCATTGTGGAAGGGACCGCAGCGAGTTTTCGTCTGGGTAGAAGAGGACAAGGTTCCCAGCATTGTGAAGCAGACCGGCTATTACCAGCTCGCGCGCAGCGGCGGCAAATTGATTTTGATGAACCGCGAGTGGACCGCCAAATAACCGGGTGCCCCCTTCTAGCCATCTTGTGGCTAGGGCGGGGCAGTGAAACTATCACGCGGCAGGCCCCACCCTGGCCAAACGATGGCCAGAATGGGCACCCAGGTTTGATCCAACCGCCATCCAGATTTGTTCCGCAGTCATACTTTTAGCAACCCGTGACCAGCTGCACTTTCCCGTGATTAACTCTTCCCAGATCACTTGTATCTTGCAAGTGACCTTGCTAACCTGCTTCTCAACATGGCCGGTAAGCCTAAGTCGAAGCATCGCTCAGGCTGTCCGGTGAGCACCTCTCTCGAAGTGGTGGGGGACCGCTGGTCGCTGCTGATCGTCCGCGACATGATGGTGCGGGGCTTTGCCAGCTTCAAGGAATTTCAGGAGTCGGGCGAAGGCATCGCTACCAACACCCTCGCCGATCGTCTGCAGAAGCTGGAAGCGGCGGGAATCATCACAGGCGAGAGCAACCCGGCCGATGCGCGGCGCGTGAACTATCGGTTGACCCGGAAGGGAATCGAGCTGGCGCCGGTGGTGCTGGAGTTGCTCATCTGGGGCGCGCGTTATGAGGACACAGGAGCGCCGTGTGCGCTGATCGGCAAGCTGGAGAAGCATCGCAAGGAACTGCTGGCGGAAGTGCGGCGGCGCTGGCAGAAGCGCGATTCGACGCCGTTGCAGGCGAAGTCCGGCCAGTGGCTGTGGCCGTAAAAGGAAGTGGATCGCAGCAAATTTCTGACAACTTGTTCTGTGGCTTGATGCATGGTCATTCTGTCGAACGGAAAATCTTAACGGCTTATTACACAGAATTGATTCGCAGATAAACAAGGAGCGCACGATGGAACTAAGCACTTATCTTCACTTCAACGGCAATTGCGAAGAGGCGTTCAAGTTTTACGAGCAGTGTACGGGCGGCAAGATCGAAACCTTGTTCCGGCACGAAGGGTCCCCGGCGGAGGCGCAAGTTCCGCCGGAGTGGAAGAACAAAATCCTGCACGCTCGGATGAAGATCGGCGACCAATCGCTGATGGCATCGGACGCGCCTCCCGGACGGTATAGCCAGCCGCAGGGCTTCTCGGTGTCGCTGGCGCTGAAGGATGTGAAGAAGGGTGAGCAGATCTTCAATGCACTCGCCGAAGGCGGCAAGACTTGCATGCCGTTCCAGAAGACGTTCTGGGCCGCAGGCTTCGGCATGGTAACGGATCGCTTCGGCGTTCCGTGGATGGTCAACTGCGAAGCGGAAGCATGAGCTGCCGCATCGCGAAACGAGGGACAAGGGCCAGACTGAATCTTTGCGCGGTTCTTCGCCGGACGGCGCCTCGAGGTGGTTATGAAAGGAAAATTTGTAAGAACAAACATAGTGGCAGTCGCATCGGCAATGCTGGTGCTGGTTGCTGGACTCGCTTCGGCGTTCGCAGCAGCCGCGCCCGATTCCAAAACGCAGTACACAACCATGGCGCCGCTGCATCTCTATCTCGACGACCGCGATACCGAAATCGCACTGGCTCGCAGCGCGGCTCCGGATGCGATCTCGCACGACGCGACCGTCCTGGTGCTGACCGATCATGGCTACGTGACCGCGGTGGAAGGCAAGAACGGTTTCGTGTGCGTGGTGGAGCGAGCGTGGATGTCGCCCGACGACTCCGTGGACTTCTGGAATCCGAAGATGCGTGGGCCGCTTTGCTTCAATCCTCCGGCGGCGCGATCGATTCTGCCGTCGACGATTGAGCGGACCAAGTTGGCGATTGCCGGCAAGTCGAAAGACGAGATCATCGCCGCTAACAAGGCGGCTTACGACAGCAAGCAACTGCCCGCGCTGGAGCCGGGGTCGATGAGCTATATGATGTCGAAACATGCGTGTCTGACCGCCAGCGGAGGTAACCTTGCGCACGTGATGGTCTACACACCACACATGGATCCGGCGTCGTGGGGAGACGGTGTTCCTAATACACCCGTTTTGTTGAATCCGCAGTTCAAAGACGTTGCGCCGATCGATGTCTGGGTGATCTCGGTGGGGAAGTGGTCCGACGGAACGCCCGCGCCGGTGATGTAGGAAGCGATTAGCGATTAGCAATTAGCCAAAACAACGAATAGGTTTGACTCAGGCTGGCATCCTATAGATTCACTGCCCCGCCCTAGCCAACAGATGGCTAGAACGGGGCACCCAGTGCCGACAGAAACGACGCTAAGAAAACGGCGCTCGAAAAAACAGTGCTGGGGAACGGTGCTGAAAAAGCTATGACGACTCCTGCGACAACCGAACCGCGATCCACCTCACGCGCGGCCGTGTGGGCAGGCCGCATCCTGCAACTGCTCCTCGTCCTGCTGCTGCTGTTTGACGCGGGCATGAAGATTCTGAAGGTGGATGCGGTGGTGAAAGGCAGCGTGCAGGCCGGGTTCTCCGCGGCGGCCATTGCGCCGATCGGTTGGGTGCTGTTGATCAGCCTGATCGTCTACGTCATTCCGCGCACGGCAATCCTGGGAGCGATTCTCCTCACGGGATATCTCGGGGGCGCGGTGGCTACGAACGTTCGTATGTCGATGCCGCTGGGATTTGATTTACTGACCGCCATCCTTGGAGCATTGGCCTGGGCCGCGCTCTACTTGCGCGATGAGCGGCTGCGGGCGATGATTCCGTTGCGGCGGTATGAATAGTTCGTGCGACACTGCCCCGCCCTAGCCAACAGATGGCTAGAACGGGGCACCCAGCGTGTACTTGGCGTCGTGATTTCGCTAGTCGCTAATTGCTAGTTGCCAATTGCTAGTTGCTAGTTGCTAGTTGCTTCTATCTTCAAGGAGTACACATGAGCAGAGTCCGAGTCCTCGCCGGCACGCGCAAAGGCGCATTCATTCTCGAGTCCGACGGCAAGCGCGACAGG
>Ga0335078_10018382_pt1 | contig 10394 bp, 10 predicted proteins | sample Lox_Sample_32_FD_206711 | JGI IMG/M metagenome (GOLD analysis project Ga0335078, IMG submission 206711) | Soil microbial communities from Loxahatchee National Wildlife Refuge, Florida, United States - Lox_Sample_3.2 | ecosystem: Environmental > Terrestrial > Soil > Wetlands | place: USA...
CCGATGTCGGCCAGTTCCATCGCGGGCACCCGCTACAGCCTCAAAGAGCGTTTGGAGCACGGGCTGGCCTGGGAACTGAAGCATCTCGGCGGCAACTGCGACGGCAGAACATATGCGCCACCGGAGACGCGCGCGGCCTTCCTCGAGGTAGTAGCTGATTGTACGGTCACGTGAAAAGCCAGCGGCGCAACATCGGCGGGCGCTACATAGCCCGCGTTCGCGGAGCGTTTGTTCGGAAGACCAGAGAGCCTGTTAGAGCCATAGGTACTTCCAGGCGCGCGGCGGCGGCGCGTTGAAGAGTAGCGCAACTTCGCTAGCGTCAGCGGAAAAAAGAGGTGGTCGGTGGTCACTTCCTGCGCGCCCTGTTCCGGCCCGCCCCCAACCTGGTAGGACAGGCCAACCTGCCGCGACCGGGCGCAACGTGGGCCAACTGTGCGCGAACGGGCGGCCAATGACGGCCATGGCGAGATAGTTGAAAACGTGACTCCAGTGACCCAAGGACGTGGTTCCATTGCGCCCGCGATGGCGAGACGCATCGAGATCTGGCCCGTGGGCCGCTTGATTCCGTACGTCAAGAACCCCAGGACGCACAGCGAGGAGCAGGTGGCGCAAATCGCGGCATCGATTATCGAATTCGGATTCACTGCGCCGATATTGGTGGCTTCCGACGCCGGCATACTGGCCGGGCATGGTCGTCTGCTCGCCGCGCGCAAGCTGGGCCTCACAGAAGTTCCAGTGGTCCCGTTGGACCACCTGAGCGAAACGCAGCGGCGCGCGTACATCATCGCCGACAATCAGTTGGCATTGAACGCCGGCTGGGATGAAGAACTATTGCGCGTCGAGTTGCAGGCACTAAAGGAGAGCGACTTTGACTTGGACCTGATTGGTTTCAGCGACAAGGAACTGGATGAACTCCTGGCTGATCCGGAAGACGAAGAGAGGGCCAATGCCGCTCCACCGTTGCCGGAAAACGCTGTTTCGCGACCCGGCGACATGTGGATCTGCGGCGATCGCCGCAACCAACATCGGGTCCTTTGCGCGGACGCAACCAGCCCCGAGGGGGTCGCGAGGCTACTTGGCGAGCGTCGGCCGCACTTGATGGTGACTGACCCGCCGTATGGAATCGAGCTCGACTCCGAGTGGCGTGACCGCGCTGGGTTGAACGGCCTTGGGCCTGCCGAGGCGAGCTACATGAAACACCGGACGGAGGGTCATACCGAAACGACCATCTCCGGGGACACGCGGGCCGACTGGTCGGAAGCCTTCGAGTTGGTGCCCAGCCTGCAAATCGCGTACGTCTGGCACGCGTCTATCTTCACGCGCGAAGTGCTGAACGGCCTGCTTCGCATAGGGTTCCTCTATCCGCAGCAAATCATCTGGAACAAAGGCAGAACGGTTCTGACCCGGACTCACTACTGGTATCAGCATGAGCCCTGCTGGTACGTCCGGAAGAAGAACGCCCCGTGGTTCGGCAAGGCCGGAGAGAATTCGACGATCTGGGACTCGCCATCACCGAAGTTCATCATGGGCGGCTCGGGCGAAGAGAAATACGACCACCCCACGCAGAAGCCTGTCGAGCTGATGCGGCGGCCGATCCTGAACCATACCAAACGAGGGGAGCTGGTTTACGAGCCGTTCCTGGGCAGCGGCACCACACTCGCCGCGGCAGAACTGACTGAGCGAGTTTGCTACGGCCTGGAACTCGATCCGAAGTACGTGGACGTGATCGTCCAGCGCTGGCAAACGCTCTCCGGCAAGCGGGCCACGTTGGAGGGCGACGAGCGGACGTTCGAAGCGATCGCGGAGGAACGCCGGAAGGAACACGCCCAGGGAGAAAAGGGATGAACGATCCTATCCTGCAGGTGCTCGTGCCCGTGGTGGCGTTGGTTTCTGCATTGGTCGCTGGTTACGTGAGCCTCAAGAACCGGGCGCTGCTGGCGGAAGTCCGGAAGGAGATTGCGGAGTTGGAGAACCGCCTCATCGCGAAAATCAATGGCACCTACGTGCGCGCTGGAGAGTGCCATTTACGTGAAGAGCTGGTGGCCGAGAGGATCACCGCGCTGGCGGCAGGCGTTCACAAAGCAGAACCGCCGCCGGATCGTTAAACCCGGCGGCGGTTTGGGTGAGGCAAGTTTGCCAGGTCTCTACTTGGTGATCTTGTAGACGCGATCACCGGCTTCGTTCTTCGAGGACTCGATGTTGACCTTGTGCTTCTTGGCGGCTATGGAGATGAAGCCCCTGACGCTGTGGGCCTGCCAGTCGGTGGCCTTCATGATCTCGGCGAGAGTCGCGCCCTTCGCGCGTGCGATCATGTCCAGGATTTTCGCGCCCTTGCTCTCGGCGCGCGGGGCGGTGGCCTTGCGTTCGGATTTGGCAGCGGTCTTTTTGCTGGCCTTGGCCTGCTTCTTGGGCGCGGCGGCCTTGGCGCTTTTCTTGGCTTTGGGCGCGCCCTTCTTCTGGCTGGCACGCTTCTTCGAGGGGGCCTTCTCCGGCGCGGCTGTCGCGCCCTGTTCCGCAACGGCGGCGGCTTTTTCGTTGGTCTCTGCGTTCGTCATAGTCGTTTTGCTTCCTTTCTCGCTCCGTTCGGGAGCACCTGATTCATCACTCCGCTTCGCTCGAAAGGCAAGGCAAAAGTGACTGGCTTCGCGAAGATTAGCCGAGAGGCGAACACATGGCGATCCTGAGCCAGCGGGCCTATGCGCGCCATCGGGGAGTCGCCCTATCGGCGGTGCAGAAGGCGATTGAAACGGGCCGCATCTCCACTCAGCCAGACGGACGGATCGATTCGGAGCAGGCCGATGTTGCGTGGGAGCAGAACACCACGCGGCATGCGCCACCGATCACCAAGCGCGGCCAGGACGAAGATGATGTCTCGATCTTCGGCGCTTCGCAGTACACCAAGGCGCGCGCCGTGCGCGAGTACTACCAGGCGAAGCTCGCCCGGATCGAGTACGAAGAACGTGTCGCCAAGCTGGTCGCAAAGGACGAGATGACGATTGCCGCGTTCAACAAGTTCCGGCAGTTCCGCGACCACATGCTGAACATCCCGGATCGGGTGGCGGCGATGGTGGCGGCTCAAACCGAAGCCGCGAAGTGTTACGAACTCCTGGCCAACGAGATCCGCAGGGCGCTGAATGAATTTGCAGACTCCAACGGCTGAAGAGATCTACTCGGCAGCGGCGGCGGCCGGAGCGCGGCCGGACCCGATGCTGACGATCTCGCAGTGGGCCGACAAGTACCGCGCGCTCTCACAGCGAGCATCGGCTGAGTCGGGCCCGTGGCGCACGGAGCGGACACCATACCTGCGCGAGATCATGGACTGCCTGTCGCCGTCGTCGCCCGTCGAGCGAACGGTGTTCATGAAGGGCGCGCAGATCGGCGGCACGGAGTGCGGCAACAACTGGATCGGCTATGTGATCCACCAGGCGCCCGGGCCCATGATGGCCATCCAGCCTACCGTGGAGATGGCCAAGCGCAACTCGAAGCAGCGCATCGATCCGCTGATCGAAGAGTCGGAGGTGCTGCGGGCGCTCGTCAGCGATCCGCGGTCGCGCGACTCGGGCAACACGGTTCTATCGAAGGAGTTCCCTGGCGGTGTGCTGGTGATGACCGGCGCGAACTCCGCTGTCGGGCTCCGCTCCATGGCGGCGCGGTATCTGTTTCTGGACGAAGTGGATGGGTATCCCGGCGATGTGGAGGGCGAGGGCGATCCGGTGAACCTGGCGACAGCGCGCACCAGGACGTTCGCGCGCCGCAAGATCTTCATGTGCTCGACGCCGAAGATCACGGGCATGTCCCGGATCGAGGCGGCGTATGAAGAAAGCGACAAACGGTTGTACTGGGTGCCGTGCCCAGTCTGCCGCGAGTTCCAGACGCTAAAGTTCGCGCAGTTGCGCTGGCCGAAGGGCGAGACAGAGAAGGTCGTCTACGTTTGCGAGCACTGCGGGCAGGAGATCCACAACCACCAGAAGCAGTCGATGCTGGCGTGCGGCGAGTGGCGGCGGACGGCTGTTGGCGACGGCAAGACCGCCGGCTTCCATCTTTCCAGCCTGTACTCGCCGGTTGGCTGGTTCGCCTGGGCGGACGCAGCCAAGCAGTTCGAGCAGGCGCAGAGGAATCCGGCGCTGCTCCAGGTCTTCGTCAACACCGTGCTGGGCGAGACGTGGACCCTGCTTGGCGAAGCACCGGAGTGGCAAAAGCTTTATGACCGGCGCGAGGCGTACAAGGTCGGCACCGTGCCGCCTGGCGGGCTGTTCCTTACGGCTGGCGCGGATGTCCAGAAGGACCGCATCGAGGTTGAGATCACCGCGTGGGGCCGTGGCAAGGAGTCGTGGTCGGTCGATTATCGGGTGTTCGAGGGCGACACCTCGCGGCCGCAGGTCTGGGAGAAACTCACCGGACTGCTGAACGAGTCCTTCTCCACCGAGTCCGGCCTGGAACTGCAGATCCTGCAACTCGCCGTGGATTCGGGCTTCGCAGCGATCGAGGTGTACCAGTGGGCGCGACGACAGGGCGGGCGCGTGCTGGTGATCAAAGGCGATTCGCGGACGCCCGCGATCATTGGGCCGGCGTCTCCTGTTGAGGTTGGGCCGGCGGGCGCGAAGCTGAAGCGCGGCGTTCGGGTGTGGCCGGTTAACTCCGGCATGGCCAAGGAAGAGTTGTACCGGTGGCTGCGACAGGATCGGCCGACGGATGAGGACGTGGCGAAGGGGATTCCATTCCCACCGGGATATTGCCACTTTCCTCGCTACAGCGAAGAGTACTTCAAACAGATCACTGCCGAGCAGTTGGTGACGAAGATCGTCAAGGGGTATCGCCGGCACGAATGGCAGAAGATGCGCGAGCGCAATGAGGCGCTCGATTGCCGCGTGTATGCGCGCGCGGCGGCCGGACGGGTCGGCATCGACCGCTTTCAGGAGAAGTACTGGGCCGACCTCGAGCGGCGGGTTGGCAGACCTCCGGCGAAGGAAGTCAAACAAGTACCCCAGCAGCAAACGCAGCGCGCTGATGGGAAGCGAGCATCTCGGAACCCGGTGCGCTTCAGGATGGAGGTATGACTGACACCGTCGTCAGTCAGTCGTGATGCGGTCGCGCCACCTTGACCGCCTACGCTCGATGAGCGAAACAAGAGACATGTTGCGGATTGCCCCCCCCGAATGTGGCTACAGCCCCGTCACTAGGAAATGCCCAAATAGCATGTCAGTCTTAACGCTTAGTCAACATGTAGTAATCCCCGCCCTTGCTCTCGTCGCGCTGGACCTTTCCTTGCCCTGCCAGTGAGCCGAGCACCGCCAACACTTGATCATACGCAGGGCCGCGGAAATGAATGTCAAGATCGCCCATGATGTGAGAAAGAGTTGCTGACCCCCGCGCCAAAAGAATGGCCAGAATCCTGGAATTCACAGAATCAATGCGAGAGATCTCGTCGCTGAGCCGTAAATTCTCCGCCCGAAGGGCCCGGTTCTGTTCTTCGATACGTTGATACTCGGCGCGCACCTGATCATTCTCTGCCTGTGTTCTTTCTGCCGTCGCACGAACCTGCTCAAGGTGAGCCTGCAGCTTGTCATCCTTCCTTGCCCCCGCGAGCGCTTCGGGACGAAACACAGCCAGCAAAACTACAACCGCAATCAATGCTCCGATTAGGATGAGCATTCCATAGAGAGCTACCGAACGATCTGCTCCCGACAAGGCGGCGCCGGAGAGCGTACCAAGGATTCCTTCGACTACCAAGACCACGAACACGAAGAATCCGAGCGGAGTCTTGACTGCGCTGATGATCGAGGTGCGTTCCTCGCTGTTGGAAACATGCTGCGGCGTCATGAATGCTCCTGTTAATTAGCAACACCAATGTTACCGCCACCACACAACCGTAGTGGGTTCAATTGGCAGTGGTGGACGCCAACCCGGAAACAATCCTTATGAGCGGTTGCTCCGTTTCGGGATATGAACTGGTCGGACAGGTTCAACCAGACTTCGCGCCTATCCTGCTGGAAGGAATCTAGTAACACTTTCAGATGCCATTCACTCAGTCCGATCTCGACGCTCTCGACGCCGCGCGCAAGCAGGGAGCGAGGCGAGTCCGGTTTCAGGATCGCGAGTTCGAATTCGATTCCGTTGACGACTATTTGAAACTCCGGAATCTGATCCTGAACGACATCGCTCAGCAGTCCGGGCCGCAGCAAGTACGCCAGGTTCGCATCTACACGACCAACGGTTGGGGCCACTAAAGCGCAGTGCCAATTGAAACGTTGATGACGCTTGCGCGCCAAGCTGGACACGAGCCGATGCCGGTTCAGCGCGTGACGCGCACGCGCGCGATGGGGACGTTTCCCTTCGATGCTGCTGGTCGTGGGCGTCGTGGAATTGGATGGAATCCGCCGTTCCTTGGCCTGAACACGCTCCTGTTTTCGCACGGCCTGGAGTTGCAGGCGCGGAACCGGGACGCGGTTCGAAACAGCGCGTGGGCGTCGGGGGCCGTAGACTCCTACGTCGCCAACGCGATTGGTCGTGGCATTCGCCTGGTGCCGCACCATCCGGACGAGCAGGTGCGCGACCTGATCACCAGGAAGTGGAATCGATGGACTCGGGAGTGCGATGTCGAGTACGACCCGCGGAATCCTGCATCGGGCCAGACGGACTTCTACGGCCAGCAGATGGTGATCGCCCGCGAAGTGATGGAGGCCGGCGAGTGCTTCGTCCGCTTCCGGCCGCGCTCGGTGAAGGAAGGACTAACAGTTCCGCTGCAACTGCAACTCATCGAGGCCGAGCAGTTACCGTTGTGGCGGACCGCTGTCGAGCGGATGCCGCCGAAGAACTCAGTACGGTGCGGAATCGAGTTTCAGACCGACGGGCGGCGTGCGGCGTATCACTTCTGGAAGGCGCATCCGGGTGAGACGATGTTCTTCCCGATGGACGCTCTCTCCGTCGAGCGGGTGCCCGCCACCGAGGTGTTGCACGTCTACAAACCGATCCGCGCGGGGCAGTTCCGGGGGCAGCCGTGGCTCACGTCGGTGATCGCGAAGCTCTACGAACTGGAGCAGTACACCGACGCGGAGATCGTCCGCAAGAAACTCGCAGCGATGATCACGGGCTTCATCACGCAGGCCAGCCCGGACAATCCGATCATCCCTCCCGACCAGTATCAGAACGGGCCGAGCCAAACCGAGCCGGGAACGCAGATCAGCAAGCTCGAACCCGGCACGTTTCAGGTCCTGAACTTTGGGGAGGAAGTCCAGTTTGCCGAGGCGAAGGACAGCGGCGATTTCAAATCGTTCATCCGGAGTTGCCTGCAGGCTTTCGCGAGCGGCGCCGGGCTCGCCGAGTACCAGATAAGCGGCGACCTTTCGGGGATCAACTACTCCTCAATCCGCGCGGGCCTGCTGGAGTTCCGCCGCAAGTGCGAGCAGTATCAGCATTCGGTCTTCATCTTTCAGGTCTGCCATCCGGTGTACAAGCGCTGGCTGCGCGAGGCGATGCTGGCGCTGGTGTTCGGCATTGACCTGTTGAACGCGTACAACAAAGACCCCGAGCCATTTGAGGAAGTGCAGTGGGTGACGCCCGGCTGGCCGTGGGTCGATCCTGAAAAGGACATCAAGGCTTCCAACGATGCCATCCGCAGTGGCCTCTCCACGCGCTCGGCTGAAGTCGCGGCGCAAGGGCGCGACGCCGGTGCGGTGGATGCTGAGCAGGCGGCAGACAACAAGCGCGCCGACAAGCTTGGGCTGTCCTACGACAGCGATGGACGCAAGGTGCTCACCGGACGCAACGCCGGATTGACCGAAAGCGAGATCCAGACGGACGCGAGCAAGGGAGAGGTGGACGTGAAGCCGTGAAGAATCTAACTCGACTTGCATCGCGGTTCGTGAACACGCCGCTTATGATTCACCCGCCCAAGCTGGACGTGATGGTCCAGGCGCTGGCTCCGCGGCTGGGCATCGTTCCGCTGGCCGGCGTGAAGACTGCGGAACCGTTCGCCGCCGCGTATATCGAGGAAGCTGGGGACAGCGATTACCAAGTGATCGATGGTATCGCCGTCGTTCCAATCCAGGGCGTGCTGACGAAGAAGGAATCCTGGGTTTCAGCTTTCAGCGGTTGCAGCTCCTACGACCTGATTGGCCGCTACGTACAGGACGCGGTGAATGATGCTGCCGTGCGCGCGATCCTGCTGCAGGTCGATTCGCCCGGCGGCGAGACCACGGGATGCCTGGAGCTTTCGGACTACATCTATTCGCTACGGGGCGCGAAGCCGATCTTCGCAGTCGCCGACGACTTCGCATTTTCGGCAGCCTACGCCCTTACGAGCGCCGCCGACAGGATCTTCGTGACGCGCATGGGAGCAGTGGGGTCGATAGGCGTTGTCGTGCTGCACACTGAGGATTCGAAGTTCAATGACGAGCAGGGCTTCAAGTACACCTACATCTTCAAAGGCGACCGGAAGGTTGACGCGAACCCGCACGAGCCGCTATCGGAGCGGGCCGAGAAAGACATCCAGTCCGAGATTGACCGGCAGTACAACCAGTTCGTCGCGACGGTCGCGCGGAATCGGAAGGCCGCCGCCGAGAAGATTGTCGCCACGCAGGCCGGCGTTTACTGGGCCGAGACTTCGGTTCCACTATTAGCGGACGAAGTCGGAACGTTCGGCGACGCCATGAACGCGCTTCGGCAGTTGCTCGGCAGATCGGTTCACAGTTCAGCGGCAATCGCCGCAATATCCCAACGCAAGGAGGCAAGTATGCCAGATGAGAAGTTACCCATCGCCGCTGAAGGTTCGAAACCAGATAACGGCGACAACGATGACGAAGACGATCTTGAGTGCCGGGAGTGTGGCGCTTCGCTCCACAAGGACGCGAAATTCTGCCACGCCTGCGGCGCCAAAGTCGAGGCCAAGGCCAAGAAACCGAAAGCTGAGACGCCATTGGCTGCCATTGGTGAGAGCGCTGGTGCGCCGCTCAAGATGCGTCCCGAGGGTGACATCGAAGCCATCGGCGCGCTGTGCAAGATGGCCGGTTGTCCCGACAAGGCCGCGGAGTTCCTCACCAAGAAGAAGTCCAGCGGCCAATATTTCAGCGTGGCGGAAATCAGCGAGGAGCTGACTGCCGCCCGCGTAATCGAAAGCGAGAGGAGCATGATCAGTTCGCACGTCAACCCGAACCAGGGCGCGGTCGGCTCGCTTCAAGAACTCGAAGCGCAAGCCACCAGTTTCGCCCGGCAGAATCGCGGCAAAGAGACCCCGAATCTTTACGCCGAAAGCGGTACCACCAAGCTGACCAAGGAGCGCGCCTACGCCCTCATGCTCGAAGAGCATCCCGAGGTTTACGGCGCATTCGTGGCGCAGCACAACGCGAAGGGCCTGATCGCCACGCTGGAGCGAGCCGGCGTTCGCCTCGCCCGGTAGGGCGAAAGGAGACCAACAGACATGGCATTCGAACAGACATTACGCAATGTAGGCCTTCCGGCGGCAGCGGATCTCACGAGCGGTGGAACTGTGAATCCGCAGTTCTACTTCGTTACGGTCAACTCGCCCGGGCAGATCAACTTTACCGGGGCTGGCGCTGTCGCCGATGGCGTCGTGCAGGACAAGCCCAACGCGCAGGGAGTCGAGGGAGAGGTCGCGATCCTCGGCATCACCAAGCTGGTGACCGGCGCGGCGGTCAATGCCGGCGACCCGCTCATGGCCAATGCCAGCGGCCAGGCAATCACTGCGACCACTGGAAATTTCGTGCGGGCGCGCGCGCTGGCGGCGTCAGCGGGGGCTGGCGTAATCATTCCCGCGCTGCTTCTCGGCCCGTACAAGATGTAGCGATTCACCAATAGGAGAAATCAACGATGCCTCAGCCAACATTACAAGACGTTCACGTCAATCGACCGCTGACAAACATCTCCGTGGCCTACCTTCAGGAGGCCGCCGGAGTGGAATTCGTCGCGGACAAGGCCTTTCCGGCCGTGCCGGTCGAAAACAAAAGCGACCTCTACTACACCTACGCGCGGGCGGATTTCAACCGCGATGAAATGCAGAAGCGCGCGCTTTCGACCGAGTCCGCCGGCGCCGGCTACAACCTGAATTCCACCGGCACTTACAACTGCGACGTCTGGTCGCTCCACAAGGACGTGGATGATCAGATCCGCTCCAACAGCGACTCGCCGCTCGCTCCCGACCGCGACGCCACCATCTTCCTGACGCAGAAAGCGCTGATCCGCCGCGAGAACCAGTGGGTCTCAAAGTTCTTCGGCACCGGGATCTGGACCAACAACGTAAGCGGCCAGGCGTCGGCAGACTCTACGCACGTCATCTATTGGGACGCCGCGAACTACCCGAACGGCAGCCCGATCACCGACATTCGCAACGCGAAGACCCAGATGCGGCTGTCGAGCGGCGGCTTCGCGCCCAACGTCTT
>Ga0335078_10018383_pt1 | contig 10393 bp, 8 predicted proteins | sample Lox_Sample_32_FD_206711 | JGI IMG/M metagenome (GOLD analysis project Ga0335078, IMG submission 206711) | Soil microbial communities from Loxahatchee National Wildlife Refuge, Florida, United States - Lox_Sample_3.2 | ecosystem: Environmental > Terrestrial > Soil > Wetlands | place: USA: Florida...
TCAATACCTGGAATCAACGGGACCTGCGGGCGATAGTTCAGCCAGTTGGACTGCTTTACCTCTACAACGCTCGGGAGTACAGCAGGAATGTACTATCCAATCAGTCCTATTGGGATGGGACCGCTCAAGTTGGAGTATCGTTTCAACAGTCAACCAGTTTCGAATACGAGAATGCATTGGCTGATCTCTATCGCCGCGATATATATGATGCAGTGCACCTGTTCCAACACCCCTCCCTGGTCCAGATGTGGACAACTGGTATTGGCTACAGCAACGCTCTCAAAGATGAATCGCTGGATGCGGTTACTTCCGGTGGTCTGGCAAAGGAAGATGCCAGACTGACGATAGTGGCCAACGTTCAGATGAAGTGGTTAGAACCGGCATTCCAAACCGTCGATCGCGAACTCTATACGGTCACTCAGTCCCAGGCGGGGCTGTTCCGACAACCAATAGCCGAAAAGATTCCGGCAGACGCGAGCTTCGATCAGAATGTGACTGTCGAGCCAAGCTAGCCGGTCCGGTTGATTCTAAAAATCCGCCCGCAAGTCAATCTCACTCCAGAGACGCAGTGATACGCTGGGTCTGCGCAGAGTGTGGCAGTTGTGTGGTGGGTGTGTCTCTTCTGGGACTGTGAGTTCCTAACTTATAAGACAGTTTAAATCTATGGTGAGAAGGAGTAGAAATCATGGCCGAAAAGGTAGAAGCTGCGACGGCAACCGCGGTACCGACAATTGTGCCATCACCGAATGAGCGTGATGCGAGCCCGGTGAGGGCTGCAAGTCCGGTTCGGCAGGAGTCCAATATTTTCTTGAACGTCCACGGTACGCTATTGACGTTGGATAACGGAAGAGCGTTTCCCCGCAACAGCGTAATGCGCCTGACACCAGCCGAGGTGGCCAGATTCAAGAAAGTCGAAGCGACGACAAAGCAAAGATTTATCGTCGCGCACCCCGGACCGGCGCATAACGACTAGAGCAACATTAAAATTTCCACGATCGCTGCTCAAACCGTCCAAAACTCAATCGCTGTCCCAAAATAGATTCCAAATTTCAGGTTTAGGCACCGGGTCGACCCGGTGAAAATCCGAGCGCGGACTGTGCTCGGATGAAGCTACCGATGGGCCTGCGGACCTTTGAGTCGACAGTCCAAACGCAGGGCGCAAACTAACAGTTCGCGCCACATTCGGCGTCAATCCGCCGCATACTCCAACAGAACACAGGAGATTCAATAATATGAGTTCAAGCGCTCCAGCGAACTTCACGTATCCGGGAGTAATGGTTACGGACGCCGAATACGGGCCGTATCCAATACCGGACGTCGGATTCCGAACCTTCTATCTTACCGGGACCTCTCTCAGGGGGCCCCTAACACCCACGCCGATATCAGGACTGGCGGAGTTCTACCGGATCTTTGGGCCGCGGACTCCCACCTCATATCTGCCGGAGGCCGTCAGAGACATCTTTCAGATCGTCAATGCACCAGTGTGGATCAACCGAGTCGAGTCAGCGATTACACCTGGCGTCGCCGGGCAGTTGATCTTATCAACGCAGGCGCAGAATGCGTCGTGGACGATCAATCCAGGCCTCGCGACCTCGTTCACGGTCACAGTGGGCGGCGACACAACTGGCAGCCAAACGGTGTCAGGATTGACCGCGTCTGCTTTGCAAACCGCGATCACGGGGCTGGCTTCGGTTGGCAGCGGGAACGCGGTGGTCACGCTGGCCAGCGGGGTGTATACGGTTACCCTTGCCGGATCGCTCGCAGCGGCGAATGAACCGGCAACGTTCCTGACAGCGAGCGGGACAGGCGGCACGGTCACGGTCACCCAAATCAACAGCGGACGGCCGACGACCCAAGTGCTCGAGATTACCACGGTCGGGCCGGGGTCGGACTATAACTATATGGCGGGCCCCGCTCACGGGATCTCGGTCAGCTATCAAAACGGAACGCTAAACGTTTATGACGCGGGAGTGCTTACGGAGTCCTGGCCGAATGTGTCGATATCAACGCCGCAGAACCCCAACGGCGCAAACGCGCCGGTCGCTGCTCAAATGGTGAATAACGGCAGCAACCTGATCCATATGGCGTGGCTGACGACTTCGTATAATCCGGACAATACGGCGCCGCCCAGTTGGACCGTAGATCCGTCGGGAACTGCGTCCTTCTCGCTGACTTTTCTGGGACAGACTACCGTTGCGCTGACGACTTCGGGACTGAGTGCATCTTCCGTACAGGCCGCGCTTCAGGCGCTTTCAACGATGGGGCCGGGCGGGGTCCAAGTAACGTTGAGCGGTGGGGTGTTCACGGTGACGCTGGCGAACACGCTGGCGGTTGCGGCGCAGCCGGCATCAGCCCTCACGGGGGCTGGCTCTGGAGGCAGCGTCACCGTCAGTCAGGTGAACGCAGGCGGCCTGCAGGTTGGAATCTCGGGCGGAACCGATGGAATGGCAGTAACCGCGGCCGACATCGCCGGCAACGGATTGACGCCCGGGACGGGAGTCTATGCGTTTGCCGACGCCAAATATGACCCGGGATTTCTGCTGGCGCCGGGCTATACACAAGAGGTTGTCGGCAACGCGATGATCAACGTTGCGACAAACTTTTGGAAGCTTGCTGTATTAGAGGACACGTTCGGCAATGGGTCATCTGTCAATGCACTGATCGCGGAACGGAATCAATATGCATCGCCGCATGGGCATGCCGTCTATGTGGGTGAATGGCTCCAGACCAATGACCTGGTTACCGGAGCGCTGATCTATATTCCGCCCGGACCGGCGTGGGCGGCCAACATTGCTCTGTCACACAATCAGCCCGGCGGAATCGGGAATGTGGGCGCCGGACTTGCGTACACGTATCCGAACGTGGTGGGGTTGGAATACTCCTGGGACGACATCAATCAGGGCATTCTGAACCAGGCAGGAGTCGATATTCCGCGAAACTTCACTACCGCCGGCCAGGGGTACGTTCAGTGGGCGGCGCGGACGATTAGCACCGACCCGCTATACACATTTGTTCAGGTGAGGATCATACTCGACGTCATCGCGGTCTCGCTTTACCGCGGATTGCGGAACTATGTCTTCAGCCTTATTGACGGTCAGGGGATTCTGGTGGGCAACATAGCCAGCTCGATTTCGGGGTTGCTATTCCCTCTCTGGCAAGCGGGGATTCTGTTCGGAAACACGCCGGACGAAGCGTTCAGGGTGATTCCACAACAGCAACAACTCACGCAGCTCGAACAAGGCATTCTGAACATAGATGTCTACGTAAAGCCGAGCCCGATCGCGGAACGAATCAACGTCACGGAGTACAGAGTTCCGCTAAATATCGACCTGACTACCGGGCAGGTGATACTAGACAACACGTTGACACTCAGCAGCCAGGTGCAGCAACTGACGTAGGGATTAATGGATTTAAGAACTGCCGGATTGAAGGATTGAATAGGCGATGGAATTTGTTTCGGGCCTTTCAGCCTGCTTGCCGTGCACATTGTTGAGTCCACCCGCGGAGATGGAGGTCGGCTCGACGGAGCGGGAGGTTTGCCGTCAGAGCAGTGAATCGACCGATCACCTTTCTTGCGGCTCTGGTATAAACGACATTTTCTTTCTGACGGGTAAGACCCGGTTTGGAGGTGTTTTATGGCTACGACAACGGAAACTGCTCAAACAGTCACATTGGTCCTTGCCAAGCTCCAGGGGCTGACGGCAACAATCGAAAAGCATACGCCCCTGGTTAGAAAGCGCAGGAACAAACCGCTCAAGAACACTCCGGGCGACGGCAGCAACACGATACAACACGTCCAGGATCCGGTGGTCGATTACGAAGAAGTGACGCTGGAACTGCATCCCGGCAAGTCCCAGGTCTTTCTGGCCGCTGCCGAAGCGATGTTTGCTCAACAGATGCTGGATCCCTCGAAAGCGACGCAATTGACGCTATATTCGCTGAGCGACAGCGGGGCTCCGTTGGACCAAAGGACTGGTCATTTGGCAGTAATTCAGGAAATGCACACGCCCGAGGGCGATACGAATACCCATGCCCTGGCTACGGCAAAGATTGTGGTCGACATCGTTGGGATCACCCAGTAATTGAAGAGCCCATCACGACGCGCCTAAGACAAGGAAAGGAAACGTTATGAGGCAGATTAGCCCTGAGTTCGAGCTTAACCCAGGCTTTGAAGTTAGAGGCGTGGGCGAGATAAAAACTTGCCGTGTAAGATTACTCACCAGGACTGAGCGTGATCTGTGCGAGCAGGTTGCTCATCAGGAGGCGATAAGGCAAATAGCCGAGTACAACGAGCAGGCTGCCGCGAAGAAGATTCCAAAGATGAGTCAGGAGCAGCAGGACGCGCTGCTCGTTCGAATGTACAAGCGGCAATTTCTGATCGGGTCCATCCATTCGTTCGGCAGGATTGATGACAGCGAAAAAATCAGGCAGTGGTACGGCCTGTTGGTTTACACGGATGAAGAGCGGATAGAGGAGGAATCCATTGCCCTGATGGAAAAATTTCGCCCCCAAAGAAAGCGAACCACTCACATATGCAGCGAGTGCGGACAGCAGACCCAGTGTCCGCGATCAGTGGAAGAATCGAATAAGGTCGGAGTTGTTGCTGGCGACAGCAGCGGGAATGACGCTGCCTGAATGGGAAGATTTCAAGAGCGAGAATACCGAGGCTACCACGGAAATGCTCAAAGAGATACTAATGGAGGCGGATACTCAGAGGACACTCAGGGTGTTGAGGGGCGCCAGCATCTAATCCGAAATATATTGAGATCAAAGGTGATCGGCGATTGCGTCCGGTTTTGAGGCCCTGAACTTCATTTTCTAAGCTTCACAGCGGCGAGGAGTTGATCCCTTGAAATCGGCGAGGTCTTCCTCAGTGGGGTCCGTTCGCATGCCTTGTATCGCGTTGACGAAGAGGTGATCTGGAGCATCCCCACCGGTTTCGCGAATCTCACGCAGGATTTGATAGTCCGAGTCGAGCCAGCGCGGCCACTAGGACAGAAACTCTGGATGATCTCATCGGCCCTCCAGCTTGGGGTTGTTGGCGAGCCGAGCAATTCTGCATGGACGGTCCAGGCCGTTCAAGCGGCGGAATCAAGGTCCTATCCTGATCCACCTGAAGGACGGCGGGCGCTGCAACTTAGAGTATTCGGTCCCGCTCCAGTTGCCTTTGTATGCGGCTTTTTACCAGCGGCGGTTCACTCTGGCAGAAGCGCCCTGGCAATGATCACTGGCATGAGAGCCTTTTTGCCTTGGGCGAGCTGCAGGGCCACTTTGCGATTACTCATATAGCCGACGATAATTCCGTGCGCGGGATAGGTCATGAAAGGCGGCTCCCTCAAGCAAAAAACCAATACGCCGCGACGCGGAGAATCCGTCGTGACTAAGGCAATTTGTTCATATGCCTGGCCATAGCCGCCGGTAACAACATTGGAGGGAGCAAATTCGGCTTTGAGATAGATCGGGTCCAGAGGACGTTCCTTATCCGCCATTAGCTCATCTGGACCGATGTGGCGGCGCAGGCCATCCTCACCGTTCCTTAGCAGTGCGTCTCGGCCAGCCCCACCGCTTTGCTTCAGGGCCATGAAAATAGAGATCTCGTCGTCCGTCAGCTCTGATTCGGTTCCTTCCTCCACCAGGGGCTCGTTGAGGCGCGAAATCAGTGGCCGAACAAAGTCAATTGAACCCTCCAAGGAGCCTGATGCCGGCGTCGCCGACGTATTCGGTTGTGGGGTTGAAGGCGAAGGCGCCGCAGGGGACGCAGCCATAACGACGTACCTGGCAGCCTCCGCCGGGGTCAGGACTGCGCTAGCGATACACGGCATTACGGGATGACCGTGCAGGGTAAAGAATTTGTCGCCAACTATGCCTACAACCTCGCATAGATCACCAGTATGGACAGTCGAATCGCGGTTGCACAGTGCTAGGACATAGCGGGGTTCGTGAGATGGCTTTCCCGAGCCGCTTGGGTCTTCGACGGCAACAAAAGCCTCTATGCCCTGAGTGTCGTTGTAAGTTCTGGGGCGGACTCTCACGGCATAACCGAAAACTTTGATCACCTTATCTCGGCATTTGTCGTGATCAGACACGAGATCATTGTATTTTAAATGGTCTCGCATGGCCGATCGGAGGTCGCGGGTAATTGCACCTTCCGCCATAGAGTTATAAGCGTTCTGATTGAAGGTAATCTCCGCCAGGTCACTGGCGTCCGTCTTGTATTCGTCTTCCATGAGTTGTTTAAGATCATCGGCTTCCTCCTTGTTCCGTGGCCCGGGACCGAACGGCTTCCATAACTGGCAAGCGAAAACGGGCGCAAGGAGGACTATTCCGATGAGCAAACAAAGCCGGTGAGGTGTCATAACTCCTCCTATTTCCGGTAAAGGCGCGCCGACGAACAGGAAGCGGCCAATACCCACCTGTTGGGAGTTGCGCGCCAGGTCGTGCTGCTCGGAGTTAACCCAACAACGGCGTAACTGACAGCCGATCGCGGCCGGGACGACCGGCCCCGGCCATTAGACCGGAACACTTCATCGGCCCTCCAGTTTAGGTTGTTGGCGAGCCGCAAAATTCTACATGAGCGGTCCCTGGCGTTCAAGCGTGGAACCGCTGTTGTTGGAACCAATCCACCTGAAGGACGGCGGGTGCCGCAACTTAGTTTATTCGGTCCCGGCTCCAGTTCTCCTTTTATCCGCGGCAGGTTTCACTTTTGGCTGTTTGCGATATTGAGAACCGTGAACAGTTCTTTTTTGTTAATGATCGCGCGAGCGACCACTACCAGGGCCGTCAGGTCTCCCTGACGCATAGTCCGATCGCTGACATAGCCGATCACCGCGCAGCTTCTGAGATCGTCCTCACTTGGTGTCTGGGTGCTGAACACCTCCAGGTATCCTGGATTGCGATGTTCCGTTTCAGAAGTCTCCAAATCGACCAGTGTTGCGAATACCGTCTTGCCGTTGGATTGAAACTGCTGGGTATCCACCACATAGCCAAGCGGATAGAAAAAGGGATCGGCATAGCGGGCCTGATCCAGTTTAAGTTTCGCCTGATACTGCATAAGGTTCTGCGTCTCCTGGCTGTCCGCTCCGCGTCCCAGCCGATAGGCGTTTAATAGATTATCCGCCAATGCGTCGAGGCCGGCTCCGCCGGTGTTTTCGATCATCTTAATCAGGTGGAAGTCTGCGGCGCTCGGACCATCAGACCATGCCGCTTCAGGGACGGGGGTCGCGGACTGGAGTACCACGCTTTCGCGGGAATTACTATTGGTGCGCTGATGTAGAATTATGAGCAGACTGACAGAGGCTATAGCCAGCCCCGCGATCGCTAGGGTGCTGTAACGGACTGAGATCCGCCGCCTCGATGGGTTCGGTCTGGAGTGTTCAGCCATGGCCGGGGGAGGCTGGATAGCACCCCCTCGCTGGCCGGCGGTTCGATACTCGTCTCGCGGTGATTCGGGTAAGGACTCTGATGAGGGCTGGCGCTCATATGGTAGCTCTTCATCCATAAGGCCACTGGCCACCTTTCGTCTCAGATCTCTCGGAAACGCCTGGATTGTAGAAGATTTGGACGTTTCGATACAAGAGCCTGACCATGTAGAGGTGGGGACGCCACTTCGTGATGGTTGGAATTAATGATGGCGGAAAACGATTCGACATATCAGATTACTGGTAAGTTCACCGGCGTAGATGAAATTGTGAGCGGCTACAAGAGGATTGATGCGTCCGTCAAACAGGTGGCGGGCTCAATCAAGGCAATGGCTGATCTCAATGCGCAAACCGTGGCCAAAAGCCAGCAATCATCGACTGCGGCGTCCGGCGCAAGCAAACAGCGCGTGGCGGATTTGAAGAACGAATCGGCCCTAGTCGATCTTGTTGTAGCGGGATATGACCGGCTTTCCGCTAGCGCAAAGACCTCGCAGGCGGTGTGGTCGGCTCAGTTGGATTCATTGCGGCGGAACGTCGGCACACAGTTGGGCTCACCGGCCGGATCGTCGATTCTACTGATTCCTTCCGGGACGCCTGCCACGGCGAGCGCCACTATGAACGATCGTTCCGGGCTGGAGGCTGAGACTGTCGGAGTGTCAGGGAAGGACTTCATCGTAAAGGCATCCGTTGTCAATCTTTCAGCCGAGTCAGTGAATCTTGCCGAAAAGAGTGACAAAAGCAAAGCAGGCGATGAGAAGAACGGTGATCAGCGAATCATCGAAGAGCTTAAGAAGAGCAAAGAGCTAGTTAAGCACTTTGAAGATGGCTATAAGGAGACCAAGGAGTATTACGAGAAAATAAAGCAACTGAGAGACGCACTTGATAAGGTGCTCGGCGTAGCGGTTCCAACTAGCTCGGCCGCCGCCACAGGCATCGCAATGGCTGGCAGCGGTGCGGGCGAGGCGGCCGCGACTAGCGCGGCAGGAGCAGCCGAAACCACAGCCGGTGTTGCTGTCATCAACTCCAGCGGACAGTTGATCATCGCTGGTGAAGGGGGCGGGCAACTGGCTGCTGGCGCCGGGAACATTATACGGGCTGGGGCCACGACAACACTTGACGGTGTTACTTATGTGCAGGGCGCGAGCGGGCTATTCGCCCCGGAAGGCGTGGCGGCCGGAGTAGAAGGCGCCGCGGCTGGAGCGGAAGGAGCCGGTCTGACTGGCATCGCGGCTGGGGGCGCAGGGTTGGCAACTGCCGGTCTCTTTGCACTACCCATTGTGGCCATTGGAGGACTTATCTCGAATCAGATAGATAAGAACGAAATGGAGGAGCGCAAGCAGCTATCAGCGAAGAACATAACAAAGTATAGCGACGCTTTCGCAGATGCGATTCCGGGCATGAACGATGATCAGATTCGGGCAACGGCTGAAGCTGTCCAAAACCGAATAGTACTAGAGCAAGTGGCGGGGCTTAGCCTGGAGCGTTCTGGAAAGGGCAGCTTTGCCTCTCATTTTGGACTTGATCAGGCTTCAGAGTTTAACAAAACACTGGCGTGGGCGTCTGGCAAAGAGAACCTCGGAATACCTGAGGCAGTCAACGAGATGGGGAAGCACCCTGACCAGTTGAAGCCGGAGGAGATGAATAAGAGCTGGGACGAACTCAAGCAACCGTTGGCGCTGCGCCAACTTGTGGGCCAACTCAAGAGTTTCAATATTCCACAGGCTGATGCTTTGAAGCTGTTCTTGGACACTTCTGAGAGTCAATTAGATAAGCACGGGCTGGGGGACTTGAAGGACACATTGGAGTCGGGCGCCCGGGAGGCATACCCGAAATTGATGGAACAGATTGACAAGGGGAGAATGGCGCTTGCGATTGATAAGGCTGATGCCCTCGACAGGGCAAAAAAGAGCGGCATCACCGTTGATGAAACGGGTGTTCATGGCACTTTCTCAACGGCCCCGGACGGGTCAGCGCCCGCAGGTGCGGCGCCTGGTGAAGGCCACCACTTTGCGGATTATTGGTTTTCTCGATCAGGAAGCAACCCCGCCTCGACCAATGGCGTGACCTTTCCTGCATGGAGCCTCCATCAGGGCCCTGGCGGAACCGGCTTACCGGAAGGACTCAAGAAAGAGATGGGCGTCCTCGACAAGAAGGGGACACAGGTATTTCCCAGTATGACGACGCAGCTAGACCGTCTCGGGGCCTCCGCCGCCACCTCGGCCGGCACGGTAAATCAGCTTGCCAACGCGCTCGGAGGACTGAAGCCGCCTTCCTGGTTGCCGGGCCAAACGCCTGGGACGGGGACAGGCTCGAGTGGGGGACAAGGTTCGTCGAGTTCAGGTAAGCGCGATCCGTTCACGCGCTACTCATCTCATCCCAACCACGCGGAGGGTGGGCTGGTGAAGAGAGATCATATTGCCGGAGTACACGAGGGTGAGTTGATCACCCGGGCCCCCGACGTGTCACGTTTAGTTGCCGCTGCGGCTAATGGAGGAACAGGGGGCCGTGGGCATACCGTCAATGTCACGGTGAGCGGCGGAGGCGATGGGCGAGAGATTGCTCGTCTCGTCGCTCGGGCGGTGAGCGAAGCTCTGGACGATCAATGGACGCAGAACCGCAGGAATACCGAGGCACTGAAGGACCGGACTTTAATGGTCTAGCTCAAACCCGGACGCCGAAGATGGCCTCGCCTTTTTGATCGGCCTTGTGAGGGCCGTGGGCCGCTTCGAATTCGGTGTCGATGAGTTACGACGTAGCAATGCCGAGGACCTAGTTCTCGTTGTATGAACGCGCCGTCTGGGGAGTGATCAATAAGCAAACCGGCCTGCGCGAACCCAATAGATTTTTTGATCATTAACGGTGTGATATGCCGCTGAGCCAGATACCGGGATTTCAATCAATATTAGGGACGCTGACCAATCCCCAGACCACTACTCTTGTGTTGGCGACGTTGCAGGGGCTGCAAGTCACTATCG
>Ga0335078_10018384_pt1 | contig 10393 bp, 5 predicted proteins | sample Lox_Sample_32_FD_206711 | JGI IMG/M metagenome (GOLD analysis project Ga0335078, IMG submission 206711) | Soil microbial communities from Loxahatchee National Wildlife Refuge, Florida, United States - Lox_Sample_3.2 | ecosystem: Environmental > Terrestrial > Soil > Wetlands | place: USA: Florida...
GGCAGACATCCGCCTGTCCCGACTGCCGGAACCACCCCGGGGACCGGCCGGCCGCCAGCCGCCAGCCGCCAGCACCTGCGGGCACTGGCCGATCACCCCAGCACAGTCAGGGTCCCGCGCTGGCGGACGAGATGAAGATGCCCCACCCAGGCAAGGGTCACCCCGGCCTGCAGCATGACCGTGATCACCGAGCCAAGCTGTCTCTTTCCACCGAAGCGCCCTAGCGGCCCAACGATTCCTCGTGGACCGCCTTGACCCCGGCGGCCATCTCGCCGCCATCCCTGGCTGCCTGTGACGCCGTACCGAACGGGCGGCCTTCTTGCCGACCCTCGACCCGATCTGCCCGTTGTGCGAGCGTGTGCCTGCGCGCGAGTGAGGGGAACGTTTCAGTTCGGGGATCACAACGATGGATATTCACGGTACTGTTACCGTATTGTAACACTTATACTGTCATGCGCGTATAGATTGATACCTAAAATATTGTAGTTCTTACAGTATTGTTCTGAGGTCGTGATCTAAATAGTAATTTGCCGCCTGGCGTAGGAGCCCTAGCCGCAACAGCTCGGCCTTAAGTGTTGAACGTCGCCCGGGGGGATGCGCCACATGACTAGCTTCATGACACAGAGTTGGCACGCCATCGCCGATGCCTTTAGCGTTCCTGTAATATTGGGCCTAACGCTCGCGATACTCGTTGCGGTGATGCATCTTTCATCGTTTATCTGGTATCGGACTAGGCAACGTGGCTCAAGGCCACTCGTGATCCGGCTTAGTGAACGGATGGATGACGGCCAACGCGACGTAAGGCAAAGGGCATTGGATGGTCAGTTGCTTGCCTACCTTGCTGCAGACGGCCATGGGGAGTTTGTCATCGCGCCTGGCGGAGGGGGGAGGGCCGCACCGGGGGTTTCAGCTGAAGCTTTCGCCCCCGCTGAGGGCTTAGCTGGTGCCCTACTCCGATTCGCCTTTGCGCGTGAGCCAGCGTACATTGTGGACGTAACTTGGCCTGACCATAGCCCGGTGACACAGCGCCAAGCGGTGGTCCGTATTAGCCGTGCGCCAGGCGAGCGAGTTGTTACGTCTGGTGCTTTCAGTGGAGCAGACGATGAGGATCTGATAAAAGTGGTCGGATGCTTCTGCATAAGCTTTTTTCGGCAACAGCCGAGAGTACAACGGCGTACTCCTCGCTGGGAACGCTGGAGTGAAAACATTAGCGGTTACCGTGCCTATCGTGATGGATTGCGATATCAGCTCGACGGAATGACTAATCTTCCAGCTCGCCTTCCTATGCGGATCTATCAGGAAGCACTTGATAGCTTCCATGAAGCTGCGGGAATAGAGCCAGGCAATTTGCTAGTGCAATTGCATAGAGCGGCGCTACTTGAGTTTACACATAAGTATGACAAAGCAGTTGATATCTACCAAAAATGCAACACGCTATGGCCTGGTCATATAGAGACCGGGTACAGATTATGGAATGCACTGAAGAATCTGCCGAGCCCCAGCCATGACGAGCTGTTGAGGCATCTTGCGACTCTGAGAGAGAAGCTCGAATTTAAGAAGTTGACGATTCAATGGCTATTGACCTTAAGGATGTGGCGATGGAATTCTGGGGAGCGCCGCTACTGGGGATCTTGGCTCGAGGTGCGGCTGCCTGGACGCATTACCAAGCGAGCAATATACCGAAATGCCATAAAGGTTGGCGAACTCGTAACTGAACTCGCCAGCTCACTTGAGAAGCACGAGGGTGATGCTCAGGTCGCCAACCTCGTAGCACGGTTTACCAAAGAGGTAAGGGGTAAGGGTAAAGTAAAGGCGACGGAGTCGTGTTTCGCGCGACTTCTGTATCCCGAGCAAGGTCATCACGCTGCGTCAAGCGTTACGCACAACCATGCTTTTCATGAGAGAACCGTCAGTGATGTAGCGCGAATAGATCCCCATTATGCTCGGGAACGGCGCAAGAAAATCGGATGGCTAGCTCACTTCAATGCGGCATGTTTCTTTTCGCTTGCAATAAAGCTCGAGGCAGACCAGCTTCCTGAGGACTTCAATAATAACCCTGAAGATTGGCAAGATGATTGCGCACGAGCCGCGATATTTGAACTCGGAATTCTGGTGCGCGACCCGCGCAACTTCCTTGATCTTGACTGGCTGCGTACAGATCCGGACCTGGAACCTTTGCGGCGAAGTCGCGTTGGAAACGAATGGCTACGGTTCGTCGGCCTGATCGAGTAAAGTCCGACGCCACATGATACCTATTGCCGAAAGCAGAATGCTGGAGGCCGATCAAGACAGGACGGTTAGCTGGGTGGCCGTGCGAACGGCGATGACCATCCAGGTGCCTGGCCAGGTGAGCCCGCCGAGAGGGGGTCCATCGGGGGATCGGCCGAGACGACCACCAGGCCAGCCTCATGACCTTTCCGCCTGGCCTCCGAAACGATCATCCCAGGCAGATCGGGTACCTCAACGAGCCAACATTGCCCGGTCCGCCGCCCGCCATTTCCTCATTCTCCGCATGACATCCTCGCCCCGGCTGGCTGGGCCACGCAACGTCCTCAATTGCCGCCGACCGCGCGTCCGCTGGAACCTGCGCTTGCCTGTCCGGTTGGCCGCCGTCCATCCCGGCGGTCCCGGCCGTCCGGAAGGCTCTCCCTCAGCGCGGGGCGGAACCTGTCAACCTGGGTGAGGCGCCTGTTCGCGGCTATTACTGAGCGGTGGTCTCTGTCTTTTCCGGTGGGTTGATCCAGGAGTGCGGGGGAAGGCCTGGCGGCTGTGGTGGCTGGCGGGCGAATCGTTCGGGGTGGGCGAGATAGGCGTCCGTCAGGACGGCTGCCCGGCGGGCCTGGACGCCGTTGGCGTGGTCATGGTGGACGTCCGCGGGGGTGTGCAGGCTCAGGCCGGCATGGCGGTGCTCGTGGTTATACCAGGTGAAGAAGTCTTGGCAGTGGGCCCGGGCGGCCTCGTCGAGGTGAACCGGCCGGGGAACGCAGGCCGGTATTTGAGGGTCTTGAACTGCGCCTCGGAGTACGGATTGTCGTTGCTGACGTGGGGCCGGCTGTGGGACTGGGTGACGCCCAGATCGGCGAGCAGGAAAGCGACGGGCTTGGAGGTCATCGACGAGCCGCGGTCGGCGTGGATGGTTAGCTGCCCGCGGCCGATGCCCTGCCCGGCGCAGGTGGCCGCGATGAGTTTTTCGGCGAGGGCGGCGGACTCGCGGGTGGCCAGCATCCACTCGGTGGCATACCGGGAGTAGATGTCGAGGATCACGTAGAGGTAGTAGTACGTCCATTTCACCGGGCCGCGGAGTTTGGTGATGTCCCACGAGTAGACCTGGTTCGGGCCGGTGGCCAGCAGCTCGGGTTTGACGCGGCCGGGTGGGCAGCCTGCCGGCGCCGCTCGCGGGTCTCACCCGCAGCCCGCAGCAACCGGTAGAACGTGGACTGCGACCCGAGGTAGATGCCCTCGTCCAGCAGGATCGCCCAGGTCTCAGCGGGGGCCAGGTCCGCGAACCGGTCCGAGTGCAGCACATCCAGGATGGCCTGCCGTTCGGCGGCGGACAGCGCCCGGGGCTGCCGCCGGTCCCGGTGAGCAACCGGGGCGGGGCGGGCCGGGCCGGCGCCGGGCTGATCCGGTCGCGGCGGTAGTAGCCGGCCTGCGCGGCACCGACCGCCCGGCACGCTGCCCGGGTGCCGACCTGGGCGGTCAGGGTGGCGATGGCCTGGTCAGTCACGGCGCCGGCTTCGGATCGGTGTCCGCGCCCTCGGAGATCGTCTCCAAGAGCGCGTGCAGTTTTGCCTGCACATCGACCACGAAGCGGGCCTTGGCCAGCTCCTGCTCCAGCCGGGCCTTCTCCTTGCTCAGCCGCGCGATCTGCGCGTCCCGCGGATCAGCCACCGGACGGCCGCGTGGCCGGTCCAGGCCGGCCAGGGCACCGCTGTCCCGGGCCCGCCGCCACTCCACGATGTGACTGGAATACAAGCCCTCCCGGCGCAGCACTGCACCCTTCTGCCCATCGGGCGCCGCGTCATAGGCCGCGACAACATCGAGCTTGTACTGGGCAGTGAACGTCCGCCGCCGGGCCCGCCCGGGCACCTGCGGATCGGGACGGTCCTGCCGGTCGCCGTTCACCCGTCCAGGATCGCCGGTCACCAGCACCTGGTCGACCACGGTCGCAGTCATCGTCACTTCGGGGATCTCCATCCCCGCCCTCGGGTCAGTGAATATCAAGGGGCGGGCGCATCAGCACAGGTTGGCAGAGAGGGGGGGCCGTGCAAACCGAGAGTCGCTACAGATAGTCACAAGAGGGGTGAGCGAGAACACGCGCATCGCCGCCGTTCGGAGCGGACGGTGGCGCTTGGCCGACCATCGGCTGGTACGTCCAGATCACGTTGATCTGCTCGTCGTCCCGCCTCGCTGACACTGGCTGACTGCTTTCACTGCCATGCATGTTATGCCGAATAGAGGACGTTGCGTGAACGCACGCTTACGCACTGGTCGGCATATTCATTCGCAGTCCCGAGGCAGTCGCAGAACTTGCCGGGATTGGCGGCCCGCCGTTGTTATCGGCCGTCACGGCACGACAGATCGATTCAGAGCAGCTGACCGCTGCGTCGATCATCGAGGCGACCGCAGGCGGACATCCAAATCTGGCGCACCACTGCTCGCTGGTCACAGCTCGTGGTGGCGCAGGGTTTCGTGGACGCGCTGGGCCGCAAGGGCTCCGATGCGCTGAGACACTGGCCGACATCCCAGGGTGGTAGGCGAATCCGCGGGTCACCGGCGCTTACGTCGGCCCTGTGCCAGGTCGCGCGGCGAAGGTGGCAAGGGCGGCCCTGGCCTGCTCGGCGAGAGCTGTTGCCTGCCGGTCCTGATAGATCCTTAGCGCCGCGCGCAGGTGGTGCTCGGCGTCGTTACGCGCTCCAGCGAGCCGAGCGACCTCGGCCTTGGCCACCAGCACGGGCTGGAGGTCGTAGTCCCTCGCTGCGGGTCCGTCCTGCTGAGGAGTCCGGGGCGAGTGCCGGACGGTTAGGGCAGCGGTGTGAGGATATCGAACAGACCAGGAGGTGCCGTGGACGGTTTCTCGTTCATCTATGACGGCTTCGATCCCGGGGCTGAGGGGCTTCGTGAAGCGCTCACCTCGACGGGCAACGGCTACCTGTGCACGCGTGGCGCGGCGGAGTGGGAAGACGCCGACGGCGTGCACTATCCCGGTACCTATGTGCACGGAGGCTACAACCGCGAGACGACGATCCTGGGCGGTCTCCCGGTGCTCAACGAGGATCTCGTCAACATGCCGAACTGGCTGGTCCTCGAGCTGCGCATCGAGGGCGAGGACGCGATCCGGCTCGCCGACGTCGAGCTGCTCGGCTACCGCCACGAGCTCAACATCCGGTACGCGACCGTTATCCGCCACCTCCGCTTTCGCGATCGCAGCGGCAGGCAGACGACCCTGCAGAGCCGCCGGTTTGTCAGCATGGCCGACGCCCACCACGCCGGGATCGAGTGGACGCTCGTCCCGGAGAACTGGTCGGGGCGCGTCGAGGTGGTCACGGCGCTCGACGGGCGGGTGAGCAATAGTGGTGTCGCGCGGTACCAGCAGCTCGAAGGCCGCCATCTGAACCCCGTCTCCCCGCGGACGTTCGGGCCCGAGGTCATCGCGCTGAAGGCCGAGACCCGGCAGTCGAATCTGTACATCAGCGAGGCGACCCGCACGCGCGTGTTCCGCGGCGGCCAGCCGCTTCCGGTCGAGCGAACGCTCTACCAGATGGAGGACTACATCCAGCAGGTCCTGGCTTTCGACGTGCAGCAAGGAGCGGCGACGCGGGTCGAGAAGATGGTGACGTTCTACACGTCCCGGGATCCGGCGGTCAGCGACACCCTGGTGAGGGCGGCCACGTCGGCGGCCCGCCACACCGACTTCGCTGGATCGCTCAGGCGCCACGCCGCAGCCTGGGACGAGCTGTGGCAGGTGTGCGACGTGCGCGTGTCGGGGAACGAGCGGGTGCAGCTACTGCTGCGGCTGCACATCGCGCACATCCTGCAGGTCTGCTCGCGTCACACCGCCGACCTCGACGCCGGGCTGCCCGCCCGCGGGCTCAACGGCGAGGCCTACCGCGGACACGTGTTCTGGGACGAGATCTATGCGTTCCCGTTCTTCAATGCCCGGCTGCCCGAGATCACGCGAGGGCTGCTGATGTATCGCTACCGCCGGATAGGCGAGGCCCGGGCGGCGGCCCGGGACGCAGGGTTCCGGGGCGCGATGTTCCCGTGGCAGAGCGGGAGTGAGGGCACCGAGGAGACACAGCGCCGCCATCTCAATCCGCTCTCGGGCCGCTGGGAGCCTGATCTCAGCCGCCGCCAGCGCCACGTCAACGCCGCCATCTTCTACAACATCTGGCACTACTTCCAGACCACCCATGACCAGGCGTTCCTGGACGACTACGGCGCGGAGATGATGCTCGAGATCGCGCGCTTCTGGGCGTCGGTCGCTCACTTCAATCCTGAGCGTGAGCGCTACGAGATCCACGGCGTGATGGGCCCTGACGAGTTCCACGAGAAGTACCCGGATGCGCTTGAGGGCGGGTTGCGCAACAACGCCTACACCAATGTCATGGTGGCGTGGCTGTGCGGCATCGCCGTCCAGTTGCTGTCGTTGCTCCCTGCGAGCCGCGCGGAGGCGCTGCGCGGGCGGCTGGCCATCGCCGATGACGAGCTGGCGATGTGGCAGGACATGAACCGTCGGATGTTCGTCCCGTTCCACGACGACGGGATCATCAGCCAGTTCGAGGGTTACGGTGACCTCGACGAGCTCGACTGGGACGCGTACCGCGCGAAGTACGGCAACATCCAGCGACTCGACCGGATCCTGCGGGCCGAGGGCGGCGACCCCAACCGCTACAAGGTCACCAAGCAGGCCGACACGGTGATGCTTTTCTTCCTGTTCCGGGGTGAGGAACTCCGCGAGATCTTCGAACGGCTCGGGTACGACTTCAGGGCCGACCTGGTCATGCGGAACGTCGCGTACTACGACCGGCGCACCTCGCACGGCTCGACGCTGAGCTTCGTCGCCCACGCGGGAGTACTTGCCGCTCTCGACCCCGAGAGCTCGTGGGACCGGTTCCTGGTCGCGCTCCAGAGCGATGTCGACGACATCCAGGGCGGCACGACCAAGGAAGGCATCCACGTGGGTGTCATGTCCGGGACACTGGATCTGGTGCAGCGCGGTTACGCGGGCACCCACGTCCGCGAGGGCATCCTGTGGTTCGATCCCCGGCTCCCGAGCCGGTTGGACGGCCTGTCGTTCTCGATGCAGTTCCGCCAGACCCCGATCCTCGTCACGCTCACCCCGGATCGGCTGAGGCTGGCCATCCACCCCGAGGGCGTGAGCCGGGCCGTCAGGGTCGGGGTCAGCGACGACGTCCGTGAGCTGTGCCCGGGCGATCGGACGGTGTTCAAGCTCGGCCAAGACCCGACGACCACCGGGCCGTCGGCCCACGACTGAGAGGAAGGCGCATGCCGAAGTTCCGCGGAGCGATTTTCGACGTCGACGGGGTGCTTGTCGACTCGCCGCACGAGAAGGCATGGCGCGAGTCGCTGCGCGAGCTGATGGAGTCGGACTGGCGTGACATCCGCGACCACACGACGTGGTCGCCGGAAGCGTTCACGTCCCACGTTTACCAGGAGCATATTTCGGGCAGGCCGCGCGCGAGCGGTGCCCGCGCCGCGCTCGACTACTTCCAGGTGCCCGACGCCGAGCAGCGCGCTGCCGAGTACGCCCAACTCAAGCAGGAGATGGTCGTGCGACTCATCGAGGCAGGTGACTTCACCGCGTATCCCGACGCGCTGCGGTTCGTCATCGCAGCCAAAGACACCGGCCTGCTGATCGCGGACGCGTCGTCGTCGAAGAATGCGGGGTTGTTCCTGAGCAGGATACGGCTTGACACGTTCGCGCAGGAGCAGGGGATCTCGTCGCCGTCGCTGCGGCCCGGCCTTTCGCTGCTGGACTACTTCGACGTCGACGTCTCAGGGCGCGATTTCGCGCACGGCAAGCCCGACCCCGAGATCTTCCTGACCGCCGCCCACGAGCTCGGCGTCGAGCCGCGCTACGCGATGGTACTCGAGGACGCGGCCGCTGGTGTCGAGGCAGCCAGGGCCGGCGGCATGGCGGCGATCGGGATCGCACGAGCCGACGACACCGGACTGCTGGCCGCTGCTGGTGCCGATGTCGTGGTCACCACGCTCGACGACATCGACACCGCTGCCCTCGCCGAAGGAAGGCTGGCGACGCGGAAGCCATAGTGCTGCGGTCACCCGTCACGGCTTTGAGGCGTATCGGGCCTGAACACGAGGGAAGAGCCCGGTATACGAGCGGTAAGGCTCGGGGACGGTCCCGGTGAGGGCAAGTGGAGCTGGGCGCTGGGAGCAGGTCGCTGACTACGCGCTTAGATGGGCGACGGACAACGCCTGAACCTCCCACACTCGACCAGCAGGCACGCGAAGAACTCGGCCGTCAGCTTAAGGTGACACTGGGGTTGACCGACCTGTCGCGGCCTGGAAAGCAGCAGCACCAGAGCACCACAGACCTGATCGCGGACGCCTCGCCTCGGCTCGACGATCTTGGTTTCCGTCCATCAACTGACGCGAATGGTGCGACGGGCCGGCGACGGCGGACTTGGACTCGGGCACCAGAATTGGTTGATATGTGCAAATGCGGCCCGCTGAGCCGTCGGCACAATCAGGCGAACAAAATCGGCAACTTGTTACTTGCTTCGCCGGTGCAGAGCCGAGTGAGTTACGTCACTCTGCGTGCCCAGGCCACGAGCCTTCGCTCAAATCTGCGGCCATGGTTAGCCCAGACCTGTTCCCGTCGCAGGAACCGCTCTACCCGGCCACCAGCAAAGCGCCTGGTCACAAGTCCCTGCTCCCGCTGGCGTTGCCACTCAAATGCCACTCAATCGAAGCAGGTACCCGGTTCTAGATTCGGAAAGTTCTCACACCCTGGAGCCCCCTTACGAATCGAACCGTAGACCTTCTCCTTACCATGGAGATTCAGATTTCTATTGGCTTGCCGCCGGCAGCACAACGAGTGCCAGCTAGCTGGGGTAACAGTCCACAGAAGTGTGCCGCAGTACAGGTGATGCACTGCCAGTTGTCCCCCCTTTAGTCCCCCCCCTTCGAGATATGGTGTCCTTATGGCCAACCGGCGTCCGCGCGGTGACGGCGGCATATCGTTCGATCACCGGGCTCCATGCACCGACCGCGAACGGCATCGGCATTGCCGCGGCAGCTGGCGCGGCGAGGTGACGCTGGGATTCACGCCGGAGGGCAAGCGCGACAGAAGGCGGGTCAAGGGCCGCACCAAGACCGAGGTCCAGGAGAAGCTCAAGGCACTCGAGGCTGACCTTGGCAAGGGCATCGTCCCGAGGGCTGGCTTTGCCACCTACACGGTACGGCAGGCGGCAGAGGACTGGCTACGCGAGGGGTTCACTGGCCGGTCCGCCAAGACCGTTAAGAAGAACGAGAACATGCTTACCCCGATCCTGAAGACGATCGGTGGTAAGAAACTCCGGGAGCTGACCGCAGCTGACGTCAGCCAGGCCTTGGCGACTATGGGCGCCATGTACTCAACTGCCGCGGTGGCCATCGGCCACAATGCGCTGACGCGGGCGATCCGGCATGCGGAGTCCCGTGATCTGGTGGCACGTAATGTCGCGGCGCTGGTCGATACCCCGAAGGGCCAGGCCGGGCGGCCTAGCAAGAGCCTGACGCTGGAGCAGGCCGCTGCGCTCTTGCGGGTATCTGGTCAGGACCATCCGACGATGAATCTGCCTGCGGGGCTGAAGGACCGTCGGCGGCCACCGTCGCTGATGCACGCTTACATCGCGCTGAGCCTGACCACGGGCCTGCGGACCGAGGAGATCCGTGCCCTGCAGTGGAAGCATGTCGATCTGAAGGGCTCTCCTGAAACGCGACCGCCGACTCCACCGCATGTGTCCGTCCGGCGGTCGGTGCGTAGTCACGGCGATACGAAGACAGAGAAGTCGAGGCGGACCCAGGAGCTGCCGCGGATCGCTGTGGAGGCCCTGAGCGAGTGGTCGGACCAGCAGGCTGCCGAACGCCGCGAAGCAGGAAAGCATTGGCACGACGGCGACCTCGTGTTCACCACTGTCGCAGGTGCCACTCTCGACGCGGCGAACGTCCGCAAGATGTTCCGAGTGGTCTGCAGGGCTGCGGGAATCGGTGACCGCTGGACGCCCAGGGAGCTCCGACACAGCTTCGTGTCGGTCATGTCCCAGGCCGGCATGGCCACGGAAGAGATCGCGCGCTTGGTGGGACACAGCAACTCGAGAACCACTGAGGTCGTCTACCGCCATGACGAGGTGGTCGGCCGGAGCTT
>Ga0335078_10018385_pt1 | contig 10393 bp, 10 predicted proteins | sample Lox_Sample_32_FD_206711 | JGI IMG/M metagenome (GOLD analysis project Ga0335078, IMG submission 206711) | Soil microbial communities from Loxahatchee National Wildlife Refuge, Florida, United States - Lox_Sample_3.2 | ecosystem: Environmental > Terrestrial > Soil > Wetlands | place: USA...
GAACGGGTCCTCCAGCAGGTAATGCAGCTGGTCGCTGCCGGTGCTCGCGCCCAGCATCCGGCCGAGCGACTGGAACGCCTCAACGGTCAGCGGCGCGCCGCTGGGCAGCCGGGTATCCCCGGCCACCAGCCGCCCGGCGACCTTCCTGGCCTGCTCGACATCGCCCGGGTAGCGCGCGTAGTGCTCTGCGTTCTTCTGTGCCACCAGCGGATACGTCGCCCGGTAGACGTCGTCGGCCGACTTGTCGAGGCCGGGCAGGCCGCCGGTGATCAGGGCCTCGGCCGCCCGGTGCGTGCGACAGGTAGGTGACGGCGCAGAAGCCGCCGAAGCTCTGGCCGAGGATGCTCCACGGCCGCCCCCCGGCGAGCCCGCCCCGGATCAGCTCGGCGTCGGCCACGATCGCGTCGGCCCGGAAATGGGTCAGGTAGTCGGCCTGGGCCCGGGGGTTCCCGAGGTCGGCCAGGGTGCGCCGGTTGGCGGGGGAGGAGCGCCCGGTCCCGCGCTGGTCGAGCAGCAGCACCCGGTAGTCCTTCAGCGCCCGGTTCAGCCAGCTCTCCCGCCCGGAGGGCCGCAGCGCGCCGAACCCGGGACCGCCCTGCAGGTACAGCAGCCACGGCAGGTCGGCCGCGGCCTTGTCCGCCGCGACCACCTCTCGGGCGAAGACCTGGATCTGCTCGCCGCTCGGCCGGGCGTGATCCAGCGGCACGGTGAAGGTGTGGTCGACCAGGACGGTTCCAGGCTGGTGGTACGAGGTCATGCACGGCACCGTACTGGACGGCCGCGTTCCCGAAGACGGCGAGCCGGGCCGCGGCCGAGACCGCACCGCCGGCTGACCGGGCCGGCGCGTCACCGGGTTAGCGGTACTCAGCCGACGCCAGAGGACACGATCTGGCTGGCCAGGGGAGAGATGGCCCCGGTGACCTGGTCGATGACGTCCGGCGGCACGCCCGCCGCCCGGAGCGCGGCGACCAGGTGCCCGGCGACCAGGTCGAAGTGCTTCTGCTCGATGCCGCGGCCCTGGTGGGCGTCGCGCAGGCTCGCCCCCGCGTAGGGCACCGGGCCGCCGAGCACGGCGGCGAAGAACTCGACCTGCCGTCCCTTGAGCCTGGTCAGGTTCGTGCCGGCGAAGAACCCGGATAGCTCCGGGTCGGCCAGGACCCGGTCATAGAAGTCATCGACCACCGGCGATAACGCCACTTCGCCGCCGATGATCTCGTAGAGGCTGGGCTGGACTTGCGGTAAGTTTCCGGTCATTTCCGGGATCATACGCCTATGCCCGTACATTGGCGGGTGATGTGGCGTTACGGAGCGCTACTCGACGGTCACCGACTTGGCCAGGTTGCGCGGCTTGTCGATGTCGTGGCCGAGCGCGAGGGCGGCGTGGTAGGCCAGCAGCTGCAGCGGGACGGTCAGCAGGATGGGGTCAAGCTCGCGCTCGTTCTTGGGCACGATGATGCACGGCGTGTCCGGGTCGCCGAGCGAGACGCCGGGGTGGGTGACCACGACGAGCCGCCCGTTGCGCGCGGCGATCTGCTGCATGGCCGCGAGGTTGCGGTCGGTGAGCTCGTCGTCGGGCAGGATCGCCACGGTCGGCAGGCTGGCGTCGATGAGGGCCAGCGGGCCGTGCTTCAGCTCGCTGGCCTGGTACGCCTCGGCGTGCCGGTAGGAGATCTCCTTGAATTTCTGGGCGCCCTCGCGCGCCACGGGGAACCCGCGGACCCGGCCGATGAAGAACAGGCTCTGCGCGCCGGCCAGGCCCTGCGCGATCTCGGCGATGTGCGGCTCGTCGGAGATGATCTCCAGTACCTGGTCCGGCAGGCTGCGCAGGCCAGCGATGATCCGCTGGCCGTCGGCGATGGACAGGTCCCGGACCCGGCCCAGGCACAGGGCGAGCATCGCGAACCCGATGCCCATGTGCGTGAGCGCCTTGGTCGACGCGACCGCGACCTCGGGCCCGGCGTGCAGGTAGATCCCGCCGTCGCATTCCCGGGCGATGGTCGACCCGACCACGTTGACCAGCCCGACGATCTGGCCGCCCTTGCGCTTGACCTCCTGGACCGCGAACGCGGTGTCGGCGGTCTCCCCGGACTGGCTCACCGCCACGTACAGCGTGTCCGGCTCGATGATCGGGTTGCGGTACCGGAACTCCGAGGCGGGCTCGGCGTCGGCCGGGATGCGGGCCAGCTCCTCGATCATCGCGGCGCCCATCTGACCCACGTAGTGCGCGGAACCGCAGCCGAGGATCTTCACCCGCCGGAACCAGCGCAGCTCGCGCGGCCCGAGGTTCAGCCCGTCCAGGCGCGCGGTGCCGAACCGCTCGTCCAGCCGGCCGCGCAGCATCCGCTCGATCGAGGACGGCTGCTCGAGGATCTCCTTGCGCATGTAGTGCTGGTAGCTACCCAGGCCCACGTCCTCGAGGTCGAGGTCGATGCTGGTCGGGACCTTAGCCGTGTTCTCCTCATCCCGGCTGAACGTGCGGAACCCCGACGCGGTCACCGTGGCCAGCTCTCCGTCGTCGAGGTGCACGACGGACGTGGTGTGCCGGACGAGCGCGGCGAGGTCGCTGGCCACGAACATCTCGCGGTCGCCGACGCCGAGGATGAGCGGGGAGCCGTTGCGGGCGACCACAAGCCGGTCCGGGTGCCGCTCGTCGAGGACCGCGATGGCGTACGTCCCGGTGATCCGGGACAGGGTGTCGAGGACCGCGCCCTCCAGGGTGCTGGCCTCCGACAGCGCCACCAGGTGGGCGATGACCTCGGTGTCGGTCTCGGAGGTGAGCTTGACCCCCCGGGCGTCCAGTCGCTCGCGCAGCGTGGCCGCGTTGTCGATGATGCCGTTGTGCACGACGCTGATCCGCCGGTCCTCGCTGGTCTGCGGGTGGGCGTTGTTCTCGGTGGCCGGGCCGTGGGTGGCCCACCGGGTATGCCCGATGCCCGCCTTGCCGGCCAGCCGGCGGGGCAGCGACGCCTCCAGGTCGCGGACCCGGCCCACGCTGCGGAAGACCTGGGCGCCGCGGCCGCCCAGGACCGCGATCCCGGCCGAGTCGTACCCGCGGTACTCCAGGCGGGACAGCCCCTCGATGAGCAGGGGGGCGGCGTTCTGGTTGCCGACGTAGCCGACGATTCCGCACATGGAGGGCTCCCTAGCCGTAGATGATCCGGCGCAGCTGGCGCTGCGTCAGGGACGGCGCGGCGACCAGGCGGCCGGCCAGCTCGTCGGCGATCAGCGCGAAGATCTCGGGATTGCGCCTGCCGAACAGCCGGTGGTAGGCGTGACGGCGCCGCACGTAGGCCTGGACCGGCTCGCGGTACCAGGCCAGGACGTCCTCGACGACCCGGGCCGCCTCGGCTTGGGTCAGGCCTGCGGAACCGGCCACCCGCTCGACGAGCTCGTGGTCGTACATCGCCCAATCGTGCACCGGTTCCGGGGATGTTGCCAACTTCTTGCCCGAATCCGGGCAAGAAGTGGCGCTCCTGGGCGGCTCTGGTCAAGATTGCAGGCATGGAAGTGGTCCTGTCCGCGCCCTCGGCATCCGACGCGGCCGAGTTCATCGACGCGGTGCGCGCCAGCCGCTCGCTGCACCACCCCTGGCTCGACCTGCCGGACACGCCCGGGCGCTTCGCGGCCTACCTGGACCGGGTCGCCCGCGAGGACCAGGTTGGCTACCTGATCTGGCACCGCGGCTGCGGCGGGCTCGTCGGCGTGGTCAACGTCAGCAACATCGTGCGCGGGGGCCTGCAGTCCGGCTCCCTGGGCTACGGGGCCTTCGCGTCCCACGCCGGGCGCGGACTGATGACCGAGGGCCTGCGGGCGGTGGTCGGCGCGGCGTTCGGCCAGCTGCGGCTGCACCGGGTAGAGGCGAACATCCAGCCGGGCAACGCCAGCTCCCTCGCCCTGGTCCGCCGCCTCGGTTTCGAGAAGGAGGGCTACTCCCGCCGCTACTTGCTGATCGACGGGGACTGGCGGGACCACGAGCGCTGGGCGCTGCTGGCCGAGGACTGGCCCGGCGCGGGAAGCCGCGGCCGGTAGGCGGGGGAGTGGTGGCCTCGGCTGAGGCCACCGCCCGGCGTGAGACTGCCGCCCCGGCGTGAGGCCGCCGCCCGGTTGGTCAGGACCGGGGCCAGGCCGCGAATCTCTTCCGCAGCTCGGCGACGTCCTGTGGGCTGAGCCCGAAGGGGGCGAACACTCCGTCGCCCCACCTGTCCAGCCGCCGGCCCGCGTCCCCGAAGTCCTGATCGGTCAGGCCCGCATCCAGCCGACGGGCGAAGCCGATCATCTGCTCGATGCTGTAGCGCTGCATGGCGGCGGCGGTGTCGAGGTAATCGCGCGGCTCAGCCCGGGAGGCCAGCGCGCACACCTTGCCGCCGACCACATCCTCAAGATCCAGCACCGGCCCGACATCCATGATCACCGGTCTGCGGGTCCGGTCAAAATAGGCCATCTGCAGCAGCATCTGCTCGCCGCCGGGAGCGGCGACGATCCACTCGGCCAGCCCTTCGCCCATTCCGTAGAAGACGTCTGCGAGGCCGGCGGTCTTATCCAGGCGCTCAGTCCCGAAGCCCGCGTCGCGTAGCGCGGCCTCCACCGCATCAGCGGCGGCTTCTACACCCCCTTCCTTGTCGCTGAAGACATCGACATCTTGGGTGGGCCTCTCGGTGATGCCGTGAGCGATCAGGGCATTGCCGCCGCCGAGAGCGAATCCGTACGGGCCGGCCGCGCGCAGCGCGACAACGGCCACCTCACGGTGGAGCCCGCTAATGGGCATCAGACGGCGGCTGCGGTGGCGCGCAGGAGCGGGTGCGCGTCCTCCCATGCTTGCCGGACGCCTGAGGGCAGGAACAGGTCCGGCCACAGGGCGATCAGCGTGTCGCCATCCAGGTAGGTGGCGAGATCCTCCGGTTGGCTCGCCTCGCGGAGCACGGTCTGGTACAGCCAGAGCCGCATATCCGGGTCACCGAGATCAAAAGTGTGGCCGGGACAGCTCCAGAACAACCGTAGCGGCAATTCGACCGTGCCCTCGGCAGGCCCCCGCAAGTCCGCCAGGCTCGGCGCGACCATCACTCCGCGTCCGGGCCGGGACTGGTACCGGCTGGGCGTGGCGGCCAGCACCGGGGCAGGTTGTGCTGGGGTGGCCTGCGCCGGGGCAGGTTGTGCTGGGGGCAGGTCAACTTGCACCGGGGGCACTTCGGCGAGCGCAGCCGCCGGGCTCGCGGTGTGCGGTGCCTCAAACGTAGTTGTCATCTGTAGTCCAGGCCGTTGCGCATTGCCGCAACTTCGTTCTAATGGTAGCAGGCCATGCCGCGTCCGGCCGATCAAGGACGGCCGGTGGCCGCGTGCGCTGCGTGTCTCAGGCCAGCCGCGGCCCATGCGGTTCACGCTGCGTACTCTTCCGCAGTGACCGCGTAGCGACGGCCGCTGGGCGTGGTCCAGGTCAGCTGGCCTGGCTCGGGCTGGCTGAGGTGCCAGCCCGGTGCCTGCTTGGCCTGATCGTGACGTCGGCACATCGGCCAGCCCCAGCCAGGTGGCGGCGGGCATGACCAGGTTCACCGACCCACCGCCCAGCCCGGCCGGCCCGGCGGGCCAGTGGCTGGGGCTGCCGGGCTCGGCCGGGTCTAGGCCGCCGCGGGCGGCCGGGCCCGCGGCGGGCTGGGGGAGCAGGGAGTCGAGGGGCTGGCCGGTGAGCCGGGCCAGGAACACCTGGGCGCGCAGCTGATCGTGGGTGCCGGGCGCGCCACGGCGCCGGAGCCAGCGGGCGGCGGCGTCGAGGTGCTTGTCCGCGATGATCACCACGGCCAGTTCCAGCTCCGCCTGCCATGACGACAGCCGTCGCGCGGCGCACAGGACGCCGACAAGCTCGTCGTCGGACAGCCCGTCCAGCGGCCGGCGTCGATCCGGCTCAGGAACTCGTCGGGGGTTAGTTCCTCCTGGCCGCGGGCGTCGCCGGGGTCTGCGGTCATCTGGCTAAGCCCCTTCCAGGCCGGATCGAGAGGCTGCTATCTATGTTCGATCAGTATACTATGTCTTCTCATATTTAGCTAATAATTTCGAAGTAGTCGGCCGGTGCGCCACCCACGGCCGTTGCGTTAATCACGGGGTCAGGTGGCCGCGATGCGCGCGGACCATGCCGGGGCTGGTGGCCCACTGGGTACGGTAACTGGGTTCCGGCGTCGTGGTGGCGGGGGAGTGCCCCGACAATCCTTCTGCTCTTGCAGAGAATATCAATAGTCTATAGAGTAGTGCTATGGCAAAGTACCGGGACATCGCGGACGACCTTCGCCGGCGCATCGCCGCGGGAGAGTACCCGGTGGGTTCCCGGCTGCCCGGCATTCCCGCGCTTCAGGAGCAGTACGACGCGGCGCTGGGAACGGTCCGGGCCGCAGAGGACATCCTGCGGGACGAGGGCCTGCTGCGGACCGCGCAGGGCGAGGGCTCGTTTGTCCTGGCCCTCCCCGAGCCTGCCCCGGCCGACGTGCTCGGCAAGCTCCGGGTGGCCCAGTCAGCGATCAGCGCCGCGATTGACGCGCTCGAGAACGGGGCGGCGCCGGCCGCCCGGCGGGCGGGCAGTCAGTCGTCGGACCCGAGGTAGCTCCAGACCTGGGGGGAAGCCTCCGATCCCGATGGCGCGGCAGATCTTCTGGGCGGCCATGCTGACGCACTCGGTGAAGGTGGGGTAGGCGAGCTGCAGCTCGGCCACCTGCTCCACCGTCATGCCGGCCGCCGCCTTGACCTGGCGCACCAGCATCGGCCACCGCCGCTCGTCCAGCCGGTCGCGGGACCGGGTGTGCAGGTAGGCCGAGTCGAGCAGGACGCCCCACACGTCGTGCTGGCGCTGGTCCCAGGCGCCGTTGCCGATCCGGACCGGGCGGGCGCCGTCGTAGCCGGACAGGTGATCGAGGGTGTACTCGGTCAGTTCCCGCTCGCCGCCGATCCCGTACATGATCTGTAGGTCGGCGTCCTGGAACCAGCCGGCCCCGCGGTCCAGCATCGCCGCGAAGATGCTCGGGCCGTCCATTCGCGGCAGGCACATCCACTCGACGCTGCCGTTCGGCGCCACCAGCGCCGACACCTCGCAGTCGGACAGGAACCCGTAGTCCGCGATCGGCGGGAACGGGCTCCCGCCGAGGGTCGACCGGGCCGCGTGAGACCCGTCAATCGGCTGATCGGTCATCCGGTCACGCTCCTGTCACCCGGGCTTGCGCCGACGATCATCCTCGACGCCTATGACCGCCAACCCTGGCCCCAGTTGAACATCTGGTCTCACTTCGACGGTGCCGTACCGCGCGGCGGGAAGGCCGCGTCTGGCCCGTTGTGGATGGGCGGTTGATCGAGCATGGACCGCAGGTCGCGGGGAACGTCGCCGGTGAGCCCGAGCCTGCGGGTGGTCCGGGTGAGCGCGACGTACAGGTCCGCCCGCCCGCGCGGGGATGCCTGCTCGATCCCGGCCGGGTCGACGATGACGACCGAGTCGAACTCGAGTCCTTTGGCCTGCTCGGGGGTGAGGACGGCCACCGGGGCGTCCAGGTTCGGCCCGGGGGCGAGGTCGAGCCTCGCGGCGGTCTCGGCGACGCGGGCTGGTGGTGCGATCAGGGCCACGCGCCCGCTGCCGATCAGCTCTGTCTCCCGCTTCACCAGTTCAGCGAGGTCCCCGGCGTCGGCGTACCACGGGCTCTCGTCGGAGTCGCGCACGGAGAGTGGCGGGTCGACCGTCGGCGGCAGCAGGGCCGCGGCCAGCGTCATGACGGGCTGGGGGGTGCGGTAGTTCACGGTCAGTCGCGCGGTCCGCCAGCGCCCGGCGGCGACCGGGTCGAGGACCTGCGCCCACGAGTCGGCACCCCCGGGCGCGGAAGTCTGCGCCAGGTCGCCGACGACGGTCATGGAACGGGCTGGGCAGCGCCGCAGCACCATCCGCCAGGCCATCGCGGAGAGCTCCTGCGCTTCGTCGACGATCACGTGCCCGTAAGCCCAGGTCCGGTCCTGCGGTGCTCGCTCGGCCAGCATGCCGTCGGCTCCGGCCCCGGTGTTCCGGTCGGCGATCCAGGTCACGAACGTGTCGGTCTCCAGGGGCGGCAAGACGATGGCCTCGTCCGCGACGAGCTGCGCCACGAGCTCCGCCGCATCCCGGAGCGCCTCGGCGCGTTCGGCCTGGTCCGCGGCGTGTTGCCGCCGGGCCGCCTGCAGCGTGGCGTCGAGAGGGCCGAGGAGCTCGGCCAGTTCGTCGAGCAGGGGCACGTCGGCGGGTGTCCACGGTCGTGGCGTGTCGCGGGCGATCGCGGCGCGTTCGTCGTCGGGGAGGTCAAGCCGGCCGGGTTGCTGGTAGAGCTGCGTGAGCAGTTGCTGCGGCGTGAGCTCCGGCCACAAGACGTCGAGCACGGTGCGCAGGGCCGGCGCGGCAGCCAGGTCGGCGCGCAGGTCCTCCTCGTCTCCGGGCTGCAAGATCCGCTGGCCGCCGAGATCCCGCACGCGCTGCCGGGCCAGCTTCCGCACCATCGCCCGGATGAACGCGCGCCGGGCCGTGTTGTGCGGCAGGGGCGCCCCGGTGTCGGGATCACGGCGCTGCTCAGCTTCGGCGCGGGCCTGGCTGCACAGGCGGGGCGTCAGCCGGTAGGTGACGCCGTCGATCTTGATCTCAACGGTGGTGGCCGGCGCCTGGCGCAGGTCGGCGACCGCCTTCGACAAAACGGCGGCCATCTTGGTGTCGCCTTTGACCACGGCGGCACGCGGTGATTCCGGCCTGCGGGCGTCGACCCCGGGGAACAGCGAGCCGATCGTGGCCGCCGTGACGTCATTCTCGCCCAGCGAAGGCAGCACCTGATCGATATAGCGCAGAAACGTGGCGCTCGGGCCGATGATCAGAATTCCGCGCCGGGCCAATCGCTTTCGGTGTGTGTAGAGCAGATAGGCGGCCCGGTGCAATGCGACAACGGTTTTTCCGGTGCCCGGCCCGCCCTCGACGACGAGAATTCCGCCCAGGTCCTCGCGAATAATGCGGTCCTGGTCGGCCTGGATGGTGGCGACGATGTCGCTCATCCGCCCGGTCCGGCCGCGCCGCAGCGACGCCAGCAGGGCGGCCTCGCCGGTCAGGTGGGTCTCGTCGACGGCGTCCAGGTCGAGCACGTCGTCGTCCAGGCTCACGACTCGCCGGCCCGCGGTGTACAGGTGGCGGCGCCGGGTCACGCCGTAGCGTTCCCGCGGCGTAGCGCGATAGAACGGTTCCGCGGCGCGGGCGCGCCAGTCGACCAGCAGCCGGTCGTGATCGTCGCTGCGCAGGCCGAGCCGGCCCATATAGAACCGGTCACCGTCGTCGAAGTCCAGGCGGCCGAAGCACAGGTTCCGCTCCGCGGCGTCAAGCTCCGCGGCACGGTCCTGATACAGCTGAGCAAACGATTCGCGTTCCGACCATCCCTGGTCATTCTCCGCCGTCGGGCCAAGGCGCACCGCGGCCAGCCGCTGCTCGGTAGCGGCCCTCAGCACGTCCAGCCGCTCGTACAGCATCGTTACGTAAGCCTGCTCGTGCGCCAGCTCGGCCGCGCTGTTTGACGTCATTTCCGGTACCGTGCTACTGTTGAATTGGGACAAGAGGGGGATTGTCCTTTCGTGCGTGGACAGAGAATCCCAATTTTACCAAAACTTCCGCCATTCCGGAATGGCAAATCCACGGGAAACCGGGGGAGGACCGCGCCGTCAGCTGTGCTGCGCCAGCGCGGCCCGGACCGCCGCGTCGGTCGCGGCCCGGCTGAGGTCGTCGGAGAAGACGCCACCGGGATAGGGGACGACCCATACGTGGAGCATCTGCGGGGTGTACCGGTCCTGCCACGTGGCCGGGTTACAGCCACCCCGGAGCCGGACGCCGAAGCCGGCGATGGTCTGGCGCCCGTTCGCGCAGGTGACCAGGTGCGAGTGCCAGCGGGTCAGTCCTCCGCCGATATGCGGGCCGTTCTGCGGACCGCCCATGATGTACATGGCGCCGAGCAGGATCGGGGCGTGGTCCGGCACGTTGATCGCGTACACCAGTGACGAGGGGTCCTGCGGGTTCAGGCCCTGGTAGCCGGGGTTGGGGCCGTTGTACAGCAGGTGCTCCTCGCCGTTGGTCTTGAGCACGTAGGTATAGCCCGCCGCGAACGCCGCCTGGACGTTCGCGTACCGCTTCAGGCTCGCGTCTGTCTCCTTGACCAGCTGAGCGGCGGCCAGGACCTGTGCCGCGGTCGGCGGTGCCGTCGAGCCGTACATCCGCATGTCCGGCTGGCCCTCGGTCGTGCCCATGTCGCCCATGCCCGAGTTCAAAGCGCTCGAGGAGGAGGAGGACATAGCGGTTCCGGACGCCATGCCCGCGGGCCCCTCGGGTCCCGCCCAGCCGGGCGTCATGACCGCGGTGGTCGCCGCGATCACCGCGGCG
>Ga0335078_10018386_pt1 | contig 10392 bp, 11 predicted proteins | sample Lox_Sample_32_FD_206711 | JGI IMG/M metagenome (GOLD analysis project Ga0335078, IMG submission 206711) | Soil microbial communities from Loxahatchee National Wildlife Refuge, Florida, United States - Lox_Sample_3.2 | ecosystem: Environmental > Terrestrial > Soil > Wetlands | place: USA...
CCATCTTATGAAGCTGTTTGAAGATGCCCGGGATGGGCATGATCCCTTCGCCGACATCGCACTGCACGGCGTGCGGCTCGAAGGTGCGGAGATCTTTGATGTGCATATCGAACAGGCGGGGGCCGGCCTCGGCGATGGACTCGATGACATCGGCTCCGGCGCGCGCGGTATGGCCGCAATCGATGCACAGACCGCACCGCGGGTCCAGGTCGCGCACTACCTTCAGCACGGATTGCGGCGTCGGAAACTGCTTGTCTTCCGGACCGTGATTGTGAATCGCAATGCGAATGTTGTACTCCTTCACGAACCTCTCGACCGTGCGAATGTTGCTGTGGGTGGGCGCGCAGACCATCATGGGCATGCCGCACATTCTGGCGTATTCGAAGTACCGGCGAATGTCCGCGGGATCGTCTTTGGACAGCCCGATGTTGCCGCCGCTCATGATCTTCAGGCCGGCGCGCGCGAATTCCTCGCGGCCGCGCTCGAGTTCCTCCGGCGTGCCGCAATACGGCAGGTGAAACTCCTTCACGCTCACATAGGGCGTGCGCAATTGCTGGATGCAGTGGATCGCCAGCGTGCGGCGATAGGCGCGCAACGAATAACTTGCCACGCCGAGCTTGAGTGTGCCGGCGGATTCTTCGTCAGCCGCTGCGGGCCGCGATGCGCCGGCTCCCGCTAGCGCGGCGGCCGCAAGGAAACCGCGGCGGTTCAGTTCAAAATTCATGATGATTTATTTTACAAAGGTGAATGCCGGTTGCGCGGCTCCCTACCGGAAGTGAATCACGAATTCGACATACGCCAAGTCGGACAGACCGTGAAATTCTCCAGTCTTTGACGAAGCGAACAACTGCGCCCCGAAGGTCAGGTCCGTATTCGCGGTCAGGTTGTGGGTCAGGCGTGGCAGCACCACCGCCGATGGTCCTGCCACATCGTCCACTACGTAGGTCTCCAGTTTCCAGAGCGGCGTCAGAGGATAGCTGGCGCCGGCGGAAATGAAGTGACGATGCAGGGTGAAGATCTCGTTCGTGAACTGAAGCAGCACGGTTGGATCGAAGGGTTGATTCTTAGCCGTGTCCGGCTGGCCCTGGTTGTAGAAGTACTCGGCGACCAGATATAGGCCGCCGGCGAAGGCATAGTCGCTGCCGACGACGAAGCGCAGCGCATTGTGAGTCGAGATTTCCGGAATGCCGGGAATCGGATGGCGCCATCGATAGGTCATCTCGCCGCGCAGGCCGGCGCCGCCGACCTGGCCGCTAAAGTCGACCCCGCCGGTCCAGTCCTGGCCGAAGCGGGCGGCCGCAACGTCGAAATCGTAGTTGTGGATTGTGCGGCCCAGGCGGAGTGCCTCGGTCGAACGGCGAAAACCGTCCTGGGGACCGTAGGCGGCGTTCCATCGCAGTGCGCCGGGAGAGCTGAATTGGAGCGAGGCTGCATCCACACCCTGGCGTTCGTCGGGTTCCACCTGCAGCGGGCTGATGGGGTTGAACATGTCCATGGGACTGAAGAAATGCGCCGTTCCCCAGCCGATGCGCTGGCGCCCGAGGGTCAGCGTGGCATCGCTCGTGCGCAGTGCGACGTAGCCGCGGTAAAGCGAGGTGTCCCAGTATACGTTGGGCTCGTTGACCAGCACGTGCTGGAGATCAAGCCAGGCAGCGCTTTGGCGGTCCCGCACGATGGCGAAGTCCGGGAGTCCGATGAAGTTGCCTTCGTGGATTTCGTTGTCGTAATCCATGTGGACCGCGAGCCAGTCCTGATATTTGCCGTCGTAGCTGATGCGCAGGCGATCGAGGTTATCGCCCCAGGCCGCCTGCGTGAAATAGGATTGCGAGCCGCTGGCCAGGTCTTCGAAGTATCCGCCGAATTGCTGCGTCCACGCGCCGGAGGCAGTCGAAGAGTCCTGCGCGGCAGCGAGGCCGGCCAGTCCCAGCGCCAACAGGCTCGCCAGCGCTTTCACGGCGCCTGTACTTCGTCGCGGGCGACGCGGCCGTCACGCAGTTGAATCAGGCGGCGCGCGCGGCGCATCACCGCCGGGTCGTGCGTCGAGAACAGGAAGGTGATGCCGCGCTCGCCGTTGAGACGCTCCATCATGTCGAGCAGCAGCGTGGCGTTTTCGGAATCGAGATTGGCGGTGGGCTCGTCGGCCAGCACCAGATCAGGTTCCGGCAGAATGGCGCGCAGAACCGCAACGCGCTGCTGCTGGCCTCCGCTCAATTCGCCGGGGCGCTTATCGCGCAGATCTTGCATGCCGACAGCCTCCAGCAGATTTGCCGCCCGGCGCGCGCGTTCGGCCTGCGGCACGCCTTGCAATGCCGGCACAAACTCCAGGTTCTCCAGCACGGTGAGAACCGGGAAGAGGTTGAACGACTGGAAAACGAAGCCGATGTGGCGGAGCCGGAAATCCGCCAGGCGGTCTGCCGGCGTGGCCGTGAGTTCGAGGCCGGCGATTCGGATGACGCCCGTGTCCGGCGTGTCGATGGCGCCGATGAGGTTGAGGAGGGTCGTTTTGCCGGATCCCGACGGGCCGACCGCGGCTGCAAACTCACCCTTTTCGATGGCCAGATTCACGTCGGCCAGGGCATGCACCGCGATGTGATCGCGATAGGTTTTCGAAACGCCGCCCAGTTCGATCTGCGCCATAAATCCTCAGATATGCCGGATGGCCTCCACGGGTTTGAGGGCAGCCGCCTTCATGGCCGGATACAGGGCCACCAGCAGGACGACGCAGAACACGGAGAGGTCCGAAAAGACCAGGTTGCTCGCCGTCAACTCCGGACGGATCACGGTGGTGGTGATTCCCAAAGCCGAAGCCCCCTCGGCGTAATGCGCGAGGTTGATGCCCGTGTAGGCGAACAGGATCGTGAGACCGCTGCCCACCGCGGCGCCGAGGGCGACGCCGAACAAGCCCAGCGCCGCGGCCTCCTGGACCACCATCCGCACCACCTGTCCCGGCCGGGTGCCCAGCGCCATCATGACGCCGAATTCCCGCACGCGCTCGAAGACCGACATCATGACGGTATTCAGGATGCCCACCGCGATGACGAAGAACAGGATCAGAACAATGATGTAGAAGAAGGCGTCGTCCAGTTGAATGAACTGCCGCAGGAACGGCTCGACCACGTACCAGGGCAAAACCTCTACGCCTTTGCCGGAAAGACGGCGCGTGAGATAGTTCTGCGCCTGGGCGACAGATTGCGATGAATCGAGCAGAATAGCGGCTTCCGTAAGCCCGCCGGGCAACACGAACAGCGATTGGGCATCGTTGCGGAGAAGATAGACTACGCCGCGGTCGAGTTCGGGAGAGCCGGAACGGAAAATGCCCGCCACATGGAACAGTTGCGCGCCCATGGAGCCGTCGGCAGCCTGCACCACCAGTACGACTTTGTCATCCAGGTGCGCGTTGAGCGTTTGCGCGAGACGCTCGCCGATGAGAATCGGCCGGTGCATGCGCGCGTCGAGGAACTTTCCCGCGATCACAGCGCGGTCGATGGTAGTGACGGTGCGCTCGGCCCGCGGATCGATGCCGACGATACTCACGCCTGCGGAGTTGTCCGCCGTGCTGGCCAGACCGTCGCCGAGGACGCGGAAGGAATAGCCGCGCAGATGCGGCGTGTGCGGCACCACTTGCTCGATCAGTTGCGGGTCGGGAAGGGTCTTCAGAAGAGCGGGATCGTGCTGATAACCGGCGCGATGAATCTCGATGTGGCCGATTTCGGCCCGCACGGAGTTGTCCACCATCTGTTCGTGAAAGCCGTCGCCGATGCCGCGCATCAGGATGTTGAAGGCCAGCCCCAACCCGATGGTGAGGACCGTCAACAGCGACCGCCGCCGGTATCGCCAAACGTTGCGCCACGCCATTTGCCAGAAAAGCATCGCCATCTCCTCAGAAGCGCCGGCTCAGATTCTGCCGCGTGAATATGTCGGCACGGATCGGCCTGTCGAATTCCAGCGCTGAGAACGTCAGCGTGGTTTCGTGTCCCGGCTTGGTGTGCGAGACCATGCGCCAGTGCATGGGATAGGTGCGGCCGCCGGCTTTACGGAATTCATCGAACGAGAGCGTTTTCTCCAGCACGCCGCGCTCGTCATAGAAGTCCTCGCGCCGGGGCAGAAAATCTGTTTTGCGGATGATCAACACGAGCTTTCCCCAAACCACGGCGGCATCCGGCTTTGGAATGGCGGTGAGTTGGTAGCATAGGTCGCCGCCTTCGGTCACCTCGCCATCGATGTGGTGCGTGTAGTCGGTGGGGAGGCTGCTTTCCTTCACTAGGTCGTCGTTGGTAAAGTCGCTGCCCATCCAGGGCTGCAGCATGAGCGACGGCGGGATCTTGATGACCCGCTCCACCTGCGGCAGGTACGTCCACATGTTGCTTTTGAGACGCAGCGTGGCGGTGCCGGCATCCTTCGCGGGAGCCGTGATGCGGATGAATGTCTTGTCAGGATAGTCGTACCAGAAGGTCATCTGCATGGTCCTTTGCCATTCGGGTGTGTGCACGGTCATGGAAGCTTTTCCGTACTCGGTCTTGCCTTTGAGAGCGGCGTCGCATTTGCGGGCCACGGTCAAGGCGTCCGGGTATGGACCCGCCGCGGCGGCCGCGAGCGAGAGGATCATCAGGACGGCGAAACACTTCATTTCGGGGATGCCTTTCTTCGTTTTGCGAGCCCGCGTAGCACCACGGCCACAAAAGCGTCGCCCATGGAGACGGGGTCGAGGGTGCGATCGAACCACGCCTGAAGGAAGAGACCGTCGAGAGCGCCCACCAGCACTGCTGCGATCCCTGTAGCATCGATGCCGGGGTCAAATTCGCCAGCTTGCTGGCCGCTGAGGATCTGCCCGGCGATCAAAGCGCGAAACTTGCCATAGGTCTCGCGAAACATTTGGGCCACGCGCGCTTGACGGTCGGGCGACGCCGACGCCGCCCAGAACTCGAAGACGAGAGGAAACAGATCCACGGTTTGCGCACTCATCGCCAGGACTGTGTGGATGGATTGCTGAAGGCGGGCGGCGGCCGTGGCGGAGGGCGCTTCGGCAGTCTCCTGGGCGACCGCCTCCATGGAGGCGATGTAATCGTCGAAGACGGCGAAGAACAGATCCTGCTTGCTGCGGAAGTACTCGTAGACGGTGCCCTTGCCGATGCCGGCGCGTTCGGCGATTTCGTCGATGGTCGCGGCCTGGTATCCCTGCGCGGCGAAAACCTGCGCGGCGGCCTGCAGGATGGCGCTGGTCCGGGCGGGGCGGTTGGCGATTCGTGCAGCCATAAGTGACCGACCGGTCAGTCATTATTATGGCGCAACGCGTCCGCCGCGTCAAGGGCAAATTCTCGCTGGGGTGTTGATCCGTACAATACACCGCGAAAAGGACGAAGAAACTTCTTGACAAAATCGGGGGGGGGATAGCATACCTTCAGATCTGGATACCCTGAATGGAATTCCGGATTACGCTACTAGCCCGTGGAGGTTCGAATCTGTGGCTGACACCGGCCGATGGAAGTTACTATTTCGTGGTGTTGAGATCACTGCGAATTTCGCGACTCTCGTTGTCGCCGTCTTGCTCTCAGTCGCGATATTCAGAACCCATGTTATTACGGCGCCGGCATCGCAACCGGCGCCAGCCAGGCCGAATCGAATGCAACCCCAACCGCCTGCGATAATAGCAGGCACGGACTTGAGTAAGCGGATTCCCGGCGTAAGCTGGGAGAGAAATGGCCGGACACTCGTTCTGGCCCTTTCTACCCGGTGCCATTTTTGCACAGAGAGCATGCCGTTTTTCCGGCGTGTGAGGGAAAGCCTAGGAAGGGACGTGACGCTTATCGGAGTGCTGCCCGAGCCGGTCGCGGCGGCGGAGTCGTATTTGAAGCGCGAGGGTGTGCAGCTTGATGAGCTAAGACAGGCTACGTTAAGCCAGATAGGGGTAGCCGGGACGCCGACTATGCTCCTGGTAGACAGGCGTGGGATCGTTGTGCGGGCGTGGGTCGGAAAGCTCGATCCCGGTAAAGAACGGGAGTTCTTCAAAACTATGCTGAGTGTCCGCTCGGCTGCTGCCGGCGGCTAGAGGCCCCTGGTCCTTGATGCAGCCCAAGGCGCGCCGGTGACGCATAGGCGTAGAGGAAAGGCAGGCAAAAAACATGCTTCCTGAGACCTTCAGACGGCTAGGGCCGAAACACCAGCTTCGCGTAGCTTGGGCCCTCCGGGCGGTCTGTCTGGCGGTCGGGTTCGTTGTTGCCACGCATGCCCAGGAGACCTCCGAGAGACTGCTCAAGGTAGTGCAATGGGCGCAGATTACTGATGCCGTGATGATCTCTAATGTCGCAGTTGCCGGCAAGACGATCGAATGCGGGCTATTTATCAAGCCCCCTGCCGTTGACCAGCCGGTTACCCCATTTGATGCCGGCGATGACTGGCTCCAGCAAATGACGATCTCGCTCGTCAACCGAACGAATAAAACCATCGTGTTCGGCTCGATCTTCCTGCATTTCTTGGACACAGGGGACTGTAGGACCCAACCCTGCGCTGGGGTGGAGCTTAAATTCGGCCAAATGCCCGCCGCTGATGCGTACGAAGCAGGAACGGGTCAACCCATCGAACGTAGTCACCTTGGAAGCCTGCCGCTCAGTTGGGGGCCTGAGCAGACGATGGTGGTTCATGTGAGCGACTACATGCCGGAGATCGAGGAGAACCTGGCAAACTCCCTGCCTGTAAGCGACGTAACTAAGGTAAACGTCTATCGCGGCGTCTTTTACTTTGCCGGCGGAATGAAGTGGACTCTCGGAAGGTATTCAGTTCCGGACCCGGACCGTCCCGGCAAGTTCACCCCTCTGCTCCGTAGCTATTTTCCGGGATTGAGAGGGCGCAACTGGCCGCCCGGATACAACCAGTGAGGATAGGTCGCCATGAACACGAAGTGGCTGATTAATCTGTCAAGGGCTGCGATTCTTACGGCGTGCGCAATCTGGCTCATCGCGTCAAGGGCAGATTCGGCTAGTTCCTCGCGATCTCTGGAGATTTCCACGCCACGTGCGGCGTCGATCTCTGGCGGGCTGCAATCGCGTCAAACACCACCAGATCGCCGCCATTTACACCACGCAGCGTGACGCCATCGAGCGGCATGAACGCCGTGCATTCGGTGGGCATAGGTGTTTGGGGCGCCGGACGGGCCGCCGGCGGCACCGCCACCGCCGGGACGGGACGTTTGATGGAATCCGACTCCTGACCCTGCAGGTAAGTCTTTACCTCGTTAACCAGCTTGTCTTCGGTCTTCCGGTGCCCGGCGTGCCGCACCACCACGCGCAACAGAACCAAAAGCACTATGGCCATCACGACGAGGGCGAGGGTCCAGACCGATCCGGTGCGAGCCGAACCGCTTACGTGTGTGATGGCCATCAAACTGGCGGCGGCCAGGAATAGCAGCCACATGCCGGGATGCAACAGCCGTCCGGCATTCTTCAACTTCCGTTCGGCCATCGCCAAGTTACGCGTCACCTGTGGTCAATCGTCGGGCGTTTGCTTAGGACATCACAAGTTCTCCAACGTTAACAGGCTTAAGCCGGATAGGTGCCGCCGATATAGCTGCTCAACTGGTGGATGGTGTGGGCCTGGGCCGAAATAATGGACCGCACCACATCGCCGACGGAGATCATCCCGGCCAGCCGGCCGCTCTCCACCACGGGCAGGTGGCGAATGCGATGGTCCGTGATCAGGCGCATGCAATCTTCCACTGTATGATCCGGCGTGACGGTAATCACCGGACTGGTCATGATGTCGCGCACGCTAATCTCGTGCGAGTGCTTTCCCCTCAGAATCACCTTACGGGCGTAATCGCGCTCGGAAACAATGCCGGCCAAATCGCCGCCCGAAACGACCAACAGCGCACCCACACCTTTCTCGGCCATCATTGCCACGGCCTGGTAGACAGTGGCCTCCGGCGAAAGCCAGAATATTTCGGAGCCTTTATACCGCAGCATGGAGCGAACAGTGTCCATGGCATCCCTCCTTGTCTGAATGATGCTTCAGATGGCAGGATCTGTCAACACTTGTGTCGTCTTTTTCTTGGCGTAGTGGCTGACCGGCGCGGGCGAGGCCCGGCGGGTCTCCACGGTATAGGGCGGGCGGAAGACGGCGCCCAATTGCGCCGCGGGCGTGTTTTTGGGCATCAGGCGGAAGGAGAAGATCAGCCGGAGGTCGCGCGCTTGGGGCGGCGGCTGGAAGCGCCAGAGGCGGGCGGCCGCCACGGCGTTCGGGCGCAGGAGCGCGTCTCCTTCCGCGGCAGCGGCGCTGGCGACCTCGCCGGAGACGGAGACATGCACGTCCACCAGCACGCTGCCGCTGGTTCTCGCGGTGACGGCCGCTTTCGGATAGACAGCCGCAACGGCCTCCACGACGGCCGGCGGCGCGGCCTGTTGCGCCAGGCAGGTCCATGCCGCCGCCAAAATCAGGACGGCGAGGCTTCGAGACGGCATTTGGTTCGCGCCTCAGTGCTTGGCGAACATGGCCCGCACGTCCTTGCGCAAGGCAGCCTGGCTTCCAGGACGGGTATAGAACATATGTCCGCCGGGATACTCATGCACAGCCACACGCGTCGGGTCGCCCATAATGGGCATCTGATCGACCGTCAGCACCGATCCCATGAAGGGGCAGGACAGGTCGTTCCATCCGTGCGCGATGATCACGCGCAGCTTGGGGTCAGCCGCCACCGCCTGTCTCAGGTCGGGCACAGCCCCCATGCGCAAGGAACGGCTATCCCGATCCCATTGGGACGCTACTTCGAAGCTGAGTGCGTGGTACTGTGCGTCGGTCTTCCAACCGACCACGCGCGTGACAAAATCCACCATCGCCGTAGTCGTCGGCGCGATGATGCTCTCGAGCAAAGGATCGCTGGCGCGCCGCTCGGAAGTAAACGGGTACGGATCGTAACCGGTAACATTCGAATCGTAGACGCTGCCGATCTTGCCGCTTTCGCGAAAGACCTCACGTAGATAGGCTCCGATCTCCAAGCGGCCGCCTTCATGCCGGACAAACTCCTCTTCGAGACCGGTCATTTTGGTTACCTGCTTGACAATCCGCGGCGTGGCCTGCGGATCGGAGCGGCCCTTCAGCAAGTCGGTCACGTACTCGCCTCTGGTGTACGCAATGACGGGCGCCATGGCTTCCGGCGTGAGCTTGTGCTCGCGCTCCAGATGCGCCGCGGTAATCGAGGGCAGGGTCAGCATCCAGGGCAGGGGAGAGATGTCGCGATCTTCACCCAAGGCCGGATTCAGATACGGCGACACCAGGACCACACCGTTCATCGCCACGCCAAGCTGCGCTTGCAGGTAATGCGTGATGCGCGGGCCGCGGTAACCGCCGTAACTCTCGCCGGCCAGGTATTTTCGGGAACCCATGCGGTCGTTCTTCACCAGCCAGTCGTAAATGATCCGCGAGAGATAGTGAATGTCGGGGTCCGTAGAATAAAACTGCTTCTTCGTGTCGCTCGCGGAAACCAGGGACCGGCTGAAACCGGTGCCGATCGGGTCGATGAAAACCAGGTCGGTGAAATCCAGCCAGGTATTCGGGTTGTCTTTTAACGTGGGCGGGTCCGAAGGGCTGTCTCCCTCGTCGCCGAACTCCAGGTGCTTGGGCCCGATGGCGCCGAAATTCAAATAGACGGAAGCCGCGCCCGGGCCGCCGTTCAACGCGAAGGTCACCGGACGGTCCGCACCTTCCATGGTATAAGCGGTGAAAACCACTTCCCCGGTCTTCTTGGCGTTGTCGTAGACCGGGAGCGTGCCCACGGTAACGGAATAGTGCAGGGTATTGCCGTCAAGCTGCATGCTCTGCTGCACGCGCTTGTCGGCGGGCAGCGGAGGTTCTTTCTCAGGCGCTTTCTCCTTCTCTTTCGTTTCGGCGCCGGCGGCCTGAGGCGCAGGTTTCTTTTCCTGCGCGGCTGCCGGGAGCGCACCAAAGGTCAGGACGAACGCGGAAAGCACGCCCGCCGAGAGTGCGGGGAAAACGGAGCGTTTTAGGATCGAATGCATCTGGTTACGATAACGTAAACCAGTTGCCGGCTCAAGTTGCCGGAATGCGCGCCCGGTCATTCGTAGCGCAAAGCCAACAGCGGATCGACGCGCGCCGCGCGCCGTGCAGGCAGGTATGCCGCGAGCAACGCCACCGTCGCCAGCACAACGGGGATCACAGTGAACACCATCGGGTCCGTGGCTGATACGCCAAAGATCAGATTGCGCAGCGCGCGCGCCAACACGAATGCGGCTACCAGGCCAACGCACACGCCCGCGGCTGTGATGCGGAGGCTCCGGCTCAGCACGTGGCGGGTCACGGCGTGCACGCTCGCGCCCAGCGCCACCCGCACGCCGATCTCATGCGTCCGTTCGGTAACGCTGGCCGACATCACGCCGTAGATTCCCA
>Ga0335078_10018387_pt1 | contig 10392 bp, 10 predicted proteins | sample Lox_Sample_32_FD_206711 | JGI IMG/M metagenome (GOLD analysis project Ga0335078, IMG submission 206711) | Soil microbial communities from Loxahatchee National Wildlife Refuge, Florida, United States - Lox_Sample_3.2 | ecosystem: Environmental > Terrestrial > Soil > Wetlands | place: USA...
GTGCGGCGGGCGGGAGCGTCCGTCCGGGTGCAGCGTGATGGGCACTTCGGATATTTTGAAACTCTTGAAGGTGGATTTGATGACCATCTCCGAGGCGAATTCCATGCCCGTTGTTTGCAATTCCATTTCTTCAAATGCTGCCCGCGTGAAACCGCGCATGCCGCAATGAAAATCATGCGCCGGACACTTGAAGAAGAAACGCCCGATAAATGACAGGACGGGGTTGCCGAGCCAGCGGTTTTTCCATGGCATCGCGCCCGGCAAAATGTTTCCCCCGCCGATCGGCAGTCGGCAACCCATGACCAAATCGAAACCGTCCTGAAGTTTCTTGACGAACCGGTCGGCTTCGGAAAAATCGTAGCTGGCGTCCGCGTCAGCCATAATGATCCATTTCCCGAGGGCGGCGCGGATCCCGCCGCGCAGCGCGTTGCCGTAGCCTTTTTCCTTTACCGGCACGACCCGCGCCCCCAGATTTTTGGCGATGGTCTGCGAGCCGTCTGTGCTTCCGTTGTCGGCAACAATGATTTCACCGGGCACGCCGGCGCGTTGAATGCCGAACCGCGCCTTTTCGATGCAATGGGCGATGGTCTCGGCCTCGTTCAAGCACGGCATCACGATGCTCAACTCAACGGGTCCGGTCACGAGATAAACTTATCCAAACGCCCGGCCGTTTGGCGAGTGCGGGTTTTCGTCACCGCAGGCACAGCACTGTGGACTTAGTAAGCACCCTCGACGTGCAACAGGTTCCAGGTTTCCAGGCCGTGCGATGCAAACTCCACGATTGAAACTGACGCTACGATTTTTGCCCGGTGTGCCGCTGCCCATTCTTCCAGGGGTTGGTTACTGACATTCGGCCAATCAATCCGTTTGACTACCAGCCATTTGACATCTCCCGACAGGTGAAGGGAGGAGTGGATGCCATCCTGCAAGTATTCAACCCGTCTTGAAAAAAATGGACGCCACAGGGAATAATCCGTGTCATTTGCTCCCGCCAGAAAACCGATTGTCCGTGCGTCGTCGGGCAATTCAGAGCGCAATGGGGCAAGCACATCATTTCGGTGCTCGTAGGTGGAATAGACGATAGCAGCCCGCTTTGCCATTTGGCTGTCAGGATAATGTCGTGCCAACCATGCGGATACAGACAGCGCAGGCCACAACGGGCGCGCGGGCGACAGGACTATGGGCGGCAACACACTGAGGGACACAAGTGCAACCAGTATCCGCCATCCGCGACGGCGCAAAAGAAGATTGTGAACAGGGAGCAGCAGAACGGGAATGATCACCAGGGGATAATAAGGCAACAACAGTCTCGCCGTGGCTTCGGAACCCATTTTGAGCATGTAGAAAACAAGGGACACCCAGGCACCCAGACTGACCAGCGGCATCAACCATGCCCCACGGCGATTGGATCGGGCCCAACCGAATCCGCACACCGTCACGCCAATCGTCATCAACAGAAGCGAAGTGATTCCCAGACCCAAACCAGCGCCTTCTTCCTGAGGCAATCCATTGAGACGGTTAAGGTAATATCTCGGAAATTTTTGTCTCAATGTGAGATGCCATGAATCAGGCATCTTCTCGTTAAGCCAGTCGTCCACGGCATGCGCCCCAGGCAGCACCGGAGGCATGAACGATTGTTCAAACAGCAGGATGCTGTTGCCGAGAAAGGCGCCAGCCGGGCTCTTGGCCTGCAACTGATACAGATTTTTCGGATCACCAGTCCAATTGCCGGTATAGATTTGATTCAGCACCACGATGGGAGCTGCCGAAGCCATCAGGGCGCATCCGGCAACCAGAACACTACCGACCCACCGTTTGCGCAGCCGTCCCAGGGCGGGCCACACCGCAATGAGGCACGGCAATAGCAAAGGTAAATTGGATAATTTGCTCGCCGTCATCAATGCGGCAGACAACCCGGCCAGCCAAACATCTTCTACGCGTTCCGACTTTCGCGCCTGCAATCCGTAATGAACGGATGCCAGGCAGAACAAGGCTCCTTCCATATCATCCCCTACGCTCCCGGCCTGGGTCGCGTAACCATATCCCAGTGGAAGCACCCACATCCACGTCCAAGCCACCCGGCGGGCGACCCCCAATCGCCGGAACACGGAAAAGAGCAGGCCTGGCAACAACAGAAAGCCCAATGCGTTGAGTAGAAAAAGCGCCCGATCCGAACGCAACAGCAGGAACAGCGGCATGGCCACCCATTCCCATCCGGTGGTGGAATAATCCATCCGCTGGTTGACCGTCGGAATCCAAATCCATTTCCCGGCCCCGATCCAGTTGAGCATTCGCGGCAACCGGTAGGTCAGGGCATCAAAATTGTTGGGCGGATGCAAGGCGCCGCCGAGGAAAGCCAGGGCGGCAATAATCAGAAATATTGCCGGCAGCGGCCGCTGGAAACGGCGGCGGATCTTTCGCCAGCATGTGTGCGGTAAAAATTGTGCGGAAGTCTTTTTCCGCCAGACGCCCACGCCAATGAACCAAATCAACAGCGCGATGACGTAGCCACTGACGTTCAATTCGTGGATGGCGGAAAGCACCCAGCCCGCGCAATTGAGATACGCGCAAAACCAGACCCAGAGAAGCACGACTGTCGGCATTTGGCTGGCTATTTCTATGCCGCACCGACAATAAAATCAACCAAATTGACGGTTTCCCGGAGCTTAAATCCCGCGCTGAACAATCAGGTCTGGCCTGAGAACGGTTAAACTGAATCTGACAATTCGGATCGGTACTTCCCCGTTCGTCGAATCAAATCTCCACCACTTGCTGGTATTCGGGCACGAGCACCTCGGCCTTCGGCTTCATTGCCCGCAAAGTTTCCGCGTGAGCGAGGCATTGTGATTCCTCGCCGTGGACGCAGAAAATCCGCCGGATGTTGCCGGTGATCTTCTGGACGTAGCGCTTTAATTCGTTTTTGTCTGCGTGGCCGGAATAGGTGTCGAGCGAAGCGATTTGGGCGCGGACTTCGTACGGATCGCCGAAGATGTTTACGGGCGATTTGCCCTTCGTGATTTGATCACCGAGCGTGCCTTCGGCGCAGTAGCCGATGAACAAAATCAAATTGTTCGCGAAGCCGATGTTGTTCTTCAAATGATGCCGGATCCGGCCGGCTTCGCACATGCCCGACGCGCTGATGATGACCATCGGCTCCTTGCGATCGTTGAGTTTCCTGGATTCCTCGGCATCGCTGATGTAGGTGAGGTTCGCCATGCCGAACGGGTTTTCCTGTTCGTGAAGAAACCTGGCAATGCCGTCATTGTAACACTCAGTGTGTCGGCGGTAAACCTCCGTGGCATTCACGCTCAATGGGCTGTCCACAAAAATCGGCACACGGGGCAGGCAACCGCTCAAAGTGATTTCATGCAACACATAAACGATCTGCTGCGTGCGCCCGACGGAAAATGACGGGATAATGACCTTGCCCTGCTGATTGAGCGCAGTGCCGACGAGCCGGCAGACCGTCGCGTCGGCGTCGGTGCGGACAGCGTGTTCGCGTCCCCCGTAGGTGGATTCGATCTGGAGATAGTCCACGTTCTCGACGGCAACCGGGTCGCGGAGGATTTCATCGCCGCCGCGGCCCACGTCGCCGCTGAAAAGCCAGCGGAATTTCCTGCCCTTTTCCTCGACGTCCAAAACGACCTGCGCTGAACCCAGGATGTGCCCGGCGTCGCGGAACGTGACCGTCACGCCGTCTGTCACCGGCATCGGCTGGTTGTAAGCGTGCGCGATGAGTTGTTTCACGGCTTTCTCGGCGTCAGCAATGTGATAAAGCGGCTCGACCGGCGGCTGTTTCTTTTTGGCACGCCATTTCGAGACGAAGAGCGCGTCCTGCTCCTGAATGTGCGCGGAATCAATGAGCATGATACCGCACAGGTCGCGCGTGGCGTTGGTGCAATGGATAGGCCCGGCGTAACCCTGCTTGACGAGGTTGGGCAGGTTACCCGCGTGGTCAATGTGCGCGTGGCTCAGGATGACGGCGTCAATCTGTCGGGGAGTGAAGGGAAAGCAACAGTTGCGCCGCGTGGTTTCCTCGCGGTGGCCCTGGAACAGGCCGCATTCGAGCAACAGCCGTTTGCCGTTGATCTCGAACAAATACATTGAGCCGGTTGTCGTGCGCGTGGCGCCGAGGAAATGGACTTTCATTTTGATTTACGATTTGCGATTTACGATTTGCGCGCCGACTTCGGCTTTCGAGCAGGATTTGCAAACCATAAATCGCCACGGGCTCAACTGTGCCGGTAGGTGATGCGCGCCTTGTTCAAATCGTAGGGCGACATCTCGACGTTGACCTTGTCGCCGACGCTGATACGGATGAAATTCTTCCGCATTTTGCCGGAGATGTGCGCGAGGACTTCATGCCCGTTCGGCAGGGCGATGCGAAACATAGTCCCCGGCAGCACCTGCTTTACACTGCCGGTCAGTTCAATTGGCTCTTCTTTGGGCATGCTTATGAGCCCTCAAGTAATGCCAATCATTTTACCCAAAATCAACCCCTTTCCCGCTGAAAAAAGGCATTGGACATTTGCCGCCGACCCGTTAAAGTCTGGGCGTTCATTATGAAATGTGAAACTACAAATACCATTCTGACCTATGTGCTCGGCGTGCTCGCACTGCTGGGTGTGATTTTTGCGCTGCAAATCATTTTTCATACGCGCGAACTCCGCGCGCTGCAAATGGCCATCCCTCAAAAAACTTATATGCTGACCGTCCAATCGCTTTACAACGACGCGGCGGAATACGGCAAGACGCATCCGGACATCAATCGTATCCTGCAATCCGTTCAACCCCAGAAACCCGCCACTCACTGATGCCATGAACGAAACCGAAATGAATTCACCCGTGCCCGCCGACTTGAGCGAGCAAATGGCCGCGTTGCAAAGGCAGGTTTTCACGCTGTTGCTGGCGCTCATTGTCGTAAGCGGCACCCTCGCGGTTTATCTGTTTTATCAATCCCGCGTTCTTGGCAAGGAGATCGAAGCGCTCCGCCCACAGGCCACGCCGATCATTCAGGCTTTTAACGCCAATCACGCCAACCTGGAAAAGTTTGTGGATCAGCTTATGGCCTACGGCCAGACGCACCCTGATTTCCGTCCCGTCCTCCAGAAATACGGCATCGCGCCATCGTCCAACGGAACCAACGCCTCCAGAACCGGGACGCCTAAGAAGTAGTCGGCGTTGCCAGTTTCACGCCGCAGTTCGGGCAAAAATTCGACTGCGGCGGACAACTCCGTCCGCAACCCGGACAGTCGAAGTGGGCCTTCTTGTGGCGATAGTGAATGACCAAATTCCGCGTGTAAGGAATCCACGTGAACAAGTAGGCAAAGATGATTACGTGATGTTTGTCATAAAAAAGCGCGTACAACAGCAGCAGCAGCGAGCCGGTCAAACTGAGCCACCAAAAAAGAACGGGTATAACCACTTGTTTTTTTTGCTCCGTGGCATACCACTGCACGATGAATCGTGAGAAAAAGACAGCGTTACCCGACCAGCCAACTGCCGTCCAGAAAACCACCCAATCCGCGCCGAAGATTTTCCCATTGCTCGCGAGCCAGTCCATAATGGCCGCAGTTTAAGTGCTTGCCTCCTGAATTTGGAGACAAATTATCCGTGACTTCCAGCTTATCCCCCGGCGACAATTTTGACAATCTCCAGCCGGTCGCCGTCCTTAAGCTGGCGCCGGGAAAATTCCGACGGCGCGACGGCCTCGCCGTTGTGTTCGACGACCACGCTGCGCGGCAACAGTTTTTGCACGACGAGAAACTCCTCGACAGTGCAAGGCAGCTTCGCCTCGACCCGCTTTCCGTTGGCGATAACAAGCGAATTCACAACAAAGGAACGAAGGAACAAAAAATCATCAGACTTTGTTTCTTTGTTACTCCGTCGTTCAATTTGGTTTTCATGCCGTCAGCGCCGCGTCCCAATCTTTCCAGACCGGTTCATAACCCAGCCGCTTTATCAGGTCGGCCACCTCCTGTGACGACCGTTCGTCGGCGATTTGGAATTGTGCAGTGGCGGCTGTCGCGTTTTCCGGCGCCGATGCCCATTCACTTGCGCCTTGCCCGCTGATACGCGGCTTTGGCGGCAACGGGATGACGGGTCCTACAATCCGGCCGCGCACGGTTTGATGCAGCTTTTCCCGGCCTGCGCCGGTGTACCCGCCCGGTTCGGTATGGCTGCCGGCGCTCATCAGCGTGATGCCCAGCGGAAGCAACCCGTTGCGCAATTTGGGCGATTCGCGGGTCGAAAGCACGAGACCGACATCCGGAAACATGATGCGCAACGCACAGATGAGTTGGGCCAGCTCGCGGTCACCGATGTGTGTCAGCGGCTGAAACTCGCCGGCACAGGGGCGTATTCGCACCGTGGATATGGTCAGGGCCGCCTTCCAGCAATTCCGCAGCAAATAATCTGCATGCGCCGCCACGCAAATCGCCTCGTAACGCCAGTCAGCCAGACCGTAAAGCGGGCTGATGCCCAGCCGGCGAAAGCCCGCTGCGTAGGCGCGTTCCGGCGTTTCGAGTCGCCAGTCAAAATTTCGCTTCGGCCCCGCGGTGTGCATCGCCGCGTAAACCTTCCGGTCATAGGTCTCCTGGTAAACCACAAGACCGTCCGCGCCCGCCGCCACGAGTTCGCAGTACGCTTCCGTTTCCATGGGCGCGACTTCAATCGAAACACCGGGCCAATCTGCGTGCAGCGCGGCAATGCATTCCCGGAGATAATTGACGGAAACAAATTTGGGGTGCTCACCCGCGACGAGCAAAATGTTGCGAAAGCCCTGTTTGCGCAGCGCGGCCGCTTCACGCCTCACTTCGTCGAGCGATAACGTCACGCGCAGAATCGGATTGTCGCGGGAGAAGCCGCAATATTGACAATTGTTGATGCACTCGTTGGACAAGTATAGAGGCGCGAACAGTCGGATGACCTTGCCGAACCGTTGTTGTGTCATCGCATGCGACCGACGCCCCAGGTGTTCCAGCAACTCAGTCCCGGCTGGCGAAATCAGGTTCGCAAAATCCGCGAGTGACAGTCCGGGTTTCGCCAGACTTTCCCGCACCGCCGCCGTACCGGCTGACAGCGATTTCCTTACCAGCGATGGGATCGGCAATGAAATAAATTCGGAGACAAAGCTCACGTTTCCATTCTAGCAAAACGGAAATCAAAGTCGAGGCGCGAAAAGGTCGGGGTGGCATCGAGGGCACTCCGATTATTTGCGGACGAACGTCGGGAAAAATCTGTGGCCGCTGACATCATCTGAAGGCTAGTGATTCCCGATGATTTCGGCCTGGTGTTCGAAAGTCGCCGCGCGTTTGGAATCGTTTACGGATTTGAAATACGCGGCGAGTTGGTAGTCCAGGCTGCGTTCGACGGTTTCGCGCGTGATCGGCGCTTTGGTCCAGACAAACCCAAGCGCGGCCAGCAAGGCCAACAGGGCGATGAAAGCGGGAAGATTTTCCCACGCCAGGCCCACCGGGGCACGGGCCAACGCGTGCCCCACCAGGAAGATGCAAAGCGCAAGGCCGGCGTACAGGACGGCGGTGGAATTTCGCAACAGCCATCGCGAAACCGCGGTGAAACGGCCCGTAACGTGTGCCTCCGACGCAGGCAGGCACGCGGCAGGGAGAATGGTCTGGAGCTTCGGGTTGCGCAATACTCGCAAGGCCTTTTCCGGGTTCGGACGAACCGTGGGCGGTTGAAACAATTCGTGTTCGTCGCCGGTTGCCAGGTATGTTTCCACGCGTTCCTCAGCAGCCAGATTCATCATCCGCGTAGGCACCAGAAGATCTTCCACCACGATTTGGGATAGACGGTAAAGGCCCAAAGCGATCACAAGGGAAAGAATGAGCGGGGGGAGCAGCACGAAGTTTGCGGAGAAGGCGCCGCGCAACCAGAGTGGCGCGAGCAACACCGAGGCGAAAAGGCTGGCAATCACAAAAACATTCAGGATGTCCAGGTAGCGGCTGATCGGGAAATCTCCCCCGTAATTCGCGCGCCCAAAGGCCAGCGCAGCCGATTGCAGCAGGCTCCATAACGCCAGTCCCAGCAGCAATTCGGCCGCGCGGATCTCTTGAAAATTCCGCCGGAAATAAAGGGCCAGCAGCAAAACCAGCGGCAGCAAAATAAAGCACGCCACCGCCGGGGCGTCGAAAAACAGCCAGGTGAGATTGCGAGCCAGGGCGGAGGTGAAATCCTTCAGCGAATGCGCTTCCAAAGGCCGGCCCACCTCCGTCGAAACACGGAGGGCCAAACCCAATCCGACCACCGCCAGGCAGGAAATCAGCGTGATTAAATTCCCCTTTTCCAGCCGCCGGTCTTTAATAATGCGCAAAACCGCCAATCCGCCCACAGCTACGGGCGCCAGCAAACCTGAAGCCATGGTAAACAAACCCATGACCGCCACGGCCAGTCCGAACCACCACCACCGGCTGCCCGGTTTTGTAAATCCCAGGATTACTACCGTCACCAGGGAGAAGAGGTCCAACAGGTATTCAAGCGTGATCGCCCAAATGGCGTTTTCCCCGGCATAGGGGAAAGCAAAAAAGGGCGTCAGCAGCAGACAGACGAACCACCCGTTTTTCCGCCCCATAAAATCCCACAGGCAAAAGGCCAGCGCGCAAACGTAAACGGTGTGGAGGAGGGCGTTGACCGTCATTTGCAGCATGGGTTCCCATCGCCCGTTCAACTCGATGACCGTCAAATCGAGCAGACGCGTGAACAAAATTCTATGCCCGTTATCGGGCGCAAAAAGGATTTGCCACGTCAGGTGCCCTTCCACCCACGGCCGGAAGAAATCGTCGGCCTCATACCATTGGTCCCACAGCGGCAGGGGCGACCCGTAAAGCTGCACTATCCAAAGTTTCGCCCCCAATACCACCAGAAACAATGCCGCCAACCAGACACTAAAACGCTTGAACGAGTCGCAAGACGAAGTCATTGGCGTGGTCATGGAGAAAATCCTTACTCGGCGGCGAGCCTAAATCAATTTCATAACGGCGTAAGTCCGCAGACGAACCAATAGTTGGTACAATTTACGGTCCGGGGCACGGGCATCGTTCCGCGCTCTGTCCAGCTCGTACTGTCAGCATAAATCGCGATTGCCCGCCTCCACGCCGGTTTTTTCGTGCCATCCGTGGTGATTCGTGGTTAAACAGTCCCGATGCTTTATGGATTTTGATTCGACCATTTTTCCGCTCCGGCCGGCCTGGGTGGAGATTGACCTCGCGCGGTTGCGAAACAATCTCCGCCTGATCCGCCGCGACCTGCCACGGCACGTGCAATTGATGGCTGTAGTGAAAGACGAAGCCTATGGGCACGGCGCGCTCGACGTGGCGCGCATCGCGCTCGAAGAAGGCGCGTGGGGTCTCGGCTTGAGCACGCTGGAGGAGGCCATGGCGCTCCGCGAAGCCGAGATTACCGCGCCACTGCTGCTGCTGGGGGAACGGCAGGAAGCAGAATTGCCGTGGTGCGTGGAGCACGACCTGACAGTCTGTGTCAATGAACCACATACCGTTCGCAGCCTGGCGCGCATTGCCGCGGCACATGGCAAGCGCGTGCCAGTGCATCTGAAAATTCAGACGGGCATGAGCCGGTACGGCGTGCGCTGGGACGAAGCGCTGCCGCTCATCGAACAAATCGCTGCCGAAAAATCATTGTTGCTCGAAGGCGCGATGACGCACTTCGCGCAATCGGACGAAACGGACAAGACGTTTGCCAATCTTCAGTTCTCGCGGTTCAACGAAGTCCTGGGTGCGCTGGAACAGCGTAATATCCCGGTAAAACTTCGCCACACTTGCAACAGTGGAGGCGTCCTGGATTTGCCGCACGCGCATCTCGACATGGTCCGGGTGGGCATTTTGATGCATGGGGTTTTCCCGTCAACGGTCTGCCGCCGGATTCCAGGCATCGAGCCGGTAATGTCGGTCAAAGCGCGCATTGCGGCGATTCAAAGACTGAAACCCGGTGAAGTTGTCGGTTACGGTATGCGTTACACCGCACCCTCGGAGCGGCGCATTGCGGTGTTGCCCATTGGTTACGGCGACGGTTTTCCGCGCGTGCACAACCAGGGCGGTGCGCTTATTCGCGGCCGGCGCGCCCCGCTGATCGGCGGCATTGCGATGGACGCGCTGACGGTGGACATCACGGATATTCCCGAGGCGCAAATGTGGGACGAAGCCGTCATTATGGGCCATCAAGGCGGCAAGGAAATCACCGTACACGACATTGCGAAGCTGAAAAATTCGGTGAGCTACGACGTGTTGACGAACTGGCGGTTGCGGCTGCGGAGAAAATCGATGAACGGAAGACCAAGAATTCACGCTGCCCAGGCAACCGAAACAGTAACTGCAAAATAAATTCGGGGGGAACGATTTTGTTTCCTGCCTTGCGTAA
>Ga0335078_10018388_pt1 | contig 10392 bp, 10 predicted proteins | sample Lox_Sample_32_FD_206711 | JGI IMG/M metagenome (GOLD analysis project Ga0335078, IMG submission 206711) | Soil microbial communities from Loxahatchee National Wildlife Refuge, Florida, United States - Lox_Sample_3.2 | ecosystem: Environmental > Terrestrial > Soil > Wetlands | place: USA...
TTGCACGTAAATCCAGCCGTGACGTGCCCGCCTTCGCCATTGTCTTCCAGCTTCTGGTCGCCAATCTGTTGCTGCTGACGCGCAGCTTCGAGGCGGTGCTCGACTATATCCAGTTCAGCCTCACCTTCTGCGCCTTCTTCGTGGTCGCGGGTCTCATCGTCCTGCGGATCACCCGACCGGACCTGCCCCGCCCCTACCGTGCCTGGGGCTATCCGGTAACGCCGCTGATCTTTCTCGGCGTGACCGCCTTCATGATGTACTATCTTGTGGTCAACCGGCCCCTGCAGTCGCTGGCCGGCGTTGCCACCATGTTGGCCGGCCTGTTGTTCTATTATATGTCTCGCCTGACGGTTCCCACCTCCGACGCTTCGCGAAAGGTAGCCTGACAAAAATGCTCGACAATATGCTCGCGCTGATGCCCAAAGCGACGGCCGGCGCCTTCTTTGCATGCGCCCTGGCGCTTGCCTCCGCGCCGGCGCAGGCCGCCGATACGGCGACGCCGAACGACACCGCGCGCTTCCTCGCCGGCATGCCGCTAGCGCCGGATTCGCCTCTGGCGGCGCTGAGCAAGAATGCGGCATGGGAACAGCATGCCAGCCTTTTCGACCGGCTGTTCTCGCGCGAGGACACCGGCACGATCGGCAAGATTCGCGCCTTCTCCAAGGCCGAGCTGCCGGACAAGCACGACACCATGCTCTATTTGTTCAGCGGTCCGGATTTCCTTTATGCCAACGCATTTTTTCCGACTGCCTCGACCTATGTCTTGGCCGGCCTCGAGCCGGTCGGCCCGATTCCGCAATTGGCGAACCTCAAGCGGGGCGCCATCGACGGCTCGCTCCGAAATCTGGAGATTTCGCTCAATACGCTGCTGAATTTCAGCTTTTTCATTACGCAGAAGATGAAGAGCGAACTGAGCACCGGCGCCCTCTACGGCACGACGTCGATTCTCTATGTATTTCTCGCGCGCACGGGAAAGACCGTGCTTGAGGCGACCCTGGTGAGCCTCGGCGAGGACGGCGCCGTCTACACCGCGGATGACGCGGACTATAAGAAGTACACCGCGGCGCGCGGCGTGCGCATCATCTTCTCCGACGGCGACGGACCCAAGCAGACGCTCTATTACTTCAGCACCAATCTGTCCGACGGATCGATCGAGAGGAGCGGATTTGTCGATTTCTGCGACAAGCTCGGCTCGACCGACGACAGCTTCATCAAGAGCGCGTCTTATCTCTTACACACCGGAGGCTTCACCCGCGCGCGCCGCCTCATTCTCGATCACAGCTCAACCGTCGTCGAGGATGACAGCGGCGTCCCGCTCGCCTACTTCGATCCGAAACAATGGCGGCTGCGGCCGTTCGGCCGCTATGTCGGGCCGCTGTCGATATTCAGTGGCCACTATCAGGCGCAGATGAGTCAGCTCTTCCGCCGAGCCAATGCGCAGCCGATCGATTTCGGCCTCGGCTACCGCTGGCGGAATAACGAATCGAACCTGCTGGTCGCCGAACGGGTGGCGCCAGGGACGAGCGAGCCAGAGGCGAAGGCGGAGCCGAGCGGCGAACCCCCCGTGAGACATTTCAGGGGCAAGAGCGCCCGCTCGCACAATCGCAAAGAGGTTGCCAATACCCCGGCCCGGCGGCCGCACCACAAGCGGGTCGATACCCAAAGGGGCGCTTTGACCTGCCCGCATTACGGCGTTTTCCCGTTTTGTTCCTAGTTTAACCCCGCGTACGGTCCCGACAAGGGGCGGCGCGCCAAATTCGGGACACAAACTACCGCGACATTAGTGCTCGTCGGGTGGGGTACCAGTGACAATCAAAGTCCGAGGACCAGGGCCGCGGATCAGCCGCGCACCAGCGATGGGTGTGCGCGCGGCGCCATGGCAACCTCTTCATCCTGACTGGGATTATGAGGAGCGGCGCGAGCCTGCATCCGCACGCATCGTGCATGAGTCGCGAAACGCCCGCCTGGCGAAGCCGGTTCTGCGTCAAGCCCAGGCGCCGGCGCCAAAGCCGCGCCGCCCCGGCGAAGTCGTCGTCGCCGCGGCGAAGACCGCGGCTCGACGGTTGCCGCCGCGACGCCCCCGGGGGATGACGGCATTCGCCCGCATGCTCGAACCCGATCTGCTGCGCATCTCCGTCGCGCTGTTGTTGATTGGCTCGCTCGGCTGGTCCGTGATGCTTTACCGCCAGCTGCAGCCCTCCATTCTGGTCGCGCCGGCTTTCGCTGCGGTCTATGCGCCATCGGCCGAACCGAGCGGTTTCTCGTCGGTCGCGCGCGCGGATCGCATGCCTTTGGTCGACAGCCTCGACAACACTGCGAGCATCCGCATCGACCACGCCGGACTGAGCGCCACCGCCGTCATTGCCCGCGAGTGGAATTTCTTCAATCGGGGAAACGAGAGCGGACGCCGGACCGCGAAGGCGAAAGACATTAAGGAGCCGGCAGCCAGGCCGCGCGTGCAGTTGGCCTCGCTCGAAAGCACCGGACCGCCGATTGCTGCGCTCAATCCGGCGCCGACGAGAACGATGCCGCATTTCCCCGCCAGCATCGATGCAAAGACCAACCTCGTTGGCTTCGAAACCGCGCCCTTCCCCTATGACGGCAACATGCCGGGCTCGAATCGGCCTTTCCTCAATGCCGGCGACGGCCACGGCCATGTCAGTTTCCGCGGCCGCGTGTTCTCGCAGTCGTCGACCTACAGCGACAACCGCGTGCTGCTGCACATTCCCCCGGGCTTCGATCCGCAGCGCCCCGCCGTGATGGTGGTGTTCTTCCACGGCCACGGCGCCATTCTCGGGCGCGATGTGCGAGACCGTCAGCGCGTGCCGGCGCAGATCACTGCGGCCGGCGTCAACGCCGTGCTGGTGGCGCCGCAATTCGCTGTCGACGCGGCCGACTCCAGCGCCGGCAAGTTCTGGGAGCCGAACGGCTTCAAGCGCTTCCTCGATGAAGCCTCGGTAAAGCTCGCCAATCTCTACGGCGATCCGCGCAGCGCCGCCGCCTTCGCAAAAATGCCGATCGTGCTCATGGCCTATAGCGGCGGTTTCGGCCCGACGCTTTCGGTGCTCGAGCGCGGCGGCGTCAGCAAGTCACGCATCCGCGGCCTCGTGCTGCTCGATGCGCTCTATGCCGGCATGGACCGTTTCGCCGACTGGATCGCCAGCAACCGCACCGCCTTCTTCATCAGCTCCTATACCCCGCACACCGCCTCGCGTAACGCCTATCTGGAACGCCTGCTCGGCGATCGCGCCGTCCCCTATTCCTCGCAGCTGCGGCGCAGCCACCTGCAGGGCATGGTTACCTTCCTCCCCGCCGGGGACGTCTCGCACCGCAGTTTCGTCACCCACGCCTGGGGCGACAACCCGATCGAGGACGTGCTGGCGCGCATGGACGATATCGAGCCCAGCGGCCAGAACATCGGGGTAGCCGCGGCAGGCTCGGCCAGCGCCTACGCCGCCACGCGACGCGACTAGGCCACATCCAAAGACGTCAATTTCTGTTCCTCGCCGCGCCCTTGGCACCGGCTAAGTATTTCCCCCAATAACATCAAAGAATCCAAGGCCGCATCGGTGACGACGCGCGAGCCGTTGCGACAAGCGGCTCAAGCGACCTTATAGACGGCGACTTCGCCGGCGACGCCTTTGAGCGCCGCGCGTTGCGGTTTCAGCGCAACCCCGGCAGCCGTGAGCATGGCCGCCGACGGCGCATCGTCGATGATAGGCTGAGTGACAATGATCTCGTCCGGCTCCGCCAGGCCCTGCACCCGCGCCGCAATATTCACGGTCTGCCCGAAGTAATCGAGCCGCTCGTTGAGCATAACGGCAAGGCACGGCCCGGCGTGAATGCCGATTTTGAGCACCAGTTCGCCGCGGCGTGCATCATCGCCCAACTCGTAGACCGCCTTGCGCATATGCAGCGCCGCGGCGAGCGCGCGATCGGGCGTCGGAAATGTCGCCATCACGGCGTCGCCAATGGTCTTGACCACCGCGCCTTTCTCCTTCGCCACGATCGTGTTGAGCGCACGAAAATGCCGACGCACCAGTTCGTAGGCCGATAGATCGCCGAGCCGCGCATAAAGCTCGGTCGAGCCTTTGAGGTCAGTGAACAGGAAGGTGAGGCTGACGATCTTGAGACCCTGATCGATGGAAAGCGTGTCGGAGCCATAGAGATCGCGAAAGGTCTGATTTGTGAAAAGGCGTTTGGCGGTGAGGTGCGGCCGCCGCTTGCCGGCGAGCGCGTCGTAGTCGCGGTTCTCGATAAAGACGAACGGCAAGGCGCGCGCGCCGGTACGATTGGCGATAGTCAGTTCGAGCGCGCCGCGCTTGAGCGGCGTCGTCACCGTCGCCGCGCGCTCGCCGGTGATGGCGAGCGAAAGGTGCTGGAGGCCTTCGCTGCGCTCGGGAGCGACCTTCATGTAGTGGCCGAAATGCGTGACAGGCTCGAACAGGAGGACCCAACCTTCGGGCACTTCCATCAGCACGCGCGCCTGTTCGCCCGGGCCGAGCACGCGCGCATCGAGCACGAAGTCCGCGATCAACCTCTCGATGTCGGCGTCGGAAAGGTCGACGGCGGAGCTCCAATAGACTTGCCGGTAGTAGTCCCAGAACGGCAGCGTCTGCGGATCGTGGGCGGCGATCTTGCGCACCCGCGAGCTGACCGTGAACACCACTTCGACCATCTCGTCGAGCGAGAGTTCGAACGAGCGGCTGCACAGCGCGCATTCGTAAGGCGCCTGATGCACGTCCTTAGGGGTGAGCGCGGCATCGAGCACGCCGCCGCATGTCGGGCAAAGCACGTCCCACACCATCTCGAAAATGCCGAGCCGGGCGGCGTGCAGAAATGCCGCGACGGCGCGTTCCTCGTCGAGGCCGCGCGCCGCGGCAAAGGCGAGCACGTTGATACGGGCAAGCTCGCGGTCGGCGCCGGAGGCAACGAGGCGCTCAATCGCCGCCACGCTGTCGGCGTCGACTTTGTCCCGCAGGGCCGCGAAAAGGGCTTGGGTGTCGCTCACGCGCGCAATGTCCTGGATTCGGGGCATCCGCGCAATCGATGCCAAAAGCCGTCCAGGCCTCGTCCGCCACGCCGATCTGCGGCATACTGATGTGCGTGATACGCAGGCTCATGACTGCCACAGGAGCGAGCGACATGCCGGGCAAGCGCATTCAGATCGACGACGAAACCTGGGCGGCGCTCGATCTCCTCGCCCGCGACCGCATGATGGATTTTCAGGAGTTGGCCGAGGAGGCTTTCCGTGACCTCCTACGCAAGCACAATCGCCCGCTCGATCTCAAATCGGCGCTGCGGCAGAGTGCCGGCGCCGGCGCCTCCATCCATCGCCTGCCGCAAAAACCGCAGAAGAAGAAGTAGTATCCCGAACGACGAGAGTGCGCGGTTGACGGCAACGGATGGTGATGCGCGTAAAGTTCAGGGCTTTGATCTCAGAATACCTGCAGATACCGCAGCAGCGAGATGATACCGATGATGATGACGATGACGCGCACGATCTGTTTCGCCCGTCCGTCGATCGGCAGCATGTTGACGAGATAAAGCACCAGAATGACGACGACAAAAGTGATGAGTGCGCCGATAAGAATGCTCATCGTTATCTCCGCATGAAAAAATCCGGCTCAAGATCTGCCGCAGCGCAGCAAGAAACATTCGCCTATGAGGGCGCTTGAGAAAACTCGCCGATGCCCTGTTAGTTCCGCAGGAACAACGTCCGCTGTCTACGCAAGAAGTCCGGCGGATGGCGCCAGAACGTGGGGGCTGTCTTTCTTCGCCTCCGGCTGGTTTTTCATGTTGGCGTAGATGCGCCGCAAGCAGCGTTTGACGAGCGCAAGCTCCGCGGCAGTGAGCCCGGCAATCGCCGTGCGCTCGTAGTCGCGCGCGACCGGGATTAGGCGGTCGACGAGCGCCCTGCCTTTAGCGGAGAGCTTCACCGCAACCTCGCGGCTGCTGCTGGTCGAGCGCGCGCGGGTGACGAGACCCATGCGCACCAGACGCGTGATCAGCCGCGACAGCGTCGAGGCGTCGATGCTGGTAAGGACCGCAAGGTCGATCTGGCGCCGGGAGCCGCCGCTCGCCAGCACCGCGATCACCCGCCACATGGCGATGCTCAGCCGGTGCGGCTTGAGGGCCTCCTCGCCAAACTGCTCGGCGATGATGGCGCCGACGCGGTTGACCAGGTAGGGCACATATTCGGCAAGATCGAGTTCGCGCGGGTCCTTCACGGGACGACCTTTGGGCGATCGGCAGCGCCAGCCTTATTATTGCATTTACAACAGATGCATTGTCAACTATCTTGCAACCCGCAAGGCCGCCATTGAAGCGGCCGCAGGGAGCGCCGCCATGGACTTCGGCTATTTCACGTTGAGCGACAACCACTACGAAAACAACGCTCGCTCCGCCAACCAATTCGTTGCCGACATCACCGCCGAGGCGCTCTACGCGGAGCAGCTCGGCATGCATTCGGCCTGGATCGGCGAGCATCATTTCAATTCGCTCGGCGTCCTTTCCTGCCCGGATCTGGTGCTGGCCTATGTCGCCGCCAATTCCAAGCGCATCCGCCTCGCCCCGGCAGTCACCGTGCTGCCCCTGCACAATCCGATCCGCGTCGCCGAGCAATGGGCGACGCTCGATCTCCTCTCCGGCGGCCGCGTCGATTTCGCCTGCGGCCGCGGCTACGACCGGCGCGAATATGAGCCCTTCCATGTTTCCTTCGACGACAACCAGTCGATCTTCGAAGAAGGCCTCGAGGTCGTCCGCCGGCTGTGGACGGCCGACGGCCGCATCTCCCATCTCGGCAAGCATTATTCGTTCGACGATGTGCGCATCACGCCGAAGCCGGTACAGCGGCCGCTCCCGACCTATGTCGGCTCGTTCTCCAAACCCTCGATCGAGCTTGCCGCGCGGCTCGGCTGCGGGCTGATCGTGGCGCCGTTTGCCGCCGCCATCAGCTACGGCGGCCTCAAACAGGTGGCCGACCTCTATCACGAGAGCTGCGCCAAGTTCGGCACTCAGCCCGGGCGGCTGATGTGCAGCTATTTCACGCATTTCGCTGACAACAAGGCGCAGGAGGATGCGCAGCGGGCGCGGCAGATTCGCTACTACAAAGAGTGCGTCATCCCGGCCTTCCCCGGCGATCCCAAATCCGCGCCGCCGAGCTATCGCTACTTCATCGATATGGTCGAGAGGCTCGGCAAGGTGCGGCCGGAAGACCTCACCGAGAACTCGGTGCTCATCGGCTCGCCCACCGGCATCGCCGCGACCTTGAAGAAAGTCGAAGCGGCGGGTTTCTCCGAAGTGATCCTCTACTTCAACGTCGGCCTCAAGCCGCACAGCCAGGTCAAGGACGAGATGGCGCGTTTCATGGCGGAGGTGGCGCCGGCGTTCGACGGCGCGCACAAACAGGCGGCGGCATAGCGCGCCGCCTGTAACGCGCTGTGCCGAGTTGCCCGGCGCGAACCCCCGTCAGCCCGCCAGATCGCTCGATTGAATCCGCTTGACGCCAGCGGTCTCCATATCGGCCCACGCCTTGGCCAGCGACCCGTTCACGTCGATGCCGCGGCACGCGTCCTCGACGACATAAGCCGTCAGGCCGGCATGACGCGCGTCGATCGCGGTCCAGGCCACGCAGAAGTCGGTGGCAAGGCCAGTGATGAAGACCGTATCGATGCCGCGTTCCTTGAAATAACCGGCCAAGCCCGTATGCGTCTCCTTGTCCGCTTCCAGGAAGGCCGAATAGCTGTCGACCTCGTTGTGGAAACCTTTGCGAATGATGAGCTCGGCCTTGGAAACCTTAAGGTCTTTGGCCAGCCGCGCGCCTTCCGTGCCCTGCACGCAGTGATCGGGCCACAACACCTGGTCGCCGTAGGAGAGCTTGATCACCTCGAACGGCTTCTTGCCTTCGTGGCTCGAGGCGAACGAGACATGGTGCAGCGTATGCCAATCCTGCGTCAGCACCACATTGTCGAAGGCTTCGGCAATGCGATTGATCACCGGAATGACCTGGTCGCCGTCTTTGACGGCCAAGCTGCCACCCGGCAGGAAGCAGTTCTGCACATCGACCACGATCAGCGCGCTCGACGCGCTCGGCTTGATCTTGTCCGCGGCGAAGGCTGTGCCCATGCCTCTGAACACGGCCTGCGTCAGCGCGACGCCGGCGAGACCGATCAATACTTCACGCCTTTTCATAGGGTTCATGGTTCGCTCCATCTATTTCCGCCCCGGACGGACCATCATGGAGATTGAAGCGCAACTTACCGCCTTTCGGCAATAGGCTGCTTTTGGCCTATCTGGGTTCGACGCTGTCGCGCACCGCGCGCAGGCGCGGATAGGCATTCGCCCATTGCTGGGCCGGCGCGATGGCAGTGAGTTGCAGAAAGCCGTTGGTGCCGAAACGCAGCCACTGCACGACCTTCACGTCGACGCCGGTGCGTTCGTCCTTGGCCTGCGCCATGATCTGGTAGCCCGCCTGACCGGTTATGCGCATCGGCTCCGAGGTGGTGTCGTGGACACTGTTGATGCCGACGATTTCGTTGAAGTTCAGCCGCGCGAAATTGGCCCGATCGTCGAACTCGGACGGGCCGCCTGGGACGGCGGCGATCAGCATGCGGGCGGTCAGGGGCTGGCCGGCGGCTTCCTTTGCCGGCTCAGTGGCCGCGCCTTTCGCTTGTGCTCCTCCGGCATCCCTTACCGCCTCCTTGCGCTGTTCCGGCGGCAGATCGCCGAGCACGACGGCGCGGCCGGGCATCACGGCGGCGACCTGAAAGCCGGCAAAGTTGCCGATGGTGAAAGGCAGCAGCCCCAGTTGTTCCTCCTGCGGCACGCTCGCGCGCACCGCGAGCGTCGCCAGCGCCGCACGGATGGCGCTTTCGGGATAGGCGTTGTCGTGCTCCGGCAGCTGCACGCTCACCAGCGCAGTGAGGTCTTCGGCTGCCGCCACCAAAAGCCATTTGCGATAGCGTTCCTTATCGGCCGTCTGGTGGCCGATAATCAGGAACGCCTTGCCGAGGCTCAACTGCATCGGCTCGCGCTTGTCGATGGTGACGCCTTGCTTCTTCAGCGCCTCGGCGTCGAGCGATTTGGCGACATGATCATACGCCTCGGCCGGCAGCACGGTGATAAGGATGGCAGCGTTGGCGGCGGGATCGGCAAAGCCGGCAAAGCGGTTGCTCGCCACCATGCCCGGCGGCGGCACCATGCCGACGCGCGAGCCGAAGGGGAAGACCGGATCGGCCGCCTGCGCCGGCAGCGGCCACGCCGCAGTGATCGCCAGCGCCGCCGCCGCCGCGAAGCCGGTGAGGGTTCGCGCGAAAACGCCCGTGCTCATGCCCATGTTCAATTGGCCTTGGCTGCGATTGAAGCTGCGCCGTCGCGGCTGGGGGCGGCGCGAACCCGGCGCAGCGTCAGATTGATCCTTCCGCCGCCTGCGAGCAAGGTCGACGTGCCGGGAAAAATGCGATCGACGCCGTGAAACGCAAGCCGCGCGCCGCCGCCGAGAACGAGCGCATCACCGGAGCCGAGGTTAAGGGCACGGCTGGGCGCCGTGCGCCGTAAGCCGCCGAGACGAAAGCGGCAGGAATCGCCGAGCGAGAGCGAGACGACCGGCGCGGCAAAATCGTCCTCGTCGCGATCCTGGTGCAGACCCATTTTCGCTTCGGGTCCGTAAAAGTTGATCAGGCAGGCTTCGGGCGATTGCGGATAGCGGGCAAGCTCGTCCCAGATCGCGAGAAGCAGCGCCGGGATCGGCGGCCACGGCCGGCCACTCTCGGGATGCGTTTCCTGATAGCGGTAGCCGCGTTCATCCGAGACCCAGCCGAGCGGTCCGCAGTTCGACATGCGCACCGTGAACGGCCGCCCCGATTTCGGCATGCGCGGGCTATAAAGCGGCGCCGCGGCGAGAACGGCATCAACGGCAGCAAGCAGCGCTTCCTGCCGGGCACGGTCGAGAAAGCCCGGGTAAAGGCGCAAACCGCCGTTATCGAGTGGCGTGTGCATCCGCGGGCCTTCGTCAATCGAACTTATTGGTTTCCCGCCGCTGATCGCGGGCTCGACCCGGCAGGATCGCCCCTTTAGTGCACCAAGCTTTGCGCCGGCATCAAGGCGGGCACCGTGCGGAATAGGCGACTACGCCACGCGGCTATCTATGGCGCGATTTTAACGGCTTCGGCGGCCACGGCGACCGCTACCGGCGCTTCGGCAGTAGCAGCTGCCGTCGGCGACGCCGCGGGCTCGATCAGCCATGCGCCGATGCGCTGCGCCATGACGATCGCCGCGACCGCAACCGCCGCGCCGGCGATGACATCGACGAAATAATGTCCACCACCAATGGGAGTCGCCAGCAGCATGGCGGCGTTGGTTATGAGCGCGAGCGGCCGCAGCCACCACACG